>Ga0209483_1000034_pt1 | contig 161224 bp, 158 predicted proteins | sample NGEPerA_FD_184508 | JGI IMG/M metagenome (GOLD analysis project Ga0209483, IMG submission 184508) | Arctic peat soil microbial communities from the Barrow Environmental Observatory site, Barrow, Alaska, USA - NGEE PermafrostL2-A... | ecosystem: Environmental > Terrestrial > Soil > Wetlands >... | reverse complement strand
AGCCTCACCGCCCGCCACCAGAAGGCAAAGGCCTCAGCCTAGCCAACGATTGCGATCATCCTACCACGCTCGGGCCGGTACATTTTGAAGTGCCCGCGGCTGGTACACTTTGAACTGCCCGCCGAGGACGGGTGGGTCATTTGGGATCAGGGCCCACAGCGGTGCGTCATGCTTAGCATCGGCGATCGGCGAGACCGATTCGTCGCCGCGAACGTAGCGAAGACGATCGCCGGATGCTTCGATGCGAACCTATCGCGCGCCGAGCGCTAGCGGACGCGAAAGGCGGCCGAGGCGAGGTTGCTTGGAGCCGCGCGCGATGCTGTCAACGCGAAGGTTCAGCACCCAGCGAAGTTCATTGTCGAGAATGTCCTGCAAGAAGAACCGCAACATTCCGATGATGTCGCGGTCTTGACGATCTTTTTCGAATAGCTCGGCCCGGGCGCTCACTGTCCGAATCGGAGCCCTTACGGTCGCCGCGTGCCCTGCGTAGCAGCGCGGGTTCGCTGTTCAGCGCAGCGGTGCTGGAGAGGCCGCGGGGACGACCTGAACGTTTGAGCCCGTCAAATGGCCGATGAACTGCATCATCGTCGCGAACGGATAGCTGTTGGGATAGGCCGGATAGATATAGACCATGAACAGGTCTGCGCCGATCATCAGCAGCGCGCCCGCGAGTGTGACCGAGGGCCCGAGATGTGAGCCGCGGAGCATCTTGCGCGTGCCGAAGAAGAACGGGACCGCGGTGGCCAAGAGCGGGAAAAAGGCTGCAGCGGGGGTGGCGATCATGATCAAACCATGAATCGCCACCCACGCAATGCCAAGCACGTTCAGCACCGTGACGCGAGAGCGTCCGGAAATGACCCGCTGTCTTGACATGCGCTGCACCACCCTAGTCGTCTGAGAACGCGATATCCGGGAGGTTCCAGTTGGTCGGCAAATCCCATCCCTGAAAGAAACCAGGATTCCCTAGTGGCACGAGCTTGTTCCAGGAACCCGTGCCCCACGCCGGCGACCCGAGCGCATCGCCTTGGAAGATGCTCTGCACGCCCTTCGAGGAGTACGACATCCCCTCATCCGCCGGGTACGGCCGCCGGGTTCCGGTTCGCGAAACGCTGCCGTCGTCGTTGAGATGGAGGTGGATGTTGGCATAGATCTGAGAGATCTTTCCTGCGAAGCTATAACAGTAGCCACAAGCATCCCTCACCTCGATGTCGACGTCCCGCGGGCCTGTGAAATGGAACTTGTTCCCCTCGTCGATTCCGGGGAATGCCGTGCCGTTGAGCGTATGCGTGTCAGCGATCTGAAACTTCACCGACTGGTCGGCGAAATCGACATTGACTCGTACGCGGTAACGGTCTTGGTCAGCCGAGGCGAAGTTTTGGAAGCCGCGATCGTCGCCTTTCACGAAGAACGGAAACCCGATGTAGGCCTGCGGGATGAAGAAGTCGATGCAGACTCTAACTCCCCGCCCGCCGGGATCGGAACAGTATCCGGTCGGGTCGCTGTATTGCACGGGATTGTTGCGATTCCACGTGAACGGCATCTGCGAGATCGGATCGTGCCGCGTTCCCCCGGACGGATCAGGCGTGGTCCACTGACTCTGAGCCGGATCGTACGTCCGCGCGCCGGCGAAGAAGTTGTAGCCATCGGTGAGCGTGTCCGCCGTTAGATTTGCGAACTGGATCGGGAGACCAGCTGGCTGATAATTTGTCGAGCCGCTCGGAGGATTGTTCGGTTGGCAATTCTGGAGGTTCGGATCTGGCGGCTGCCAGGTGCTGTACCCAGTCGCAGAGTGCGTCATCACCCATGAACCGTTCCAGTCCCGATCGAACATCGTCGACGCTCCGTTCGGCATCACGATCGCCTGCACGCCGACACGCACCTTGTCGACCGTACCGGTTGAATCGGTCGTGAAAAGTACGTCACCTCCATCGTAGTGGATCTGCGCCTTGACGGACGCCTGCCCGACGTTGTTCACGCTGTTGCCGGCAATCCGTCCGTTGGGCCCGTATACGTACGTGATCGACGTGCCCGGCGCGAACAGATTGATGCCTGAGGTCGGCTTAGAATCGTTGCATTTGATGTTGACGTTCGGACCCTGGACTGGCCAACCACTCATTGGAATCGTCGGGTTCTGGGGATCCTGAGTGAGGACCGTCCAGGCCGTCAGCCGGTTCTCGGTGTCGTAGGACTTCTGCTCGGATCCGAAGAGCGCGGTAGACGGTGAAGTCTGGGCCGACCAGCGCCCGATCGTTTCCCGGGCGCTAGCATCGACCTGCCAGCCGTAACCCTGCAAGTAATTGTTTTGCGGGCCGTAGAGCTTCGAGGTATATGACCGGTCGTCCGTCGCCTGATACGCGGTGTAGAGCGTATTACCCGACTGAATGTTCTCCGATCCCGGCAGATTGTATCCGTCGGCGTTCTGCATCGCGAAGTGCGGCCAGTCGGTGGAATACGTCGCGCCGCCGTTCGGATAGTAGTGCTGACCTTGCAACTCGCCGCGCACGGTGAAAGAATTGCGGATCTGCTGGACCGTCTTCGTGGCGTCGCCGTAGCCGTAGTAGGACGCGATTTCGCCTTCCGGATCGTAGGCGAGGCCGGTGTACTGCGAACCGGTTGGTAGGGTCTCGGTCGACAGCCGGCCGTACGAGTCGTAGTCGAATCTCGTGGCGACGAAGTTGCCGACGCTTGCCGTCAACGGCCGCCTGCCGGTGTTGAGCGGCGCGAGTTTCGTCCCGCGCGATGCCCGTTCGATTGCACGTGGTTTTGTTGCTACTGGCGCGACGAGCACGTGGTTGAGCGGCTCGATGAAGCTCGCCATTGCCATCGTGGACTGCGACGTCAGTGCCAAAGGCAGCGCAGCGGCAGCGGACGCGGGCATCTGTTCAGTCCCGCGTTCGATGCCGAGGAGACGCAGTAGATCGGGCGGCGCAGGCCCAACTCGTGCGAACTTCGCCACTGCGTGTGACGGAGCCGCGACGTCGTCGAGGGACATCGTGCTACGGCGTGCGGCGGCCGGGACGAGGCCGCCCGTCGCGGGATCTGTCATGGTTTGGCGACGCCCGGCAGCCGTGTAGCCGTAGGTGAACGTCTCGACCCCGTTGAGGTTGACCGTCGCCTGGGTCAGCTTTCCGTCGTTGCGGTACTGGTACGCGAGAAGTTGCGAGGTGTTCAGGCCGCTTCCCGACACGCCGACGGACGACCGCCAGCCATTCGGGAGGTAACCGTACGACACCGTCGTCGCGGCCGTCTCCGCGCCCATCGGCGGCGTCGTGACGCTCGCCGCGTTGCCCAGCGCGTCGAACTGGATGACCTCGTCGCCGACGCCTGCTTCGTACCGGTCGGCGATGCGGCTCTCCGGGTCATACGTGAGCTTCGCCTGGGGCGTCGACGTGTTGTAGTCCTTCTCTACAAGTCGACGCATTGCGTCGTAGTGCATCATGCTCGTCTCGCCCGAGGCGCTCGTCGTCTGACTGATCAAGCCGAACCGCTGCTGCTCGCCGTTTAGCGAACCGGGCTGATCGTAGTAGTTGTTCATGATGGGGGATGCGGACAGCACGGCTGGCTCCCACGACGACGTCGGTCTATCGACGGCGTCGAAGGTCTGCCCTTGCGAATCGGTCCATGGATCGCTTCCTCCGGAGGGGGAGGGACTAATATAGACCTGGTTCTTGAATTCGTTACCGTACGCTTTGAGGCCGGTGGCCGTGCCGATCGCAACGGTCCCGTTCTGCGTGAGGTCGTAGAAATATCGCGTCAACCAGGGATAGGCGTAGTAGTCCGACGAGTCGCGAGGCTGGAGAACCTCCACCAGGCGATCGTCGGCGTCATACCAGTTGCGCGTTACGCCGGCGACGCCGCCGAAATGGTGGGTTACCGTCGAGGTGTCGTTGTCGAGGTCGTAGGCGAATGCCGTCGACGTGCCGGCCACCGCCTCCGAGGGGGTTTGTGACGTCGCCAGCCGTCCGTCGGGGAAATAGGTCATCCGCTGCACGATCGTACTGCCCGGAAGCCCCGGAGACTTGGGACACGATACATTGGTCATCGAGGCGTCATCCGGGTCGCCCGCCGCGATTTTGCGCTCCTGCTGGTCGTACGCCACGATGCCCCACCCTTGGCCCTTGTTTGCGCAGACGATCTGACCCATCGCGTCGTACACATACTGTTGCGAGGGGCTGAACTGACCATTTTGTACAGCATCGCCGGCAACGGTCGTAGCGCTCCCGAAATCGAGACCCGCGTTGCCTCCCGTGCCGCCTTCGCTCGTGCCTGAGTACGTGTAGTGGGTGTGATAGCCGTTCGTCGCATACGAATCCGTGAGCTCGCCGTACGGCTCCGCTGCGTGCCCCGTTTGATCCGAGAACCGATAGACATCCGGACCGGGCGCTCCCGCCGTCCCAGGTGTCGTCGGGCACGCGGCCGGCGTCGAGACCCCATCCCAGTTCTTCGAGTTCGTAGCCGACCACGTGGGGTTGCAGTACGAAACGATGTTTTCGTAGCCATCGTACGTGTAGAGGACCGTCGGCCGGATCGTCTGCGCGGTGCCGTTCACGACAGCGGTCACGGCAGGATCGGCTCGCGCGATCTGGTTGCCGTATACGTCGTAGGCGTAGTCCGTTCGGTTGTTGCGGTAGTCCGTCTCGTACGTCAAATTGTTGTCGACGTCGAATCCGCGGTTTACCGTCAGTGTGGTCGAGCCGGTCGAGTGCGTCATCTGAACGACGCGGCCGACCGAATCGAACGCGTAGGCCGTCTGATGCCCCTCCGTATCGTGCCAGGTCGTCGTGGTTCCGGCCTGATCGAAATACGCGGTCCGCCATGTCGTCACGCCGGGAGGCGTAGATTGAATCGGCCCGGTCGAATAGCCGTCGGGAATCTGCGGGTTCGCGACGCCGACAAACTGCGCGCTGGCGATCGAGCTGCTCCCGGCTACCGGGTTGAAGACGATGTAGCCGCCATCTGTGCCGGTCGCAAGGTTGTTGGGGTCGGTCAGTGTCCCGCTCCAGCGGCCGCCGGCGGCAGCGGTGAGAAAGTGGCTCGCCCCATAAGCATAACGCTCTTTGAGGCAGTTCGACCCGCCCACCGCGCACACGGCGGTCTGCGAGAAGTTGTTCGGCTTGTCGACCTCCGTCAAGTTGCCTGAACAGTCGTACTTGTAGTACGTCGTCGTCCCGTTCGCCCATTGCAGCGAAGAGAGCAGCCGATACCTCTGCACGGGGCTGCACGAGCCTCCAAAGTCGCTGAACGTGAGCGTCGCGACGTTCGAGACACCGTCCACGGCGATCTGCAGTGCGTTTAGCGTGCTCGCGGACGAGGCGACGCCGCCGTCCCAGGAATACGTGAAGTTAAGCTGCGCGAATGCATTGCGGCCATAGATCTGAAGCGGTCGTCCGGCGGTACCACGAAAGCGTGCTGCCACCGCGCACGGCTTGCCCGCGGCGGTGACCGGCGTCTTGAAATGATACTGTGTCCCGTCTTTCTTCGTCCAATAGTAGGTGCATTTCGTCGTATCCGGCACAAGCGTCGCGTGCACGCCGTGGGGAGGCGCTAGTGTATTGCCGGTGGAGTCGGTCGGCGTATAATCATAGCGCGTCCCGTCGATGTCGAAAACGGTGATGCCGTAAGTTCCGTTCGCGCCACTGTTCACCGCGAGGTGGGCGTCGAACGTGTTCGTCCATCCATTCCCGAAATTTGAGGGAACCGAACCGTCCGTGTTGGCGAAGTCGTGCTGGCTCATGGAGTTGTACGTTCGCCGGAATGCGGCTTCCAGCCAGCGGTGAGGGACGTCCATGTCGTCGCTCTGCACGACGAGATTGCGACTGTTCGCGACATTGACCATGAAGCGGCCGAGGCCAGGAATCGAGTCTTGTTCGTACGCCCACCACGGATTGATTCCGGTCGACGACGGGGCGCCGAGCGTGACGTCAAGAGCACTCCGCGACCCTTGCGCGGTACGCAGGTCTGGACGTGCGAGTTGACCCGGCACGGAAATGATGCGCACCGGCGGCGAGATGCCGGGTCTTGCGGGCAGCACGCCGCGGTAGCTGCGAACGCGATTGGCGGCCGGTGCAGGCGGCAGCGGTTCCCGCAGGAGCGGCACCGGCCGTACCCGCATTGACGCGCCGAGCGAAGCTTGGGTCGAACGCGAGACGAACGGCCCGCGCGGTGGTCGAAAGTCGGCGTTCGCGTTGACGACCGAGACGGTAGTCGTACCGGGTGTGGATCGCAGCTGTCCGGCGGCGAGCGGGGCGCCGAGCGCGCCCGTCGACGTCACGGAGACGAGTGCGAGGCATGCCGCCGCCGTTCGGGCCCGGCGTGCGGTGAACAGGCCGCGGGCGCATCGGCGCGCCGCGTAAACCGGGTCAACCCAAGAGTTGGGGCAATACAAGACGAAGGCTCCTTTCGAAACGCACGGCCTCCGTGCCGAGCGTTTCAAGAGATCACACCGATGAAGTGGCAGTTAGTTAAAGCTGATGCTGGCCGGCGTGACGCACACCGGGGGCAGCGTCGGGTCTGTGCAAGGAGAGGACTCCGAGCCGATCACGGGGCTGATCGTGGCGCCGGAGAGCGCGGCGCCGTTGTAGGAACCGCTCAGCGTCAGCCCACTCGACTGACCCGTGAATGACGCCGGCGTCACCGAAATCCCGCCGTTGCCGCCGGAATACGAGATCGACGGCACGATCGCGATGATGTTGCCGCTCGGGTCACGGTAGTTCACCGCCGCCGCGTTGGACGGTACGACGTAGCCGTCGACATCGTAGAGGACCACCGTTCCGCCGATTGTCGCCGCCGTACCGGCGTGGAGCGTGATCGATGACTGACCCGGACTGCCGGTTACGGGATCGTTTAGGAAAAAGTCGACCTCGGCGACCATTGGGTCGACGTTGATGACGACAGTGTTGTTCTGCCCTTGGTAAAGATACGCGGTTGTCGAACCGAGCGCGAGCTGATTGCCCGCGCCGCTCGCGCCGTCGTAGAGCGTCGCGGTGAACGTTATGTTCTGGTTCGCTATAGGGCTGATGGTTGCGTTACAGGTCGATGTGTTGTCCGCGTTTAGCAAGCACGAGCCGACCACGGTCTGCGGCGTACCGTACGTTTCCGGCACCATCGACACACTGAAGGATTGCGTCGCCTGAGAGATGTACTTCGGCCGGAGCGCTCGCATAGCACGCGCCTGCCCACGCGGCTTCGGATTCGACGTCCGCGCGGGAACCGTGATCGTAAACGTCACGTCTTGCGTCGCCTGCTCCGGTGGCTGCGGGTCGGGCGTGGGCGGTGGATCCCCTCCGGGACCGCAGCCGGCACATATGATGTGCGCACTCGAACGTCGCGCCGTCGACACGGTGTGCCCCACCGCGACCATGAGCGGTTGCGTAGCGGATGCTGAAGGGCCGGCTGGCACGCCGGTGCTGGATGCGCCGCGGCTGGTCAGCGGCAGCGTCGATCCTGCTCCGGCGCACCCGCCCGCGATCGATGCGGTCAGCGCCAAAGCAATAGGGATAAGTAGATGTCGCAAATGGACCTCCGGAGCACATGAGTTGTGCCAGCACGGACATCCTTACGACCTCGCGACGCAAAGGTAATACGAAGCGAGGCCGTCGTTCACACAGCGGTCCACATACACCCCCGAATGCGTCCAAGCTCGGCCAGACGCCGCTGCTGAACGCGTCCAGGAATAACACGGGCGTCTCGATCTGTCAAGCAACTGTGGCGTCGCTCGATGATACACAATTGTTCCTCGGCGCTCAGAAAGTTGCCGCGCATCCGAAAGGATATTTCAATCGGCCGCTCCAACGCCAACGTCGCGACTGAATGGGGGTGTCTGTCGTACTCTCCCGTGTCGCTGCTTACTTCATGACCGGGAGTTTTTTATGTCGTCGTCCGCTGAACTCTATCGTCGATGGCTAGTGCTCGCATGCTTCGCCGCCATCGCCGGATGCGCAGGTTCCGCGAGCGGCGTCGGCGTGACGCCCGTAGCCATCCAGATTTCGTCATCCTCGCAAACGGTGATGCAAGATGTTCCGGTGGATGGTCGGATCACGTTCGGGATCGTTCCGAGCCTTGGACTTCGCGGCTCGATCTCATTCCCGGTCGTGCCAGGTGCGGGCGGCACAAGCACGCTAACGGCATCGACGTCAGCGCTGGCCGATTTACCGCCGCTGTCAGGACCGCCTCTGAATCCGCAGCCGGCGGAGTATTTTTGCGTGTCGTTCAGCGCACATCAGATTCCGGTTTCCGCGCCCGCCATGTCGCTGACGACCTCTCCAAGCGAAACGACGTCAGGCGTCGGATTGGCATATTTTCAACCCGCGGCGAACAGCTGGAACGAATTGTACGGGATTGCGCCGTTTACACCGTCGGTGAGTCTCGTGGCGCGCGACGCGGTCTTCTATCGTCCTGACCGGACGTGCTTCGCGCTGTACCTGACGTCGATCACGCCGCTGCCGACATAGCGGATCGCGGAATGCGCGCCGGCCGCGCCATGCCTCGCCGGATACGAAAGGGTGTTATTACGTGAAAAAAGGCGCGCACGCGGCGCAGAGTCGCCGAATGCAGGCCGCTGGATTGGCGTTCTTCTTGGGGTCCGCAAGTTTCGGCCTTGCCGCACCTGTACCGGCGGCAGTCCGGATCTCGTTTCAAGCGCGGAACGAACCCATTCAGTCCGTTCTACTGCGGATCGCGCGGGCCGCCAATGCGAGCATTTCGCTAGGGCCCGGAGTCTCCGGCTACGTCACCGCGTCCCTTCGTGACGTCACGTTGACGGAAGCGTTGAGAGCGGTTCTCGCACCGCTTCACGCGACGTTTCGACGTCAAGGAAGCGTCTATGACGTGGAGGCCGTGGAAGACGGTCACACGATGAACCAGCCAAGACCGGCGGTGTTGCCGGTCGGTGTCGTTGCCGTCAACCGTGCTGCTGCGCAGCTGCGCAGTCTGTTCCCGCAGGCGTCGATCCGCGAGGATACGGCTTCGAACTCGCTGCTCGTGGTTGCAGCGCCTGGGGACCTGCAAAGCATCCGCGCGGTGCTTCAAGGCATCGACGTCAAGAGCCCGCTAGATACCACGACGGAAGTCATCAGCCTGCGGTCGGTCCGCGCCGATTCGACGGCGTCGCGACTGCAGCACACGTTTTCGGATGCGCGATTCTCCGTGGTCGCTACGCGACAACTCTTGATTACCGCGATACCGGCCCGCCTGGCACAGATCAGGACGGCGGTCGCCGCACTCGACGCACCGGCGCAGACAGCGCCGCCCGTCGCGGTTTCGTCGGATGCTGTGCGGATCGTCCAGCGGCGGCCGGCCGATGTCGCGCGAGCGCTCGTCGCTCAAGTCCCTGGGCTTCGGGCATCGGTTTCCGGCAGCACAGTCATGCTGGTCGGCTCGCAGGATGCCGTCACCCGGGCAAAGGCGCTGGTCGCGCAAATCGACGTGCCGGTCTTCGATGCCCGCTACACGCAAGTCTATCGCATCCGCGCGGTAGACGCCTCGTCCGTAGCCGATTTGCTTCGGCGGAGTTTTCGCGACATCGATGTCACCGTCGATGTATCGATCAACGCGCTTGCGGTCACGACGACCAGCGCGCAGCATCAGCGTATCGCCGATGCAATCGCACAGCTGGACCCGCTGCCCGGCGCGTCGCCCAGTGCGCCGGCTGGAGGAACGTTCTCCGGCTCAACGACCGAGGTTGTGACCCTGCGGTCCGCCGTTCCTGGGCAGACGTCCGGCGGGATCGACGCGGTGAATGCGATGACCCAGGCCCTCGCCGTGATCGTACCAGACCTCAAGGTCGTGCAGCTTCCGACGCCTGGGCAGATCGCGCTTATCGGTTCGGATCAGAGTATCCGGATCGCGCGCGAGTTCCTCGCGAAGGTGGATATCGTTCCACCGCAGGTCGTGCTGGACACCGAGATCCTCGAGCTCGACGAGACCGTCGCGAAGAATCTGGGCGTGCAGCTGGGTAGCGCAGTGATCAGTACGACCTTCACCGAATCGACGCCGACGCCCGACGCGAACGGCATCGTCCCCCGCCTCGGTCGGCTTCAGGGACTATCGCGCACGCCGATCTCCTTCACGGCACAACTCAACTTGGCCATCGCCAACGGACACGGGCGTGTACTTGCGGATCCTCGCATCACGACGCTTTCCGGCCGCACCGCCTCCATCCGCGCCGGTGATACCATTTCGATCCTCACGACGACCGCCGGAAACGCCGGCACGATCGCGACGACGCAGGTCCAGAGCTTTCAGACGGGCGTGACGCTCGACATCACGCCGCTCGTCGATTCGGACGGCGGCGTAACCGTGGCGCTTCACCCGGTGGTGAACAGCTTGATCGGAACGAACGGCGGCGTGCCAGAGATCAGTACGCGCGACACGCAGACGACCGTGCATCTTCGCGACAACGAGACGCTGGTGATCGGCGGTCTGATCCAGGAGAACGAGACGCGCACGACGACAAAGGTTCCGCTGCTCGGAGATATCCCGCTGGTCGGCCGAGTGTTCCGCAACGACCAAGTGAACAACTCACGCAATGAGTTGATCATCGTCGTGACGCCACACATCCTCGCACCCGGGACGAACGTTCTGCCGGGTCCGCCTCTGCGAAACGTGCCCACGCCGAAGCCGCTCCCGACGTTACCCCCAGACGCGAAGCTGCCTCCTCCGAGCGGGCAGCTTCCGCAGACCGCACTGCCGAATGCACTCCCTCGCCCGCGTACTGGCGCGTCGCCGCGCTCGACTAGCGCTCCGGCGACGGCGACGGCGACATCGGCGCCGACGCCCGCCGCCTTCGCGTCGACGAACGTCTTCACGTTCGGCGCACCGCCGCAGAGCAACTACGCGAAGAGCAGCGATCCTGTACAGATCTTCTATGCGATGCTTTCGCCGACTGTGGTGTCCAACGGCACATCAGTACACTTGGCCGTCGTCACGACATCGAATACCACGAGCGTCAAGCTTCAGCTTGGGTCGCAGCAGATCGGGCTCGGTCAGACGGGCCCCGGCCAGTGGCAGGCGACATTTGCCTTTCCTGGCGGTGCCGTTCCGAGTGGGCAAAGTGCGACAACATTGTACCTCACCGCCAACCGACTCGACGGGTCATCCTCGGCGATCCCTATCTCGATCAACGTCTCGTCCCCCTGAAGCCTCACGCGCTAACGGGCCCGTGCTGCACCGTAATGCGACGGATGGGCTATGGCACACGACGTATATGACGCTGCCTCAAGGCCCGCAACTGTCGAACGCGTGCGCAACTCGGCAGGGAACCAGACGCCTTAGAGCGGAGTTGATCCGCTTTCGTGGAGAGGTTTGGATTGGAGGTCAGGCGGCCGCGTTCATGCGCCGCTCGTAGTTGTTGGGTGAGAGATAGCCGAGGGCGGAGTGCCGGCGATGTGGGTTGTACCAACCTTCGATGAAGTCGAAGATCGCCAGCGAGGCTTCGCGGTGCGTCTTGAACCCGTTCCGCACGAGCAGCTCGCATTCAAGGGTCGCATTGAAGCTCTCGCACATGGCGTTGTCGTAGCAGTCACCGACAGAGCCCATTGAGGGCTGGATCCCGGCTTCACGGCAACGCTGGCTAAACGCGATCGAGGTGTATTGGGTGCCCTGGTCTGAGTGGTGGACCACGTTCTCCGGCCTACGCCGAAAGATCGCCATGTTGAGCGCATTGAGAACCAGCTCCGTGCGCAGATGATTCGCCATCGCCCAGCCGACAATGCGGCGGCTGTAGGCATCGAGCACGACTGCCAAGTACAGGAAGCCCGCCCACGTTGGAACGTACGTGATGTCGGCGACCCACAGCCGATCGGGCGCGTCGGCGGTGAAGTTTTCGGTCGACTAGGTCGGGAGCCGGCCGGGCGTCGCGATCGCGGACCGTGGTGACCGTCGTTCGGCGCCGCGAAGCGCCTTGAATGTGACGTTCCCGCATCAAACGCGCGATGCGCTTGCTGGAGATCGCGATGCCTTCCTCACGCAGCTCGGCGTGAATGCGCGGGCGCCCGTACGTCGATCGCGAGCGCCGGTGGATCGCTTCGATGCGATCGCCCAGCAGCATATCGGCTTGGCGGTGCGGCGAGGGAAGACGTTTCGACCATGCATAGAAGCCGCTCGGAGAGACCTCGAGCACTCGACATTGTGCGGTAATGGCGTACATGGCCTGGTGCGCTCTTATGAATCCGAAGGTTTCTTCGGAATCGAATCGGTCTCCCGAGCGAACCAGGCCGCGGCTTTTGAGAGGATCTCCTGTTCGATCTTGAGCCGCTTGTTCTCGCGACGCAGCATCGTGAGCTCTGCGCGCTCGTCAGTTGTAAGGCCGTCGGTTCGACGACCGCTGTTGAGACCGTCCTGCTTCATCCAGTTTGTGATCGTCTGGCGGCTGACGTTGAACCGTCGGGCGACGGTGTTCCCGCTCTCTCCCGAGCGGATTAGCTCAATGAGCAAACGCGCACCGTCAAAAGGCACGAAAGCAGAGGCGCGAACGATACTCGCTCGCGTCATCGCAGAACTCGACGGCGGAATCTATGCGGAGCGCCGCGTGACCATCGCGATTCTGTTCGACCTCTTCATGCAAGCGAAGAGGCCTCGTCTCGCGGCGACGACCGTCGAGCGATACGAAGCAATGCTGCGAACCCATATCATCCCCGCGCTCGGATCGGTCCGAGCGGACAAACTAACTGCGGTTCACTTGGAACGCGCTTACGCTTCGTGGCGCATGCAACGCCTCGACAAGAAGAAGGGCGCTCTCAGTGAAACGACGGTGAAGCACTTGCACGACCTCATTCGCGCAGGGCTAAACGTCGCGACGCGTCGCCGACTAATCGGACGGAACGTCGCGCTCGACATCAATGCACCGTCGAAGGCTCGCATAGAAATGTCGGTCCTCGGTGCGGATGACCTTGGCCGATTGCTCGACTTTGCGCGCAAGCCGTCGAATCGATCCGTTGCGCGCAGCGCGTTCACGACCGAGGGAGCGTGGTATCCCGCGCTCGCGTTCATGTCCTACACCGGAGTGCGTCGCGGCGAATGCCTCGCGCTTCGTTGGACGGACCTAGACCTCGACGCCGGTACGGTTGCGATCCGGCGTTCACTGCAACAGACCAAGGCTGGGCTCGCTTTCAAGTCCACGAAGACGGATCGCGAGCGCGCGTTCACCATCGGACCGGCGCTCGTCGCGATCCTGCGGAAGCACCGAGCCGAGCAGGACGAGGTAAAGGCGCTCCTGCGATCCGCCTACCATGACGACGGACTCGTCTTCGCTCGCGCGGACGGTTCGGCGATCATCCCTTGGAACTTCGGAGCAGCGTTCCGCGACCTCGTTCGCCGCGCCGCAGTCCCGCGTATCCGACTCCACGACCTCCGGCACACGCACGCCTCGCTCTTGGGGCAAGCCGGTATCCCGATGCACGTCACGTCGAAGCGGCTCGGTCATTCGAGCCTCAGCGTCACGGCGCCACCTCTCTCACGTCTTCGCGAGCCAGGATCGCGAAGCGGCTATGGCATTCGAGGCGCACGTCGCTCGCTAGAGCGAATGTGATATTCCGGGCTGCGACGGCTCGGAGTGCATGAAAAAACCGCGCCGTAGCGCGGTTCTCGATCTAGCCCCAACGGGATTCGAACCCGTGTTACCGCCGTGAGAGGGCGGCGTCCTAGGCCTCTAGACGATAGGGCCGCTTGGCTTGTACTCCCGGGCAAGGACTCGAACCTCGATAAGCAACTCCAGAGGCTGCCGTCTTACCATTAGACGACCCGGGAAAGCGGTTGGTTGGTTCGGTTGTTGTTCTTGTTCTTTGAGCCGTATGTTGCGGTTTGACTGTGACAATTTGGGCAGAGCATTCGAAGATTCTCTAATCGGTGATCATCCCGAATTCCGTTGACATGGTCGATTTGAATCGAGAGCGGACGCCCCCTCCATTCGCTCAAGCCGCATTCGTCGCAGCAATTGCGAAGCTTGCCTGCTAGTAGCAGACGACGCTTGATGGTACAGCGGCTCCGGCTTTTTTGCAAGATGGTTTCGAGGGGTACTGCCCTCGGCCGAGGGACGAGCGCACCGCGCCGGATGGCCTTACTCCACGAAGCCGCTGCAAAGCGAAATCGCTCGCGGCACTCGAGGTAGCAGTGTCCTTCATCGTAGTAGCGTTGTACCGCCACCCAGTCGACTTCGGGCCGTTGCACCAGCGCGTCCAGTTTCCCGAACTTGATCGCTCGGTACCACGCCACCAGGGTGAACCCAAACTCCGCGCGGCATTCGTCGCGCCCGTGCCCGGCGTCGTAGTATTTTTGCACCTCGGACCAATCGTATCTCACCCGCATGCCGACAGCTTACTTGGTTGGTGTGCCAGCAGGCAGGCACTGTGCGGCGCGCGACCTTCGCGGCAGGCATGCGTGGGCTACAACTGATACAGTCTGTCACGTGCAGGCAGTCGTCCTCGTCGGCGGTGAGGGCACGCGGCTCCGCCCGCTGACCCTCGAGACGCCGAAACCCATGGTCCCGATCATGAACATGCCCTTCCTCGAGCGGACGCTGCGCCGCCTCAAGGAAGCCGGGATCGAGGACGTGCTGCTGCCCGCCGGCTACCTCCCCGACGCGATCACCTCGTACTTCGGGGACGGCTCCCGGCTCGGGCTCCGCCTGCAGTACGTCATCGAGGAGTCCCCGCTCGGCACCGCCGGGGCGCTGAAGAACATCGAGCGGCTCATCGACGGCCCATTCTTCGTCCTCAACGGGGACGTGTTCACCTCGCTCGACCTGCGGGCGATGCTGGCGTTTCACCGCGCTAAGGGCGGGATCGGCACCCTGCACCTGATCCGGGTCGAGGATCCCAGCGCCTTCGGGTGCGTCGTCCATGACGAGGTCGGCCGGATCCGAAGCTTCGTGGAGAAGCCGCAGCGCAACATGGCTCCGACCGACGAGATCAACGCCGGGACGTACCTCCTCGAGCGCGAGGTCCTCGACAGCATCCCGGCCGGCCGGCCGGTCTCGATCGAGCGGGAGACGTTCCCGGAGCTGATCCGTTCCGGCGGCCGCCCGCTGTACGCCTACACCACCGACGACTACTGGATCGACCTCGGCCGGCCCGACGCGTACCTGAACGCCCACCGCCACGTCTTCGACGGCGTGATGCCGCTTGGTCTGACGCCCGAGATCGACGGTCCGGGCCGCGAGACCATCCCCGCGTCCGCCGTGCGCCCGCCTGTGTTCGTTGGGAGCAATTGCACCGTCGCGCCGGACGCGATCGTCGGGCCGTACACCGTGCTCGGCGACGATTGCACCGTCGAATCAGGCGCCGTCGTCGCCGATTCGCTGCTCTGGGACGGTGTCGCCGTCGAACGCAACGCGCAGCTCGACTGGGCGATCGTCGCGAGCCGCGCGCGCATCGGCGCGGGCGCGCGCATCGGTCACGGTGCCGTGATCGGGCACGAGGCCCAGATCGCACCCGGCTCGATCGTCGAAGAGAACGCGCGCGTCGCCGCACAGCGTTAGCAAGCGTTTAGTCTCACGGTTAAGTCCGCCGCTTTCGCGGGTAAGTAACCAATAGAACAAGCGAGCCGGTCATGTGATTGGCGAGTCTTCAGCGATGACTCAGCTTCCAGACCGCTCATCGCCGGCGCCCCTTGCGGCGGCGGCCGCCACCAGAGGGATAATGTTGACCACCCAAGCGCCTCGAATGCTCTTTCTCGGTTCGTTTCCGCCGCGAGAGTGTGGAATCGCAACCTTCATGAAAGACGTCGTGGACAGCTACGACGCGACGTTCGGCACGCGCAGTTCCGTGATCGCGATCGACGAGCCGGGCGGCGAAGACCGCGTCTATCCGGATCAGGTCGTCGCGCACCTCGTGCAGAGCGACCGCGAATCGTACACCGAGATCGCGGAGTTCGTCAACGCCTATCCGTGCGACGTGCTGAACATCCAGCACGAGTACGGGCTGTTCGGCGGTGACGACGGCGAGTGGGTCGTCGACCTCATCGTACGCAGCCGCAAGCCGGTCGTCATCTCGCTGCACACCGTTCTGCCCGACCCGACGCCGCAGCATCTGCGCGTGGCGCGCGCGATCTGCGCGGCGTCGAGCGCGGTCGTCGTGCTCTCCGAGACCGGCCGCGAGATCCTGATTGAGAGCTACGGCGTGGACGCGGCCAAGGTGCGCGTGATCCCGCACGGCGTCCCCGACGTCCCGTTCCGCGACACGACCGAGGCGAAGCACCGCTTCGGCTTCGACGGGCGCATGACGATCTCGACGTTCGGCCTCATCAGCCGCGGCAAGGGCCTTGAATACGCGATCGACGCGATGGGCGCCGTGGTGCAGTCCCATCCCGAAGCGCTCTACCTGATCCTGGGCCAGACGCATCCGGTGGTCAGGCGCAACGAAGGCGAATCGTACCGCCGCGAGCTCGAAGCGAGCATCGCGGCCAACGGTCTCTCGCACAACGTCCGGCTGGTCGACAAATATCTCGAGTTCGACGAGCTGATCGAGTACTTGAGCGCGAGCGACATCTATCTCACGCCGTATCTCAACCCGGTGCAGATCGTCAGCGGAACGCTGGCGTACGCGGTCGGCTGCGGCAAGGCGGTCGTGTCGACGCCGTATCTCTACGCCCGCGAGCTGCTCGCGCATGGCCGCGGGTTCACGGTTCCGTTCCGCGACCCATCGGCGATCGCGACCACGCTGGTCGCGCTGCTCGACGATCCCGCGCTGCGCGAGTCGACCCAGCGGCGCGCCTACAAGTACGGCCGCCGGATGACGTGGCCGAACGTGGCGCACGACTACGGCGCGCTCTTCACGGAGCTGCTCCCGGCATCGCGCCGCCGCGAGCTCGCGACCTCTGCGTAACGCGATGCGCGGCTCGCGCAGCGTGCATCGCTGGCCCTCGCTCGACCATCTCGTCACGCTGAGCGACGACGTCGGCGTGCTGCAGCATGCCGTCTTCGACGTGCCGAACCGCTCCTGCGGCTACTGCACCGACGACGTCGCACGCGCGCTGATCGTCGCGTGCGACGTTGCGCGCCGCAGCGTCTCGCCCGCCGAGCAGCCGCGAACCGAAGCGACCCGGCTCATCGGCACCTATCTCGCGTTCCTGCACGACGCGCAGCTCGGCGATGGTTCGTTCCACGGCTTCATGGGCTACGATCGTCATTGGCAGGATCTGCGCGGCTCCGAAGACGCGGTCGGCCGCGCCGTGTGGGGGATCGGCTACGCCGAACGCTACGCGCCGCGCGAGTCGTGGCGCACGCTGGCGGGACGGATGCGCGCCCGCGCGCTCGGCGCCGTCGCCGCGATGACCTACATCCGCTCGCGCGCCTACGCTGCGCTCGGCCTGGTTCACGCGCTCGCCGCGCGGCCCGCCGACGAGCTCGCGCTGCGCGCGGTCCTCACGGCCGCCCTCGAACCGATCGCCGCTGCGTACGACGCCCACGCCGCCCCCGGCTGGAGCTGGTGCGAAGACGTGATGACGTACGACAACGCCCGCTTGTGCGAAGCGCTGCTGCGCGGCGGCGCGGCGCTCGGGAACCAGCGTTTCATCGACGTGGGCCTCGCGATGCTGGCCTTCTACGCAACGGTCACGATCGAGGACGACGCCTCCGCCGGAGCGATCTTCGTGCCGGTCGGCAACGACGGCTGGTATCCGCGCGGCGGCGAGAAGTCGCGCCGCGGACAGCAGCCGCTCGAAGCGGCCGCGCTGGTCGATGCCGCTTTCGCCGCGCTCGACGTCACCGGCGACGCTCGCTGGGGCGAGATCGCGGCGACCGCGCATGCGTGGTACGGCGGGCGCAACACGCATCGTGCCGTCCTGGCGACCGAGAGCGGCTGCCGTGACGGGCTCGACACCGGCGGCCCGAACGCGAACATGGGCGCCGAATCGACGATCGCCTACCTCATGAGTGCGATCGCGCTGGCGAACCGCTCATCGACAGCGCTGCGCGCCGTTCGATGAGCGCGCGCGTCGCGCGGTGCGCGAGCGCCATGATCGTCAGCATCGGGTTCACGCCTGACGCGGCCGGGAACGCCGACGCGTCGGTGACGAGCAGCCCCGCGACGCCGTAGACCCGGCCCTCCGGGTCGATCGCGCCGTCGGCTGCGCTCGCGCCCATCCGCGCCGTTCCCATCTGGTGCGCGGAGAACAAGGCGTTCGGCGTGCGCGCATCCGCGCGGCGCACCAGCTCGCGTTCGAACGCGTCGAGCCCTGCCGGCGTCGCCTCGGCGGCGGTGAGCTGCAGCGGCTCCGCGTGCAGCGTCGAGACGGCGATCGCGCCGGCGGCGAAGGCGATCCGTGCGGCGCCGGCCAGCCCGGCCGCGAGCGTGCGCGCGTCGCCGTCGTCGATGCGATAGGCGACGTCGGAGCGTTCGTCGAGGCCGACGCTGCCCTCGCCGCGGTCGCGCGTGAGCGCGATCAGCGTGGCGCGGTAGCGCGCGCTGTTCATCGCTTCGGCGTGCGCGTCGCGCCCGGTCCAGGGCAGCCCCTGCGCCATCAGACCCGGATGCGCCGGCGCCGCCTCGATCACCGCCTCGAAACGGTCGCACAGCGCGCTCTGCATCGCACCGTGCCACGGTTCGACCGGTTCGTCGAAGTGCGCCGAGAGCGCGCTCGTCGGATGCAGGTGCAGATGCCGGCCGAGATGGGGCGAGGAGATCCCGCTGCGCGCGAGGATCCCGGGCGTGCGGAGCGCGCCGGCCGCGACGATCACCAGCGGCGCGTCGAAGCCGATCGTGCGGCCGTCCTCGGTCACCGCATCGACGCCGCGCACGGCGCGTTCTCCCGGCCCGGCCGCCGCGTCGATGCGCACGCGCTCGACGCGCGTGCGCGCGTACACCAGCGCGCCGGCGTCGTGCGCGTCGCGCAGATAGGTCGCCGCGGTCGACCGTTTGTTGCCGTACGCGCAACCGAAGCCGCAGTAGCCGCACGCATCACCTTGGCATTCGGCGTTGCGCGGGATCGCGCGCCAGCCCCAGCCGAGCTTCGTCGCGCCCGCGACGATCACGGCGTTGTTCCGGTTGTGACTCGTCGCGAGCGTCACGCCGAGGCGCGTCTCGACCGCGTCGTACGCTGCGGCGAGCTCGGCGGCGAACGACGGGCGGTCCAGCGAAGCGCCCCACTCCGCCGCGCGCTCCGCCGGCAACCGCAGCGAGGTCGACCAGTTCACCGCGGTCCCGCCGCCGACGCACGCTCCGGCGAGGACCGAGACCGACAGGTCTTCGCTTGCGGCGAGCCCCGACTCGAGATACAGCTCGGCGAACGATTCCGCTTCGCGCTGGCGTGCCGCGATCGATTCGGTCGCCGGGCCCGCCTCGAGGACGGCGACCCGCAGCCCCGCCTGAGCGAGCAGAGCGGCGGCGACGCCGCCTCCGGCACCCGAGCCGACCACGACCGCGTCGACAGCGATCGCTTCGAGCGGCGGTGCGGCGAGCGGAAACGCCGTCGCCGCCGGCACGTCGGCGCGCGGACCCGGGTAGCCGAGGCGGGTCCAGACGGCGCTCCGGCCGGCCGCGTCGCCGACCCCGTACGCCGCGAACAGCGAGAGCCGCGCGAACGCGTCGAACGCCGGTCGCAGCAGCGCGATGCGCGCCATCCGCAGGACCGCGCGCTCGCGGTGCGCGCGGTCGAGCCGCGCAAACGCCCGCGGGCGCCCGGCGAGCGCGAGCAGGGCGAGCGGATGTGCCAGCAGGTTCAGCGCCGTCAATAGTCGCTTGCGCCGGTGCGGCGCGAGGCGATCGAGCGCGGCAGCGACCGCCGTGCGGGTACCCACGACATCGGCATCGCCCGGGGCGAACGTATCGACGAGAGCGTCGAGCGTCGCTTGCTGCGACCGTGAAAGCGGGCCTCCGCCACCCGACGAACGGCTCATCGGTGCGCGAGGGAGGCTCTGAAGAAGTCCGCGCGCCAGTCGCCGACGGTCTTTTCCGCCGGACTCTTCGTCGCTGCGTCAGTCACAATGCTGCGGCATTGCTCCTTCCTCGCTCCTCGATCCGACGAAAAATCCTCGTCGGCTTGGTGGCACGGGACTTCTCCAGAGCCTCCCTAGGCCAAAGTACTGTTCGTGGCGAACATTGTCATGATGCTGGCGGCTACCGAACTCCTCAATGACGTCCAGCGCGAGGCCGTCGAACATACTGATGGGCCCGTGCTGATCTTCGCGGGCGCAGGGTCCGGCAAGACCCGTGTACTCACCCACCGGATCGCGTACCTCCTCGAAAAGAAGGCAGTCTTCCCGGACCGCATCCTCGCGGTGACCTTCACCAACAAGGCGGCGGGGGAGATGAAGTCGCGGCTCGAGCAGATGGTCGGCGCCGCGGCGCGCGATCTCTGGGTCGGGACGTTCCACAGCATGTGCGTCCGGATGCTGCGCCGCGACGGCCGCAAGATCGGGATCTCGCCGAACTTCGCGATCATGGACGATGCCGACCAGCGGGCGATCGTCCGCGACGTCATCGCCGACCTCGACTACGACGAGCGCCAGATCATCCCCGGCGCCGCACTGGCCGAGATCTCGAAGGCCAAGAACAACCTGTGGTCGCCCGAGCAGTACGAGGAGAAGAACCCCTCGTTCGCCGGCGAGCGCTACGCCAACGTGTACCGCGAGTACGACCGGCGCCTCGCCGAGTCGAACGGGCTCGACTTCGACGACCTGATCGCCAACGCGATCCGGCTGCTCGACGAAGACGAGGACGCGCGCACCCGGTATCAGACCAAGTTCAAGTACGTGCTGGTCGACGAGTACCAGGACGTGAACTACGCGCAGTACCGCCTGGTCGCGACGCTGGCGAAGGAACACGGCAACATTACCGTCGTCGGCGACGACGACCAGTCGATCTACTCGTGGCGCGGCAGCGACTACCGCATGATCCTGCGCTTCGAGGAAGACTTTCCCGGTGCGAAGGTCTTCAAGCTCGAAGAGAACTACCGCTCGACGCAGACGATCCTCGAGGCCGCGAACGAGCTGATCGCGCAGAACGCCTCCCGCCACCCGAAGAAGCTGTTCACCAACCGGGCCGAAGGCGAGAAGCTGACCGCGTTCCAGGCCGAGTCCGAGCGCGCCGAAGTGCGCTACGTGATGGAGAAGGTCAAGGAGCACGTGCGTGAAGGCGCCGCCTACCGCGACTTCCTCGTCCTCTACCGCACCAACGCGCAGTCGCGCTACTTCGAAGAAGGTTTCCTCGCCGAGGGGATCCCGTATCGCGTCGTCGGCGGCGTCGGGTTCTACGCGCGCATCGAAGTTAAGGACATGTTGTCCTACCTGCGCTACATCGTGAACCCGTCCGATGCGGTCGCGTTCCGGCGCATCGTCAACGTGCCCCGCCGGTCGATCGGCCAGCAGACGCTGGCATCGCTGCTCGAAGCGGCGAACCAGGCCGGCGTCTCGGTCGGCCAGGCGGTCTTCGATTCGAACCTGCTCAAGCGCGCGGTGCCGAAGAAGCAGCGCGAGCTCGAGCGCTTCGCCGAGCTGATCAACGACCTGAGCGAGAAGGCCAAGTCGTTCAGCGTGAGCGAGCTGCTGATCGCGGTGATGGAGGAGTCGGGTTACCTGCGCGAGCTGCAGGCCGACGAGACCCCCGACGGCCGTGCCCGGATCGAGAACCTGCAAGAGCTGGTCGGCGTCGCCCGCGAGTTCGAGCAGAACCCCGAGACCGGTTCGACGATCGACGACTTCCTCTCGAACATCGCGCTGATCAGCGACATCGACACGCTCGACCCGGAATCGTCGTTCGTCACCCTGATGACGATGCACGCTGCGAAGGGGCTCGAGTTCCCGATCGTCTTCCTGACCGGCTTGGAAGAGGGCGTCTTCCCGCACACGCGGGCGCTCACCGACATGACCGAGCTCGAAGAAGAGCGGCGCCTCGCGTACGTCGGCGTGACGCGCGCGATGGACCGGCTCTACCTCAGCTTCGCCGCACGGCGCACGCTGTTCGGCAACACGTTCTCCCATCCGAAGTCGCGCTTCATCGAGGAGATGCCATCGATCGAAGCGATCGGCGGCGTCGGAATCGGGCCGCGTCCGGGCGGCGGCCGCTGGCGCGAGGTCTCGATTCACGAGAACGCCGGTGCGGGCGTCGGCATGGACCTCAACCCGGGCGACAAGGTCCGCCATCCGAAGTGGGGCGAGGGGACCGTCGTCAACACGGTCGGCGCCGGCGGCGACGGCCTGCTCACGATCAACTTCCCGAACGTCGGCCAGAAGATGGTCATGCTCAAATACGCCCCGCTGGAGAAAGTCTAGCGCCATGACGCCGCTGCGCGTCGGCGTAGCCGGCGCGCTCGGGAGGCTCGGGCGCGTCGCCTGTGCTGCGGTTGAAGCCGCTGACGATCTCGTGTTGTCGGCGGCTTTTGCGCGCCGCGGCGGGGAGCGTATCGCTGGGGTCGAGACCGACGACGATCTCAGCGCGTTTCTCGCGCGCCGGCTCGACGTCGTCGTCGACTGCACCGTCTATCCGCTGACCGTCGACGTCGCGCGCGCCGCCGTCGACGCGGGCGTGCCGGTGGTGATCGGGGCGAGCGGCTGGACCGACGAAGATCTGGTCGTGCTCGGTGACCGCTGCGACGAGGCCGGCGTCCCGGCGATGTTCGTGCCGAACTTCTCGTTCGGCGCGGTGCTGATGATGCGGTTCGCGGCGCAGGCGGCGCGGGTGTTCCCGCGCGCCGAGATCGTCGAGCGGCACCACGACGCGAAGCGCGACGCGCCGAGCGGCACGGCGAAGCTCACCGCGCGCCGCATCCATGAGGCCGGCGCACCGCTCCCGCCGATCCATTCGGTGCGGCTGCCGGGATTGGTCGCCCATCAGGAGACGATCTTCGGCGGCGCCGGCGAGACGCTCACGATCCGCCACGACTCGCTCTCGCGCGACTCGTTCGGGCCAGGGATCGTCGCCGCCGTTCGCGCCGTGCGCGCGCAGCAGGGGCTGGTCATCGGCCTGGACGCGATCGTCGATGAGCTGCTGGTGCCGGTACGATGAAGGTAGCGCTCATCGGCGCGACCGGTGTGGTCGGCGGGATGATCTTGCGCGTGCTCGAGGAGCGCAATCTCCCGATCGATACGCTGCTGGCGTACGCCTCGCGCGAGCGCGCCGAGGGGCTTTCGTTTCGCGGCGCCGGACTGCCGGTGCATGCCGCGACGCGCGAACGGCTCGCCGCCGACCGGCCCGACGTCGCGTTCTTCGCCTCGAGCGACGACGCCAGCGCCGAGCTCGCCGGCGCGCTGGTCGAGGCCGGCGCGATCGTAATCGACAACTCGGCGACGTTCCGGCTGGCCGACGACGTCCCGCTCGTCATCCCCGAGGTGAACCCGCACGCGGTCCACGCCGACGATCGTATCTTCCCCGTTGCGAACTGCACCGCGATCGTGCTGACCGTCGCGCTGGCGCCGATCGAACGCGCCTTCGGGCTGCGCAGCGTGCGCGTCGCCACCTATCAGGCGGTGAGCGGCGCGGGCCGCGCCGGGCTCAACGCGCTCGCGCACGAGGAGCGCGGCGATGCGCCCGACGGGACGTTCGCCGCGCCGATCTACCGCAACGTCGTCCCGCAGGTCGGCGGCTACGACGGCGACGGCGACACCGGCGAGGAGAAGAAGGTCGTCGCCGAGACGCGCAAGATGCTCGACCGGCCCGACCTCGTCATGGCGGCCACGACCGTGCGCGTTCCGGTGATGCGCGCGCACAGCGCAGCCGTCTTCTTCGAAACCGCGCTCCCGGCCAGCGTCGAAGCGCTGCACGAGGTGCTGCAGAGCGCTTCCGGAATCGTGTTGCACGAGCGCGGGATCGTCACGCCGCGCGACGTCGAGGACACCGACCTCGTCCACGTCGCACGCCTTCGCCCTGAATCCGACGACCCGACCGAGACGCGCTTCCAGATGTGGGTCGTCGGCGATCAGCTCCGCAAAGGCGCCGCCACCAACGCCGTCCAGATCCTCGAACTCCTGATCGCCCGCGGCAGATTTGCGCCCCACGAGGCGGTTTCATCGTGAACGTTGCAGTCCTGAAGTTCGGGGGTTCTTCGCTCGCGACGCACGAGCTGCGGGAGATCGCGGCGTCACGGGTGCTGGATGCGATGCGGCGCGGCGACTCGCCGGTCGTCGTCTGCTCGGCGCTGGGACGCGCGCCCGATCCGTATGCGACCGACTCGCTGTCGGAGTTGCTCGGGCCGGTGCGGAGCGGGCCGAATCGCGACTTGCTGCTCGCGTGCGGCGAAGCGATCGCGTGCGCGGTCTTCGCCGAGCTGCTGTGCGGGCTCGGCGTGCCGGCGCAGGCGATGACGGGTCTGCAGGCCGGGATCACGACCGACACCGAGTTCGGTGACGCCGAGATCATCGAAGTCGACCCGCAGCCGGTCCGCGCCGTGCTCGCGCGCGGCGTGGTCCCGGTCGTGACCGGCTTCCAAGGCGGCACGTTCGAAGGCACGACGACGACGCTCGGCCGCGGCGGCAGCGATCTGACCGCGGTCGCGCTCGCCGACGCGCTCGGTGCGCACTCGGTCGAGATCTTCACCGACGTCTCCGGCGTGATGACCGCCGACCCGCGCCGCGTCGCCGGCGCGCACCCGCTCGACCGCGCGACCCAGGCCGAGATGGTCGAGCTGGCCGGAAACGGCGCCAAGGTGATGCACCACAAAGCCGCCGAGCTGGCGCACGCGACGCGCACGCCGTACATGGTCAAGGGGCTGCGCAGCGGGGTCGGCACGACGATCGACGACGACGCGCCGGTCGACGCGGATCGCCCCGTCACCGGCCTGACCGTCCTGCGCGACGTGACGTTCTGCCGCATCATCCAAGGGCTCACCGACGACCTGGGACGCGCCGGCCTCGACCGCGAACTGCTGGCGCGCATCGCCGAGCGGCGCATCTCCGTCGACATGGTCAACGTCAACGACGCGGGCGTGTTCTTCATTGTCGACGACGAGCACGCCGACGCGGTCCGCCCGGCGCTCGCCGACCTGAACCTGGCGGTGCGGATGCGGCCGCATTGCGCGAAGATCTCGGTCGTCGGCGCAGGGATGCGCGGGACCTCCGGCGTCATCTATCGCGTCGTGAAGGCCGTAACCGACGCCGGGGTCGAGATCATCCACTCGACCGACTCCAACATCACCATCTCGATCCTGGTCCCGAGCGATCAGTCGCTCATCGCCGAGCAGGCGCTGCACGACGCGTTCGGGCTCGGGCGCGGAGCGGTCGCGCGATGAAGCAGCTCGGGCGCCTCTTGACCGCGATGATCACGCCGTTCGACGCGAGCGGCGCGGTCGACGTCGCCGAGGCCGTGCGCGTCGCGCAGTTCCTGGTCGAGCGCGGCAACGACGGCGTCGTCGTCGCCGGGTCGACGGGCGAAGGGAACGCGCTCGAGACCGACGAGAAGCTGGCGCTGTTCGGGGCGATCAAGCGGGGCTTGGGTTCGAGCGGTACCGTCATCGCCGGAACCGGCGGGAACAACACGCGGCAGTCGATCGAGCTGACCAAAGCCGCCGAAGCGCTCGGCGTCGACGGCGTCCTGCTGACCGTGCCGGCCTACGTCAAGCCGACGCAGGACGGGATGCTCGCGCACTTCGGTGCGATCCTCGACGCGACCGCGCTGCCCGCGATCATCTACAACATCCCCGGGCGCACCGCCGCGAACATGCTGCCCGCGACGTTCACCGAGCTTTCGCGCCGCCACGCGAACGTCGCCGGGATCAAGGAGTCGACCGGCGACATCAACCAGTTCACGGCGATCCTCGGACAGCGCGCGCGTCCCGACGTGACGTTCTGGTCCGGCGACGACTACATCTACCTGCCCGCGCTCGCGATCGGCGGCCATGGGCTGATCTCGGTCGCCGGACATCTGTGCAGCCGCGAGCTCCGCGCGATGGCCGACGCGTTCGACGCCGGCGACGTCGACACGGCCGCACGCATCCATCACGATCTGGCGCCGCTGATCACCGCGCTGTTCACGATCACCAACCCGATCCCGGTGAAGTGGGCGCTGGGAACCTACGGTTTCAACGTCGGCCCCTGCCGCTCGCCGCTCAGCGCGATGCCCGACACGCTCAAAGCGACGCTCGAACCCCTAATCGCCCCGTACCGCCCGTAGCCGCGTGGAGGCGTTCACGGTGCTCGGCTGCCGGGTCGATGCGCTGGGCCGTGACGAAGCGGTGGCGCAGATCGCCGCCCTCGCGAACGCGGGCGGTGCGGCGCTGGTCGTGACGCTCGGCGTCGAGATGGTTATGGCGGCGCAGGGCGACGAGGAGTTTCGGCGCATCGTGAACGGCGCGGCGCTGGTGACCTGCGATACGGTCGGATTGAAGCTGGCGTCGCGTCTGCGCGGCGGCCCGCTGCGCGAGCGGGTGACCGGTGTCGAGCTCGTCGACGCGCTCGCAGCACGGTCCGCGGCGCGCGGCGATGTGCGGATGTACCTGCTGGGCGGGAGCGGCGATACCGCCGTGCGCGCGGCGGACGCGCTGCGCCGCCGCTATCCCGGCGTTGCGATCGCGGGCGCGCGCGACGGTTATTTTTCCGAGGATGAGAGCGCAGCCGTCGCGGCCGGGATCCGCGCGAGCGGTGCCAACGTGCTGCTCGTGGGATTGGGTTCGCCGAAACAGGAGAAGTGGCTGGCGCGCTATCTCGGCGCGAGCGGCAGCGGCGTCGGGATCGGGATCGGGGGTTCGCTCGACGTCTACGCCGGCAACGTCGCGCGCGCGCCCGCGGCGTTTCGGAGGACCGGCCTCGAATGGGCGTACCGCCTCGTCACGCAGCCGCGCCGCTGGCGGCGTCAGCTCGCGCTGCCGCGTTTCGCGCTAGCCGCGTTCGGCGAAGCCGTGCGGGGCCGCAAGAAAGGGCCGCAGAGCGAGCGATGAAGGCGATGATCTTGGCGGGCGGGATGAGCACGCGGCTGTACCCGCTGACGAAACAGGTGCCCAAGCCGATCGTTCCGGTCGCGGGCGAACCGATCAGCGGCCACGTGATGCGCTGGCTCTCCTCGTTCGGCTACGACGAGGTCGCGATCAACGTGTTCTATCTCGCCGAGTTCGTCGAGCGGACGTTCGGTGACGGCAGTGGCTTCGGCATCCACCTGCACTACCTGCGCGAGCGCGAGCTCACGGGCAGCGCCGGCGCGCTCAAGCAGATGGAGGGCTGGTTCGACTCGACGTTCGTCGTCGTCGGCTGCGACGATCTCACCAACGCCGATCTCAGTGCGCTCGTCCGGTTCCACAAAGCGCGCGGAGCGCTGGCGACGATCGGCCTGGTCGAAGCGGAAGAGGTCGATCAGTACGGCGTCGTCATCCTCGACGGTGAGGGGCGGATCACCGGCTTTCAAGAGAAGCCCGCGAAGGGAACCGAGAAGTCGAAGCTCGCCAACACCGGGATCTACGTGTTCGAGCCTGCGATCTTCGAACGCATCCCGGCCGGCACGTTCTACGACTTCGGAAAACAGGTGTTTCCCGAGCTCTTGCGCGACGGGCTTCCGTTCTACGCGATGCAGCTCGAGGGTGCATACTGGCGCGACATCGGAACGCCCGACGAATACCGTCGCGCCACCGACGACGTGCTGTGCGGTCGCGTCGAAATCCGCGGCGCGCGCGCGACCGGCGTCCCGCCGAGCGCGAGCGTGGCGAGCGACGCGCGGATCGAAGGACCGGTGCGCGTCGGCGAGCGCGCCCAGATCGCGAGCGGAGCGCGTATCGTCGGTCCGAGCGTGATCGGCGACGACGTCCGGATCGGTGAAGGCGCTACGCTCGAGCGCACGATCGTCTGGAACGGCTCGACCATCGGCGCGCGCGCGACCCTGCGCGACACGATCGTCGGCGAGCGTTACGCCGTCGGCAACGGCACGAACCTTGACGGCGCGATTGTCGCCGGGGAACCCGGCCGATGATCCGTCGCTAGGTTGCACGCTCCGCCTGATTTCGCCAGGCCTGTCGCCGTTCAAAGCAACCGTCCGCAAGGCAAGAAGAAGTAACGGTATTGCGCAGTCGCCAACAGAAAGCGGCCTTCAGAACGGCGGCATCAAGGTTCATCACTGCTTTACGGCGAATTTGACCGTCTGAGGGTAGGCTATGACCCTATTTGCTCTTACAACGATAACGCTGCTCTCAATGCTGGGGTCAGCACCGATGATCGCGCCGAAGGTGGATGCGCAGTGCCTTCGGTCGCCTATTCATTTGGGAACGGATAACATTCCTAGCTCGAATGACCGGTCGACGAGCATCGTCGATATGACGGCGTTCGTCTCACCGCGCTCGGGAAGAGCCGTAGCCTGGGTGTACCAGAACCGGCTCGGCCAACAATGGCTCCAGACGAATATGGAAGAGAGCAACATCCTTCGTGACGCGCTGTCGCCTGCGCAGTACGAACGTTACGCGAAAGGCGACGCCCGTTTGGGGGAAGGTTCGACGATCGTGCGTGTCATGCCGCGAGACGTAGCTGTCTTCGCAAAGTCGCTCGCTCAACATCGTATTGAATGGCAGAGGTGCTTCTCGGGAGCTTTCCCCAGGCAGCATTTCGACGGCTGAAAGCAGCGCTGCCGAGACTCTGGCGGGTTGCCAGCTCGGCGTTTAGAGGAGGAGGCCGCGTGAATTGCGCGACCTCCTCCTCGTTTCTTGGGGCATCCGGACGTCAGCCACTAGCGGGCGCGCGGTTCGTCGTGATGGACGAGCGTGCTGGACTTCGTTCGGACCTGGCTCTTCCCGCCGTGCTGCGTCTCGTGCGATGCGCCCGGCCCGGCGCTCTGCGCGCTCTGCGCGCCCTCGCCGCGCGAGGCGCAGACGTTCGTCCTTGACGGTGTCCCGGGATTCGCGCTCGGGCCATATGCGGGCGCGCTGCGTCGTGCGATCGTGGCGATGAAACATGGCGAGCGTGATCCGCTCGACGCCTTTGCCGGCCTCCTCGCGGAGCGCGCGATGCTCGAGGGCACGCTCGTGCCGCTCCCGACCTCACGCGGCCGGGCGGCGGAGCGCGGCTTCGACCAGAGCGTGGAGATCGCGCGCCGCATCGCGCTGCGCCGCTCGATTCCGTTCGCGCAGGTTCTCCGCAAACACCGTGGCCCACAGGAGGGCCTGAACCGCCGCGAGCGTCTGGCGTCGGTCGACCGCTTTCGCATCCGGAACGGCGTCGCGCCGCCCGCCACGGTGACGCTGCTCGACGACGTGTGCACGACGGGCGCCACGCTCCGCGACGCGATCCGTGCGCTCAGCGAGGCCGGAACCCGCGTCCAGCGGTTCGTGGTCCTCGCACGGACCTCGGCGGTCCCGACGCGAAGCGGGAGACCATGAAGGCAGGCATTAGGGTGGCCGCGACCCTCACCGCGGCGTTGTTCCTCGTTCCGTCGGCGGCGGCGCCGGCCGACGACCCAGGCGCACTCAGACTCTTGGCCGACCGCGTTGCCGGAGAGTACGCGTCGGCGAATACCGCCGTCGATCTCGAGGTCGCGAAGATCGGTACGTTGCCGATCCCGCTGACGTTTCCGTCCAGTGCGTGCATCGTGGGTGAGCTCGTGCGTCGTCCGGTCGGCGAAGCGTACGGAACCTATCGGTACACCGAGTATCACGTGTATCTCGATACGGCCCAACCGTCCGACGCGCTCGTGCAGGCGATCGTGAGTTCCGCCGCGACCGCCGGATACGTTCCATTCACGTCGTCGATCGGTACTGTGGCCGGCGGATTCGTTACCGCACCGACGACGACGGTGTTGTGCAAGGACGGGAGCACGGACGCGATCGCGATTCGCAGCGGCAACTCAGGAGCACGGGCGGAAGTCACCGTTACGATCTCGATTCCGGCAGCGACCAACGCGCCGTTCGCGGGGACCCAGTGCGGCGGCCGGCCTCGCACGACGTTCGGCGATCCCGCGGGGCTACCGGTGATCCGCCAGATCGACGGCGCCCGTGTCGAGCGGCGCAGCACGAGCGGCGCGGTCGGCTTTTCAGAGCAGACCGCCGACGTCTACACCGAACTCGCGCCGCGCGCGCTGCTCGACGCCTGGTCCAAACAGCTCGTCGCCGACGGCTGGACGGCTTCATCGCCCGCCGTCAACGATACCGCCGGCATCGCGACGTTCCGCGGCTCAATCGGCGGCTTACCGCGACTGGCGTCGCTGAGCGTGCTGCGCGCCGGAGCGGGGCGGCTGATTGCAAGCGTGCGCAGCGTTCAGATGGAACCAAGCTCGGCCGCGAGCGGTCGTTGACTCTCGTGAAAGCAATGTGGAAGGGCGCCGTGATCGCCCAGAGCGACCGGACTGAAGTCGTTGAGGGGAACCAGTATTTCCCGCCGGACACGATCGACGAGCAGTACTTCAAGCCGTCGGAGACCCACTCGGTCTGTCCGTGGAAGGGGACCGCGAGCTACTACACGGTCGAGGTGAACGGCGAGCGCAATCCGGACGCGGCGTGGTTCTATCCGCAGACGAAGGACGCCGCGAAGAACATCGAGGGGTACGTCGCGTTCTGGAAGGGCGTCGAGGTCACGCCGTAGACGCGGACGCCACGTACCTCGCGCGCGCGGTCGAGCTCGCGCGCCGCTCGATCGCCGACGCGATGCCGAACCCATCCGTCGGCTGCGTCATCGTGCGCGACGGCGTGACGCTCGGCGAGGGATGGCATCACCGCGCGGGCGAGGCGCATGCCGAAGTCGAGGCGCTGCGCGATGCGCGCGCGCGCGGCAACGACGTGCGCGGCGCAAGCGCGTACGTCTCGCTCGAACCCTGCGACCACCACGGGCGAACGCCGCCGTGCGGCGAGGCGCTGATCGAAGCCGGGATCGCGCGCGTGGTCGTCGGCGCGCTCGACCCGAACCCGAAGACGGCCGCCGGCGGGGTGCGCCGGCTGCGCGACGCCGGCATTCGGGTCGACGTGATGGACGACGCGGCGGCCGAAGCGCTGATCGAGCGCTTCCGCTGGACGATCGCGCACGACCGCCCGTACGTGACGGTGAAGATGGCGACCTCGCTCGACGGCTACATCGCCGCGCAGGCCGGGACGCTGCAATGGCTCACGGGAGCGCTCGTGCGCGAGCACGTGCGCGATCTGCGCGTCGAGCACGATGCCGTGATGGTCGGGGCGGGAACGGTCCGCGTCGACGATCCTCAGCTCACGGTGCGGCCGCACGCGACGCGCCGCAAGCCGTACGCGCGCGTTGTGGTCTGCGAGACCGACGCGATCCCGGCCGAACGCCGCGTGCTGGCGCTGCCGCCCGATGCACCGGCCGGTGCGTACCGGCCGACGATCGTGATTGCTCCGCGCGGAGCGCGTGCGAAGTTCACGCTCCTCGAGCCGCTGGCGGAGGTGGTGTACGTCGGCGACGACGATGCGCGGCATCTCGACCTCGCCGCGGCGCTCGTCGCGCTCCGTGAGCGCGGCATCACGTCGATCCTCTGTGAAGGCGGTCCGACGCTGGCCGGACGTCTGCTGGTGGAAGGGCTGGTCCAGCGCATCGTCTGGCTGCTGGCGCCCACGTTCCTGCGCGCCGAGGGTGCCGTCCCGGCGCTGGTGGGCGCGGACCTCGGCGCCGAGAACGGATGGCGGTTCGACCGCATCGAACGCGTCGGCGACGACATGCTGCTCTCCGCGGACCTCACCTCGTGTTCTCCGGCCTGATCGCCCACGACGGCCGCGTCGCCTCGATCGAGGGCGACGCCCGCCGTGGCATGACCCTGGTGGTCGAAGCCGCCGAAGCGGTCGCCGCCGGCGTCGCGATCGGCGATTCGGTCGCGGTCAACGGCGCCTGCCTCACGGTCGTCGCCTTCGATGCGCGCACGATGCGCTTCGACGTCGTCCCGGAGACGGTCGCCCGGACCGGGTTCGGAACGCTGCGCGCCGGCGATCGCGTCAACCTCGAGCTCTCGCTGCGCCTCGGCGACCGGCTCGGCGGCCACCTGGTCTACGGACACGTCGACGCGAGCGCCTCGATCCTGAACAAGGACGTCGAAGGGCAGGGGTTCCGGCTGCACGTCGTCCTGCCCGACGCGCTCGTGCCGTTCATCGTGGAGAAGGGCTACGTCGCCGTCGATGGTGTGAGCCTCACCGTCGCGTCGGTCACGCCCGACGGGTTCACGATCGCGCTGATCCCCGAGACGGCGCGCCGCACCACGCTCGGCACGAAGGGTCCCGGCGACCGCGTCAACCTCGAGGTCGATCCGGTCGCGCGCTACGCGCAAGGCGCGATCGCGGCGTACACGCAGCGCGATCCGGCGCCGACCGCCGACGAAGTCGCCTGGGCGTACGAGATCTGAGCGTGGCGAGCGACGCGAACGCGCCGCTGCGCAGCGGTCCGGAGGTGCGCGACCGCGTGCGGTGGAGCGACGTCGACATCATGGGGATCGTGTACTACGGCCGGTACCTGCGGTTCATGGAAGCCGCCGAGACCGAATTCTTCCGCGCGATCGGATTCCCGTACGGCGTGCTCTCCGAGCAGCACGGCGTGTGGATCGCGCGCGTGCGCTTGGAGTGTGACTATCGCGCGCCGGCGAAGCTCGACGAAGAGATCGTCTGCCGCGCCGAGCTGCAGAAGATCGGCGGATCGTCGATGACCTTCGCGTTCCCGATCGCACGCGCTGCCGACGGAACACGTCTCGTCGACGGCACGCTCGTCCTCGCCGCCCTCGACCGCACCACCCTGCGCGCCACGCGCATCCCCGCCCCGCTCCTCGCGGCGCTCAGCACCGCGCCGTTGTAATCGCGCTTAGCTCCAAACCCATGTCATCCTGAGCTTGTCGAAGGGCGGTAGTCGCGCCTAGCTCTCGTCCGACGCAAGGATCGTGTAGATCTCCTTGCGCGCCTTGTCGAGGACCTCGCGCACGCGTTCGATCGTCTTGTCGTCGCTGCTGCGCACGTTCATCACCGCCGCACCGAGCTTCGCAGCCGACTCTTTCAGGCGATCGTGTTGATCGCGTTCGCCGTCGACGCCCTCTTCGGCCTCAGCGCCGCGGTTCGTCAGCAGTTTCAGTCCCGCGTCGGTGATCGTGTAGGTACGCTTGCCTTCGACCTCGGCCGAGGTGACGAAGTTGCCGTCTTCCAGCAACTGCAGCGTCGGGTAGATCGAGCCGGCGCTCGGGCGGATATTCCGCCGTTCTTCGATCATGGTGATGATCTCGTAGCCGTGTTTCGGGCCGTCGGCCAGCACTTCGAGCACGACGAACTTCACCTCGCCGCGCCGCATCGGCTGGATCCAGCCGGCGCGCCAGCCTCCCCATTCCTTGTTGTAGCCGAGCCCCCAGACGCCCCGGAAGCCTCGTTCGTGACCGTGCCGGTGCCAAGCCCGGCGCATTTCATGCATCATGTCGCGATACTAAAAGATATATCGCGATAAGTCAATAGACGTGAAGTAGGCTTGCATTTCGTCCAAATACCGGATAGAATCGTGTCCGAATATGGGACGCGAAACGAAGCGCTTCTCCGAGATGCTCGCCCTCTGGAAGGTCCAGCAAGCCGGCCAGGTCACGCCGTCCGCGGTCGCAACGACCCTCGGCGAGATCGGTATAGCGCGCAGCACCGCCTACTCGGCGCTGCAGAGCCTCTCGGAGCAAGGGCTGGTCGAGGAGACCCGCACGACGACGCCGGGCGGAGCATCCCGTATCACCTACACGGCGACGTCCGCCGCCGAGCAGCGGCTGCGTCCGCTGCGCGAACTTCTGAAAGGCCCCACGCATGACGACGATGCCTAAGCGACTCTCCTGCGCCCTCGTGATCGACGAGTCCGGCTCGATGAGCGGACTGCGCCAAGCGACGATCGACGGCGCGAACGCGTGGCTCGCCGATCAGCGCAAGGATGGTCCCGAGGATTTGCTCACGCTGGTGACGTTCGATGCACCCGCGGATCCGACCAAGCCGCGCGTGCGCGTCCTCTACGACGGGACGCCGCTCAAAGACGTCGTCAATCTCAGCGAGGCCAATTACAAGCCCGACGGCGGCACGCCGCTCTTCGACGCGATCGGATCGACGATCTCCCGCATCGAGGCCGACCCGCGCTCCGCCGATCGTTCGATCGTGCTGGTCGTGATGACCGACGGTCTCGAGAACGCCTCGGTGGAGTACACACGGGAGTCGATCGCGGCGCGCGTCGCGCAGAAGGAACGGGATGGCTGGACGATCATGTACCTCGGCGCCAACCAGGACGCGAAGCACGTCGCGGCCGGCATGAGCCTCGACGTGAACTTCGCCGTGTCCTACGAGGCGTCGGAAGCGGGCACCCAGGCGGCCTATAGTGCGACGTCGGCGGCAACCAGAGCCGTACGTAGCGCGGCCTCGCCGGCCGCCGTGAGCGCGAGCTTGCACGAGGCCAGCGCGACGGGCGAAAAGCCGCGATAACGGGCAATTTGCTTGCGGTCCGCAAAACCCGCGCGCTATGATGCTCCGATGAAAACTGGAGCAGAGATGATCGCCGACGAACGGCGCCGCCAGGTCGACGAAGAGGGCCACCACGCCACGCACGATGAGAAGCACGCGGCTGGTGGAAACAGCGGGAAGCCCGGACTCGTCCAAGCCGCCGTATGTTACGCGGAGAGCGCGATCGGCGAACCCGAAGCCGCGTTACGCCAGAAGTGGCCTTGGGACGCCAAGTCCTGGAAGCCGAAGACACCGATCCGCGATCTCGTTCGCGCCGGCGCGCTGATCGCCGCCGAGCTCGATCGCCGAATCCGCGCCGGCGAAACGCACTAGACCCGATCGAATTCGGCAGGACCTCCTTGACCCTGGGCTGACCATCCCGGGCGGCTGAGTCATGCCTTTGCGACCGACTCCACGCGATAGCACCGCGCAATCGCAAGAAATGATGGGCAGCTCTTGCAGTTTAGACAGTGCAGGTCGAAAACCGAATGCGCGGAGAGATCGTGGCCGCAGATGCAGAGATTCGGCGGGCGCGTCGAGGAAACGGAATGGACCCTGCCGCCGACCGAACCCGGGGTGTAGGCGAGAACCGCCCGAGCGGACTCGCAGGAACGATCGGCGGCAGGCCCGTCGGCGCTCGGCAGGCTCACGGCGCTCGCTGAGGTCTGTCCGTCTCAGCGCTACGTCGGCACCCGCACGGACGCGGACGCGTGGACCTCGTGCCGGCGTTCCAGAACTTGCAGCCATGTTCGTCGTGCAGTGCCACGGCGTGACCGCAGCCCGAGCACCTGGCGCGCTCAGACCGCTTCCGTTCGCCGCATCTCCACCCGACGTACCTCAACCGCACCCTCCGACGACTCACACGAGGTTCGCGTCGGATCATGCGCCGACAACGAAGCGCCGTCTAGAACGGCAAACGCCCTATGCCGTGCGGTCGTGCTCCCGCGGGCTGTGATCGTGCGCGACGAGCCCTTGTCGAAAAGCCTCGGACGCGAGCTCGCCTCGGCTATGCACGTCGAACTTGCGGAAAAGCGCGGCCACATGGTTGCCGATCGTCTTCACGGAGACGCTCCGGCTCGCCGCGATCTCCTTGTAGGTGTGGCCGTGTGCGATGAGCCGCAGGATGGCTGTTTCCGTCTCCGTCAAGGCCGGGCCCGTTTGTCGACGGATGGAATGCAGTTCGCGATTCAACCAGAAGTCCGAAGAGGTCTCTCGTAGGGCCTTCTCGGCGTACGCGGCATATCGGGAGTGTCCAGTGAGCCGCGTCAGGCGCAATGCGACCAGAGTCGCGTGCCGGCGATAGTCGCGGCGTACGAACGTTCGGTATGCGCTGGACAAGCAGCGCACTGCCTCGCGCGCGTTGCCACGAGCTTGATGTAATAGACCCTCTACGGCGCGCTCCATCGCGGCATACTGCTCGAGATCTCCTGTAGAGCTCTTCAGCGCTGAGAGGATGATCTCGCGATATTGCGCGAGGAGTGCTTCAGCGGCGTTGCGCTCCTTCGTATGCGCAACCTCTTCGGCCAAACAGATCGGCAGGTGTTGGAGATCTGCACTTAGGGCGCGCAGGTCGAGTGTATCGTACAGCGCTGCAGCGCGTTCGACGAACTCCGCATGAGCCGGCAGAAAGCCGAGGCCGCGGAATACTGCAGCAAGGCGGCACAGGGCGACGACGCGATGACCGTCCGTTGCGGCGGTTGACTCCGCCAGCCGTGCCCACCGGCGCGCGCCGTCGACGTCGCCCGCCATCTCGCACATGAACGACGACCCGACATAGACCCAAAAGCGCCACGGAGCTAGGCCGTCGAGCGTCCAGTCAAAGCGGCGCACGCGCGGCTCGATACGAGACCAGTCCTCGATGGACAACAATTCGGGGCACATCGCGGTCAACCCATAGAGGGCCTTGGCCTCTACGTAACGATCCCGGCGGCGGCAAGACATCAGCGCGCGGAGCGTCTCGCGAAACCATTGGGCGGCTTTCGCAAACTCGCCTCGCGCGTGAGCGACCCACCCACGATACTCTAGCGCATGGGCGTGGACGACATCCTGGCCGGCCTCGATACCTGCGAAGAGAAGGTCCGCTTCGGCGTACGATCCCAGCCGGAATAGCGCTATGCCAAGTTGGAGCGAGACTTCTGCGCGAACCGTAGGGTGGGCGTCGCTCGCTTTTTCAATGGCTTCGCGCAGTATTGCCGCGCCCCGCTCCTTTTGGCCTAGCCGTACGTAGGCAGCACCGCTTAGCATCTGTACGACGACAGACTGATCAACCGACGACGTCTCAAGGGCGATATTTCTCAACGCCTCAAGCGCGCGGTCGCCGCGGTCAACCCGGATATGAATGCGCGCGCGAAGGACCGCGACTTCAAATCGCGCGTCGTCGTCCGGCGCCGCAAGCTGGTCGCAAAGAAGAAGGCAGGTACCGTACTCGCCGTCGAGATACGCTCGTCGAGCGTCGGCGAGCGCCACCCGGTCGCCGGACGTGTTCATCTTTGTTGGAACGGACTGACCCCCACCACACGAGGAGGTACGGTCGGCCGCCGGATCGGCGACCGACCACGCACCTATTTCGACCGTTCGCTTCTCGACGCCAACGGTCCGCCCGGGCCTTATCCGCCGGACGGCATGGTCGCGTCAAAGACAGCCGGAGTGACTGGCGCACCCTTCGCGGAACCGCCGGCTTTGCCGCTCACCCCCGCCGTGCCCAACCCGATAAGCGCGACTAACACGAACACCAACACGTTCACGGGACTCACCCTTCCGGCATCGTAATGCCTGATGCCCCAAGGCAAATGCCCCAAGGCATCGCGAGTGTTCTCCGTTAGATCGCCGGCGCCGCCCGATCGATACCCTAGGGCATCGATCCGACACACGGGTGAGGCAGCGCGCAGACGATCGCCGGCTGCGCCTGTTGGCCGGCCGCCGACGGGCACCGGACCCGCACCTAACGGTCGCCTCGCCAAGCCGCCGTACGTGTTTGGGCGGCTCTCTATCGGGTAGCGGAACAGCGTCTACGCGGTGTCGGGGGTGGAACTATGAAGATCGTCGTCACGATCGCGCGCATCTTGCTAGGTCTTGTGTTCGTGGTGTTCGGCTCGAACGGCTTCTTGAACTTCATTCCGGTGCCGCCGATGGAGGGGTTCGCGGGCCAGTTTCTCGGCGTCCTCGCAGCGTCGCACTACCTCTACTTCATAGGCGGCGTCGAGGTCATCGCGGGGCTGCTGCTGTTGACGAACGCGTACGTACCGCTGGCGTTGACGATGCTCGCCGCGGTGCTGGCGAACATCCTCGTCTATCACGTGACGATGATGCCCGCAGGACTCCCGCTCGCACTCGTCACCACGGTGCTCTGGTTCATCGTCGCCTGGCCGCTGCGATCGCACTTCGCCCAGCTCTTGTTCGTCCGAACCGTGCGCTGAAATGGACGCGACGCGAGAATGTCCCGCCTGCGGCCATATGGTTGCAATTCATGTCGAGTTCGGTTGCGACGAAGTGCTGCGAGGGCGAACTGCGGACGAAGCCGAGATCCCGCGTCCTTGTCGTCCGACCCCTAGCAGGTAGAGGCGCCGCTGCCAACCCTCCCTGGTGGTAAGGCTCAGAGAACCTCAAAGGACCGCTAGCAGCAGCAACGCTGCTGTAGGTAGCAGTGCGTCAGGTATATCATCTTGACAGCTGTCAAGACGATATACCTAAAGCACCAACGATTTAATCCAGGAAGGCGCGGTGCCTTGCCGCGCCAAGGGTCGTGGATATGCCGATCCCGCATTCGGCACGGCCCGCAGTTCTGGTCCAAGGGGAAGCCGCAATCGCCCAGCCGCCGCCCATCGCGCAACCGCTGGATTGGCACGCCATTCCGTTCGGAATCGTCGCCCTGGCCATCGTCGTCGCAGTGTTCGTCGCGTACAGATGCGGCGTGCGGTTCCGATCAGACCAAACGCCGGGCGCAATCCTCGCCGTCGGCGCAGCGTGTTTTGCGGTGATCATCGAACCAACGGCACTTGGTGTCGGCCTTGCGGTGGGGTTTATCGCGCTTGGTGCGGCGCAAAGCATTATTGCAGAGCGGAAAGAGGCTGCTTTCCGCATGGATCAGGGGGATCAAGCGAATAAGATAAACCGGCTGATTACGGATAATGAGCGTATTCACGCCGACAATGCCCTGATAAAATCCGCGCTAGCGTCTCAGTTGCACATCGTGCGCGACCGGGCGCAACGCCTTTCAAACGATTTGAAATCGTACGGCTACGCGTCCAAGCAGAGCGGCCAAGAAGTAAATGCCGTCGATAGGATGGCCTTTCGCGACCGCGTGTGCGAGGCCGTCGAGACATTTGAAATGCATGGTATCCGGGACCAGCAAGTGGCGATACTCCTAGCAAGCAACTACCTTGACCTTGACGCGTTCGCCCACGGACTTGATCGAATGATCCAGGTCGCTGATACCCGGAGCGACGCGAAGCAAGAAGACCACATGGACATACTTGCGAAACTCAACAAAGACCGCGAGCGAGATTTTGCCGAACGCGCCAGGGTGCTCATTCAAACATTACTCACATTTGGCGGGAAGTATCTTGCGGAAATGCAGCAAGACAAGGCCGACCTCAGACTGGTTAGCGTCAGAATGGCATTTGACTTCTTACAAAATCAGCGGTACGAAGTCAAAGCAGTCGTAGAGGGTTTCGCAGAACGCGGACAAGTCTTTAATTACGGGGTTGATTTAGACTCGCCGTCGAATTTGAAGGACCTCATGGCCGTGGTTCAATGGCTACAAGCCGCTCTACATAGGTTGCCTAGATAGTGGACGAAGGCGACGACCCTGAAACCGCGATGGAACGGTTCGAGGACCTTGGGCGGCGGTTGTTTCGCGTTACAAAAGACGACCTCAAAAAGGCCGAGGAAGCCGCCGAGAAGGTCGTTGACGAGGCGCTAGGCCCGCCTCCTGCGCGCGGCCCCGCGCTCGCGGACGACGAGGACTAGATGCGGTCGCTTGGGCGCTGGATCGGTTCCGCCTGCGTGACGGCACGACGAGCAGCCGCGCGAGCGGCGCGACCGGGGCGTAACCGCCACCGGGGATGCGAAGCGGTCAGCGCCTTATACGTCACGCGCTTGCCGTCCGCGCCTTTGAGCGTAGCGACGAAGCGGCCAGCGTCGTCGTCCTCGCGCGCGTTGAACCGGAACACTGATTCGTCAAGGTATGCGTCGAGGTGGAACGGGCGAACTGCAATATACGTCCCGTGCAGCGTCCGTTTCACGCACGACCAAAAGTTTTCGATGGTGTTCGTGTGAACGCGACCGTTGACGTAGGCCACGGAGTGGTCGATAAACTCGTGGATGAAATCGCGGTCGGTTTGACGGTAGGAACGCAGGGCGTCGGTGTAGAGCGTCGAGCCCGGCTGCACGTTCTCATAGATTCTCGGAATGAGCGACGTGGCGCGGTGATTCGGAACGACCATCGCGCGGGCGCGGCTCTTGCCCTTACCGGCTCCGCGCTGCACCATGCCGAACACGGTGGCCTTGCCCGTCGCCGGTCCGTGCTCAAGTTTGACGAAACCGGAGCGCGCCTTCCACGATGTGCGCGACACGCCGCCCACGAACGTCTCGTCCGCTTCGACTTCACCGGCGAGCGGCATGAGCGATTCGGCCTTCATCGCGAGGCGAATCCGGTGGAACATGAACCACGCGGTTTTCTGCGTCACGCCGAGGTCGCGGCCCAGCTCGTGCGAGGACGTTCCGTTCTTTGTGTTGGCGAGCAGCCAAAAGGCCGGGAGCCATTTGGTGAACGGGATCGGACTGTGCTCGAAGACCGTGCCGACCTTGGCCGTGAACTGCCGTTTGCATTCCTTGCAGCGCCATTTCTTGCGGGTCGGGATAGACTGAACGGACGCCGATCCGCACCCCATACGCGGGCAAGCCACGCCGTTCGGCCAGCGCCACGCGACGACGTAAGCATGAGCGCGCTCGGCGTCCGAGAAATACGTTACGGCTTCGAGCAGAGTGCGGGGCGTCCGGTCCATGCTCCAAGTTTGTACTCGGAGTGTGCCTGCTGGGTGGCACTCGTTGGTGCTTTAGGTATATCATCTTGACAGCTGTGAGGACAATATCGTTCACACACCAGCCCTCGCGGATGCTCCCTTTCTTGGTTGTTAAGTCGGCGGCTGGCGGGTCTGAACCTTTCCCTACCAGCGGGGCAACAGGGCAGGCTCGGCCGGGCCGCGATCCAAGCCTTCCCGGGATGGACGCAGGCTGGTGGTACGCCATCGCGCTGGCCGTCGTTCTCGCGTTGGGGGCGGCCGCGCTAGGCATGGCTCAGCAGAAATACAAGGACCACCCGCGCACCCCGCACTTGCTCGGGATTGGGATGGCGGTCTGTATTTTCGCTGCGGTCGCCATCATCGGCATGGTGGTTTTGGGGGCTCTTGGAATGGGCGTTGTTCGGAGCATAACGATACCGGCAGGTGCGGCGGTTTTAGCGTTTGGTTTGTTCTGGCCACAAATCGAACGATACGCAGGATACCGACCAAATGAAGCTCCGACGCCAGTCCCGACAGCAGTATCAAGCGTATCCGCCCCCGTCCCCGAGCAAGGCGCGTTGTCGGTGACAAGCGCAATGGGTCGCGAAAAACGACCCGACCGCGCGTACTTCGCCGCACGCCTAGAAACCGGGAATATGTGGTTGGCGGACGCGACGAATCCTGAACCGATCGGCGGCCCTCCAACGCACACTCTCGCCGATCAAGCCTACGGCACATGGACGGTCTTTAACGACGCAGCGAGGGCAGCCATAAACGTCCATCTGTCGTTCGCGTATCAGTGGCAGCGCATGGGGCACACGGAGCCATTGTCGCTCGGCCGAACCGTCGGGATTACGATTCCGCGTATCGACGGCAAGAGCCGCGTTCTAATTCGCATTGTCAACTTCACGTCAGAGTACGTCCTGCTCATCAGTCCCGAGGCAAACTGCGCGTTCGAGGCTCCGGGCGACACGTCACGACGCCCGTGCATTTTGCAGGGCGCGAATCCCGCACGGCGTGAGAACATACTAACATTGTTTCCGGGAGCGCAAGGGGCACGCGAGCCGTCCGCCATTATGGAAAGCGCACCTGCACCCGTTGCGCATCGGCGGCCCATTGTTCCGCCGCCTCGGCCGACGCTTGGCAAACTAACAGTCCTAGTCACGGACGAGCACGGCGCGGCGTTGGATGAAGCGACTGTTTCCGGTTACTCCGAAGACAACGGAGCGCCGATCCCGGCGAGCGTGACGGGCGAGGACGGCGTAGCGACGTTCGAGGCGGTGAAAGGTCGTAAATATCGCGTGCTCGTCGCACACGGCGCGTTTCCGGGCGACGTGAAACGGGACGTTGACGGCGGGGACGGCCTCCTGCCCGTGACCTTGAAGGGCGGCGAGGAAAACGTCGCATCCCTTATCATCACCGGGGGCACCGGCACGCTCCCCGGACACCCAGACAATAGGATCGGACCAAAGGAAGGCTCGCCGCAGAATTACGTCTACGTCAACGGCCTTTCGGTTGGTGCGATCCCGGCGAGCCCGGCGTACTTTGACTTGAATAAGTGGTTCACGGCGGAGAACGCAAATCACCCAATCGTTGACCTACGGTTTCGTGCCCTGAAAGGCGAGGTGGCGCTGCTCGACTATCGCTGGCCGTCCCCGGCGGCGCCGCCAAAACCGGACGATACCCTTCGGACACTTCGCGAGGTTCGCACCCACGGCCGAGCAGATATTCGTCGCCGAACGGAAGAAATTGTCTCCCGGATAAGTATTCTCACTGGTGAGTTCCACGACGCGAGCTTTCGCGCCGAACAGGTCGCCCCAGACCTTGACGGCGCGCTCCGCGATGAGGCGGGGAGAATCCGCAGGTTATTTGTTGACGACCTCCTCGACCCAGTACAAAAGCTCGCCGCCGAATACGCACGGCTTAAAGTCAATGACGAGGGGTTGGACGCGATATTGAGCAGAACCAGCTTTATTCGCCGAATACCAACGATTGACGACATTCGAGAGATTGAAAAACGGCTGGCGCTATTACCCGATAAGTTGGATGCACTAGAATGAGCGACGAGCAGCACGACCCCGATACGGCGATGGAGCGATTCGACGCGCTGCTCGGCCGCATCGTCAAGGTGTCGAAGGAAGACCTCGAAAGGGCCGAGCGAGCCGCCGAGAACATCGTGGACGAGGCGCTAGGCCCGCCACCCGCGCGCGGCCCCGCGCTCGCGGACGACGAGGACTAGATGCGGTCACTCGGGCGCTGGATCGGTTCCGCTTGCGTGATCGCGCGACGAGCAGCCGCGCGAGCCGCACGACCGGGACGCAACCGCCACCGGGGATGCGAGGCCGTGAGCGCCGCGTACGTCACGCGCTTGCCGTCCGCGCCTTGCAGCGTCGAGAGGAACCGATCCGCGTCCACGCCCTCGCGGCCATTGAACCGGAATACCGATTCGTCAAGGTACGCGTCAAGGTGGAACGGACGAACCGCGATGTACGTCCCGTGCAGAGTGCGCTTCACGCAGGACCAGAAGTTTTCGATGGTGTTGGTGTGAACGCGACCGTTGACGTAGGCGACGGAGTGGTCGATAAGCTCGTGAATGAAGTCGCGATCCGTTTGCCGATACGAACGCAACGCGTCGGTGTAGAGCGTCGAGCCCGGCTTCACGTTCTCATAGATTCTCGGAATGAGCGACGTGGCGCGGTGATTTGGGACGACCATCGCGCGAGCGCGGCTTTTGCCCTTGCCCGCGCCGCGTTGCACCATGCCGAACACCGTGGCTTTTCCGGTCGCCGGTCCGTGCTCCAGTTTGACGAAACCGGAGCGCGCCTTCCACGACGTGCGCGACACGCCGCCGACGAACGTCTCGTCCGCTTCGACCTCGCCCGCGAGTTGTGTTTGCGCTTCGGTTTTCATCGAGAGGCGAATGCGGTGGAACATGAACCACGCCGTACGCTGCGTCACGCCGAGGGCGCGGCCAAGCTCATAGCTCGACGTGCCATTCTTGGTGTTCGCCAGGAGCCAGATCGCCGGGAGCCACTTGCAAAACGAGATCGGCGAATCCTCAAAGATCGTCCCGACCTTGGCGGTGAACTGGCGTTTGCATTCCTTGCAGCGCCAGAGCTTGCGGGTGGCGATAAACTGCACCGAGGCGGAGCCGCATCCCATGCGCGGGCAGGCAACCCCGTTGGGCCACCGGACGGTCACGAAATGGGCCAGGGCGCGGTCCGGGTCGGCAAAGTAGGTGACGGCTTCGAGCAGGGTCTTTGGCGTCCGGTTCATGGTCTAATCGTATACTTGCCCTGTGCCTACAGGGTGGCATTCGCTGGTGCGTCAACGATATTATCTTGACAGCTGTTAACCCCATGAGTCATGCTGAGAGGCCATGGAGCATTTTTCGAACGAGCTGCGGACAGCGATGGCCGATGCAGGCCTCAGCGCGGCCCAGCTCGCGCAGCGGGCCGGACTGACCGAGGCGGCGATCTCGCTGTTGCGGAGCGGGCGCCGGGAGCCGTCGTTCCAGACTGTCCGCAAGCTCGCCACTGCGCTACCGGCGCTCGGCCGGCGACTGGATCCCGAGCAGAGCACGATGGACTCGATTGAATCAGCGATCGCGGAGATCCGCGACGGCAAGATGGTGATCGTCATGGACGACGAGGACCGCGAGAACGAGGGCGACCTCGTGATGGCGGCCGAGAAGGTCACGCCGGCGGCGATCAACTTCATGCGCAAGGAGGGCGGCGGCCTGATCTGCGTCCCGATGCTCTCCGAACGCCTCGACGCACTGCAAATTCCGAACATGGTCAACGACAACACCGCGCCGCTCGGGACCGCGTTCTCGGTCTCCGTCGAAGCGCGCGGCCGCGTCACTACCGGCATTTCCGCGCAAGATCGTTCGAACACGATCCGCGCGCTCATCGATACCAAAGCCGGACCGTCGGACTTCTTGCGACCGGGCCACACCTTTCCGCTGCGCGCGCGCGAAGGCGGCGTGCTCGTGCGCGCCGGTCAGACCGAAGCCTCGGTCGACCTCGCCAAGCTTGCAGGTTTGTATCCGGCTGGTGTGATCTGCGAGATCATGGACGAGGACGGCTCGATGATGCGCCGCGACAACCTCAAGCTGTTTGCGGAGAAGCACGGCTTGCGGATGATCACGGTCAAGGACCTGATCGCGTACCGGATGCGGCATGAGAAGCTGGTCGAACGCATCGCCGAGTTCACTCTCCCGACCGTCAACGGCGTCTTCAAGGGCGTCGCCTACGAGACGAAGACCGACAAGACCGCGCACGTCGCGCTGGTGATGGGCGAGATCGGCGACGGCAAAGACGTGCTCGTGCGCGTGCACAGCGAATGCCTCACCGGCGACGCGCTGCACTCGCTGCGCTGCGACTGCGGGCCGCAGCGCGACGCGGCCCTCGCCGCAATCGCCCGTGAAGGGCGCGGCGTCTTTCTGTACCTGCACCAGGAAGGGCGGGGAATCGGGCTTTCCAATAAACTGCGGGCGTATGCGCTGCAGGATGCCGGTGCCGATACCGTCGAGGCGAACGCGCTGCTAGGACTTCCCGCCGACAAGCGCGACTACGGGATCGGTTCGCAGATCCTGGTCGACCTCGGCGTGCGCGAGATGCGCCTCCTGACCAACAACCCGAAGAAGATCGCCGGCCTCGAAGGGTTCGGACTCACGATCAAAGACCGCGTACCGATCCAAATTACGCCCACCGTACACAACGTCCACTACATGGAGACGAAACGCGACAAGATGGGCCACATGTTCGGCGCGCCGAGCCCGGGCGGCTCCGAGTGAAGACCGCCAAGAAGGCCAAGAAGAAGCCCGCGCTGCCGGACGCCGCCGGGAAGTCGTTCGCGATCGTCGTCGCCGATTTCTACGCCGACCTTGCCGCGCAGTTGGAAGACGGCGCGCGGCGCGGTCTGCGCGACTGCGGCGTCGCCGACGATGCCGTCGAGATCGTCCGCGTACCGGGCTGCTTCGAGCTGCCGATCGCCGCACGGCGCATGATCGCCGGCGGAAAGATCGACGGCGTCGTCGCGCTCGGCGCCGTGATTCGCGGCGAAACGCCGCACTTCGACTACGTCGCAGGCGAGTGCGCGCGCGGGATCATGGACGTGCAACTCGCCACCGGCGTACCGATCGGCTTCGGCGTTCTCACCACCGAGAACCGCGCGCAAGCCGAAGAGCGTGCCGACGCCGCCCGCGGCGACAAAGGCTACGAAGCCGCGATCGCCGCCGCGACGGTCGCCGTCATCGAACCGAAGCGCGAAACCGTCCGCGTAGGATTTCGCTAAGACCCGTCCGCGCGGCCCGGTGGTCCCCCTGGATTGCCAAGCGGGCTCGGCTACCGTATACTCCCCCGTACGGCGCGCTCCCGTTTGGGTGGGCGCCGTGTTTCCCATCCGCTTCCAAGGGGGGTCGGGGGGCTTCGCCGCCCGGCCGAGGTCGGTTGTACGAAAACAAAAGCCTGATATGCAAAGACTGCGGGAACTCGTTTGATTTCTCGGTCCGCGACCAGATGTTCTACGCGGAAAAAGGGTTTGAGAACGAGCCGCAGCGGTGCCGCGACTGCCGCACGGTGCGCAAGACCCAGCGCTCGAGCGGAATCGGCCAGGTGCCTTCCTCGACGGCCGGGCTGCGCGAGATGTTCGACGCGGTGTGCGCGCAGTGCACCACGCCGACGACGGTGCCGTTCAAGCCGAAGGGTGATCGTCCGGTGTATTGCCGGAGCTGCTATACGGCGATGAACGCCGTGCAGGCTTGACAGTAGTTCACTGACCACCGCCGAATCCGCCGGGTGTGGAGTCGGTATGGGACGACGGGGACGCCGTCGGTTTTCTCGATCAGCGGGCGCTGCCGCGGGCCGTTTCGCGGGAGCGTGCGACGACGGTCGACGCCGTCGTCGACGCGATTCGGACGCTCGCCGTGCGTGGTGCTCCGGCGATCGGGATCTTCGGGGCGTACGGCGTCGCGCTCGCCGCTCGGATCCACTCCGGCGATCGTGACGGCTACCGCGCCGCCGCAGCGAAGATTCGCGCCGCGCGCCCGACGGCGGTGAATCTGGCCTGGGCGGTCGATCGCGTGCTCGCCGCGGCGCCGGGCGAGGAGCTGGCGGAAGCGAGCCGGATCCACGACGAGCAGCGCGACGTCGACCGGCTCATCGGCGAAGCCTCGGTCGGGCTTTTCCCGGCGAGCGGGAACGTCCTGACGCACTGCAACACCGGTCCGATCGCGACCGGCGGCGACGGTACCGCCCTGGGCTGCTTCATCGCGGCGCACCGGGCCGGCAAAGCGCTGCACGTCTTCGTCGACGAGACGCGTCCGTTGCTGCAAGGTGCGCGGCTCACGATGTTCGAGCTGCACGAAAGCGGCGTGCCGTGCACGCTGATCGTCGATTCGGCGGCGGCGATCACCATGCAGCGCAAGGCGATTCGCGCCGTCGTCGTCGGCGCCGACCGTATCGCGCGCAACGGTGATACCGCCAACAAGATCGGCACCTACGGCGTTGCAATCGCGGCCGCACATCACGGCATCCCGTTCTACGTCGCCGCGCCGCGCTCGACGTTCGATTTCTCGCTCGACTCCGGCGCCGGCATTCCGATCGAGGAGCGCGCGGCCGAAGAAGTGCGCATCGCGCCGGACGATGCGGTGTACAATCCGGCCTTCGACGTCACGCCGGGCCGCCTGGTCACCGGTTTCATTACCGAGTACGGCGTGATCTCCCCACCGTACGCGGACGCGATCGCCGATCTCGAGCACCGCCCGCGGATCCCGCTTCCCGTCGCATGAAGTTCTACGAGTTTCTCGACAAGAGCCCGAAGATCGACGGGCTCGTGGTGATCGAAGGTGAGGACCCGATCCTCGCCCAGCGCGCGCTCGACGCCGTCCTCGACCAGCTGCTGCCCGAAGACATGCGTGCCCTCAACTGCGACGTGCTCGACGGGCCCGAGAGCGAGTCGATCGGGCGCGCTGCCGGTGATGCTGTGAACGCGATGCCGTTTCTGGCCGAGCGGCGCGTCGTCGTCGTCCGCAACTGCCACCGCCTGCGCGCGCAGCCCCGGCGCGACTTGTGGGCCGTCGCCGAGAGCGTTCCCGAGGGGAACACGCTGGTGCTCGAAGACCTCTTTCCGCCAGCCAAAAAGACGAAGCCCGAGCCCTACGGACAACTCGCAGGGCGCAAAGCGCTGCGGATCGACACCACCCCGAACGCCGACGTGCGCGAGCGCTTCGTGCGCGAGACGCTCGAGGCCTTAGGCGCGAAGGCACAGCCCCGGGTCGTCACGATTCTGGCCGAGAGCGACGCCGACGTCGGCTCGATCCGCAACGACCTCGAGAAGCTGGCGCTGCTCGGCCGGACGATCACGCTGACCGACCTGGAGCGCGAGAGTCTGAGCGTTGAGGACCCCAAGGCCTGGCAGTACGCGGCCGCCGTCGTGGAGGGCCGTCCGGACGACGCCCTGGCGATCGCGTTCGAGCTTTTCGCGAACGACCCGCGCGGGGCGGCGGTCCCGCTGGCGGGCGCGCTCGCCGGGGAGTTCGCCCTGCTCTGGGAGCTGGCGCGGCCCGGTGGCGGCGACCTGCCCCCTCGTCACCGCTGGCGCGAACGTGCGTTACGACCCATTGCGCGGCGCATCGGGGAACGGCGTGCCCGGTACGGTTATGAATCCGCCGTTCGGGGTTTTGAGGCGGTCGTGACGGGGCGGATCGACGATCCGCGCTCGATGATCGAGCTCCTCACGGCCGATCTGGGGGCGCGGCTCGCCTCGCCTCGGTGAAGAACCGGAGGATTCGCGCTGGCTTGAATCCAACGTCGCGCACCATTGCAGGTCGCCGTTTTCGGTGACCTCGCGTCGTCGCTCGCCTTCGGCTCCCTGAGAGGTCACTCCACGCATGCGTAGTCTTCTCGCCCGCCTGGCCGTCCTCGGCGCGTTCGCCGTGACGATGACCGCGTGTTCGAACGGATCGGGCTCCTCGCTACCGTTCGCGGGCCCGCCCAACAACGCCGGCGGCAGCTCCGGCACATTTCAGAGCGGCGGCAACGGCCTCGCGCTGCTGCGGTTCATCCAGGGTTCGCCGGACACGTTCTCGACGTTCGGAGGCCCCCCCGCCAGTGGGACTGTGGACGTCTGCGTCGACAATTTGCCGTTCGGTGTGACCCGTCCGACCGTCAATTACGGGACCGCGGCCGCGCTGTACTCGGTTCCGGGCGGCATCACGCACACGATTGCTGTGTACCCCACGATTGGCCCATCGCAAATTGGCTTGGAGTGCCCGACCGCCCCCGGTCCGTACCTCGGGACGTCGCCCATCAAGGTGATCACGATCAGCCCCGCGCTCGCCCCTGCGTCGGGCGCACGGCTGACGATCGTTCTTGCGGGGACGGGCGCGAGCAACACGCTGGGTCTCTACGTCTTCGCCGAGCCGATCTTCGCGATCGCGCCCGGTGGTCCGGAAGTGATCTCGCACAACGCGTCACCAGCGTTCAGCATCGGCAAAGCAAACGGCGTCGGCTTCGGCTTCTGTACGACGACCGTAACGCCGTGCGCCGTAGCCACCGCGCTAACAGGCGCGCAGGCCCTAGCCGCGACGAAACCGTCGACCCCGTCGGCGCAGACGAGCAACGGTACAGTCATCTCGCCGCTCGCTTCAATCCCCGCCGGATTTTACGATGGCATCGGAGTTCCGGCGGGAACGCCAGTTCCGATTACGTCGATCGCGGCACCCACCCCAGTTGCTGGGCAGCCGTACGTCGTCGAGTTGTACAGCATCGACGGACCCGCTGGTGGGTTGAACCTCGTGGCGTTCGTCGAACAGGCGATAGGATTTGGTTTCTGACCTAGCGCAGTTCTGCGCGACGAAAAGGGGATCGCCGAAGGCGGTCCCCTTTTTATTATAACGGGCTAGTTAGCCTGAAAAACCTCGAACTGCAATTGTACGCCAGTGAAGCCGTATTCGTGGCCCGCGAATAATGTATCTCCGGCGACGTCGCACCCCGGGAAATCCGGATACCACACAGTATGCGTAGTACTTGTAGCATCGGCGGAGGAGTATGTGAACGTAAATGCTGTACCGACGCGCCCCCGCGCAACGGCTTCGAAGAAGCCGATGGCAGTTGTGTCTAACGGCCAGACGTAAGCCGTTTCCACGTAGCCATTCGTTGGCGCCGACTGCTGTACGAAGCGGTTCAACGTAGAATAAAGCTCAGGTTGTCCAAGACCGGTTGGGGGATTGGAGGGACCGCCAATTGTTGTGCTCCTCCAATCAATTGGGTCCCCCGCTGGGATTGTTTGGAACATGGAGTATGGCAGACAACCAAGTGTTGCGCCAGCAATACCATCAATTCTGAAGAGGAGTTCGTGGGTCGAGTCAATTGGCGGCATTGGTGGGACAATATCAAACCCGGGCGAGAGCAAGACGCCTCCGACCGAGTCCACGTACGTGCAAGTAAGGGGATCGGTTGGGCTTGAGCATTGAGTGTCGGGGGTGACCGCCTTGGAAAACATTTGCGCTGTTGGGCCGACGATTCGGTGGTAGCATTTTCCGTTTTCGATGAGGTCGCAGCTTGGCGGTGTGGGAGTTGCCGAGGGTGGGCCGGTTACCGTTATCGTGAGTGTTGTCGTGTCGGCGGTTGCGCCGGGGACGCCCGAGGGGTCGGCTCCGATCGTTACCGTGCATGTTCCGGCGGCGATTGCGCTGAGAACGAACTGCGCCCCGGAGGGCTGCGCGCCGGGTGGTGTCGCGGAGCAGATCGGATCAGTGGTTTGCTGCACGAGCACGGGGATCGACGAGGGTGTTCCGGGAGCGACGGCGGCGCCGTTCGTCAACGTCGCTTGTGCGGTCAGTGTCGTGCTTCCGCCGACCGGCATCGTCGCGGCGCCCAGCGACGCGGTCACGTGATAGCGCGCACCGCCTGGTGAGACCGGGACGCATCCGTCGGCGACCGGGGTGAAGTTCGGCGGGCAGGTCGGCGAGGATGAGGGTGGTGTCGGGAGTGTGCCCGGCTGACACGGCCCGGCGCAGGGCGTCGGCAGCGGCGCGATGACTGCAGGCGGCCACGGAGCGAGCACCAGCGGTCCGGTCGCCGCCAGCGTGATACGGCACGGGATCGTGCGCTCCGCGGTCGCGCCCGACGCGTGGATGACGAAATGGAACGAGCCGGCGCTCGGACAGCCGACCTCGCCGGATGCCGTCGAATCGCCGAGACGGAATCCGGGCCGCCCGCCGAGCGATCCGCTCGCGTGAACGACGAACGCGAAGGGCGCATGCCCGAGCGTCGTTTCTTCGATCGCGGCGCGCGTGCGCACCACCGGCATCACCGTCGCGACGAGGGTCCCATTCGGTCCGCTGGTGAGAACGCGCACCTCCGTGCCGTCGCCGTAGGCGTCGGGCGCGAAGACGAGCGTCGCGCCTTGCGTCTCGCGCGCGATCGTGCGTGCGCTGTCGAGGAGGTGGTCGAACTCCGCCGCCGCCGTCGAGACGGCGAACGAGCGCGCGCCGAGCGAAACGGCGACGCCCGCAGCGACGATCGTCGCGACGATCGCGACGGCGATGACGATCTCGATCAGGCTGAATCCGGCCTCACCGGAAGCGCGCGTCGTGTCCACCTAGCGCGAGCGGTGCCCGCGACGGCGCGCAACATGCCTGCTCGGCCGCAAGGACCTCCCTTCCTGCCCCCGACGTTTCTCGTCGAGGCAGCGGGTTCGCGTTCCGCGAAGCCGCCCTGCGGACCGTGAACGACACCACCTATGCCTCGCCGTTCTCGTGGCGCTACGCGCGCCCGTCGCTCCGCGAGCTTTTCTCAGAGCGGGAACGGCGCAAGCTCTGGCGCGCGGTGTGGGTCGCGCTCGCGGAGGCGCAGCAGCGCGCGGGCTTGGTCTCGCAAGAAGAGGTCGACGATCTGCGCAAGCACGCCGACGAGATCGATTTGGCGGCGGCGCTGGAAATCGAGCGCGAGATCGGGCACGACCTGATGGCCGAGATTCGCGTCTACGCGCGCCAGGCGACGGTCGGCGGCGGAAAGATCCATCTCGGCGCGACCTCGATGGACGTGGAAGATACCGTCGAGATCTTCCGCATGAGACTCGCGCTCGACCAGATCGCCGCCTCGCTCGACGAGCTGCTGCGCGCGTTCGCGGTGCAGATCGATCGACGCGCGGACCTCGTCTGCATGGGGTACACGCACTTGCAGCCGGCCGAGCCGACGACGCTCGGCTACCGGCTCGCGGTGTACGCGCAGGATCTGCTGATCGATCGGGCCATGCTGCACGCGGCGCGCGAACAGCTCACGGCGAAGGGGATTCGCGGCGCGGTCGGCACGTCGGCGTCGTACACGCGGCTGCTCGACGGCACGACGCGGACGCCGCAGGACCAAGAAGACGACGTCCTCGGGCGGTTCGGGCTCAGCGCGCGCGACGTGGCGACGCAGACCTATCCGCGCAAGCTCGACTATCTGCTGCTCTCGACGCTCGCCGGCCTCGGCGCATCGCTCTCGAAGTTCGCCTTCGACGTGCGCGTGCTGGCGAGTCCCGGATTCGGCGACGTCGCCGAGCCGTTCGGCGCGAAACAGGTCGGCTCGAGCGCGATGCCGTTCAAACGCAATCCGGTGCTCGCCGAGCGCATCGACTCGCTCGCGCGGCTGTTGCCGGCGTTCGCCGATGTCGCGTGGCAGAACGCCGCCACGAACCTGCTCGAGCGCACGCTCGACGACAGCGCGAACCGCCGCACGATCCTGCCTGAAGCGCTTCTCTGCTCCGACGAGATCCTCTCGCTCGCCAAGAAGCTGGTCGACGGTCTGCGCGTCGACGAGCGCCGCATCGCCGAGAACCTGCGCACGTACGGTCCGTTCGCGGGAACCGAAGCGGTCTTGATGGAGGCGGTCAAGCGCGGCGGCGACCGTCAAGAGCTTCACGAAGTGATCCGCGAGAGCGCGATGCGCGCCTACGACGCGCTGGCGGCCGGCGATTCGAACCCGCTCGCGCGGCTGCTCGCCGACGACGAACGGATCGCGCGCTGGGTCGATCCGGCCGAAGTGCGCGACTGGCTCGATCCGACCGGTCACGTCGGCGACGCGCCCGAGCGCGCGCGGCGGCTCGCACAGCGTATTCGCGACACGGTCGAGACGGCGGAGAAGAACGATGCGTAAGGGACACGAGATCGCCCGCGGCAAGACGAAGGTGCTGCACGAGCTCGAAGGCCAGCCCGACATGGCCGTCGTGATGCAGGGTGACGCGATCACCGCCGGTGACGGGGCCCGGCGCGACGTCATCGACGGCAAGGGCCGCATCGCCGCGCAGACCACCTCGCGCGTATTCCGGCTGCTCAACCTCTGCGGGCTGCCGACGCACTACCACAACGGCGGCGAGGACGACGACAACAACGAGATGCTCGTGCGGCGCTGCCAGATGGTGCCGCTCGAGGTCGTCGTGCGCGGGATCGCGGCCGGATCGTTCGCGAAACGTCATCCCGACGTGCCGCGCGGCGCGATCCTCGCTCCGCGGGTCATCGAGTTCTTTCTCAAGGACGACGCGAACCACGATCCCCTGATCTCCCAGGCCGAGATTCTCGCGCGCCGGATCGCGACGCCCGACGAGATCAGCACGATGAGCGAGTACGCGCGAATCACGTACGAGATCCTCGCGCACGCGTGGGGCCGTCGCGACGTTGCCTTGGTCGACCTGAAGGTCGAGTTCGGGCGCCTCGCGTCGGGCGAGAACAAAGGCTCGCTCGTGCTCGCCGACGTCATCGACAACGATTCGTGGCGCATCTGGCCGCAGGGCCGTGAAGATCTGGCGCTCGACAAGCAAAACTATCGCAACCTCGAGACGGTCACCGACGAGGGCTTGGAGCGAATCAAGGACGACTACGAGTCCGTCGCGCTCATGGTCGGCAGCTTTCCGCAACTGCGGCCGGGGATCGTCGCGATACTCCTCGACGGGGCGGAGTACGTCGAAGCGGGCGAGACGTTCGCGCGGGCACTCGGCCGGTACGGTGTCGGGCTCGCGCGTCAGGTCGTCTCCGCCGGCCGCATGCCGGATCAGGCCGCGACGATCGCCGCGTCACTCGACGCCAACTTCAAGCGCCATCGGCTGGTGTTCGCCGCCGTCTGCGATGCCGGGAGCGCGCTGCCGGCGATTCTGGAGCACACGACGGGACAGGCAGTCGTGCGCTTCGATCCGTACAACGGCGGTTTCGACGCCGCGGCGCTGCGCTGCGCGAAGATCCTCGGCATCGACGACACGGTCGTTTTCGGCCGGACGCTGCTGCTCGACGCGCAGGCGCGCGCGCAGGTCCTTTCGCTGAACGCGCAGCTCAACACCCCGCCGCCTCCGCCGGCGCCCGGAACCGCGTTCGCGTAGCGTGACGGCGGCGCTCGGCGATGTGGTGGCGCGCGGACGGGAGATCGGCGTCGCCCTCTCGGACGACGAGCTGCGCCGGATCGCCGAGCACCTGGGTCGTCTTCCGACCCCGACCGAGCTGTTCGCGTTCGACGCGCAGTGGAGCGAGCATTGCTCCTACAAGTCGTCGCGGGAGCATCTGAAAAAACTGCCGACCGAAGGTCCGAGCGTGCTGCTCGGCGTCGGCGAAGACGCCGGAATCGTCCGGCTCGGCGAGTGGAACGGCGAAACCTACGGGATCGTCGTCGCGCACGAGTCGCACAATCACCCCTCGCAGGTCGTCCCGTTCGAGGGCGCCGCGACCGGGGTCGGCGGGATCGTCCGCGACGTGCTCTGCATGGGCGCGGAGGTCATCGGCATCGCCGACCCGCTGCGCTTCGGCCGGCTCGAGAACGAGCACTGCCGCTACGTCGCGCAGCAAGTCGTCGACGGCATCGCCGCGTACGGCAACGCGATCGGCGTGCCGAACGTCGGCGGCGACGTGTTCTTCGACGAATCGTTCGACGACAACGTGCTGGTCAACGTCGTCGCGCTGGGGCTCGTCAAGGAGAAGGACATCATCCGTTCGCGCGCGCCTGCGGACAGCGCCGGATGGGACATCGTGCTCGTCGGAAAAGCCACCGACCGCAGCGGCTTCGGCGGCGCGTCGTTCTCGTCCCTGACGCTCGACGAAGAGGATGCCGATCAGAACAAGGGCGCCGTCCAAGTCCCTGATCCGTTCTTGAAGAACGTGATCATGCGCGCGTCGTATGCGGTCTTCGCGGCGCTGCGCGCTGAGAACGTCGTCGCAGGGTTCAAGGACCTCGGTGCGGGCGGCCTGGCCGGCTGCAGTGCCGAGCTGTGCGCAGCCGGCGGGATGGGAGCGGAGGTCGACCTCGACCTCGTTTCCACCGCGCAGCGCGATCTGCCGCCGGAAGTGATTGCGATCGGCGAGACGCAGGAGCGCCTGTGCTGGGTCGTCCCGCCGTCGTTCACCCCGACGCTGCTCTCGATTTACAACGAGATGTACTCGCTCCCGCGAATCGCCCGCGGCGCCTGCGCCGCAGTCATCGGCAAAGTCACCGAAACCGGCCGGTACGTCGCGCGCCATCACGGCGAGACGGTGATGGACGTCGATTTGGAGTTCCTCACCGGCGGCGTGCGGTATTCCCGGCCGTACGTTTTGCCGCAGGTCCGAATCGAGACGATCGAGGAGCGCGAGTCCGGCGTACGGCGGATGTTCGCGGATGGCGAACGGTCACCGTTTCCGCTGCTGAAAAAGATTTTGGCGCATCGCGACGTCTGCTCGCGGGCAGTGATCTACCAACGGTACGATGGCGTGGTGCGCGGATGCACGGCCATTCCCTTGGGAAATGCGGACGCCGGTGTTCTCGTTCCGATCCCGGGAGCGCCGCTTGGCGTCGCGCTCGGAGTCGGGGGCAACCCGCGCTACGGTAAGATCGATCCCCGGCGCGCGGCCGAACTCGCAGTGGTCGAGGCAGTAGCGCAGGTCACGGCGGTTGGGGCCACGCCGGTTGGGCTCACCGACTGCTTGAATTTCGGAGACCCAACCGTGCCGCAGCAGATGGGTGCCTTCGTCGCTGCGGTCGATGGACTTGCCGAGGCTGCGCGTGCTCTCAGTGTCCCGTTCGTGTCGGGCAACGTCTCCCTCTATAACCGGTCGGCTTCCGGAAATCACGTCGCACCGTCGCCCATTGTCGGCTGTATCGGCGCTATTTCGGACGTCGCGCGGACCGCCACCGGCGGATTCAAGCGAGCCGGCTCCGTGATCGGGATCGTCGGCATCCCGCAGCTCGCGCATGGCGGGACCGTCCTCGCGGACGTCACCGGTGAAGAGTCGACAACGCTGCCGGAGGTCGACTACGCATACTTCGCAAAATGTTGCGCGGTCATTCAGGAAGGGATTGCGCTCGGAGTACTTCTCACGGTGCGTGATGTCAGTGACGGCGGAATCCTCGCGGCTGTCGCGGAGATGGCGTGCGCTGCCGTCGATCGCAGTTTGGGCGCGGAACTGATGCATTGGGATAAGGTCTATCTCGCGGATCTCTGGATCGGTGACCATGAACCGCATACGGGAATGGCGGTATGGTTTGCCGAGTTTCCCGGGTTCGTCTGCGAAGTTGCGGATTGGGGAGCGCTTCGCCGCCTCGGCAACGAGCGCGGTGTGAAGACCTACTCTGCCGGCGATACGATCGCGGAGCCGTACCTCCGAACGGAGTACCGACACGAAGTCAGCGTCGCCGAACTTCGCGAGGCGTGGGAAGCGCCGCTGCGCGAGTTTTACGGCCCTTCGACAAGCTCAGGATGACAATGGTTGTTTTCCGGCTCAATGTCATGAGCCGCTGCTGATGTCAACAGCCGTCGCGGTCTTGGTGTTTCCGGGGACGAACAGCGAGGATGAGACGCTGCGGGCGGTGCATGCGGTGGGGCTGGGCGGCGAGCTCGTGCACTGGTCGCAGCCGGAGAGGCTTGCGCGCTTCGATGCGTTCATTTTGCCGGGCGGGTTCGCGTACGAGGATCGGATTCGTGCGGGCGCGGTCGCGGCGCACGACGCGCTGATGGACCCGGTGATCGAGGCTGCGCAGGCCGGGAAATACGTTCTCGGGATCTGCAACGGGGCGCAGATGCTCGCCGAGGCGGGTCTCGTTCCCGGAACCGGAAGCGTGCGGCGGCCGACGGCGGCGTTCGCGCCGAACGCGAGTGGGCGATTTCAGTCGGTTCACGTTCACGTCAAGCTGGCGGTCGAGCCGAGCCGCATCCCGGTTCTCGCCGGCATCGACCCTGGCGCGGTGATCCCCGCGTGGGCCTCGCACGGCGACGGCCGGCTGGCGGCACCGCCCGAGGAGTTGGAACGGATCGAACGCGACGGGCACCTCGCGTTCGTGTACTGCGATCGCCACGGTAACCCGGTCGCGCCGCCGAACGGCTCCGCGCTGAACTGCGCCGGGCTCGTCAACGCCGACGGGAACGTGCTGGCGATCATGCCGCACCCGGAGCGGGATGCCTGGACCTACCAGCATCTCGACGCGACGCGTGACGCCGTGCGCGGCAACACCGAGGAGATGCTTGCGCCCTCGGGCGGCATCGTGTTCTTCGAGGCGTTCGCGCGCGCGGTCCAGGCGGAGGCGATCGCGTGACGCGCACGTTCGCGGTGACGCTCACGATCCCGGACAACGAGGCGTTCACGGCGCTGGAGACGCTTGCCCGGCTCGGGGTCTCCGTCGCGCGCGTCGTGCGCTCGGATATCTGGCAGTTCGTCGTCGCCGACGAGACCGGCGACCTCACGGCGACGATCTCGTCGATCGAAACGATCCACAACCCGAACAAGCACCGCTTGCTCGAGCGAGACTCAGACCGGCCGGCCGCGGGCGAGGTATGGATTGCCTCGCGCGACGAAGCCAGGGTGACCCTCGTGGGCGGGCGCTCGATCCCCGGCATTCGCGGTGTCCGCCGGCGTACGGCCTGGCGTTTGCTCGACGAGTCCGGCCGCGACGTCGCACCGGCCGATCTCGAGCGGGCGGTCGAGACCTTTCTGTGCAATCCCGCGTTTCAGGTGGCAATATTATGATAACGGTGATGGACCGAGCCCAGCAGCGTCTTCCGCGTGCGACCGGGTTGTTGCGAGGACGGACCCGGGGGCCCCACGCTTTGCGTGGGGGGCGCGCAGCGAGAGCGGAGCGCCGTTAAAATGACGATGATGGTCGAGCCCCTTCCTCAGGCAAATCCGCGACGTAGCGGTGTCGGCGAGATGTACACGATCGCCACGCTGGGGTCGCATTCCGCGCTGCAGATTCTCAAGGGTGCGCGCGATGAGGGGTTCGGTACGCTGGCGATCGCGAGCCGCGAGACCGCGCGGCTCTACAGCTCGTACAGCTTCATCGACGAAGTGATCACGATCTCGAAATACAGCGACTTCATGGGGCTCGTTCCCGAGCTCGAGAAGCGGAAGATCATCATCGTCCCGCACGGCTCGTTCGTCGCGTACCTCTCGCTCGACGAGCACAAGAAGATGAACATCCCGTACTTCGGGAACAAGGCCGTGCTCGACTGGGAAGCGAGCCGCGAGCTGCAGCGCGACTGGCTGCTCCGTGCGGGGCTCAAGCTGCCGCGCCAGTTCAAGACCGGTGCCGAGATCGACCGTCCCGTGATCGTCAAGCTGTACGGCGCGCAGGGCGGCAAAGGGTACATGTTTCTGCGCGACGCGATGGACTTCGATGAGCGCGCATCGCTGCTCGCACGCCAGAACTACATCCTGCAAGAGTACATCATCGGCGTCCCACTCTACATCCACTACTTCTACTCACCCCTGACCGGCAAGCTCGAGATCATGTCGATGGACCGTCGCTATGAGACGAACGTCGATTCGCTCGGGCGCATACCGTCGCAAGCGCAAGCCACCATGGACCTGGACCCGTCCTACGTCGTGGTCGGCAACCAGCCGATCAGCCTGCGCGAGTCGATGCTTGCCGAGGCGTACCGGATGGGCGAGGACGTCGTTCGGGTGAGCCAAGAGATCTGCGGTCCGAAGGGGCTGTTCGGCGCGTTCTGTATCGAGACGATCATCACGCCGGACACGCAGTTCTACATCATGGAGATTTCGGCCAGGATCGTCGCGGGTACCAACCTGTTCATCGACGGCTCTCCCTACTCGTACCTGAACTACAGCGAGCCCATGTCCACCGGGCGCCGCATCGCACGTGAGATCAAGAATGCCTTGTTGTCGAATTCGCTCGACGCCGTCCTCGACGATACGACGGTCGGCGATCTCTAGACTCGTCGCCGCGCTCGTCGCGGCGGTCGTACTCGTGCTCCCGTACGCGCCGGCCGGCGCCGCGCTCGACATCGATCCGGCGCAGCTCTACCGGCAGATGAAGTCGGCGTACGACAAAGGCGCGGCGGCGGGTTGGCATCTCGCCGATCAGCTCGACTACTTCTCGGCGGTGCTCGACGCAGGCCGCGGCTACGAGCTGCGCCGCCGCGACGACCCGCAGAACCTGGCGATCAAAGGGATCACGGTCGACCTGGCGTCGCTCCTCTCGTACGATCCGCTCGTGAGCAACGACGCCGCCGAGTGGTACGTGCGGCTCGCCGCGCAGAGCTGGCAGAGCGACGCCGAACGCGGTCCGGCGGCGCGCGCGCTGCTGGCGAAGCTCGATGCGGAGGACGCAAGCACGGCGAAGCTGGCGTCCGACGCCGACGCCGACGCGGCGGCGCTGGCGGAGAAGTATCCCGGCGACGTGCAGGCGCTGCTGGGTCAGGTCGACGCCGATCTGCGCGCGTACAACCTCACCGAGGACACGCGCTACCGCACCCTGGCGTTCCAGCGCGCCGGGCAGACCGCGTTCCCGATCGGCTCGGTCCCGCAGGACATGGGCAAGGTGTTCTTTCCGATGATCGACGCGGCCCGGAACGCGGGCCCGGGATACTCCCCCGACGAGCGCGAGGCGGCTCGCATCGTCGCATCCCATCGCGCGAACTCGCACGGCCTCGCGGTGATCGGCCGCGTCATCTCGCACGACACGTTCTTGATCATTACCGCCCCGGCCGACGAGTATTTCGGACGGACGAAACTCTCCCCGATCGGTGTCCGGAACGAGCTGACGCGCATCGGCAAGTATCTCGACGCCGGGTGGGGCGGCCAGATGACCAAGGACACGATCTGGGTCGTCGACTCGCTCGATGACTGGCAGCATCAGTACCCGCGCGACTACGAACTGCCGCGGCTCTACAAACGCGTCTACGACACGCTGGGCCGGGCGGGGACGCCGGAGGCTAAAGCGGCACAGAAGGACGTGCGGCGGACGCTGCTGGTCAACTATCCGACCTCGAGCGAGGCGCGGGCATTCCTCTCATCATAGTGTGTTCGCCGTGGCGTTCGATCTGAAAGGGACGCTCGCGTCGTACGACGCGCGCGGTCTGACGCTGTGCTCGATCGGGAGCCATTCGGCGCTCGAGGTCGCGGCCGGCGCGCGCGCGCAGGGTCTGCGCAACCTCATCATCACCGAGCGCGGCCGGAACACGACCTACGACGCCTACTACGCGCGCCGCACCGACGGGCCGCCGCGCGGCTGCGTCGACGCGACGCTCGAGCTCACCGCGTTCGCCGACGTGCTCGATGCAACGGTACAGGTGCGGCTGCGCCGTGAGAACGTCGTGTTCGTGCCGAACCGCTCGTTCGAGGTCTATCTCCACCAGCGCTATTCCTACGCCGAGATCGAAGAGCGCATGGCCGTGCCGTTCTTCGGCAACCGCCGCCTGCTGCGCGCCGAGGAACGCGACGAGCCGGAGAATCAGTACGCGCTGATGACCCGTGCCGGAATCCGCTATCCGCGGCAACTCGCTTCGCCCGACCAGATCGACACGCTGGTGATGGTCAAGGCGCCGCATGCGAAGATCTCGTTCGAGCGCGCATTCTTTCTCGCGCGCACCGAGGGCGAGTACACGGAGACGGCGGAGCGACTCATGCGCCAGGGGATCGTGACGCAGGATGGTTTGCGCAACGCGGTGATCGAGGAGTTCGCGCTCGGTCCGACGATCAACCTGAACTTTTTCTACTCACCCCTCCTCGGCGAGCTGGAGCTGCTCGGGACGGACACGCGGCGGCAGACGAACCGCGACGGGCTCTTGGGGCTGCCTTTCAAACAGGCGCGCGATCTCGCCGACGAACCGATTCGGATGGAAGAGGCGGGCCACATCGCGGCGACGCTCACCGAGTCGATGCTGGAGAAGGCGTTCGAGCTCGGCGAACGGTTCGTGCTCGCCGCGCGCGACACCGACGGGATCGGCGTGATCGGCCCGTTCGCGCTGCAGTGCGTGATCGTCAGCGGTCCGCCCAAAGACTTCATCTGCTACGACGTCAGCCTGCGCATCCCGGGCTCGCCGGGCACGCGCTACACGCCCTACTCCGCCTACCGGTGGGGACGCGACGTCTCGGTCGGCGAACGGATCGCCATGGAACTCGTCTGGGCCCGCGACCAAGACCGCCTGAAAGACGTGCTGACGTGAACGCCGTCCGTCTGGAACACAAGGATGACCCGACGTATTGGGAGCTGCTGGAGGCAATCCAGCGGAAACATCCCGCTTACGATCTGGAAATCCGCAACGGCGAGTATGTCGTCGTGGCGCCGCACGACTTCGTATCCGGCCGATTGGTCATCAAGATCGCTTCTCGAATCGAGCGCTGGATCGAAGAGCATCGGCTGGGGTTCGTCTTTGATTCAAACTCCGGCGTGCTGTTCCAGGACGGCGATCTCTTGGCACCGGATGTCACCTATGTCTCGCGACGCCGCTTGCCGGTCATTCCGCGTTCATTCGCTCGCGTCGTTCCTGAACTCGTCGTCGAGATCCGCTCGAGCAAGCAGAGCGAACGCGCGTGTCGTGCAAAGATCGACCTCCTGTTGGCTCAGCAGATTGACGTTGTCGTCTACGTTGACCCCGGCGACCGTACGATCGAGATCCATCGGGCGGGAAGTGCTCCAATTGTCCTGAGCGACGGCGACACGTTTGAAGTGCCGGATATCCTGCCGAATTTCCGCTTCGTCTTGGACGACCTTTGGTCGGAATGACCATACCCGCGAAAGCGAAACGCGCGACCGTCGTCATTCTGGACTTCGGTTCGCAGGTCAGCCAGCTCATCGCGCGGCGTGCGCGCGAGGCGAACGTCTACTCCGAGCTGCTGCCATTCGACACCTCGTGGGACGAGATCGCGAGGCGTGAGCCGGCGGCGATCGTCCTGAGCGGCGGCCCCGAGTCGACGTTCGGCGACGACGCGCTCGAATGCGATCCGCGTGTGTACGAAAGCGGCCTGCCGCTGCTCGGCATCTGTTACGGGATGCAGTTGATGGTGAAGCGCTTCGGCGGCGGTTTGGTGCGTCTCGGCCACAGCGAGTTCGGTCCCGCGCAACTCGTCGTCGACCGGGTCGACGCTCCGCTGTTGCTGGGTGTGCCGGCCGAGTCGCGCGTGTGGATGTCACACGGCGATTCCGTCGAGAATATCCCGCCCGGATTCGCCGCCCTCGCCCACACGGCGAGTTCGCCGGTCGCGGTCATGGGCGACGACGCTCGCAAGATCTACGCGACCCTGTTCCATCCCGAGGTCGTGCATACCGAAGCCGGCTCCGCGATCCTGGAGAACTTTCTGCACACGATCGCGGGGATCGCGCCGTCGTGGCGGATGGACTCGTGGGTCGACGACGCGATCGAGAAGGTGCGCGCGCAGGTCGGCGATGCGAACGTGCTGTGCGCCCTGTCCGGCGGCGTGGATTCGGCAGTCGCCGCAACGCTGGTCGCGCGGGCGATCGGCAAGCAGTTGACCTGCATCTACGTCGACACCGGGCTCATGCGCAAGAACGAGTCGGCCGGCGTCGTCGAAGCGTTCCGCGACGTGCTGCACCTCAACGTCATCCACATCGACGCGCGCGAGCGGTTTCTCGAGCGGCTCGGCGGGATCGGCGATCCCGAAGAGAAGCGCATTCGGATCGGGCACGAGTTCATCGCGATCTTCGAAGAAGAGGCGAAGAAGATCCCGGGCGTGCGGTTTCTGGTGCAGGGGACGCTCTATCCCGACGTCATCGAGTCGAAGACGCCGGGCTCCAAAGCCGGACACAAGATCAAATCGCACCACAACGTCGGCGGACTCCCGGAACGCATGGCGCTCGGTCTCGTCGAGCCGCTCCGCGCGCTCTTCAAGGACGAAGTCCGCGAAGCCGGACGGGTCCTCGGCCTGCCGAACGCGATCGTCGAGCGCCAGCCGTTCCCCGGCCCCGGGCTGGCGGTGCGCATCATCGGCGACATCACCGCGGAACGGCTCGAGGTCGTGCGCGAAGCGGATTGGATCGTCACGAGCGAAATCGACGCGGCGATCGCGCAAGGCCGCTTGGTACCGCGACCGTGGCAGTACTTCGCCGTGCTCACGCCGGTGAAGAGCGTCGGCGTGATGGGCGACGGCCGCACCTACGGCAACCTCGTCGGCGTCCGAGCGATCACCAGCGAGGACGGCATGACCGCCGACTGGGCGCGCCTCCCGCACGATCTCCTCGAACGCATCTCCGCCCGCATCGTCAACGAGATCCCCGGCGTCAACCGCGTCGCCTACGACATCACCTCAAAGCCGCCGGCAACGGTGGAGTGGGAATGACCTAGCCGCGACTCCCGCCCTTCTACAAGCTCAGCTCTGACCTGCGTGTCAGGATGACAGGGACCAGAGGATTCGGGTTGGTTCGTCGGTGCGGGTTACTTTGCCGGCGACGAGCAGGTGTTGGAGGTGCGCGAGCGTTTCGGCGACGGCGAACTCTTGGTGTTCGGGGTGGAGCTGGTCGAAGCGGTCGCCGCGGCGGCGCCAGCGCAGCGCACCGGCGACCTCGGTGGCGGTCTTCGGGCCGTCGTCGAGTGCGTGGAGGACGTCGTGTTCGCGCGTTGCTTCGTGCGCGAGCAGCTCGTCGACGCGGCGGGCGAGATCGGGGAACGCCTCGCCGTGCGCGGGGAGCGCACCGCTCGTTTCGAGCGCGCCGACGGTCTTCAGCGAGGCGACGTATTCACCGATCGCATCGCGCGGCGAGTCGTGCCACATGCCGACGTGCGGCGTGACGGGATCGAGCACGTGATCGCCGGTGAACGTTCGGCCGGAGATCGTGTCGACGAAGCACAGATGCCCGGGTGAGTGGCCCGGCGTGAAGAGCGCGCGCAGGCGGCCGATCCGTTCACCGTCCTCGACCATGCGGGTCGGTTCGACGTAGTCGAAGCGATCGTACGGGGAATCCTCGCCGTCGTCCGGGCCGACGGCGAACCCGTTGCGCCCAAGCCACGCGTTGACGATCGAATCCGATTCGCCGCGCCGTTCGCGGCGCGCGCGCAAGAACGCCCAGTCGCGGGCATGCATCCCGAGTTCGGGGACGCCGGCGGCGACCAGCGTCCCCGCGAGCCCGTAGTGATCGAAGTGGAAGTGCGTGATCAGCAGCCGCCGCACGTCGCGAACGCTGTGGCCGCAGAGCTCGAGGCCGGTCTCCAGCGCGGCCAGCACGTCGTCGGCCTTCCAGCCGCAGTCGATCAGGGTCAGCCCGTCGTCGTCCTCGAGCAGGTAGCCGTTGATGTAGCGCATCGGGTTGCCGGCCATCGGCAGGCGGATCTGCGCGATCCGGTCGCCGAGCTGCGTGACCGGCGGCAGGTTGCTCGGAATCGACAAGGACTATTTCGTTATACCGCCCGAAGGCGCAACCCTTGGAACAGCCGCATTTCGCGTACTGGCCGAAGCGCCGGCCGCGCGAGTTCCCGGTCCCGGCGACGAGCGTCGCGCACAATCTGGCGACCTCCGCCGCGCGCTGGCCCGACCATCCGGCGATCGTGTACTACGATACGCCCATCGCGTACGCGCGGTTGTGGCGGGAGGTCGAAGCCCTCGCCGGTCATCTCGAGCACGTCGCCGGCGTGAAGCGCGGCGACCGCGTCCTGCTGCACATGCAGAACTCGCCGCAGTTCGTGATCTCGTACTATGCGATCTTGCGCGCGAACGCGGTCGTCGTCCCGCTGAACCCGATGCTCGTCGCCGAGGAGCTGGAAACCTACCTCGACGACAGCGACGCCGTCGTCGCGATCACCGGTCAGGAGCTCGCCCCGCGGCTGCGGCCGCACGCGCACCGCCTGCGCCACGTCGTCGTCGCGGCGTACTCCGAGTATCTCGAGCGCGCGACCGATCTCGCGCTGCCGCCCGCCGTCGCGGCGCCGGCGGCGCCGGTCGAGGGCGGCTGGGTGCGGTTCGCCGACGCCGTGAACGGCGGCGCCGTCCCCGGCCCGATCATCACCGGCGGCGACGACATGGCGCTGCTGCTCTACACGTCCGGTACGACCGGACGGCCGAAGGGCTGCGTCCACACCCACCGTTCGGTGCAGACGACGACCTGGGCGACCCCGATGTGGGGCGGCAGCACCGGCCCCGGCGCGCGCATTCTCTCGGTGCTGCCGTATTTCCACGTCACCGGGATGACCGGCGACATGAACGGCGGGCTCTGCAACGGCGCGACGATCGTGATGATGACGCGCTGGGATCCTGCGACCGCGCTCACGCTGATCGAACGCTACGCCTGCACCGGGATGACGGCGATCAGCACGATGGTCGTCGACCTGCTCTCGCATCCCGGGTATCGTGCCGAAGCACTGCGTTCGCTGGTTGCTCTCGGCGGCGGCGGTGCGCCGCTGCCGGCCGCGGTCGGTACGGAGCTCAGCGAGCGGCTCGGCATGAACTACATGGAAGGCTACGGGCTCACCGAGACGATCGCGATGACGCACGCGAACCCGCCCGACCGCACCAAGCTGCAGTGTCTCGGCGTTCCGACCTTCGGCATCGACTCGCGGGTCGTCGATCCCGAGACGCTGCGCGAGCTGGGGCCGAACGAGACCGGCGAGATCGTCATCGCGGGCTCACAGGTGATGCGCGAATACTGGAAGCAGCCCGACGCGACCGCCGAAGCGTTCATCGAACGCGACGGCAAGCGGTTTCTGCGCACCGGCGACCTCGGCTACGCCGACGACGAGGGGTATTTCTTCCTGGTCGACCGCGTCAAGCGCATGATCAACGCCGGCGGGTTCAAGGTGTGGCCGGCCGAGGTAGAGACGAAGCTCTTCTCGCACCCCGCGATCAAAGAGGCGTGCGTGATCGCCGCAATCGATCCGCGCCTCGGCGAGGTCGTCAAGGCGCTCGTCGTGCTGCGCGACGGCGCGAACGCGAGCGCGGACGAGATCACCGCGTGGGCGCGCGAGCACATGGCGGCGTACAAGGTGCCGCGCGAGATCGCGTTCGTCGAAGCGCTGCCGCGCGGGCCGACCGGCAAAGTCCAGTGGCGCGCGCTCCAAGAGGAGGAGCAGCGCCGCGCGGCTCAGGTCGCCGCGCCGTCGTAAGTCTCGGCCTGCGTACGAGGACGAGCGCAAAGAGGAGCACGAGCGCGGCGAGTCGTTGGATGAGACGGGGCTTCGCGAGACGTGACAGGGATTCCGCGGCGGCCCGGCGCACCGCGCTTCCGGCATGAGAATTTTGGTCGTCGGCGGCGGCGCTCGCGAAGACGCGTTGTCGTGGCGGCTCGCCGCCTCGGCCTCGTGCGAAGCGCTCTTCCACGCACCCGGAAACGCGGGCACGCTGGCGCGCGGAACGAACTGGCCCGAGGTCGCGGCGACCGATGCGCGCACGATCGCCCGCCGTGCGCTGGACGAGCGCATCGATCTGGTGGTGCTCGGCCCGGAGACGGCGATCGCCGCGGGCGTCGGCGACAAGCTGCGCGAGGCCGGGATCGCCGTGTTCGGGCCGAATCGCGGCGCCGGCCGGCTCGAGACCAGCAAGGTGTTCGCGAAGCGTTTCATGGAGCGGCACGGGATTCCGAGCGCGCGCTTCAAGGTCGTGCACAACATCGACCAGGCGCGCCGCGCGCTCGACGGCTGGCGCGGCGGCGCGGTGGTGAAAGCCGACGGGATCGCCGCCGGGAAAGGCGTCGTCGTCTGCGACGACGCGCTCGGCGCGCTCGGGGTGCTCGGTGAGTGGTACGGCGGCAACAAGGTTCCGGGCGGCGGCAACGACGTCGTGATCGAGGAGCGGCTCACCGGGCGCGAGGTCAGCGTCTTCGCGATCGGCGACGGAACCACGATGACCCCGGTCGCCGCAGCGTGCGACTACAAGCGCGCCGGCGACGACGACCAGGGTCCGAACACCGGCGGGATGGGCGCGTATTCGCCGCCCGCGGACTTCCCGCCCGATCTGCTCGACGTCGTGCGCGAGCGCGTCGTCGTGCCGGCCCTGCGCGGGCTGCTCGCCGAGGGCGAACGCTACCGCGGCGTGCTCTACTGCGGGATGATGCTGACCGAGCGCGGGCCGTTCGTGATCGAGTTCAACGCGCGCTGGGGCGATCCTGAGACGCAGGTGCTCATGCCGCTCGTCGACGGCGACTTCGCGCGGTATCTCGCCTCCGCCGCGCAGGGCGCGCTGGAGCCCGACGCGGCGACGTGGTCAAGCGACGCCTGCGCCGGCGTCGTCCTCGCGACCTCACGCTATCCGTACGAGAACACGCCGGTGAGCGGGCTGCCCGCCGAGCTCGGCCTCGGCGAGGGTGTCGTCGCGTTTTGGGGGACCTCGTCGCGCGAGAACGGCACGGTCTCCTCGCCGGGCGGCCGCGTCCTCACCGTCACCGCGCGCGCCGCGGACCTCGCCGGCGCGCGAACGCGCGTCTACGACGCGATCGCGACGCTGAAGCAGCGCTTCCCGAGCGGGACGCCGCTCGCGTACCGCTCGGACATCGCGCGCCGCTAGCTCGCGGGCTTCTTCGGGTTGTTAGTCTTGCGTGAGAGTCAGAAGTCTCCAGCGAACGGCTGGCGTTGTGTCATATGCACTTGCTTCCCACATTACGAAGATTCCGTGGGCAGGAGAGAAGTATAGGTCCTGCGTGCGCGACTTCCACAAACTATGTACTCCCGGCACAAAGTCATGCGCCGTCGTCAAACGCGTGTGAATAGTCCATATGAGCCCGCAACATGGAACATCGACCTGTTCCCAAGCCAAGACCTCTATCTTCCGATGAACTGGCAGACGGTTGAAATCAAATCCGACTTCCCAGGCGTCGTTTAGCCGAAGCGGAAAACGCGCGCGTTTGCCAAGGTCGGTACGGATGCCGCCCCCGTCTAGCTGGCTGCGATTGCGATCTACCACCAAATACCAATTCAGGTGCCCGTCCTCAAGAATATCGTAGGTATGTTTCCCCTCGTCGATGTCGCGCCAGGCCTGGCACGGAGAAAGGGGACAATTGTAGTCGGGCCTCGTCGAATTATCGAAGTACGCGAGGAAGTTCTGTTTGAACGTTCTGCCGGCATCGTTGACGAATACAAGTTTGAGCCCAGACTTGATCCTACACAGCGGCACTTCAGTTGCTGTCGGCGCGGTGGCGTTTGTCCGATCCTCGGTTGCCGCCGGTTCCTTCGGTAGCGGACCGCACGCAGGAATCTGATGAAGAATTGTCTCCAACGTAACCCCACTCGGGATTGACGACCCGATGCCGAGGAGTGGTAGTACGAACAGCGAGATTAGGATTGCTGCACGCACGTTCACTTCAAGCCCATCGCGGCTCGACCGCTGGTGTTGGGAACGAGATACATGCGGTTGTTGCCGTAATCGAAGCCGAGCGTGAACAGGCGCAGAAACTCGACGCCGACGATGCCGTCGTCGTTCTGCGAGTACGAGCTCCCCTTGACGCGGTACCCGACCCAGTCGGTGAAGTCGACGGTCGCGAGCTTCAGCGATTCGATCTGATACGGTTCGACCTCGAACGCTCCGCCGATCCCGGTCAACGTGCGCTGCCTCTGTCCGCCGCCGCCGCCGCGATCGCGCAGCGCTTCCGGGTGCCGGCGCGCGAAGTAGTCGAAGATAAGGAACGTCCCGGCACCGCCGGTGTCGATGATGAAGCGTTCGCCGAGCGCGCCGTTCACGGCGACCGTGGCGCGCGGCTGGCCGCCGCCGACGCGAACGTCGACCGGGATCGTCGAGGGATCGGACGGCGCGACGTAGGCGCTTTCCGGAACGACGGTCACCCGCCGGTGCTCGTAGTCGATCGTGACGCCGAGCTCGGCGAGAAAGTCGAAGCCGAGCAGCCCGACCTCCTTGACGCCGGGCGCGGTGTTCCAGCCGTGCGGAACCTCCTGGATCGCCACGTCGCGCATCACCAGCGAGCCGACGCGCATCTCCGGGACGATCGTGCGTGCCGTCGTGTAGCGCGCCGCGGTCACCGCCGAGTGCTTGCCGTATTCTTTGAGCCCGAGCTCGCGCGCGACGTCGGAGTCGATCGTGATCTGGCCGGCGCCGCTGTCGAGCACGAAGTCGAGGCCGCGGCCGCCGATGAAGACGCGCACGTAGATGTGCGAGCGCCCGAAATTCGTGGGCAGATCGACCGCTCCGACGCCGGGCGGAAAGGTGACCAGCGCTCGACGCGCCTTGGGGATCGCCACGTCGCTTTCGGGAACGTCGTCCGGTGCATACGCGGTGACGCGCAGATCGCTGGTCGTGTCCGCGTACCCGTTCTGGATGTGCACGTGGTGCGCGAACGTGCGGCCGCCTTCCGGACGCACGTCGTCGAGCGTCGACACGATCGTACCGTTCGTCGTCACCTGCTCGCGCCGCACGACGCGGAACGTCGCCCCGTCGATGTACTCTTTGTCGCCGCGGCCCTGCGCGTTGAGCGTGGCGATCACGAAGCCTTCGACCGGCGTGTGGATCGCCGCGACGGTCGTCGTCGTCTCCTCGCGCGTCGCCTGGCCGGGGTCGGGCTGATCGACGATCACCTGGCCGTTGTCGTTCATGTGCCAGCGCCGACCGCCGCTCAGGCCCCGCTCCGTGTGGAACGGCCCGGTGTCGAAGGTGTACCGGAAGTCCTTGCCGCGCCGGTAGTCGTGCTCGATCGTCGTCGTGCCGTCCGAACTGACGGTTTCGTCGATCTCGCGCCATGAATCGGCGATCGGTCCGCCCGACGCTCGCACGCGCTCGCGAAGGACGGTCAAGTCCGGGATGGTGTCGGCAGCGACCGGCACGCCCGTCGGTGCGAGCAGCACGGCGGTCGCGACGCCGATGAACCACGCCCGTTTGGTCACGCGCGCCCCCTTCCGCGCGCCCGACGCGGGGCCTTCAGAGCAGGGCGATCTGCGCGCCGCTCGGAGCAAACGATTCCGCCTGAAGGCGGTCGTGCGGCAGGCCGCGTGGACGCGCTCGGCGACCTAGCGAACGTAGCCCGGCTCCGCGTAGCGGCCCCGCCCGAACAGCCGGGTGTAGCAGAGCGCGATCTGGGTGTCCTTGCCGAACTTGCCCCGACTATAGCGACGGCTTAGAGTGAACCGCGGCGCGATCTATCGCTTCGCGCTCGACCCGACGCGGCATCGGCGGCACGACGAAAGACAGCCTCGTGATGATCTCTCAGATTCGTGCGATTGACAAGAAACAGCTTGTAGGACCGCGACTCGGTGATTTTCCGCCGGATATCATGAACCACGTCGACAACGGTTTGCGTGTAATTCTGGCGCTCGTCTGATCGTTCGGATGGGGGTGGCCGTGCTTAATGCTCATTTGGTGTAACTCTCCCGCCGTCTGCCGTCGGCGGAATTTGGATTCAAAATCGCACCGCTGGGGAGGTTCTCTTCGGGAGGGTTCTCCTTGAGGCTCCCCCTAATGATCACCAGCGGCTTGGAGATCGGGGAATCAAGAGAGCATCCGCTAACGGAGGGACTCCTTGGCAAGCGGAGCGATATTCGGCGTTTTCATCGTCATCGCTGTCATTGCGATTGTTGTGATGGTTTTCCTCGGCAACTATCGATTGCGCGATACGCTTCCTCAAGCGAGCGTCACCGCTCGCGGCTATGTCATCCGTCGCTACTGGTTGGGGTTGACGCTCGTCATTGCGATAGCAGCGTTCATCACGACGTTGTCCTACCTTCCGTACTCCCAGCCGCGGATCCAAGCCCGGCATTACTTCGTCGTGGCAAGACAGTATAGTTTCGGATTGCCGAAAGTGGTCCCGCTTGGAATTGCTATTGTGTTCGACGTGACTTCAGCCGATGTCAATCACGGTTTTGGAATCTATACGCCGAGCGGTAAAGTGTTTGCCCAGGTCCAGGCGATGCCGGATTATGTCAACCATCTCCAGGTCGTATTTACCGTCGCCGGCCACTACAGCGTGCGGTGCATGGAGTACTGCGGCATTGCGCATGCAGCAATGCAAGGAGGTTTCGAGGTACGATGAAGCCTTTGTCGGTTACTTCGCCGGCGATTGGACTACGCGTGATGTGGACGTACATCGTGACGGGTCTGACGATTTTCTTGCTCATGCTTCTGGTCGGCATCAGCATGCGCGGATCCCAGGCCGGCTGGTGGACGATCGAGCCCGGAACGTTCTACTCGTTGCTCAGCCTACACGGCATCGGCATGCTTACGGCGATGGTCGTCGCGGGTCTGGGTACGCTCTGGTATCTCGTCAGCCGTGAGACCGGCCTCGATGCGCGCGTAGCCTACCTCGCTTACGCGTTTTTCGTTGCCGGGGTCGCGTGCGTCATCGTCAGCGTCGTTCCAGGCCACTATGGCGCGCTGTGGACGATGCTCTATCCGTTGCCGTTCACAGGTACGTACTGGCCGACTTGGGCGACCGGTGCTTGGCTGGTTGGTGCGGCGCTCGTGATGCTCGGCTTCATGATTTGGTGCGGCCAGATCCTTGGCGCACTGCTCGCGAGATACGGCGGCCTCGGCGGGGTACTGGCCGTCGACTACGTGCTTCACAGTCGGGCGTTCGCTAAGCTCGACCGCGAGCCCCCGCCGCCACAGATTTTCGCCGCCGCGATCACGGCGATCGACGGCCTCATCGCGGGCGCCGCCGGCCTGACCGTCGGTGTCGCGCTCATCGTTCGGTGGCTCGATCCCACCGTCGCGATCGATCCACTCTGGGCGAAAAATCTGACGTATCTCTTCGGTCACACGTTCGCGAATCTCACGATGTATATGGCGGTGGCGGGGATCTATGTCGGCCTTCCGATTTGCACGCGCCGCGCATATCACACATCGGTCCCACTTGTGCTGGCATGGTGGGGAACGCTTCTGTTCGTCATCATTGCCTACTTCCACCACCTCTATATGGATTTCGTGCAAGCCGAGAGCGTGAAGTTAGTCGGCGAACTAGCGTCGTTTCTCGCCGCGATCCCGGTCGTGGTGATCACAGTCTACGGCGCGGTTCTTCTCGTACACCGTTCGGGAATGCGCTGGACGCTTGGTTCGATGTTCCTGTTTACCGGACTGATCGGCTGGGTCGTCGGCGGTGTGGCCGCCGTGCTCGACTCGACGATTCCATTCAACGTCGATCTGCACAACACGCTCTGGGTCCCCGCTCACTTCCACACGTACCTCCTCGAGGGCGTCGTCCTGTTCACGCTGGGATGGGTGTTCGTGAATCTGGAGCAGCGTGCCGGCGCGAGCTCCGGCGCGCTCATTCGCTGGCTTGCCGGACTCGGCGTGTTCGGCGGAGGAGCGCTGTTCGTTCTCGGGTTTTACATAGCGGGAGCGGCCGGGGTTCCGCGGCGCTACGCCGTTGAGCCGCCGCCCGGTCCGTACCTCGCCGGGATCGCGACGGTTGGGGCGATCCTCGTGCTCGTTGGACTTCTCGTCGTCGCCTACGAAGCGTTGCGGCTCGCACGGTTGCCTCGCAGCGAGGTCGCACCGTGAGAAGGCCCCGCGTCGTTGGCCTAGTCGTCCTGGGCGTCGCGGTTCTGGTCGCCGGCCTACCGCTGCTTCGGGGGCCCATCGAACTGCCCGTCACGCAGCATCACCTGTTGCATGCGGCCCTCCTCGTCGGAGCGGCGCTCGCAGGCGTTCTGTGCGGCGGGCGGGACGCGCTTCGCCGGGCCTCTCCGGCCTGGATCGTGCTCGCGATGGTCGCTCCGATCCTCGCGATGCTGTTAATGTGGCCGTCCGCCTATAGCTTCTTCGAACAGCACCCCGCAGGACACGCTCTCGAGCACGTCGGCATTGTCGCGTGTGGTTTCCTCGCCGGCTTTGCCGGAGAGCGATTTGCGGCTGGTGTTGGTTGGGCAACCGGCGGAAGCGCTGTGTTGATGGCGCTCCTCGCCGCGTTCGGCTTCGGCGTCGCGCCGCCGACGGCCGTTCCGATCGCGGCCGTTGCCGAGCCTTCCCTGCAACCGGGTGCATCGGGTAGGCGGAACACCGGCGCGAGTTCCCCGGCGCAGCCGTCGCACGGCGCGATGATCTACGCGACAAACTGCGCGGTGTGCCATGGCACGGCGGGCGAGGGCGTTAGTGGGCCATCACTGAAAGACGAGCGAACGCGTAAGAACCTCCGACAAACCATCGAGTGGATCGAGAACCCGGCTCCCCCCATGCCGAAGTTCTATCCGGCCGTCCTCACGGCTGCCGACGTCAGGGCTGTCGCAACGTACGTCCAGACGCTTTGATCCGGTGCCTGCAGCGGGTCCACGACGTTCGGCCGGGCTCGACGGCGTAGGTAGGGAGCTTCGAATTCTTTGGCAAGATCTGCGGCGTCGTCGAATTGCCGCGCGCCCTAAGACGCTGGGCTAGTCGCATCCCATGGTCAGCATCGAGGTGGACCATGTACGTGTCTGAAGGTGTGTACGCGATCGACGCTGCGGTCCAACAACGAGGCTTTTCAGCTCTTCGACTATGAGCAAATCGACTTCGCAATCTCTGATTTTACGTGCCGGTGCGGACGAAGTTGTTCCAGTACCAGACGCCCCAGGCGCCGACCATCGCGGACCAGACGATGAGGGCGATCCCCCAGCGCGGGAGACGGTCGCGCACGCCGATGCACATCAGCGCGAACACGTACGGCAAGAAATCCAGGAAATGCCGCGAGCCGAACTGGACCCAGCCGTTGAGGTAGTACATGAACGCCGGCGCGGCGACGAGTGCCGTCGTGATCCACAGCCCGACGATCACGTTGCGCGGCGTCTTCGCCACGAACGCGAGGATCAGCGCCGGGCTGGTGAAGGTGAGCGCGATCCCGTTCAAGTCGGGGCGCACGTACGGCCACTGCGCATGCTGCAGCCATTCGACCAGAATCGGCGCGCGGAAGAAGAACGAGTAGATCTGATACGGCACGTACGAGAGCTGGAACGGCGATCCGGTCGGCGCGCCCCATGCGTCGGCGTGATAGTACACAGTGTGGCCGATGTCCCAGACCGTGCCCCACATCAGCTCATCGTAACCGATGAAGACGACGATCGCCGCGGCGAGAACGACGCCCGCGGAGCGCGCGTGCGCGAACCGCTCGGCGCGCGTCGGGCGTTTGCCGCTGAACGCGCCGGTCCACAGCGCCCAGCCGAACAGTGGGAAGGCCGCGACTTCGGGGAAGCGCGCGCCGGCCGCGAGCACCGCGCAGAGCGCGACGACCCAGCCGCGGTTCTTGCCTGACAACTCGACCAGCGCGCCGAGGACGAACGCGACGGCGCACAGGTGCGCCAGGAACCACACGTCGCCGAGCTCCGCGCACCACCACACGTCCGTGCCGGCGACGAAGAAGATCGCGAGGAACACCTTGGTCGAGAGCTCGGTCACGCCGAGCCGCTCCGCGAGCATCCAGGCCAGCCCGGTCGCGACGGCGGCGAACGCGATCGCGACCAGCGTCTGGTTCGCTGCGGTGCCCCAGATCGCGACCAGCGGCAGCATGAAGAGCGCCGGGACGGGGCCGTCGACCCCGTAGTAGTGACCGTTGTACTGGACTGCGTCCATCCAGCGCCCCGGCCAGTCGATCCACATGCGGCCGTGCAGCCAGGCATCGGCCACGCGCACGTAGTTGTTCTGGTGGGTCGAACGCAGGTGCGAGCTGACCAGGATCACGAGAAAGGCGACCACGGCGGCGGCCAGGGCGCCGGGGAACCAGCGGCTCGCCGCCACCGCGAACCGTGAGCGGAACGCGGCGACCATCGGCGCGACGATTCGTCCGACCGTAACCGCGGCCCCGCCGGTGTGGTACAACGGTCGCATGTACCAGCCACGCTCCGCCCCCGGCCCGTACCGGACCGTCATTCCGTCGGGCGTCGTCACGGCCAGCGTCCCAGGACTGCTCGGTCAGGTCCTGGGGATCACCGGCGTCGGGTTCCTCATCACGGCGCTCTCGGCGTACCTGTTCCGCGGGGCCCCGTTCGGTATCGGGCTGATCGCGCTCATCGCCGGCTTCGTCCTCATCTTCGTCATGAGCGCCGTCCGCAACAATCCGCGCGCAGCGCTGCTGTGCTTCTATGCGTTCACCTTTCTCGAAGGGATCGGGCTCGCGCCGCTCATCATGTCCTACGTCGCCACCGTCGGTCCGGACGTCGTCCTGAACGCCGCTGCGACGACGGGGCTCGGCATGCTCGTCCTCGGCGGCGTGGCGTTCGTGTTCTCGGTGGACTGGCGGCGTTTTCAAGGAATCGCGACCGGAGCGCTCGTCGCGCTGATCCTCGTCGGCTTCATCTCGATCTTCACCAACTGGATCCATCCGACGACGTACTCGTGGCTGACGCTCGCCGTGTTCACGCTGCTCACGCTGGTCGATTTCAGCCGCATCCGTAACGGCGGCGACGGGCACACGGCGGTCGAGCTCGCGATCAGCATCTACCTCGACGGAATCAACATCTTCATCGCCCTCCTGCGCATCTTCGCATCGCGAGGCCGCGACTAGGAAAGGGCGAAGGTAGCTCGATGGCCCGGGCGTACGACCAGGAAGCGGTACAACCGGCCGGTGACGTCCTGCACGAAGCGTGCGGGATCACGGGCGTGTACTCGCCGGGCGACGACGTCGCGCGGCTTGCCTACTTCGGGCTGTACGCGCTGCAGCACCGCGGGCAGGAGAGCGCCGGCCTGGCGGTCGGCGACGGCGAGCGGATTCACGGCCATCGCGAGATGGGCCTCATCAACGGAATCTTCAACGAGGAGATTCTCGGCGGGCTGACCGGCCACGTCGCGATCGGCCACACGCGCTACTCGACGACCGGCAGCTCGATCATCGTCAACGCGCAGCCGTTCGAGCTCGACTCCGATCTCGGCCGGTTCGCGTTCGGGCACAACGGAAACCTCACCAATACCGACGAGCTGGCGGCACGATTGCCCGAGGACGTACGCCTCACGGCGACCTCGGACTCCGAGATCCTGGCGCTCACGATCGCGCGCGCGCACGGCGAGAGCTGGCCGGAGAAGATCAAGGCCGCAATGCGCATCGCCGAAGGCGCGTACTCGGTCGTGATGTGCACGACCGACGCGGTGTATGCGTTCCGCGATCCATGGGGCGTGCGCCCGCTCTGCATCGGAACCTACGGCGACCAGGGCTACATGATCGCCTCGGAGTCGTGCGCGCTGGCCACGGTCGGCGCACACTACCTGCGCGAGCTCGAGGCCGGCGAAGTGGTGTGCGTCGACGAGCGCGGCGTGCGCACCGAGCACACGGAAGTCGTCAAGCCGGCCTCGCTGTGCATGTTCGAGTACATCTACTTCGCGCGACCCGACAGCGTGCTGAGCGGGCGTTCGATCTACATGGCGCGCTACGAGATGGGACGCGCGCTCGCGCGCGAACACCCGATCGACGCGGACGTCGTGATGGCCGTCCCCGACAGCGCGATCCCCGGTGGGATCGGGTTCTCAGCCGAGAGCGGATTGCCGTACGTCGAAGGTTTGATCAAGAACCGCTACATCGGCCGCACGTTCATCAGCCCCGACCAGAAGCTGCGCAAGCAGGGCGTGCAGCTGAAGTTCAACCCGATCGTCGAGAACCTGCGCGGTCAGCGCGTCGTCGTCGTCGACGACTCGATCGTGCGCGGAACAACGACCCCGCGCATCGTCTCGCTGCTGCGCTCGGCCGGCGCGCGCGAGGTCCACTTGCGCATCACCTCGCCGCCGATCGTGCACCCCTGCTACCTCGGTGTCGACATGGCGACCTACGACGAGCTGATCGCCGCGAACCTCACCGTGCCGGAGATCTGCGAGCGGCTCGGAGCGGACTCGCTGGGCTACCTCAGCATCGAGAATCTGGTCGCCTCGACCGGCCGCGACCGCGCCGATTTCTGCCTCGGTTGCCTCAACGGCCGCTACCCGAGCCAGCCGGGCTCGTCCAGCGGCATCCCGCAAGCCGACCGCCAGCCGGCCCTCAAAGCCTGATTACGCGCCCGGCTCCGACGCCGACGGCGGATCGCTGGCGGGAAACGACTCGGCTTCGGCCTCGTCGTACGCGTCGTACTCCGCCGGCTTATCGGGATCGACCGGATCGCTGACCGGCGCGATGGGGTCGATGTCGGGCGGATAGGGATCGGGGATCATCGGCTCTTGGGGGTTCATGCCGACCGTGTACCCGATCAGTGCGCAATTCCCAATGAACCGACGGCGCGAATCGCACGTTCGCAAGCGGAACGTCCAATCGCGCTCAAATCGCCCGCGGTGAACGTGCCGCGCGCCGGAGTACCGGGCGAGAACACGAACGAGACGGCGAGCTGCGACGAGCCGCGCCGCATCGTTCCCGCGCATGGCTTGGCGCCCGCGATAGAAGTATCGAAGCGCGTTGGAGCGCCCTAGACGGCGGCTGCCGCCGCGCTCTTGGCGACGCCGTTGGCGGGGGCGCCGTTCTTCGCGAGGTCTTCGACGATGTTCACGAACGCGCGCACCGGGGTGCCGGTCGGGCCCTTCGCCATGTACGAGGACTCGCCGTCGAGATACGCCGTTCCGGCGACGTCGAGATGGATCCACGGTGTCTCGGCGACGAAGTGCTTGAGAAACGTCCCCGCGGTCTCCGCGCCCGCCGCGCGGCCGCCGGTGTTCTTCAAATCCGCGATGTCGCTCTTGATCTGCTGGTCGTAGTCCGGGTAGAGCGGGAGGCGCCAGTAGCGCTCGCCGCAGTCGGCGACCGTCTTCAGGAAACGCTCCACGAACGCGTCGTCGTTCGACATCGTCCCGCTCGCCGCGTGGCCGAGCGCGATCACGCACGCGCCGGTCAGCGTCGCCGCGTCGATGATCTTGGTCGCGCCGAGCTTGCGCGCGTAGCACAACGCGTCGGCCAGGATCAGCCGCCCCTCGGCGTCGGTGTTGATCACCTCGATCGTCTTGCCGTTCATCGCCTTCAGGATGTCGCCCGGTTTCATCGCGCGATGGCCCGGCAAGTTCTCCGAGGACGGAACGAGCCCGATGACGTTGACCTTGGGCCGGAGCTTTCCGATCGCCCACAGCGCCGCGATCACGCCCGCGCCGCCCGACATGTCGTACTTCATCTCGTGCATGTTCTCGGCGGGCTTGATCGAGATGCCGCCGGAGTCGAACGTCAGCCCTTTGCCGACCAGCGCGATCGTCTCGGTCGAGGACGGATCGCCTTTGTAGGTGAGCACGCTCAGCGTCGCCGGTTCGTCGGAACCGCGCGACACGCCGAGCAGGGATCCCATGCCGAGCTCTTCCATGCGCGCTTCGTCGAGGACGTCGATCTCGAGGCCGGCGTCCTTCGCCAGCTCCTTGGCGCGGTTGGCGAGGTGGGTCGGCGTCATGTCGTTCGCGGGGGTCAGCGCCATCGTGCGCGCCGCGTTGACCGCCTCGCCGAGGATGCTGCCGCGTTTCGTGCCCGCGTCGATTGCGCCGCGGTCGTACGAGCCGGCGAGGATCGTGACGGCGGCCGTGACGACGGGCTTGTCGGCCTCGGTGCGGTAGAGCGTCGTGTCGATCGTCGCGGCGATCGCGCCTTCGGCAAGGAACGACGCGGCGAGCGCGGCGTCGACGCCTTCCGGCAGCGCGATCGCGAGTGCCGTGACGCCGCGTTTGCCGAGGTAGCGGACCGCGGTCCCGGCGTACTTGGCGAGGCCGGAGACGTTGAACTTCTCGCGTTCGCCGAGTCCGACGACCAGGACGCGCTTGAACGGAGCATCCTTCGCATGGACGAGCGACGTCTCGTTCGGCTTGCCGGTGATCTCACCGGAGGCCAGAATGTCGGCGATCGCGCCGCCGAGGACGCGATCGACCTCGGCCGCGACGCCGGTGACGGCGCCGCCCGCGAAGACCGGTACGACGAGCGCGCCGGTTGCTACCGACGACGCCGCGTCGTTCGAGACGTGGACCTGCATGGATTCCTCCGGATGGACAGAAGCGGTCGAGCGACCGTGATGGACAACCTGTTCGCGATTACGCGCCCCGTCGGCGCGTCCTGCCCCCTTCGAGCGGCTCAGGACGGGCTGTGAGCGGTTCGGGCGACGCGTACGCGCGCGCGGGCGTCGATATCGCCGCCGGTAACCGGGCCGTCGAACGCTATCGGGACGTCACCGCCGGATGGACGCATCCCGACCAGCTCGGCTCGCTGGGAGGCTTCAGCGGGCTCTTCCGGCTCCCCGGCGATCCCAAGCGCGCCCTGGTCGGTTCGACCGACGGCGTCGGCACGAAGATCCTGATCGCCGCCGCGCTGCGGCGCTACGACACGGTCGGCGCCGACCTCGTCAACCACTGCGTGAACGACATCCTGGTGACCGGCGCCGACCCGCTGTTCTTTCTCGACTACCTCGCGGTCGGCAAGCTCGATCCCGAGATCGCCGCGCAGGTCGTCGCCGGCGTCCACCGCGCGTGCCGCGAGAACGGCTGCGCGCTGCTCGGCGGCGAGACGGCCGAGATGCCGGGCGTCTACCGGCCGGATCACTTCGACCTCGCCGGGACGATCGTCGGACTGGTCGATCTCGATGCGATCCCCGACCCCAACCGCGTGAGCCCCGGCGATGCGATCGTGGGCTTGCCCGCGGTCGGGCTGCACACGAACGGCTACACGCTCGCCCGCACGCTGATCGCGGAAGACGAGTACGCAGCGGCGTTCGGCGCGACGACGTACGGCGACGCGCTGCTCGCGCCGCATCCCTCGTACCTCCAGCCGGTCCGTGCGATCCGCAAGGTTGCCGACGTGAAGACGATGGCGCACATCACCGGCGGCGGGCTGCTGGAGAACGTCCCGCGCACGCTCCCCGAGCACGCCGCGGCCGTGTTCGAACAGACGCGCTGGCCGGTGCCGCCGATCATGGCGGAGCTCGTGCGCCGCGGCCAGCTTGCCCACGAGGAACGCTACCGCACGCTCAACATGGGGATCGGCTATACCCTGATCGTGCCGATGACCCACGTCGAGCGGGCGCTGCGTGCGGCGCCCGGCGCGACGGTCGTCGGGTTCGTGCAGCCGCGCGGTGCGAACGATCCGCGCGTCATCGTTCGCCCCGTGCGCACCGCGTAGCACCGCCGTGGCAGTGAACCTGCTCGCGGCGCTCGACGACGAGCGCTACGGAGCCGGCGCGCTTGCGCATGCGCACGCCGCCGCCGCGCGCGCCGGCTGCACGCTGCGCCGCGTCGACGGCGCCGGCGACCGGCTCGCAGCGTGGATCGATCTGCACTTCGCGCCGTCGTCGTGGTCGTCCGAGGCCGGTGCAGGCAGCGCGTGGGTCGCCGAGCGTGACGGCGCGATCGCCGGGTTCGCCGCATTCGGCGCGCGCGGGCTGCGCTTTCATTGGCTGCGCCGCTGGCGCGCGCATCCCGGCGTGGGGATCTTCGGACCGTTCGGCCTGCTGCCGGCGCATCGCAAGACGGGGATCGGTGAGGTGCTGCTCGCAGCGGCGCTCGCGTCGTTGCGCGAAGCGGGATACGGCGCGGCGCTGATCCCCGCCGTTTCCGGCGACCGTCTCATCGCGAGCTACGCAGCGCGCACCGGCGCGGCGGTCGTCGACGAGTTCGCGTTCCTGCCCGAACGCACGTATCGCACTGCGATCCTCGCGTCCGGTGCGGGGACGAACGCGCGCAACGTGCTGGAGCGCGTCCGCGCACGCGAGCTCCCGCTCGACGTCGCCGCCGTGCTCGCGAACCACGCGGGGGCAGGCGCGCTGACGGTCGCGCGCGACCACGCCGTCGATGCGATCCCGATCGTCTGGGAGCGCGACCGCGAGTCGCGCGACGGTTTTGACGCGCGGCTGGTCGAGCAGGTCGCATCGACCGAGCCGGAGCTGGTGCTGCTGCTGGGCTGGATGCATTTGCTGCCGTCGGCGTTTCTGCACCGCTTTCCCGCGACGATCAACGTACACCCCGCGTTCTTGCCGCTCGACCCGGCCGCCGACCACCTGATCGCGCCGGACGGAACCGCGATCCCGGCGCTGCGCGGCGCGCACGCGCTGCGCGACGCGCTCCGCGCCGGCTGCCGCTGGAGCGGGGCGACGGTGCACGGCGTGACCGACGCGACCGATCGGGGCGAGGTCTTGGTCCGCGTCCCGGTCCCGGTCGGCGCGGCCGCGAACGAGGCAGCGCTGCGCGAGCTGGTGCGCCCGGCGGAGTTCGCCGCGGTGCCGGCAGCGGTTCGGCGCTGGATTTTTGAACGATAAGGGTTCCAATGGAAGACGACGGCTTGATCCGGCTGGCGGTGCCGGTCGGACCCGACGATCACGTGCGCGGCGCGGCCGACGCGCCGGTGACCCTGGTCGAATACGGGGATTTTGAATGCCCCTACTGCGGGATCGCCTACCCGGTCGTGAAGGCGCTCGAGCAGCACTACGGCGAGCGCCTGAGGGTCGTGTTCCGGAGCTTCCCGCTGACGATGCACCCGCACGCCGAACAAGCATCGGCGACCGCGGAGTTCGCGGCCGACGCGGGCCGCTTCTGGGAGATGCACGACCTGCTGTTCGAGCACCAGCGCGCGCTGGACACGCGGCATCTGCTCGGCTACGCGCGCGATCTCGGCCTCGATCCGGCCGCACTCGAGGTCGCGCTGCGCGACGGAACCTACGCCGGGATCGTCGCGGAGCAGAAGGAGAGCGGCGAAGAGAGCGGGATCCCCGGCACGCCCGCGTTCTTCGTCAACGGGATCCTGTTCGAAGAGGAAGCGACGCTCGCGAACTTCTCGGAAGCGATCGACTACGTTCTGCAGCACGGCAGCGTTGTCTGAACCCGGCGCCGCAGCGGCCACGGCGCGCGTCGTCGTGACGCGCGTGCGACGCGCCGATGCCGCCGAGCTGATCGCGCTCAACCGCGCGAACGTCGACTATCACGCGCCGTGGGAGAAAGGCTTCAGCGATCAGGCGGGATTCGACGCCTGGTTCGCGCGCGGGCTCACCGGCGCGACCGTTTCGCTGATCGCACGCGAAGCGGCGACGAACGACGTGGTCGGCGTGATCAACGTGAACCAGATCGAGATGGGCGTTTTCCGCAGCGCGTACCTCGGCTATTGGGGTTACGCGCACACCGGCGGCCGCGGCCTGATGACCGAGGCGCTGCAGATAGTCGTCCGCATCGCCTTCGACGAGCTCGGACTGCACCGCGTCGAAGCGAACATCCAAGCCGGCAACGCGCGCTCGCTCGCGCTCGCCCAGCGCGCGGGCTTCACGAAGGAAGGCTTCTCGCCGGCCTACCTCTACCTGGACGGAGCCTGGCGCGACCACGAACGCTGGGCCCGGCTTGCGGACTAGCTGAACGCCAGGTTCGGGTTGGCGACGAGGGTGCGGGCGTCGGTGCGGCTGACGGCGGCGCGGCGGTCGGCGGCGGCGGCGATCATGGCGGCGTTGTCGGTGCAGAAACGGCGTTCGGGGATGAACGTCGGGACGCCGTACCGTTCGCCGAGCGCGGTGAACGCCGATTGGAGCGCGCCGTTCGCGGCGACGCCGCCGCTGAGGACGAGCGCGCGGTAGCCGTTCGCGTCGAGTGCGCGTGCGACGCGATCGATGAGCACGTCGATGATCGCAGCTTGGAACGACGCTGCGACGTCCTCGCGGCGCGCGTCCTTTCCCGCGGCGGATTCCAGGAAGTAGCGCACCGAGGTCTTGATCCCGGAGAAGCTCATGTCGAGCGTGCCGGCGTCCGCGCGGTGGCGCGGGAATGCAAACGCCTTCGGATCGCCGTCGCGCGCGAGCGCTTCGAGCGCGGGGCCGCCCGGAAACGGAAGGCCGAGCAAACGCGCCGTCTTGTCGAACGCTTCACCGGCGGCGTCGTCGCGCGTCTTGCCGATCACGCGCAGCGCGACCGGCGAATCGACCTCGACCAGTTGCGAGTGGCCGCCCGAGACCAGCAGCGCGAGGAACGGGTACTCCGGCGGCTGCTCGCGCTCGAGAAAGGCGGCGAACAGATGGCCGTGCAGATGGTTGACCGCGTACAGCGGCAGGTCGGTGGCGAACGCGAGCGCCTTGGCCGCGGCGACGCCGACGACGAGGCTGCCGATCAGCCCCGGACCAGCCGTTACCGCGATCCCGTCGAGTCCGCAGAGCGGAACGCCGGCGCGCGCGAGCGCATCGTCGATCGCCGCCGAGAGCAGCGCGGCATGTCGGCGCGAAGCGATCTCCGGAACGATCCCGCCGTACTTCGCGTGGAACTCGTCTTGATTCGTCGAGACGTTCGAGAGCACGTGTACGCCGTCGCGGACGACCGCGGTCGCCGTGTCGTCGCACGACGTCTCGATCCCGAGCAGCAGCATCTACGGCTGCGCCGCGCGGAGGGCGGCGATCCGCGGCGCGCGCGACTTCGGACTGTCGAGGCTGAACGAGCGCGCGTCGCCGAGCTGCTCGCGCACGTACGCTTCGGTGCGCGCGACCGCATCGCGCAAGCGCTCGTCCGGCGTGACCGTCGCGCTCCACGCGATCGACTCCGTCTCGATGTCGTACTCCCAGAGCCCGATCAGTCGGCCGCGGTCGACGATCGCGTGGCTCTCCGGCGTCTCGCGGTGCAGCGCGAAGAGCGCGTCGAGCGAGCTGACCAGCGCGTACTGCGGTTCGCGCGGCGGCTCGAACGCCGTCCAGGCGTCGCGATCCGCGGGCAGCACCAGCAGGCCGCCCGGCGCGGCCGGCTGCAGGTCGAGCGGGGCAAGGGCGTCCTTCGCGGCGTTGACGCCGAGCCCGGAAAAGGTGCGAAATTCTTCGAACGTCGCCGGCCCGGCCCAGCCGAAGAAGCGGCGCGCGAGCGCGACGAACGCCTCCGCACGCGCGGGCGCGTTCGCTAGCGGATTCGGCTGCCAGCGCACGTACCGGTAGCGCTGCTGATCGAGCCGCCCGTTGGTCGGGATCCGCCGGATCTCGCCGGCGCTTTGCAGGATGCCGATCGCGAGCGGGAGCGTCGTCACCATCCCGCGCTTGCGGCCCTCCGCGCCGAAGTCGCGCACGCGGTCGCCGAGCTCCGCGCGCAGCCCGTCGGGATCGAGCGCGCGGCCCTCGAGCGCCGCGACGACGGCGGCGCAGAGCGCCTGGATCTCCGCGGGTCCGGCGCCGAGCTGCTCCGCGGTCCGCAGGTCGCCGTTGTTCCCGCCGCCGACGCTCAGCCCCAACGCGAAGTCCTCGGCCGGGAGCACGTAGGTGCAGCCGCGCGCGCTCGGCAGCTCGGCGATCTCGAGCGCGGCCGTCGCGGCGTCGGCGGCTTGGCGCGTGATCCCGGCGCGGGCGAACAGGGTCAGGTACGGGCCGACCCCGCCGACCGAGCGCGCCCAGCCGGCGCGGGCGAGCACCTGGGCGGCGCGCCGCCCCGCCAGGCTCCCGTCGAGGCCGGTTGTGTGGAACCACCACGCGCGCAGCTTGACGTCGTTCACCGTGGAGATCGTCATCGGGCCCTGCGACGCTCCGAGCGACACCGGTGGTTTCGCCGGCCCGACGGTCGGGCTAGGATAGCGGGGTGCGCCTCGACCCGCGCTATCTGGCCGTCGCCGCGTGCGGCGGAAGCGCTTTCCTCGACATGTACGCGACGCAGCCGCTGCTGCCGTCGCTGCGCGAGGAGTTCCACACCGGCGAGGCCGCGGTCGGCGCGACGATCTCGGCGCTGACGTTCGCCTGCGCGCTGGCGGCGCCGTTCGTCGGCCCGCTCGCCGACGCGCTCGGCCGCAAGCGCGTGATCGTGAGCGCGATCTTCGGGCTCGCGCTGGTGACCTTCGCCGCCGCGAACGCGACGACGCTGCACGCGCTGCTCGTTTGGCGGTTCGTGCAAGGCCTGTTCATGCCGGCGGTGTTCGCGGTGACCGTCGCGTACGTCGCCGAGGAATTTCCAGCCGCGGTCGGCGGGCGCGCGATCGGCGCCTACATCGCCGGCAACGTCTTCGGCGGTTTTCTCGGCCGGTACGTGACGGCGCTGGTCGCCGATCGCTGGGACTGGCACGTCGCGTTCGTCGTGCTCGGCGTGCTGAACCTCGCCGGCGGCGCGATCGTGTGGACGTGGCTGCCGCGCTCGCAGCGTTTCGTGCGCCAGTCGTCGGCGCGCGGTGCGCTGCGCGCGGTCGGACGGTTCGTGCGCGATCCCATCCTGCTTGCGACCTACGCGGTCGGCGCGAGCGTGCTCTTCACGCTGGTCGCCGCGTTCACGTTCGCGACCTATCATCTGGCGGCGCCGCCGTTCTCGCTCGGTACCCTCGCCCTGGGCAACGTGTTCATCGTCTACCTCGCGGGGGTCGTGGTGACGCCGGTCGCCGGCCGCGCGATCGACCGGCTCGGCCATCGGCGCGCGGTGCTGATCGCGATCGCCGTCAGTGCCGCCGGCGTGCTGCTCACGCTCGTTCCGACCGTCGCCACCATCGTCGCAGGGCTCGGGGTGATGTCGACCGGCGTGTTCGCCGCCCAAGCCGCATCGCAGGGATACATCGGCGTCGTCGCGCGCGACCACCGGTCGACCGCGGCGGCGCTCTACATCACGGTGTACTACATCGGCGGTGGGCTCGGCGCCGTGCTGCCGGCCGCCGTGTGGAGCGGCGGGGGCTGGCCGGCGACGGTCGCGCTGATCGTGCTCGTGCAAACGATTGCGGCGGCGCTCGCGGCGCTCCGATGGACGGCTCGGGAAGCCGATACACAAAAGGCAGGATGCTGAGTATCGCGACCGCGCCGGTCGAGGCGCGCCAACGGCTCGTTGCGCTCGCGGTGATCTTCACGCTCATCGGGGCCACGTTCGCGCTGCAGCCGGCCGCCTCGACCGCGCTCCCGCCCGCGCTCGCAGCGGTCCCGTTTCTGCTCGGCATCGCGGTCGCATCCCAGCTCGTCACCGCGTACCTGCTGCTCAGCCAGTTCCTGGCCAGCCGCCTGATGGGCACGGCGTTTCTCGGCGGGGCCTACGTCGTCGGCGGGCTCTGGGTGCTGGCGTACGTCGTCACCTTCCCGGGGGTGTTCGGCTCGGTGTTCGCACCGCAGGTCGCGCCGTGGATCTGGATCGCGTGGCACGTCGAGTTTCCGATCGTGGTCACCGTCGCGCTCTGGTTCGACCGCGTCAAACGGTTCGCCGACGCGCCGGGCGCGCCGGCGCGCTGGATGTGGGTGATGCTCGCCATCGCACTTGCGATCGTCGCCGTCCCGGCGGTCGCGCTCGCGATGCGCGGTTCCGTGCTGCCGGCCGTGATCCAGGGGCTGCAGTTCTCGTCGCAGTGGCACGCCGGTATCAGCGAGCTGCTCGTGCTGTTGAACCTGCTCGCGCTCGCGCTCGCGGTCGTCTGGACGCGCGGCCGGACGGTGCTGCACACCTGGCTGATCGTCGCGCTCGTCGCGGCCTGCCTCGACGTGCAGATCTCGGTCTCCGGCGGCGGCCGCTTCACCGTGGGCTGGTACTTCGGCCGCTTTCTCGTCGTGTGCTCGTCGACGGCGGTGCTCTACGCGTATCTGCGGCAGATCGACGTGCTCTTCGCGAAGCTGAGCGATCTCTCGATGGTCGACGGGCTGACGGAGCTGCCGAACCGCCGCTCGTTCGAGACGCGCCTGAACGACGCGATCCGCGCGGCGCACCGCAACGGGCGTCCGCTCGCGGTTCTGATCGCCGACGTCGACGCCTTCAAGCAGTACAACGACACCTATGGCCATCTCGCCGGCGACGAGGCGCTCAAGACGGTCGCCTCGACGCTGCGCGTCTCCGCGATGCGCCCGGGCGACGTCGTCGCGCGGTGGGGCGGCGAAGAGTTCGTCGCCTTCCTCGCCGAGACCGATCGGGAAGGTGCGTACCTCGTCGCCGACCGGTTGCGCGCGGCGATCGCCGCGCTCGCGATCCCGCACTCCAACACCGTCGTGCCGGCGGGCGTCGTCACGATCAGTATCGGGATCGCGACCCTCGGCGGCCGCGAGGACACCTTCGACGCGCTGATCGCGCGCGCCGACGCGGCGCTCTATCGCGCGAAGAACGGCGGCCGCAACACCGTCGCCGTCGAGCTCACGCCGCCCGGCGAGGGCGCGATCCCGGCGCCCGCCGCCGCAGCCACCTAGGCTTTCGCGGCGACCTTCGCGGCCAGTTCGTCGGCGAAGGCGTCGACGCTCACCGTGCGCTTCTCTTCGATCCCGCGCTCGTTGACGTTGACCGTACCGTCGGCCAGCTCGGTCTTCCCGGTGACCAGGATGTACGGAACCTTCTGCGTCTTCCAGTGGCGGATCTTGTAGCCGAGCTTCTCGTTCGAGGAGTCGGCGTCGACGCGGAAGCCGCGCGCGCGCAGCCGGTCGCGCACCTCGTACGCGTAGTCGAGCTGGTGCTCGGAGATGGGGACGACGACGGCCTGCGCCGGCGCGAGCCACGCCGGGAAGTTGCCGGCGAAGTGCTCGATCAGCACGCCGAAGAAGCGCTCCATCGAACCGGCGAGCGCGCGATGGATCATGACGGGGCGATGATCCTGGCCGTCGGAACCGCGGTACTTCAGCTCGAAGCGCTCGGGCAGCACGAAGTCGACCTGCACCGTCCCGAGCTGCCATTTACGGCCGATCGCGTCGTGCAGGTTGATGTCGAGCTTCGGCCCGTAGAACGCGCCGCCGCCCTCGTCGATCTGGAACGGCAAGTTGTGCGAGGTCAGGGCGGCGCGGATCGCGTTCTCGGCGATCTCGTCGGTCGGCCCCCGCTCCGCGCGCGTGCTGAGGAAATACTCGAAGCCGGTGAACCCGAACGCCTCCATCAGCCGCAGCGCTTCGTCGAGCGTCTGCTCGAACTCGCCCTGCAACTGTTCCGGCGTGCAGAAGAGGTGCGCATCGTCCTGCGTGAAGCCGCGCGCGCGCGTCAAGCCGTGGAGCGTTCCGCTCAACTCGAAGCGGTAGACCGTGCCGAACTCCGAGTAGCGCAGCGGCAGGTCGCGGTACGAGCGGCCCTCGTTCCGGTAGATCAGGATGTGGCCGGGGCAGTTCATCGGCTTGAGCCGGAAGCGCTGTCCTTCCACCTCGATCGGGCCGAACATCCCGTCGGCGAAGTTCTCGAGATGCCCGGAGGTCGCGTACAGGTTCTCGTGCACGACGTGCGGCGTGACGACCGGCAGGTAGCCGCGTTCGCGCAGGCCTTCGCGGATGAACGCCTCGACGATCCCGCGCATGATCGCGCCGCGCGGGTGCCAGAAGATCAGCCCGCCGCCGGCGAGCTCGTCGACATGGTAGAGATCCAGCTCGGCGCCGAGCTTGCGATGGTCGCGCTTCGCCGCCTCTTCCAGGAACGTGTGATAGTCCGCCAGTTCCTCCGGCGTGTCGAACGCGGTCCCGTAGATGCGCTGCAGCATCGGGTTCTCGGACTTGCCGCGCCAGTACGCCCCCGCCACCGATTCCAGCTCGAGCGCGCCGATCGCGCCGGTCGAGTCGGCGTGGCCGCCGCGGCAGAGGTCGGTGAACGCCCCGATCGTGTAGAGCGTGATCGGGTCGCCTTCCGGGATCTCGCGCGCGATCTCGACTTTGTAGGGGTTGTCGCGGAACGTCTCGATCGCTTCCTCGCGGGTGACGCGCCGGCCGGTCATCGGGTAGTCGGCGGCGACGATCTCGCGCATGCGCTCGGCGAGCCGTTCGAGATCGCCGGGCGTGAACGGCTCCTTGCGATCGAAGTCGTAGTAGAACCCGTTCTCGATCGCCGGGCCGATCGTCGGCTTGGCGTCGGGAAAGAGGTCCTGCACGGCGTACGCGAGGACGTGGGCGGCGGTATGGCGGAGGTGCGCGATGTCCACGGTCACGCCGGTCCTTTCGCCGCGCGCGTTCGGCGCGCCTCACAACCGAGCGCAGGCGTGACGAACTCGGCTCGGCCCGGTACGATCGTTCGATGATGCAAGCCGCCGACCACGAGCGCCACGGTCCGACCACGCAGTCGATCCGCGACCTGGTCCTCGGGATGGCCGACGGGCTGACCGTCCCCTTCGCGCTGGCGGCCGGCGTGACGGGCGCGGTCGCCGCGAGCGGGCTCGTCGTGACGGCGGGGCTCGCCGAGATCGTCGCCGGCGCGATCTCGATGGGGCTCGGCGGCTATCTCGCCGCTCGCACCGACGCGCAGCACTACGCCAAGGAATACGCGCGCGAGATCCGCGAGACGCATGAGATTCCGAGCGAAGAGCGGGCCGAGGTCGCGCAGATCATGCACGGCTACGGCGTCCGCGAGCCGGTGCTCACGCGTGTCGTCAACGAGATCACCAGCGACCGCGAACAGTGGGTCGAGTTCATGATGCGCAACGAGCTTGGGCTCGAGCGCCCCGACGAGCGCGCCGCGCCGCGCAGCGCGGTGCTGGTCGGCGGCGGCTACGTGCTCGGCGGGATTTTCCCGCTCGCCCCGTACGTCTTCATCGCGAACGCGCAGCACGCGCTCCAGTGGTCGATCGTGTTCACGTCGGTCGCGCTGCTCGCGTTCGGCGCGGTCCGCGCGCGCGTGCTCGCGACGCCGGTCGTACTCGGCGCGCTGCAGACGTGGTTCATCGGCGCGCTCGCCGCCGGCGCCGCGTACGGCCTCGCACGCTTGGTGAGCCACAGCCTCTAGGGATCAAACGTGGTCGATCGTCTTGATCGACCAGTGGCAGCTCGTCGTCACCATGGCGGTGTAGGTACCGCCGCGGCGTGAGTGCATCCGGCCGGAGTCGCTCCTGCCGATCCGGTCGATCCGGTCGTCCAACTGCGAGGGTGCGCCGATCAGGTGGGTCACGACGGCGAAGGTTCCGTTGCGGCCGAGGTTGGCGCAGTTGTACGACCACACGAGATCCCACTCGCGCCCCATCTCGAACGCGTGCGTCGTGGTCGACGCCGAACCGTGCAGGTTCACGACGCCGTGTGACGGTGCCGGTGTCTTGCGGATGCCCGGCGTCGTGGTCGTCGACGTGCCGCTGAAGATCGCTCCTATCACGCCGGTCAAGAACAGCACGAAGAAGAGCGCGACGATCGCGCAGCCGACGATAGCGCAGCCCTGCGCCGGTCCCGGGCGACGAACCGGCATCGGCTGCGGCCGGTATTGCGGGGGCGGTATCGGACGTTGAAGCTGCTGCTGCGGAGGCGGCGGCGGGGCTGGAGGCGGGGGCGGAAGCGGAGCGCCGCACTTCGAGCAGTTGGTGAGGCTCGCATCGTTCAGCCCGCCGCAGTACTCGCAGATGATCCCAGCCGCCAAGCGTGGTGTTCCCCTCTCGAGGCAGGTGCCCGGAAGTGGACGCCCGTTCGTGCCGAATTCGGCCAGGATGATACGTGCGATTGCGGCGCACCTGCTGCTTGCGGCGGCTATCGTTGCCGCGGCGACTCCGGCGGTACGGGCGCAGCCGGAACCGGCGCCGGCCGAATCAGCGGCGCCGGCGCGGCCTACGGCCTTGCCCGGCTAGTAAGCCACGGGATAACGTAACGGGTCACCCGCTAGGCAAATATATGTGTAAGAGGCCCGGATGAAAGCGGATCGAAAGCTTTGTCGCTACGGTGATGGGGCGGCGCCCGAATTGCGGCGCCGCCCACACTTCCGTCTCGGAAGCGAAAGGACGATCCACATGATGCAACGAGCTCTCGCCCTCAGCATGGCGCTCGTCGCCACGATCGGTTTCACCCTCGCGCGGCCCGCTCCGGCGCTGGCGTCCGCCCACTGTTTCGGCAAAGTCATCGTCTACGCCGGCAATGACGCCGGTTCCAGTATCTCGAATCCGATCATCGATCTCGGTACGCTCGGCTCGTGGGGGACGCAGATCGGCCACGACAAAGCGTGCGAGGACGCCGTTTCAGCCGCGGCGGCGCAGAACGCGCACTTCAACGACAAGACCTGGCTCTGTCAGCAGATCCAGCACCAGGGCCAGTTCCGCGTCTCGGCGTACGCCGCCGTCGGCACGAGAGACTACGTCGTCGCGCAGAGCATCTACGTGACGTGCACGGGCGGCGTCACGACATGCATCTGTCCCGCGACCTGGTACGCCAACGTCTCGAACGTCTTGGGCGGCGTCACCACCGACGGCAAGTGCAAGAAGGCTGCGTGTGACGGCAATATGGTCTCTCCGAATCCGCCGAACGGCACGCCGATCGGAACCTGGGGCTTCACCTGGGGCCACGCCTTCTACGCGTGGGGCACGGCCGCGAACGGCGGGGCCGCGCACTGCACGACGTCACCATGGGTAGGCCACTGAGCACTACGCGGGCTTGAACACCATCAGGCCCATCGCCCAGGCGATCCAATGTGTGCCAAACGAGAGCCCGCCGATGGCGACCATCGCGGCGCACACGCCGTACGTGAGGCCATCGCGTACCACCGAAGCGAGAAGCGTAACCGTTAAGGGCCTTCCCCCGATCTTTCTACGTGTGGCACTATGGTAACCGCTTCCTTGGCTCTTCGGGGGTACGCGATCTGTACGGCAGGGCGTTCCGGAAGCAACTGGCTGTGCGAGCTGCTGGCCAGCACGAACGCGCTGGGCTACCCGCTGGAATATTTCTGCGGCGAGGGCCGGCGCCGCATGACGGACCCGGCATATCCTGACGACGCCGCGGAGCAGCTTGCGTGGATCCTGCGGATCGGCGCGACCCCGAACGGCGTGTACGGCGTCAAGGCGTTCCCCTCGCATATCGATCGCATCGCGCCGCACGTCCGCTGGACGCAAGCGCTGCCCAACCTGCGCTTCGTGCATCTGACGCGGCGCGATCTCGTCGGCCAAGCGATGTCGCTGCATCGGGCGAACCGGACGGACCAATGGCGTTCGACGTGGCCGGCGCGGGCCGTGGCGGAGTACGACGGAGCCGAGATCCGACGCTGCTTGAACGTCGTTGTGCGCGACCAAGCGCGCTGGGCCGCGTTCTTCGCGCGAACCGGCATCGAACCGCTGCACCTCGTCTACGAAGACGTGGTGGACGACCCGCAAGCCGCAGTCGACGCGGTGGCGGACCTGATGCAGGTGACGCCGTCTCCGCGATTCGACGACAAGGCGATCGATCTCAACGTCCAGCGAGACGCCGTGACGGACGTGTGGCGCGCGCGCTTCGTGGAGGAGCGAGGCGACCCGAGCTTCGTCGACGCGTTGTAAAGAAAAACCCCGCGTGATCGCGGGGTTTTTCGGACGTGGTGGGCGGCACAAGGATTGAACTTGTGACCTCTACAGTGTCAATGTAGCGCTCTCCCACTGAGCTAGCCGCCCGTCCAAGGGGAGAGTCTACCCGATAGTCCGGCGCGGCGTCAAACCCCTTTGCGGCAGGTCAGGCGGGCAACCGGCGGCGCAGGGCGCCGCCGAGGCCGCCGGGGACGAAGAGCACCAGCAGAATGAACAGGACGCCGAGCAAGAACAGCGGCTCGGAGAGCGGGACGCGCAAGATGCCGGGCAGCGCCTGCACGGCCGAGGTGTTCGAGAGCGCGACGAGCCGGAAGTCGAGATACTCGTAGACGACGCCGCCGAGCACGGCGCCCCACAGCGTGCCGACCCCGCCGAGCACGACCATCACCAGCAGCGCGAGCGTGAAATCGGCGGTCGTCACTTGCGGGTTCGCGCCGCCTTGCAGCAGCAGGTACGCGACGCCGCACGCCGATGCGAGGAACGCCGAGAGCACGAACGCGCCGAGCTTGTAGAGATACGGGTTGAGCCCGATCACCGCGACGCGCCGCTCGTTCTCGCGGATCGCTTGCCAGACGCGGCCCGGCGGCGAGTTCACCGCGCGCCAGGCGACGACGTAGATCGCGATCAGCAGCACGAGCGCGATCCAGTAGAGGTTGCGCGTGTTCGCGACGCCGACCAGGAACGCGGGGAGCGTGTCGCCGCCGAGCGCGAGCCCTTCTTCGCCGCCGGTGAGCCCGAACGGATTCTGCGCGACCAGGATCGAGCCGGCTTGCGCGAACGCGAGCGTCACCATCGCAAACGGGATGTCGCGCATGCGCAGGCAGACGGCCCCGAGCACGAGCGGAAGGACGACGGAGACGACGGCGGTGAGCAGCAGCGCCGCCGGCAGCGACCAGTGCCAGCGCGTCACCGCGATCGCCGTGACGTAGACGCCGGTCGCGAAGTAGAGCGCATGCCCGAACGAGAGCAGGCCGACGTAGCCGAACACGAGATCGTAGGTGAGCGCGAGCGCACCGAACACGAAGCACAGGCCGAGCAGGTTCAGCGTCCCCGGCCCGCCGAGCGTGCCTTCGAACAACCCCGGGATCGAGAACCCGGCGAACGGCAGCGCGGCGAACACGATCAGCGCGCCGATCAGCACCGCCGCGCGCACGCGCTTGCTCACGTCGACGACCCCGAGAAACCGCCGGGCCGCACCAGCAGCACGACCGCCAGCAGCAACACGACCGAGAAGTCGCCGACCCCCGCCGCGCCATAGAAGTTGAGGAACTGCTGCAGCACGCCGACGACGATCGCGGCGACCGCCGAGCCGGTGACCGATCCGAGTCCGCCGATGATCACCACGATGAACGCGAAGATCAGCATCGAGGTGCCGCGCCCGGGATCGATCGTGCCGTAGTACGTGCCGGCGAGCATCCCGGCCAGCCCGGCGGCCGCACCGCCGATCGCGAACACGAGCGTGAACGCGCGCTGCACGTCGATGCCGAGCGCCTGCACCATCGCGCGGTTCTCGACGCCGGCGCGCACGATCAGCCCGAAACGCGTGCGGCGCAAGAAGAAGATAAGCAGCGCGAAGACGGCCAGCGCGAACGCGATCACCACCAGCCGCGTGGTCGGGATGTTCGCGCCGGCGATCGCAATGGTGCCGGTCATCCAGGCGGGGAGCGCGAGCCGTTTCGGATCGCTGCCGAACCCGCCTTGCACCAGCGAGATCGTTGCGAGCGCGAGCCCGACCGTCACCAGCACCTGGCCGACGTGACGCGTGTAGAGCGGCCGGATCAACAGGACTTCGGTGAGCGTCGCGAACGCGCCGCCGGCGAGGACCGCGACCGCGAGGGCGAGCAGCCACTGCACCTCCGGCGACGCGCCGCCGGCGAGACCGCTCGCCGACCAGCCCGCGTACGCCGCGACGGTGAAGAACGCGCCGTGCGCGAAGTTCAGCACGCGCATCAGGCCCCAGATCAGCGAGAGCCCGGCGGCGATCAGGAAATAGAGCGCGCCGAGCCCCAGACCGGTGATCAGCAGCAGCGCGATCGTCGTCACGGCGTCAGTGGCTTCCCGCGGTCGCGAGGCCGAGATGCCGTCGCGCGAGCGCCGGATCGCCCATCAAGTGATCGACCTCGCCGGTGAACGAGACGCGTCCTTGGTCGAGGACGATCACGTTGCGGACCAGGCTATGCGCGACGCTGAGATTCTGCTCGACCAGCAGGATCGTCGCGATCTCCGCCGCGCGCCGCAGCGCGTCGACCACGTGCCGAACGACCAGCGGCGCCAAGCCTTTCGTCGGTTCGTCGATCAGCAGGATACGGTTGTCGCCGTTCAGCAGCGCGCGGGCGAGCGCGACCATCTGCTGCTGCCCGCCGGAGAGCGTGCCGGCTTTTTGCGCCGCCCGCTGCTGCAGCTCCGGGAACAGCTCGTACACGAGATCGTAGCGGTGCGGCGCGCCGGCGCGCTCGGCGAGCCGCAGGTTCTCCTCGACGGTCAGCCCCGCGAAGACGTCGCGATCTTCGGGGACGTACGCGACCCCGCGGCGCACGATCTCGTGCGTCGGAAGCTTCGTCGTCTCGGCGCCCTCGAGCGTGACGCTGCCCGTACGCGGCACGAGCCCGAGGATCCCGCGCAGCGTCGTCGTCTTGCCGACGCCGTTGCGGCCGAGCAGGCCGGTGATCCCGCCGGCGACGACGTCGAACGAGACGCCTTGCAGGATGTGCGATTCGGCGAGGTAGACGTTCAGATCGCGCACCGCGAGCAGGGTCGCGGGCGCGCTCACAGCGGGTCACCGAGGTACGCGGACTGCACGATCTCGTTGGCGACGATCCGCTCCGGCGTGTCGACCGCGAGCAGTTGACCGTGGTGCATCACCGCCATCCGGTCGGCGAGCCCCATGATCAAGTCCATGCGGTGCTCGACCATCAGCACGGTCTTGTTCTGATCGCGGTGGATGCTGCGGATCAGCGCCATCATCTCGGGGACGTCCTCGACCGCGATCCCGGCCGTCGGCTCGTCGAGCAGCACGACGGCCGGATCGCCGCACAGCAGGATCGCAAGGTCGAGCTTGCGCTTCTCGCCGTGCGAGAGCGAGCCGGCTTTCGTCGCGGCGCGTGCGTCGAGCCCGACCGACGCGAGCGCGCCGTGCGCGCGCTCGAGCGCGGCCGGCTGGGCGTCGGCGAGCACCCACAAGCGGCCGGAGCCGCCGAGATGCGCCTGCGCGGCGAGCCGCACGTTCTCGAGCGTCGTGAGCTCGGCGAAGATCGTCGAGGTCTGAAACGTGCGCCCGAGCCCGAGCCGCGCCCGCACGTACGGCGGCGCGTTGGTGATGTCGGTGCCGCGCAGGGTGACGCGCCCCGCGGTGGGGCGCGTCACGCCGGAGAGGAGGTTGAAGAGGGTCGTCTTGCCGGCGCCGTTCGGCCCGATGATCACAAGGAACTCGCCCTCGTTCACGTCGAGGCTCACGTCGTCGACGATCGTCGCGGCGCCGATGCGCAAGCCCAGCCCCGCAGTGGAGATTATTTGAATGGGCGTACCGGCGGCGAGACCGCTTGATACGGGATCGTGCGCAGCAGCCGCGGCTCGAGCGAGGATCCCTTGCCTTCGAGCTTCGCGACGAACATCGGCTGCAGCACCGCGTGGTCGGCCGCGCGAATCGTCTCCTTGCCCTTGGGCGCATCGAAGCTCCAGCCTTCGAGCGCGGCGATCATCTTGCCGACATCGTCGCCGTCGGCTTTTTCGATCGCCTGGACGATCATCTGCGCGCCGACGAACCCGTCGGGATGGAAGAGGTCGGGGACCTTGTTCGACTTCTTCAGCGCGGTGACCAGCGCGTCGTTGACCTTGTTTTTCGGCGCCTGATAGAAATAGTACGAAAGGAACGCGAGCTTGGAACCCGCCGCGCCGAGCGTCTCGTACGTCGAGCGCTGATCGAGCCCGGTGACGACTTTCGTCGTCGCGAGGGCACCGGAATCGTCGAGCGCCTTCCACATTGCGGGCGCCGTGGCGCCGGCCCATGCGACGAACAGCAGGTCCGGCTTCGCGTCCTTGATCTTCTGCGCGAAGGGAGCGAAGTCGTTCGCGGTCAGCGGCGCGAGCACGCTGGACACGTCGCCGCCGCCGCCGCCGAGCACGACGCGAACCGCGCTCACGTTGGCTTGGCCGAACGCGGTGTCTTGCGCGAACACGACGATCTTCTTGCCGCGCAGGTTCGTGCCGACGATCGTCCCCGCGGTCAAGACGTCCTGATAGGTCTGACGACCCGATCGAAACGTGTTCCGGTTGTTGCCGGTGACCGCGTCGGACGCGGCTGCGCCCGAGACGAACAGGACGTTGTTTTCCTTCGCGAGCGGTGCGAGCTGGAGCGCCGAACCCGAGCTCGTCGAGCCGCCGATGATCTTGTAGCCTTGTCCGATCAGCTCTTTCGCTGCGGCGACGGCCTTCGCCGGATCGGTCGCGTCGTCGCGCTCGGTGACGACGATCTTGTGGCCGTTGGCGATCCCGGTACCGTGCGTCGCGTAGTCGAGCCCGGCCATGAAGCCTTCCGCGTACTGCGCGCCGTACGATGCGAGCGGTCCGGTCTTCGAGTAGATCAGGCCGACGTTCACCGGCGACTTTGCGCCGGCGGCCTGCGCGGGGAACGCGCCGCCGAGCGCGACTTGGGCGAGCAGCGCGGACGCGGCCAGCGCCGAGACGGCTGTACGGATATTCAAACGTCGTGTCATGGGGAGCGTCTTCCACCTGAAGCAGGGTATTATCTTGCAAGGGACATAGCCCGGCGGTATGCGCATCCGCCCGGGGCTCGGCGTTTTGATCGCGGCGTGCGTCGCGCTCTCGGTCGGCTACGGCGTCCGGCAGTCGCTCGGGCTGTTCATCGCGCCGCTCGAGGGCGCGCGGGGCTGGTCGGCCGGGGTCTTCGCGCTGGCCTTCGCGCTGCAGAACCTGGTGTGGGGGCTCGCACAGCCGTTCGTCGGCGCGGTCGCCGACCGGTTCGGGGCGCGCGCGACCGTCGCGTCGGGCGGGTTACTGTTCGCGCTGGGCCTCGGGCTCATGGCGACCACCCACGACCCGGTGATCTTCTCGTGGGGCGGCGGCACGCTGCTGGGTCTGGCCCTCGCGGCGGTCTCGTTCGGCGTGCTGATCGGACCGGTCGCGGCGCTCGTCCCGCCCGAGCGGCGCAGCGTCGCGTTCGGCCTGCTCGGCGCCGGCGGATCGCTCGGCCAGTTGTTCTATCCGCCGTTCGCGCAGATCGCGATCGGCGGCGCAGGCTGGTTTCCGACGTTCATCGCGCTGGCCGCGATCGGGATCGGGATCATCCCGCTGGCGCTGGTGCTGCGCGAACCGGCGCGCGCCGTTACCGCCGGCCACAGCCTCTCGCTGGGCGCGGCGCTGCGCGAGGCGTTCACCGTTCCGAGTTTCGGGCTGCTCAGCGCCGGGTTCTTCGTGTGCGGATTCCACATCGCGTTCTTCCAGACGCACATGCCGGCGATCGTTGCCCGGGCCGGACTCTCGCCGAGCCTCGGCGCGGCCGCGCTCGCGATCGTCGGCGCGTTCAACGTGATCGGCAGCTACGCCAGCGGCGGGCTCGCCGACCGCTTCCCGAAACGGTTCGTGCTCTCCGGGATCTACGGTCTGCGATTCGTTGCGATCTTGCTTTTCGTGCTGGTCCCGATCAGCACGTTCACGGTGCTCGCGTTCTCGGCCGCGATGGGGCTGCTGTGGCTCTCGACGGTCGCGCCGACCAGCGGGGTGATCGCCGAGAAGTTCGGGATGCAATGGGTCTCGACGCTGTTCGGGGTGACGTTCCTGGTGCACCAGATCGGCGCGTTCTTCGGCGCCTGGCTCGGCGGCGTGATCGTCGACCGCACCGGCAGCTACAACCTGATGTGGGTCATCTCGCTCGCCGTCGCCGCGTTCGGATTCCTCATCCAACTCCCGATCGACGAACGGCCGCTCGCGCGGATGGCGCCTGCGGAGGCCTGATCCGTTGAGTGTGATCCGGATCGTAAAGAATCGGCTCAGATCGGCTCGGAATGGCGCCGATACGAATGGTGCAAGGAGGCTCACACTGTGTTCCATCGTTCATCGTCCCGTGTCCTGACCGCGATCGCCGCCGCGTCGATGCTCGCCGCGTGCCAAGGGGGCGGCACCAGCCCGCCGGCGTTCCCGCCGAAGGCACCCGATGCGACGCAGTCGGCCGCGCGCTCGACCGCGAGCCACAAGGCGAAGGCGCCGAATATCAGCGCCGACCCCGCGAGCCTCGAATTCACCGCCGACCAGGCGGCGGCCGGAACCGCACAGACCGTGACCGTCACCGCGAAGTCTGACCGCCGGCTGCACGTCTCGATCGCCGGGACCGGGAACTGCCCGACCGTTTCACCGTCGCGGCTCAAATCGCGGCGGATGGACGAGGACGGCGACCGTGACCACGACCGCGGCGATGCGCGCGGCGGCGTCATCACGGTCACGCCGCACGGCGCGGGACCGGCGACCTGCACGATCACGGTGGCGCCGGCCGACGGCGACAACGACCGCGACGACCGTAACTGCGATCCCGACGACATCCTGAAGATCCCGGTGACGGTCGACGCCGCGCCGACCCCGACGCCCGTCCCGACCGCGAGCCCGACGCCGGTTCCCACGCCGAGCCCGAGCCCGACCCTGGGCCGCTGATCCGCAGGCGCTAGGCGCGCGGGTGTGCGCGCCGAAGCAGCCGCGGTTATGCCGCACGAACATCTTCGTTTCGAGTCGATCGCCCCGGTCCTGATCGTGGAGCGCGTCGCGCCGACGCGCGACTTCTTTCGCGACCGGCTCGGGTTCACGCAGACCGCGGTGATCGCCGACGGCGACGAGCTGGGCTTCGCGATGCTCGAGAAGGATGGCGTCGAGGTGATGATCCAGTCGCACGCGAGCGTGATCGAAGATGTCGGTCCGGACGCGGCGCGCGCCGTCAACGAGACGATCTCAGGACGCGGCGCCGTCGGTCTCTACGTGAGCGTGAGCGACGTCGACTTGGTGGTGCCCGCGGTCGCCGACGCCGACGTGATCGTGCCGCTGCGCAAGACGTTTTACGGCATGCACGAGATCACGGTGCGAGAGCCGGGCGGTCACGCGGTAACGTTCGCGTCCCGGCTCCCAACCGAGTCGAAGGGCTAGCCCTTCTGCGTTTTGACCTTCGTCTCCATGCGGTTCAGCACGAGGATGCGGTCGGCGTGGCGAGCGCCCAGGAGTTTTTGGTCGTAGAAGACTTTGACCAACTGCCCGGAGTGCAAGGCCTTCATTTGATACGTGGTCTTGCCGTCGCCGGAGAAGACCTGGTCGAAGTGCGGGACGAGCAGAAAGCTCATCTCCTGTCCGGTCTTGTCGTCTTTGACTTTGATGTTCGCCGACGAGATGTGGACCAAGGTGCCTTCGACCCACGAGGCGCCGACGGGTACCGCCTGGGCCGGGGCGGTGGTCACGAGCATGGTGGCCATGAGAGGAAGCGCCGCGAGCCCGGCGGCCATGAGAAGAGTACGCATGGCTGCCTGTTACCCGGTACATCACCGTTCTTCATCAAGCCGCTTTCCTGCGGGCAGGCGCTCTCTTGCGCTTGGCGCGCTCAGCCCGAACCGATTTCGCGAGCGCGTCGGCGAGCGGGCGGCTCTCGCGCGCGACGATCCGCTCGATCAGCCTGACGACCGCGGTCTCGTGCCGGTCGAGCGCGTGCGGCGACGCTTTTCCGACGGCCTTCTCGATCAGCTTCAGCGTGCCGTTGGTGACGAACTCGTCGACCACGCCCGGAAAGACGTACGATTTCTTGCACACCGCCGGCGTGTTGCCGAGGTGCTCGGCGACCTTCACGATCGCCTCGGTGACGAGCTTCTTGCGCTCGCTTTGATTCGCGTCTTGCGCCTGCTGCGCCGCGAGCTCGAGCGAGCACATCACGGTCGCTTCCCACGTGCGGAAGTCTTTGGCGGTGAAGTCGCCGCCGCTGATCGTCTTGAGGTACTCGTTGACGTCCTCGGAGTGGATCGGGCGCGCGGTGCCCTCGTCATCCAGATACTCGAAGAGCTGCTGGCCCGGCAGGTCCTGACTGCGCTTGACGATGCGCGCGATGCGCTTGTCACGGATCTCTACTTCGTGCACTTTGCCGCTCTTGCCGCGGAAGTGGAAGCGCACGCGCGAGCCCTTCACGTCGACGTGCTCCTCGCGCATGGTGGTCAGCCCGTAGGAGTCGTTCTCGCGCGCGTACTCTTCGTTGCCGATCCGGATCGCGGTCTGGGCCGTGAGCGAGACGATCGTCGCCAGCACCTTCTCGCGCGGCATCCCCGCTAGCGCGATGTCGCGCGCGACCGCGTTTCGGATCGCCGGCAGCGCTTTCGCGAACTCGATCATCCGGTCGAACTTGTTCTCGTCGCGCACGGCACGCCACCGCTTGTGGTAGCGGTACTGCTTGCGGCCGCGCGCGTCGCGGCCGGTCGCCTGCAGGTGCCCGTTCGCCTGCGGGCAGATCCAGACGTCGGTGTAGGCCGGGGGAACGGCGAGCGCCTTGATCCGCGCGATCTCTCCCTTGTCGGTGATCGGCTTGCCGTCCGCGGCGACGAAGGAGAAGCCGCCGCGCCGCTTGAGCCGGCGGATGCCCGGGATCGCGTCGGTCGTGTAGCGCAGTCCCGCCGCTTTCGCGGCTTCCGGACCCTCGGCTGGCAGCATCAGGCACGGTTCTACCCTAATGTTGTTGACAGGGGGGCCTTGAGTCGGCGAGAATACGCCGGTTCGCCAAAAAACGAGTGGACGTGGGCGCGTAGCTCAGTGGGAGAGCATCCGCTTCACACGCGGGGGGTCGTTGGTTCAATCCCAACCGTGCCCACCATCTCGCCTGGCGTTGTAGCTCAGTTGGTTAGAGCGCCGCCCTGTCACGGCGGAGGTCGTGGGTTCGAGCCCCATCAACGTCGCCAGTCCCCGAACGCCGGATCTCCAACGAGGTCCGGCGTTCGTCGCTTCGAACACCGCGGCCGTGGCCTCGATCGCCGTCGAGCACCTGACGAAGCGCTTTCCCGGCGGGACCGTCGCGCTCGACGACGTCAACGTCGAGATCGCCGACGGCGAGTTCGTCGCGGTCGTCGGGCCGAGCGGCTGCGGCAAGAGCACGCTCCTGCGCATCCTGGCGGGGCTCGACACGGCGACGTCGGGACGCGTCGAGATCGCCGGTGCCGAGCACCGTCGCGACGAGCTGCCGAGCGCGACGGTCTTTCAGGAGGCCTCGCTCTTTCCGTGGATGCGAGTCGGCGAAAACGTCGCGTTCGCGTTCGACTCGCTGAACGTTCCGGCGCCCGAGGTGCAGCGCCGCGTTCGCGAGGTGCTCGCGCTAGTCGGGCTCACCGAGTTCGCGCGCGCGTGGCCGCATGAGCTTTCGGGCGGGATGAAGCAGCGCGCGGCCGTCGCGCGCGCGTTCGTCACCGATCCGCCCGTGCTGTTCATGGACGAGCCGTTCGGCGCGCTCGACGAGCAGACGCGCGTCGGCCTCGCCGACGAGCTGATGCGGCTGTGGGAGCGCTCGCCGAAGACGATCGTGTTCGTCACGCACGGGATCGAGGAGGCGGTCACGCTCGCCGATCGCGTCGTCGTGCTCAGCGCACGGCCCGGCCAAGTGAAGGAGATCGTCCCGATCGCGTTCCCGCGCCCGCGCGACGCAGTGACGCTGCGCGGCGATCCCGCGTTCGGCGCGCACGTCGTGCGCATCTGGGAGCTGCTGCGATGACCGCGCGGCGGCTCTTGAAGATCGCAGCGCCGCTCTCGCTGGTGCTGCTGTGGCAGCTCGCGGTGTGGACGCGGTTCCTCAATCCGGGGCTGTTCCCGCCGCCGAGTGCGATCCTGGCGAACTTCATCGCCTACGCCGCGAGCGGCGAGCTGACGACGAACGCGGGCTGGACGCTCTCGCGGATCGTCGTGGGCTTGGTGATCGGCGGCATCCCCGGGACGCTCATCGGGCTCGCGATGGGGATGAACACCTGGGTGCGCGCGTATTTCGAACCGGTGATCGCGCTGCTGTACCCGATCCCGAAGATCGCGATCCTGCCGCTGTTCTACTTCCTCTTCGGCGCCGGCGAGGGTGCCAAGTGGGCGGCGGTCGCCGTCGGCGTGTTCTTCCTGATGGCGATCAACACCGAGGCCGGGGTGCGCCAGATCGAGACGATCTACCTCGACGTCGCGCGGGCTTATCGTATCCGGCCGGCCTCAATGTTCTTCCGCGTGCTGCTCCCGGGCGCGCTCCCGAACATCTACGCGGGCCTAAAGCTCAGCATCGGGATCGCGATCGTCCTCGCGGTGGCGGCAGAATATCAGCTCACCCGGGTCGGCCTCGGTTTCGCCATCTTCAACGCGCAGCAGTTGCTGGACGTCGAACGCCTGTACGCGGCGCTGGTCGCCGTGTCGCTGCTCGGCTTTGCGATGGCGGCGATCCTCGACTGGGTCGAAGACCTCGCGTTGCCGTGGCGAGCGCACCGCCGAGCGTGACCGGCGACACGAAACAGGGTCGGAACGGCTGATCCCCGGGCGCTAGCTCGGCTGGAAGGGAACAAGGCCGGCGTATGGATGCGGACGGCGCAGGGATCGCGCGAAAGCACGTGCGGGCCCTCGTGGTGGCCGGTGATACCGGTGAGGAGCGGCGCGATGCGCTGACCGGGCTACCGCTGCGTCCGGCGTTCGAGCGCTACGCGCGGGTAGCCCTCGCCGACTGCGAGCGCGACGGCTGCGCGCTCTCGATCCTGTTTCTCGACGTCGACCGTTTTCGCGTCGTCAACGATCTCGGCGATCATACCGCCGGCGACGTCGTGCTGCGCGAGATCGCGGCGCGGCTCCACGCGGCGCTGCCGGAAGCATACGTGGCGCGGTTCGGCGGCGATGAGTTCGTGCTGCTGCAAAAAGAGCACGCGCCGGGTGCGGCCCGCGCGACCGCCGCCGCCGCAATCGAGGTCTTCCGCACGCCGTTTCGGGTGGCCGGGAAATCCGTCTATCTCACCGCCAGCGTCGGCGTCGCGAGCGCACCCGACGATGCGTCGGACGTCGCCGCGCTGATCGGCGCAGCCGAAGCGGCGGTGTTCGAGGCGAAGCGGTTCGGTCGCAACACGATTCGCCGGTATCGCCCGCCGGGTTCGACATCGTCGGTCGAACGGATGCTGACGCGCCGCGATCTGCACGGCGCGATCGAGCGCAAGGAGTTCGAGCTCTACTATCAGCCGATGTACGACGTCAAGACGCGCGCGGTCGCGGGCGTCGAGGCGCTGCTGCGGTGGCGGCATCCGGCGCGCGGCCTGTTGCTGCCCGATCGCTTCATCCCGATCGCCGAGGAGTTCGGGTTGATCGAAGAGATCGGTGCGTGGGCGATGGACCGCGCGATCGCGCAGGTGCGCGAATGGATCGACGCCGGGATCCCCGCGGTGCGCGTCAGCGTGAACGTCTCGGCACGACAGCTCGACGGCGACGCGCTGCCGGCGCTCGTGGCCCGGCTCTTGCAGAAGTACGAGGTCGACGCGTCGTACCTCGAGATCGAGATCACCGAGTCGGCGATCATGCGCGACGTGCCCGCCGCTCTGCGCCTGCTCAATGCGCTGCGCGCGCTGGGCGTGCGCGTCTCGATCGATGATTTCGGTACGGGCTACACCTCGCTCGCATTCTTGAAGTGCTTCCCGGTCGACGTGCTCAAGATCGACCGCAGCTTCGTCGCCGACGTCGCGAACGGCGTCTTCGACGGCGCGGTCGTTCGCGCGGTCACGACGCTCGCGCGCGGCCTCGGCGTGCGAACCGTCGCCGAAGGCGTCGAAATGGAAGCGCAATTCGACCGCCTGCGCGCGCTCGACTGCGACGTCGTGCAGGGCTTCCTTTTTTGCCGTCCGCTCCCGGTCGCGGCGTGTACGCCGCTGCTTGGCGCGACCAACCCCATAGGGAGGGTCGGCGGCGCACCCGCCGAACCGGGGTTGGTCGCGCCGAGATAGCTCAGTTGGTAGAGCACAGGTCTGAAAAACCTGGGGTCCGGAGTTCGACTCTCCGTCTCGGCACATTCGATGGAAACCCCGCTGCGACAGCGTCCTAGCGGGGTTTTCGATTACTCATTGTTCTTCCGCGCGTCTTGGGCGCCGTCGCGCGCTGCGCGGCGAACGAGCGAATAGGCCAGCCACGCGGCCAGCGCCAGAGCGGCGAAGCAGCTCACTGCGACGGCGAGAACCACGAGGATCTCAACCGGGCTGAACATCGCTAGTACGCCGTTGCGCATCAACCGAGTTCGAGCGTTCCGTCGGTTTCGTGCGTGAGGCTGAGTGTGCCGATGGTCAGCGTCATCTTCGCGTCGAGTGTGTCGCCGTCGCGGAGCCGTCCGGCGGCGAGCGCCTCGCGGACGGCTTTCTCGATCTCGCGCTGCGACGTCACGCCGACCTCTTTGAGAAATCGGCGGATGCTCCAGTTGAACTTCTCTTCGTCCATCGTCCCCTCGCTCGGCTACTAACCTGCCCTACCATAAAGGCCCGGCTCGGAAAGAGTTGCTGCGAAAAACGTGTGAACACCCCGTCCGCCGGGGGACAACCATGGCCGGGACAACCAGCCCACTGTCCTGCCGTCGCCCCGGCCCAACTAGGTCCCGGGGCGTCGCCTATTCTCGCGCGAAGGTCGCGTCTCGATGACCGAAAGCGGCCCTACGGAAGACTTGGACCGGCTCGAGGCGGAGGCGATCTCGATCGTTCGAGACGCGTACCGGCTCTTCGCGCCGTGCAGCGTGCTATGGTCGATGGGCAAGGACAGCACGGCGCTCCTTTGGGTGATGCGCAAGGCGTTCTTGGGCGTCGTGCCGATGCCGGTCGTGCTGCTCGACACCGGGATGGAGCTCCCCGAGGTCTACGCCTTCCGCGACCGCATAGCCGAGGAGTGGAAGCTCGACATGCGCGTCGAGGCCTGCCCGCCCGAAGCCGCGTCCGACCAAAGCCTGCCGCCGCAGACGCGCGCCGCGGCGCGCAAGACCGAGGGGTTGCGCGCGCTGCTCGCGCGCGAGGGCGATCGCGCCGTCTTCGTCGGGATTCGCCGCGACGAGCAGGCGACGCGCGCGAAAGAACGGGTCGTCAGCCCGCGCTCGCTCGACGGCCGCTGGAACGTGCGCGAGCAGCCGCCGGAGTTCTGGGGCTATACGCTCAACGAGATCCCGCACGGCGGCCACGTCCGCGTCCACCCGCTGCTGGCCTGGACCGAGCTCGACGTGTGGCGCTACACGCGCCGCGAAGGGATCCCGATCGTCCCGCTCTATCTCGCGCGCGACGGGATGCGCTACCGCTCGCTCGGCGAGAAGAACATCACGCGCCCGATTGCGAGCAACGCCGCGACGATCGACGAGATCATCGAAGAGCTCGCGACGACGCTCGAACCCGAGCGCGCCGGGCGCACGATGGACCAGGAGACCGAAGCCTCGTTCGAACGGCTGCGCACCGGGGGGTACATGTGAGCCGCGATGCGCGCGTCGTCGTGCTCGGCCACGTCGATCACGGCAAGTCGACGCTGATCGGCCGGCTGCTGCTCGACACCGGATCGCTGCCGGCGGCGCGGATCGACGAGGTCGTCGCGAGCAGCCGCCGCCGCGGTCTGCAAACCGAATGGTCGTTCGCGCTCGACGCGCTGCAGGACGAACGCGACCAGGCCGTCACCATTGACACGACCCGCGTCTGGTTCAAGCTCGGCGACCGCCGCTTCGCGATCATCGACGCGCCCGGACACGAAGAGTTCCTCGCCAACGCAATGACCGGTGCGAGCGACGCGGACGCGGCGGTCCTGGTGGTCGACGGCGAGCGCGGGGTCGAGGATCAGACGCTGCGGCACGTCTACCTGCTCGGGCTGCTCAGCATCCCGCAGGTGATCGTCGCGGTGAACAAGATCGACGCCGGCATCGGCGCGGAGCGCGTCGCCGCGGTCGGTGAGGCGGCGCGCACGGCGCTCGAGGCGGTCGGCGTCACGGCCGGCGCGATCGTGCCGGTCTCGGCGCGTGACGGCGACAACGTCGCGACGCGTTCCACGCGCACGCCGTGGTACGACGGGCCGCTGCTGACTGAGCTGCTGGCCGCGCTCGTGCCGCGCGGCGAGAACGCGCAGAACGAGCCGCTGCGCATCTGGGTCCAAGACGTCTACCGCCGCGGTGAGGAACGCATCGCGGCCGGGACGGTGCGCAGCGGCCGCGTCGCGGTCGGCGATCTGCTGCGCGTCTCGCCGTCGGGGAAAACCGCCCGCGTCGCCGCGCTCCGCGGTTGGCCGAACGACCGGCGCGAGGCCGCGGCCGGCACCCCCGTCGGCGTCGTCTTCGACGGTCCCGTCTACGTCGACCGCGGTGACCTGCTCTCGCACGACGACGATGCGCCCGTGACGGTGCGCGCGCTGAGCGTGCGCGCCTGCTGGTTCGACCGCGAACCGCCGCACCTCGATGAGATGGTCCGCCTGCGCGCCGGCAGCGCCGACGTCTCGGCGCGGATCGTCGCGGTGCTCGACGCCGTCGACCCGCGCACGCTGCGCGCGGCGGCGCACGGGGTCGCCTCGCGCGGCATGATCTACACGCTGGCGCTGCAGACGACGGTTCCGCTGGCGCTCGATCAGAACGAACGCTGCGCGGTCGTCCGCGGCGGGGTGCCGGTCGCGGCGGCGCACGCGGTCAAGCTGCAGCCGCACGGCGCCAACATCTTCGCGGTCTCGCACCTGATCGACGCGGCGGCGCGCGCCGAGCGGAACGGGCACCGCGGCCTGGTGTTCTGGCTCACCGGGCTCCCGGCGGCCGGCAAGACCACGATCGCGATGCGCGTCGAGCGCGAGCTCTTCCGGCGCGGCTATCAGGTCTACGCGCTCGACGGCGACACGCTGCGTTCCGGCCTCACCAGCGACCTCGACTTTTCCGACGACGGGCGGCGTGAGAACGTCCGGCGGGTCGCCGAAGTCGGTAAGCTCCTCGCGGATGCGGGGACGATCGCGCTGGTCTCGCTCGTCTCGCCGTCCGCGCCCGAGCGTGCGCGCGCGCGCTCGATCGTCGGCGACGCCTTTCGTGAGGCGTTCGTCGCGGCGTCGGTCGCGACGTGCGAGGCGCGCGACCCGAAGCACCTCTACGAGCGGGCGCGCGCGGGCGAAATCAGCGGGTTCACCGGGGTCGACGGGCCCTACGACGTTCCGGCGGCCCCCGACATCGTGTTCGACACGGAACGCTGGGACCCGGAGCACTGTGTGGCCGCCGCGGTCGAGTTCATCGTCGACGCCGTGCGCGTCGCCGCCTCACGAGCGTCGGCCGCCCGCTCCGGCTAGACGGGTTCCTGGCGCCGGGAGGCGTACTTCCGAGGATGCGTTTGTTTGCTGCGATCCTCGCCGCCGCGATCTGCGCGGCGGCCGTTCCGGCGGGTGCCCAAAATGCCGAGACCCGCGATGAGATGCACGGGGCGGCATTCGTCATGCCCGTCCAGTGCGTCGACACGACGTTCGTGAAGGTGACCGACCGGTTCGGCGGGCCGATCCACGGAACCGGCGCCGGCCCGAACGGGATGGACGTGGTATTCGCAAACAAGATCTCGCTGGTCGCCTACTCGGTGAGCGCGGTCGTGGTCCGCGAGCGGCCCGGCGATCGCGTTCAGCTCTGCTACCTGGGCCACGTCGAAGGTACGCAAGCCTGCAATCCCAAGACCGACGATCGCGGCCGGCTGTACCGCGTGTACGACTACCGCCTGCACATGGCGTGGAGCGCGACGAACAGCGAGCACGCCTGCGGCGGAGCGTGATCCGGGGTCAGCGCTTCTGACGCGGCAGCGGTCCGGTACCGTGCTGCTGGAGCGGCTCCTCGACGATCGGGGGCGTCGGCAGATGCGGGCTCTTGTCGTGCTCGGTGGTGGCGTGATGCGGAGCGCGCTCGAGCAGCTCCAAGCCCTCGCGGTGGGCGTCGACCGGATTCTTGCGATGTTTGTCCTCGTCCATGAATGCAGCGTACCCGTTCGATAGGGTCCGAACGCGGGTATTCGTGTGCCAAAGGAGGATTGCCGATGGCGACCCGTTCGACCACCACGCGCAAGAAGAGCACCGCCCGCAAGAAGAGTACCGGCCGGAAGAAGACCACGACCCGCAAGAAGACCGCCGGGCGCAAGAAGACGACCGGCCGCAAGAAGACGACCGGCGGGCGCAAGAAGAGCACCGGCCGCAAGAAGAGCTCGCGGAAGAAGAGTTCGCGCACGTACAGTCCGGCGGCCGGCGAGAGCGTGCGCAAAGAGATGCACGAGTACAAGCGCGGGAAAGCGCGCAGCGGACCGGGCGGCAAGGGCGGCAAGGTCAAGAGCCGCAAGCAGGCGATCGCGATCGGGCTCTCCGAGGCGCGCAAGTCCGGCAAGAAAGTCCCGCGCAAGAAGTCCTGAGCGCTGCTAGAGGTCGTAGTCTATCGTGACGGGCGCGTGATCGGAGAAGCGCTCGTCACGATAGATCGACGCCGCCCGCACGCGCGGCGCGAGATCCGGCGTGATCAACTGGTAGTCGATGCGCCAGCCGAGATTCTTCTCCCACGCGCCCTTCCAGCCCGACCACCAGGTGAAGCGCTTCGGCGCCTGATCGACGACGCGGAACGCATCGACCCAGCCGACGCGTTCGATCACGTCGTTCATCCAGGCGCGTTCCTGCGGGAGAAAGCCGGTGACGCCGGTGCACGACTTGACGCTGAAGACGTCAATGTCGAGCCGCGCGATGTTGTAGTCGCCGCAGACGAGGAACGGACGCCCTTCGTTCTTCATCTGCGCCATGTTCGCGATGAAGCGGTCAAGGAAGTTCTCCTTGACCGCCTGGCGCGCCGGGCCGCTGGTCCCCGAGGGCACGTAGAGCGAGGCGATCGAGAGCCCCTCGAAGTCCATCCGCACGAAGCGGCCCTCGGCGTCCATGTCCTCCATCCCGAGCCCGCGCACGATCCGCTGCGGCGGCCGCTTGGCGTAGATGGCGACCCCGCTGTAGCCCTTTTTCTGCGCGTCGACGAAGGCGGAGGTGTAGCGGGTGAGGTCGAGCGCTTCGGGCGGGAGCTGGTGCTCCTGCGCTTTCGTCTCCTGGAGACAGACCAGGTCGGGGTCTTGGGCAACCAGCCAGGCGAAGAAGCCCTTGCGTGCCGCTGCCCGAATCCCGTTCAAATTCGCCGTTATGACACGAAACACAAGCTCGAAGATTGAGCCCGGACGGTTCGCGATCCCCCGCGCGCGGGACGCCGTCGTGCATCCGGACGGGAAGGACGTCGCGATAACCAATCCCGGCAAGCTGTTCTTCCCGCAGACCGGCGCGACCAAGGGCGACCTGCTGCAGTACTACGCCGACGTCGCGCCGTTCTTGGTCCCCTACATGGAGGGCCGCGCGCAGGTGATGAAGCGCTATCCGAACGGGGCGGCGGGCGATTTTTTCTACATGAAGCGCACGCCGCCGAACGCGCCGCCGTGGCTGCGCACGTGTTCGATCGAGCACGGCTCGGGCAGCGTCATCGCGTTCCCGATGATCGACGATCTCGCGAGCCTGCTGTGGGTGATCAACCTGGGCTGCATCGATCTGAACGAGTGGTACTCGCGCTGCGACGACACCGACCGGCCGGACTACCTGCACTTCGATCTCGACCCGGTCAAGGACGGCAGCACCTCCTTCGCGATCGTGCGCAAGGTCGCGCTGTACGTGCACGAGGCGCTCGGCGAGCTGGGCATCCCCGCGTACGCGAAGACGTCGGGCTCGTCGGGGATCCACGTCTACGTGCCGATCGAGCGCGGCCCGCGGCAAAAAGACGTCTGGACGTTCGCCAAGGCGTTCGCGCAGACGATGGAGCGGATGCATCCCGACGTGATCACCGCCGAGTACAGGATCGCGAAGCGACCGTCGGGCCGCGTGCTGGTCGACTACAACCAGAACGCGTGGGGGAAGACGCTCGCATCGGTCTACTCCGTGCGCGCGAAACCCACCGCGACCGTATCGACGCCGGTCGAATGGGACGAGATCGCCGCCGGCTGCGAGATCGAGGACTTTCGGCTCGACAACGTGCGCGAGCGGTTCGTCGCGGTCGGCGACCTCTGGGCGCCGATGAAGGTGACGACCGGGCGGCTCAACCTCGAGCGCTTCATCGCGCCGTCGGCGCCGCGCGCCCGGAAAGCGCGGAGTACGGAATGATCCCGTTCGGGTATCCGCCGATGGAGATGCGCGCCGTCGCCGACGTCCCCGACGGCCCGCAGTGGCAGTACGAACCGAAGTGGGACGGCTTCCGCTGCCTGGCGTTCCGCGACGAGAACGAGATCGCGCTGCAGTCCAAAGCGGGTCAGCCGCTGGGCCGGTATTTTCCCGAGATCGTCGAGGCGCTCGGGCGCCTGCGCACGGCGAAATACGTGCTCGACGGCGAGCTGGTCGTGCCGCTCGCCGGCGCGCTCTCCTTCGACGCGCTGCAGCAGCGTATCCATCCGGCTGCCTCGCGCGTCGCGATGCTCGCAAAGAAGACGCCGGCCTGGTACCTGATCTTCGATCTGCTCGCCGAGGAGGGCAGCGACCTCGTCGACCTGCCGCTCTCGGAGCGCCGCGCGCGCCTGGAATCGTTCGCGCAGCAGCTCGACGGCGAGACGCTCCGGCTCTCGCCGGCGACGCGCGAGCGCAGCGTGGTCGACGAGTGGTTCGCGCGCGTCGGCGGCGCGCTCGACGGCGTGATCGCGAAGCGCGCCGACGCGAAATACGCTAGCGGCAGCCGCGACGCCGCGGTGAAAGTGAAGCGGCTGCGCACCGCCGATTGCGTCATCGGCGGCTTCCGCTACGCGAAGGGATCGACCAGCCAGATCGGCTCGCTGCTGCTGGGTCTGTACGACGAAGACGGACTGCTCGACTACATCGGGTTCTGCAGCGCGTTCGCCGCCGAGGAGAAACGTGCGCTGCTCGAACGTCTCCGCCCGCACCTCGGCGAGCCGGGCTTCGACGGCGGCGCGCCCGACGAGGCGCCGAGCCGCTGGAGCCGCGGCGCCGACGTCGACCGCAGCTACGTCAAGCTCAAGCACGACCTCGTGCTCGAAGTAGGCTTCGACCAGGTGACCTCGGGCCGTATCCGCCACGGGACGCGTCCGCTCCGCTGGCGGACCGACAAGGCACCGCGGCAATGCACGACCGACCAGTTGGCGACACCGGACCGAGCTCTAGCGCTGCTGGACTAGACCAAGTAGGGAGTGATGCTGTCGGGCGCGGGGCTCGCGTGCATCGCGAGGCCTTCGGCGATCGCGCGCCGGCTCGCGGATGCGAAGAGAACGAGCGCGGTGACCGAGACGGCGACGGCGCCGAGGATACATTCGTCCAGAGCACGATCTGAATCCGGCGTGAAGATCAAGACGACGGCTGCGAGCGTGACAACGAGCCAGAAGCCGGAGCCGAGCACGATGATGACACATTCGAACCAGCGCAGCCGCGTCGGGCCGGCCGCGTCGCCGAGAAGGGCAGACTGCGCGCGCGAGAACCGGCGGTGCATCGCCGCGACCGGCGTGAACGCGAGCAGCCCGATCATCGCCGCGGGGCTGTTCAAGCGGCCGATAATTCCAAAAACGAAGAAGGACGTCCCAAGCCACGGCAGCCATTCATCGCTGCGGGACGGGTCGGCTCGCCATTGGACGCCCTGAATCTTCTTGCCGAGCTCGAACATCATGAACAGGTTGAAGATCGGGATGATCAGCGCGACGGTCTTCCAGACCGGCTGATCGTCCTGTTCCAAGATCGCCGCGCACGCGCGCCGCATGAAATACGACCAGGCGAAGACGTACAGCCCGAACGACGCGAACATCAGCAGCGCCACCTGGAACGTCGACCGGCGATAGGCCGGGACCGTGATCCCCGCGTCCACGCCTGAAGGGATCGGCGGTGGTCAGGCGGCGACCTGCAGCGGCATGAACCTCAACTCGAAGGCGAGGTCGATCTCGATCTGGCAGTCGAGGCAGCGGATCTGGTGGCCGAGGGTCGCTTCGCCGGGCTCGTCGTGGCCGGCGCTGCAGTCGGGGCAGAGATAAGACGTCTCCATGTCCCGACGGTAGGCGGGGCAAGTGCCCACTGGGTGGCATTGTGGAACGGCCGGTCCGGGGGCTAGGGGCCGGCCCCATCCTCGCCGATACCTTGAAAGAATGTCGGTTGAGCGGCGTTTCGAGCGGGTCCTCGAGATCACGCGGGACATCTTGCGCCTGCGTGAGCTCGACCTTGCCCTGGAGTCGATCGCGCGCGGGGTCGCCGACCTGTTCGGATTCCAGTACGTCACGATCGTTCTGGCCGACGGGAACCAAACCGGCGAGATGACCCGCCGCGTGCTGCTCGGCTATCCCGACGCGGTCGCTGCCGGACGCAAGAACGAGCACGTCGCGAAGGCCGACATCCTGGCCGTGCTCGCCCCGCACTACGAGGTGTTCGAGAACGCCTATTACATTCCGGCGGAACGCGAGTTCCACTGGGAGCGGGCGATCTACGCCAGCGAGGCCGAGCGCGACTCTCCGCGCGCCACCCCCGAAGCGTGGCACGAGCGCGATTCGATCTGCCTGGTGCTGCGCGACTCCGATGGCGAGATGATCGGCTACCTGAGCCCCGACGGACCCGCCGACGGCAAGATCCCGACCCGCGAGACCCTGCGCGGCCTGCAGATCTTCGTCAACCTGATGGGGCTCGCGCTGGCGAACGCGCAGGCGCACCGCGCCGAGGTCGAGCGCCGCCGGCTGCTGGAGGCCAACCAGGCCCGGCTGCGCCACGAGGCGACGCACGACGCGCTCACCGGACTGCCGAACCGGACGTACTTCCAAGAGCGGCTCGCCGCGACGTTGGAGCACGCGCGTGCGCGTCCCGAGCGCGTCTTTGCCGTGCTGTTCGTCGACCTCGACGAGTTCAAGGCGATCAACGATTCGCTCGGCCACATGGCCGGCGACGCGCTGCTGATCGCGGTCGCCGACCGCATGCGCGCGACCGTCTCGTCCGACGATTTCATCGCGCGGATCGGGGGCGACGAGTTCGCGCTGCTGCTGGCGCACCGCCACGATCTCGGGCAAGTGGAAGACGCGGTCGAGGCGATTCAAGACGCGCTCGTCGCGCCGATGCTGATCGACGGGCGCGCCGTCTACAACACCGCCTCGATCGGGATCGCCGTGATCGAAGCGACCGAAGAGCGGATCGAAGAGGTCCTGCGCAACGCCGACACGGCGATGTACCACGCGAAATCGCTCGGCCGCGGCCGCCACGCCTTCTTCGACCACCACATGCACTTCGAAGCGGCGCGGCGCCTCGCGCTGACGAGCGATCTGCGCGCGGCGATCGAGAAGGAAGAGTTCTACGTCGTCTACCAGCCGATCGTGCGGCTCACCGACCAGCGCTTGATGGGCTTCGAGGCGCTGGTTCGCTGGCACAACGCATCGGGCCAAGTGCTGCCCGGCGAGTTCATCCCGCTCGCCGAGGAAGTCGGACTCATCGTTCCGATCGGCCGCTTCGTCTTCATCGACGCCTGCCGGCGCCTGGCGGAGTGGCGTCGCCAAGCGTCCGCGCTCGACCTGCGCATGCACGTCAACCTGTCGGTGCAGGAAGTGCTCGAACCCGACCTCGACGCGTTCGTGGCGCGCAACCTGCGCCGCTTCGGGCTCTCGTCCGACGACATCGTGCTCGAGATCACCGAGAGCGCGGTGATCCGTTCGAACACGCTCTCGCTGGGTTCGCTCGCGCGACTTCGCGCGACCGGCGTCCATCTCTGCATCGACGACTTCGGCACCGGCTACTCCTCACTGCGCTACCTCCACCAGCTCCCGTTCGACGCGATGAAGATCGACCGTTCGTTCGTCGAGAGCAAGGACGGCGGCCTCGGCAGCGCACCGATCGTGCGCATGCTGATCCAGCTCGCGCGTTCGTACGGCATCGACGTGGTCGCCGAAGGCGTCGAGACGCCGCGCCAAGCCGAAGAGCTGATCGCGCTCGACTGCCAGTACGCGCAAGGCTTCCACTTCTACCGCCCGATGGGCGCCGACGCGGTCACCGCGCTGCTCGAAACCGTCGTCCCCGCCACCGCCGCCAGCTGAGGTGCGGCAAAGGGAGTGACGAGATCGGCAGCACGGTCGAAAGCGGTCGCGACTACTGCCCCGCGCCGCCCTTGGTCTGCCACAGCCCGAACACGGCGCCGGTCGGATCTTGGATCAGGCTGAACGTTCCCATCTCCCCCACCGGCACCATCGCTTGAATGACGGTGCCGCCCAGCGTCTTCGCTTTCTCCGTGGATGCGGCGAGATCGTCGACGGAGACGTACGGAACCCAGACCGATGGTGCCCCGGGCATGGGATGCTGCATCATCCCGCCGCCGGTCCCGTCGTCGCCGACGCCGATCATCGTGTACGTCCCGGCGTCGCCCATCTCCATGTCGCTCAGCTCCCACCCGAACAGCGCGGCGTAGAACGGCCGCGCCTTCTTGACGTCGTTCGAGTTGAGCTCGACGTGCACGAACGGATTTGCCATGATCTTCGTCCTTTCCGAGTGCTAGTGAACCAGGAACCCGACTAGCAGCAAGGCGACGATGTTGAGCACCTTGATCATCGGGTTGATCGCCGGACCGGCCGTGTCTTTGTACGGATCGCCGACCGTGTCGCCGGTGACCGCCGCCGCGTGCGCGAGCGAACCTTTGCCGCCGTGGTGTCCGTCCTCGATGTACTTCTTGGCGTTGTCCCACGCGCCGCCGCCCGAGGTCATCGAGATGGCGACGAAGATCCCGGTGACGATCGCGCCGACGAGGACACCCCCCATGACCTGCGCGCCGGCGTTGCCGGGCAGCACGCCGATCGCCGAGAGGAGGACGACCAAGATCGGCACGCCGATCGGAATCAGCGCCGGTACGATCATCTCGCGCAGCGCGGCCTTGGTGACGATGTCGACGGTCGTGCCGTAGTTCGGTTTCTGCGTGCCGTCCATGATCCCGGGCATCTCACGGAACTGCCGCCGCACTTCCTCGACGACCGCACCCGCGGCACGCCCGACCGATTGCATCGAGAGCGAAGCGAATACGAACGGAAGCGCCCCGCCGACGATCAGCCCGCAGAGCACCCACGGGCTTTCGAGCCCGAACGTCACGTGGTTGGTCGAGCACGCGAGCGCCGTGTTCTCGGAACAGCGGTTGCTGAGCTCTTGCACGAACGAGGCGAACAGCACGACCGCGGCGAGACCGGCCGAGCCGATCGCGTAGCCTTTGGTGACCGCTTTGGTGGTGTTGCCGACCGCGTCGAGCGGGTCGGTGACGCCGCGAACGCTGTCGGGCATGCCGGCCATCTCCGCGATCCCGCCCGCGTTGTCGGTGATCGGGCCGAACGAGTCGATCGCGACGATGATCCCGGCCATCGAGAGCATCGACATGACCGCGATCCCGACGCCGTAGAGCCCGGCGAACGAGAACGAGACCAGGATGCCGACGACGATGACGAGCGCCGGCAGCGCCGTCGACTGCATCGACACCGCGAGGCCGGCGATCATGTTGGTCGCGTGCCCGGTGGTCGAGGCTTGCGCGATCTGCTTGACCGGCCCGTACTGCGTGCCGGTGTAGTACTCGGTGATGAACGTGATGAGGCCGGTGACGATCAGTCCGACGACCGCGCAGATCCAGATCCCCAAGGTGCTGACGATCTGGCCGTTCGGCAGCGTCACGCCGCCGGCGAACTGCTGCTGGGTGACGAAGTAGAAGGCGATCGCCGAAAGGATGCTGGCGACGATCAGGCCTTGGTACATCGCGCCCATGATCTTGCCGGGCGACGGTGCCGCGTTCTTGCCCATGCGTACGAAGAGCGTGCCGATGATCGAGGCGATGATCGAGACGCCGCCGAGGATCAGCGGGAAGGTGACCGCGCCGGTGAGCGTCTTGCCGAACAAGAGGTGGCCCAGCAGCATCGCCGCGATCGTGGTGACCGCGTAGGTCTCGAACAGGTCGGCCGCCATGCCGGCGCAGTCGCCGACGTTGTCGCCGACGTTGTCGGCGATGACCGCCGGATTGCGCGGGTCGTCTTCGGGGATCCCCGCTTCGACCTTTCCGACCAGATCGGCGCCGACGTCGGCGGCTTTGGTGAAGATGCCGCCGCCGAGGCGGGCGAACACGGAGATCAGCGAGCACCCGAACGCAAGGCCGACGAGCGCGGCCAGGCTGTCGGACTCCGCCGTGCCGGCGTTGCCGGCGTTGATCGTGCTGACGATCCAGTAGTAGCCGCTGACGGCGAACAACCCGAGCCCGACGACGAGCAGTCCGGTGACCGAACCACCCTTGAACGCGAGATCGAGCGCCGGCGCGACCCCGCCGCGCGCGGCTTCCGCGGTGCGCACGTTGGCGCGCACCGAGACGATCATGCCGAGGAAACCGGCGGCGCCCGAGAGGACGGCGCCGATCACGAAGCCGACCGCGGCTTCCCAGCCGAGCGGGCTCGGCAGGATGGCGATGATGATCGCCAGCACGGCGGCGACGATCGCGACCGTCGTGTACTGCCGCCGCAGGAACGCCATCGCGCCTTCCTGGATCGCGGCCGCGATCGCTTGCATCGCGGCGTTGCCGGCTGGTTGCTTGAGCACCCATGAGACGAGATAGAGCCCGTAGAGGATGGCGATGAGCCCGCAGACGAGGCCGATCTCGATACCGAGGTTTTGCGTCAGACCGATTGTCACGATGATCCTTTTCTACACATAAAGGAGGTGCCCGACCGTCGGTCGTGCGCCTCGAACGGTCCTGCGTTTAGCACGGTCACGGTGCGGTCCTCCGCGCCGCCAACGGGCATCAAGCCGTCGGCCGCGAAGGGGCGCCCGGCATGGAGTCGACCGAGTTCCTCGTGGTAGGCTGCGGACCGGCCGGGGGGACGGCCGCTCGCGAGGCGGCCCGGCGCGGGGTCTCGACGGTCGTTCTCGAGCGGGACGCGGTCGTCGGCGCGAAGCGCGTCTGCGCCGCCGGGCTGCGCCCGGGCTTCTGCGAGGAGTTCGACCTGCCGCGCCGGATCGTTCATCTCGATCCGGCCACGATCACGCTCACCACGGCGAAGCAGACCTACGCGTTTCCGGTCGGACCGGCGCACACGACGACGCGCGAGGAACTGGACGGCACGATCGGCGCGCTCGCCCGCGGCGAAGGCGCCGAAATCCGTACCGGCGCGCTGTTCCGCAGCCTGCGCCGCGAGCGCGACGGGATCACGGTGGAATACGCCGACACGCAGGCCGGCGGGCGCCGGACGATTCAGGCGCGCTCGGTGTTCCTCGCGCAAGGTTCGAGCGCGCGCCTCGACGAGGTCGACCCACGGTTCCGCCACGCGAGCTGGAACGCCGGGCTGATCACCTGTTTCCAGTACCGCGTCTATCCCGAGCGGCCGGCGACGCCCGAGACGTACGCGACGCTCGAGATGCACTACTACGTGAGCCCGCTCTCGGGCCGCAACGTGATCGCCTGGATGTTTCCGAAGCGCGATCATCTTTCGATCGGGCTCGGGATCCAGGCAAAGGTGGCGGGCTCGGCGCTGCGCGCGGAGCTCGACGCGTTTCTCGCAACCGTCGAACGGCGGCTCTTCGCCGGCATCCCGTACACGGTGCGCGAGGAGGGCAACCTGCTCTACGGCGGGCTCCCGCGACCCACCATCGGCGCCGATGGAGTGATGGTGGGCGGTACGGCCGCCGGTCTCGTCGACGCGACGACCGGTGAGGGGATTCACGAAGCGGCGCTGACCGGGCGGTTCGCCGCGGAGGCGGCCGGTGCGCTGCGCGCGGACCCCGCGCACGACGTCGCGCGCAGCTACGAGCGCTCCGTGCAGCGCGCGTTCTACGGCCGGCTGCGGCGCCGCGCGCGGCTGATGTCGTTCCTCGAGACGAAGCCGGCGCGCTTCGATCTGCTGTTCGGCCAGCTCGAAGCCTCGCCGCGCTTCAACACGCTGCTGCAGCGCGAACGCAGCGAGTGCAACGTCTGGGAGCGGCTCTACCTCTACGCCCAGGCGGCGAAGTTCTCGCTCTCCGCCCTGCGCGTCTGACGCGGCGGTGCTGCGCTTTCTCGTCGACCGCCTCGTGCGGCTGGTGCTCGTGCTGGTCGCGATCACGGTCGTCAGCTTCCTGTTCATGCAGGCGATCCCGGGCGACCCGATCGCGCTGCGGCTCGGCGAGCACGCCACCCCGGTCGAGATCGCGCACTTGCGCGCTTCCCTCGGCCTCGACAAGCCGTGGTTCGTGCAGCTGACGCTCTACCTCGCGGCGGTAGCGCACGGCGACCTCGGCCAGTCGCTCTTCGACGCGCAACCGGTGACGCAGAAGCTCGGCCAGTATTTTCCGGCGACGCTCGAGCTGGCGCTCGGCGCGATGCTGTTCGCGGTGCTGGTCGGCGTCCCGGCGGGCGTCATCGCAGCGGTCCGCCACCGCTCCGCGATCGACGCGCTCACGATGTCGGCCGCGCTCCTGGGCGTCTCGATCCCGGTCTTCTGGCTCGGCTGGATTCTCGTCTACCTGCTCGCGGTGCTGCCCTCGCAGCACGGCGTGAACCTGTTCCCGATCTCGGGACGCATCTCGGTGACCTACTTCATCCCGGCGCGCACGCATCTGGTCGTCGTCGACGCGCTGTTCGCCGGAAACGGGCGCGCCGCGCTCGATGCCCTCTGGCACCTCGTGCTGCCGGCGATCACGCTCGGCACGATCCCGCTGGCGATCGTTGCGAAGATCACGCGCAGCGGGATGCTCGACGTGCTCTCCTCGGACTACATCCGCACCGCGCGCGCGAAGGGGCTCGGCCGCCGCGCCGTCGTGATCAAGCACGCCTTGCGCAACGCGCTGATCCCGATCATCACCGTGCTCGGCCTGCAGACGGGACTGCTGCTCGGCGGCGCGGTGCTGACCGAATCGGTCTTCGCCTGGCCCGGCGTCGGGCGGCTGGCGTTTCAGGCGATCTCGAACCGCGACATGCCGCTGATCAACGGGTGCATCCTGCTCTTCGCGACGGTCTTCGTCATCGTCAACGCCGCCGTCGACCTGCTCTACGCCGTCGCGAACCCGCGCATAAGATATAGTTGACCCTTGCTCGAGATCTCCGATGCCGACTTCGTTTCACTGCGCGACCTGATCCGCAGCCGCTTCGGCATCTGGTACGACGACCAGAAGCGGTTCTTGCTGCTCAGCCGGCTCTCGACGCGGCTGGCGAAGCGCGGCATCGAGACCTACGGCGAATACGCGTACTTCTTGTCGTACGACCCGCGCCGCGAGGAGGAGTGGACCGATCTGGCCTCCGCGCTCTCGAACAACGAGACGTACTTCTTCCGCGAGCGCGCGCAGCTCAAGGCGCTCGGGGCGCACATCCTCGATGATTTCCTGAAGCGTTCCTCGCGGGTGCGGCTCTGGTCGGCGGCCTGCTCGTCCGGCGAAGAACCGTACTCGCTCGCGATGACCCTGCTCGAGACGCAGAAGATCCCCGACCCGCTGCTCACCATCCGCGCGACCGACATCTCGCCGCGCGTCCTCGATCTCGCCGCCAAAGGGTACTACCGGGCGCTGTCGTTTCGCGCGACCGAGCCGGCGATGATCCAGCGCTGGTTCCGCGCCGAAGGCGACGGCTTCGCGATCGACGAGCGGGTGAAACGGCTCGTCTCGTTCGGCCGCCTCAACCTGCTCGACGCGCCGGCGGTCGGCGCGGAGGGGCCGTTCGATGCGATCTTCTGCCGCAACGTCCTGATCTATTTCGACAAGCCGACCCAGAAGCGAGTGGTCGAGTCGTTCGCGAAGGCCCTCCGCCCCGGGGGGTATCTGTTCTTGGGCCACGCCGAATCGCTGTTCCACCTGACCGACCTGTACGAGCCGATCGTCGGTGCCGACGCGATCGTGTATCGTCTCAAGGCCGCGGTGCCGGCATGACCCCGACCATCATCACGGTCGTCGTAACCGACGACTCGGCGTTCATGCGCCGCGCGATCCAGAAGATGCTCGAGAAGGAGCCGGAGATCCGCGTCGTCGGCACCGCCGCCTCGGGCGAGGAAGCGATCGCGATGGTCGAGCGGCTGCGGCCCGACGTCGTGACGATGGACGTCGACATGCCGGGGATCGGCGGGCTCGAAGCGGCGCGCTCGATCGTGGAACGCCGCGGTCCGCCGATCATCATGGTCAGCGCGCTCACGCGCGACGGCGCCGAGACGACGCTGCGCGCGCTCGAAGTCGGCGCGGTCGACTTCATCCCGAAGCCGGACTCCGCGCTGATCGACATCGTCAACGTGCAGCGCGAGCTGGTCGAGAAGGTCAAGCACTTCGGCTCCCGGCGCGCGTACCTGCGCGCCGTGCGCGAGACGGTGACGATCCGGCGCAGCCCGCTGACCGAGGCTCCGCCGGCGCGCCCGGTTCCGACGCCGCCGGTGCGTGCGCGCCGTCCGGCGCCGCCGGTCCGCACCGCGTTCACCTGCGTCGCGATCGGGACGTCGACCGGCGGCCCGGTGGCGCTCACCCAGATTCTGCCGCGGCTGCCGGCGAGCTTTCCGATCCCGATCGTCGTCGTCCAGCACATGCCGCCCGGTTTCACGCGGCCGCTCGCCGAGCGGCTCGACGCGTCGAGCAGCATCACCGTCGTCGAGGCGGCCGACGGTATGCCGCTCGAGCCGGGAACGGCGTTCATCGCACCGGCCGGCCGGCAATTGCGGCTGATCCGTTCGGTGGGTGCGGTTCGCGTCGCGCTCGGCGACGAAGCGCAGCGCTCGCTCCATGTCCCCAGCGTCGACGTGATGGCGGCGGCGGTCGGCGAGATGTACGGCGCCGGCGCGCTCGGCGTGATCCTCACCGGGATGGGGCACGACGGCGTGCACGGACTGCGCGTTCTCAAGGAACGCGGCGGCTTCGTCCTCGGTCAAGACGAGGCGACCAGCGTCGTCTACGGGATGCCGCGCGCGGCTGCCGCGGAGGGGTTGGTCGACCGCGTCGTACCGCTGCAGGCCGTGGCCCGGGCGCTCTGCGAGCTGACCGGAGCCCCCTACGCTGACCCGTGATCCGGAATGCAGATACGATTGAGCGGCCCGTCGAGGGGAGGACTGCCCGCCGAGAGTGAATCAACCGGAAAACCGGGGCGGGTGTCCCGTCATGGGAGCATGCCGTGAAAGCACTCCGCGATACTCCCCGGTATATCATCGGCGGAGTAGAGCTCAGTCGTGAGGAGATCGTCCACAAGTACCTTCACTTAGTGAAGTACGTGGCCGGGCGAATTTCGATCAACCTGCCCCCGAACGTCGAGATCAACGATTTGATCAACGACGGGATTCTCGGGCTGATCGACGCGATCGAGAAATACGATGACGCGCGCGGCGTCAAGTTCGAAACGTACGCGATCACTCGCATCAACGGCGCGATCCTCGACGCGCTCCGAGCGCTCGACTGGGTACCGCGAGCCGTCCGCCAGCGCGCGCGCGAGCTGGAGCGCGTCTACCAGCAGCTGGAGATCGAGTTCGGCCGTGCGGCGACCGAAGACGAAGTCGCCGACAAGATGGGGCTCACCCTCAAAGAGCTCGACGTGCTGATGCAAAAGATTCGCGGCACGTCGGTTCTCTCGCTCGAGGAGTTTCTGCCGAACGAGCGCGGCTACGAGATCCCGCTGCTCGACACGCTGCGCGACGACGGCACGGAGGTCACCAGCGCCGTCGAGGCGCGGGAGATCAAGGCCGCGCTCGTCCGCGCGGTCGACGACCTGCCGCCGCAAGAGCGGACGGTCATCTCGCTCTACTACTTCGAAGGCCTGACGCTCAAGGAGATCAAGGGAGCGCTGAACGTCTCGGAGTCGCGGGTCTCGCAGATCCACGCGCAAGCCGTAATCCACCTGCGGACTAAACTGCGCTCGTTGAAAGCCGATCTCGGATATCGTGAGGGCGACCCGACGGTGAAGCAAAAGTACACCCGAAGAAACCCCCCAGCGCCTGCCGCCGGCGACCCGACGAGCTCGGGGCAGGCTAGCTCCGGATGAGCCCCGAGGCCGTTCACGGCCTCTCACTTGGACAGTAGCATGGCGATTCGCCCCACCGACATCCAAGGATCGATCTGGCAGGCTTCGCAGACCGCGCCGCTGGTGCAGCGCGCCGAGGACGCCGCGCGCACCGCGCAGCAGGCGGCGCAGGCCAGCTTCGCAGCGCAGGTCCAGGAGCGCGAAGAGCGCGTGAACGAGACCGGTGAGGCGCTCGGCACCAGCATCGACCCGAACGCCGAGCGCGAAGGGCGCGGGGACAGCTACGAACCGCACGACCAAGCCGGCGCGTCGTTCCAAGCGACGGTCGACGAGGCCGCCGGGCTCGACGAGCCCCAGCATCTGATCGACTTCACGGCCTGAGATGAGCGTCGATCCGGTCGTCGCCGCGGCGCAGGCCGACCTGACCGCGCTGATCGACGCCGAGATCGCGCAGCTCGCGGCCGACGCGCAGGCGCTGCGCGCGCTGCTCGTCGAGGGCGCCGTCGTGACCGCGCGCGTGCTGCCCTCGAACGGGCTGACCGATCTGCTCGAGATCGCCGGCCGGCGCGTCGCCGCCTCGCTCCCGTCGACGGTCCGGCCGGGTGACGTGCTGCAGGTGCAGGTCACCGGTTTCGACGGCGATCGGATCCTGCTGCAGGTCGTCGGCACCGGCGCCGATGCCGCAGTCGAACCGCTCGCTCCCTACGCACCGCCGCCGGTGGTGCCGGCGTTACCGCCGCAGGCCGCGCCAATCGCCGGCCCGCCGCTCGCCGTCGCGCCGCCCGCTCCGACGGCGGTGAGTGCCGCGCCGATCTCGGCCGCGGCGCAACGCGCGGAGCCGGTCGCCGTCGAGCCGGTCCCGGTCGCTCTGCCCGCCGTGCGGCCTGCGCTCGGGGCGACGTTCAGCTCGGTGGTCTCACGTGCATCCGTCGCCGCCGCGCCGTCCGCGCCGTCCGTGTCGTCGACCGCGTCGCCGCGCGCCGCACAGCCGGGCGGAGCGCCGCCGGCCGCGCAGCGGCCGGTTTTGGCGACGCCGCGCGAGCCGACCTCGATCGAAGCCCGGCTCGCCGCGACGCGCGCCGCGGTCGCACAGCGCTTCGTCGTCGACGGTTTGCGCGGCTTCACGGCGCCGGTGCCGATCGCGCCGAAAGCCGCGTCACCGAGCGCGCCCGCCGCGGCGCCGCCGGCGGCGCAGCCGCTCGCCCCCGCGCGTCCTGCCGCGCTCAGCGCGTACGCCGAACCGGTCGCGCTGCTGCGCGCGTTGCGGCTGCCGGTCACGCCGAGCAACGTCGCATCGGCGACGCTGGCGCTGCAGCGTCCCGAACGATTGCCCGCCGCGCTCGCCGCGCTGGAACGCGCGCTGCCGCGTGCGAGCGACGATCCGAACGTCGCGACGCTGCGGACGCTGCTGGCGTTCGTCGGGCGGGTCGAACCGCGTTCGCCGGCGCTCGCCGCGCAGATCGCCGCGTACGTCGACCACGTCGTCGACGGGCCCGAACCGAAGCTGGCGACGCTGCTCGCGGCGAGCCGCGCGGCGACTCCGCCGGCGTCGGACGGCGCTCCGAACGCGCCGCCCGAACCCTCACCACCGCTCGCCGCGGCGGTGGCCGCGGAGCGCGCGGCCGCGGTCGGCGTCGACCTGAAGCAAACGATCCTCGCGCTCGTCGCCGATCCCGCCACGCCGCACGCGATGGCACCCGCACTGGCGGGTGCGCTGACAGCGATCACGGCGATGCAGGTCGGCGCCGCGCAGGCGCTCGCCGCGCAGCCCGACGGGCTCGCGTTCACCATCCCGCTGACCACGCCGTACGGCGTGGCGAACGCGCACATCACGGTGAAACGTGACGCGCCGGAAGGCCGCGGTTCGGGATCGCTCGATCCCGAGAACTTCCGCATCGCGTTCGTGCTGGACACGATCCACTACGGCACCGTCGCGATCGACCTCGTCACCGTCGGCCGCGAAGTGTCGATCGACGTGCGCACCGAGGCGGCGCCGGCGATGCGCGTCTTCCGCGACGCGCTCGGCGGGCTGACCACGCGGCTCGAATCGCTGCGCTATCGCGTCGCGTCCGCCGGCGCCTCGCTCGGGACGACCTCGACCGTCGCCGTCGAAGCGCCGCCGGCGCGTCCGTTCGATCCCGCCGCCGCGGTGGACAGGTCCGCGTGAACACCCGCTACTACGACGCGCGCCGCAACGCGCCGGCGCGCCCGGCCGCGGCCGCGCTCAGCTACGATCCGATCGGGCCGGAGCCGCCCGAGATCGTCGCGATCGGCCGTGGCCTCACCGCCGACGAGATCGTCCGGCTGGCGCGCGAGCACGACGTGCCGATCCACCAGGACGCGGGCCTGGTCGAAGCGCTCGCCAAGCTCGAGGTCGGCCGCACGCTGCCGCGCGAGCTGTACGCCGTCGTCGCCGAAGTGCTCGCCTTCGTCTACGCGGTCGACGCGACCGCCGCCGAGGCGGCGCGCTAACCGGCGCCGAACGCCGCTCTCCGTGAAAATGCGGAGATTGGTCGCCGCCGGTTTGGCGTGGCTGTTCGTCTATAGTGCGCTCGCGGCGGGCCCGGCTGCCGCCGCCGATCCGGCGCCGGTGGTGACCCACCACGCGGTGACCGTCGGCGGGCAACCGCTCGCGTACACGGTGCGCGCGGGCACGATGCCGCTCCGCAACGCCGACGGCGACGAGATCGCGCGCGTGTTCATCGTCGCGTACACCGCCGACGGGACGAACCCGCGCACGCGGCCGGTGACGTTCCTGTGGAACGGCGGGCCGGGGACCGCGTCGATGTGGCTGCAGATGGGTTCCTACGGGCCGGTCCGCGTCGCGGTGCCGTCGAACGGCACCGTTCCCGCACCAGGAACCGGCCTGATCCCGAATCCCGAGACGCTGCTCGACGTCTCCGATCTGGTCTTCATCGACGCGGTCGGAACCGGCTACAGCCAGATCACCGGCAAAGGGACGCCCAAGACGTTCTACGGCGTCGACGAAGACGCGCGCGCGTTCGACTTGATCATCCGCGCGTGGACGACCGACAACGACCGCTGGTCCTCGCCGAAGTTTCTGTTCGGCGAATCGTACGGCACGATGCGCGCGGCGACCGTCGTCGCGCGGCTGCAGCGCGACGGGATGGCGGTCAACGGCGTGATCCTGCTCTCGTCGGCGCTCGACTACAACGCCCTCGACACCGGTCAAGGGCCGGGCGAAGACTATTCGAACGTGGCGTTCCTGCCCTCGCTGGCGGCGGTCGCGTGGTACCACAAGGCGCTGCCCGCGACGTACGACCTCGAGGCGCTGGTGAACGAGGTCCGCGCCTTCGCGATCGGACCGTATGCCGACGCGCTGATGCGCGGCGACGCGCTCGACCCCGCCACCCGGCGCGCGATCGTCGCCAAGCTCCATGCGTACACGGGGCTCGACGAAGGCTACATCGACCGCGCGAACCTGCGCATCGATCCGTCGCGGTTCGAGCACGTGCTGCTCGTCTCGCGCGGGCTGGTCGCCGGGCGCGTCGACGCGCGCTACGTGGGGTACGAGCTCGACCGCACCGGCGACTCCCCCGCCTACGACCCGTCGTTCTCCGATGCGATGACCGACGCGTACGTCGGCGCGTTCACGCGCTACGTCCGCGACGACCTGGGCTTCAAGGTCGACCGGCCGTACATCGGCGGCAGCGGCGCGGTCAACGGTCAGTGGAACTACCGCCGCACCGGCACGCTCGTCGCACCGAACGGCGCGCGCGACCTGCGCGACGCGATGACGAAGAACCCTTCGCTGCGCGTCCTGTCGGTCAACGGTTATTTCGATCTCGCGACGCCGTTCTTCGGCACCGAGTACACGCTCAATCATCTCGGACTCGACCCCGCGCTGCGTTCGCACCTCGAGTACGGCTTCTACCGATCGGGACACATGATCTACCACAACGACGACGCGCGGCGCGCGCTCAAAGCCGATCTCGTGCGGTTCTATCGCGAAGCGGCGGGCCGCTGACGATGCGCCGTTTGCTGTTCGCCCTGATCCTGGCCGCCGCCGCCGCACCCGCCGCCCAACCGCTGCGTGCGGGCGCGCAAGCCGCGCCGGCCGCCGCCCCGTCGTTCCGGCCCGTCCCCGGCGTGAAGGACGCGGTAACGCACCACACGCTCGTCGTCGGCGGGCGCACGATCGGCTACACCGCGCGCGCGGGGACGATCCTGCTGCGCGACGCCGAGAACGAGCCGACCGCAAGCGCTTTCTACGTAGCGTACACGGCCGACCGCACCGACGCGCGCCGCCGTCCGGTGACGTTCTTCTGGAACGGCGGCCCGGGCTCGTCGACGATCTGGCTGCACATGGGCTCGTTCGGTCCGGTGCGGGTCGACGTGCCGAAAGATGCGACGCAGCCGCTGCCGAACGCGCCGCTGCTCGACAACCCGCAGTCGCTGCTCGACACGAGCGATCTGGTCTTCGTCGACGCCGTCGGCACCGGCTGGAGCACCTTGGTGGCACGCGGGAAGCCCACCGACTACTACGGCGTCGACGAGGACGCGCGCGCCTTCTCGCAGTTCATCCAGCGCTGGGTGACGCGGAACGGGCGCTGGCAGTCGCCGAAGTTCCTGTTCGGCGAGTCGTACGGAACGACGCGCGCCGCGAACGTGGCGAACCTGCTGCAGCAGGCCGGCGTCGCGATCAACGGCGTCGTGCTGCTCTCGTCCGCGCTCGACTACAACCTTCTCCCGATCGGCGACGGTCCCGGCGAAGATCTGTCCTACATCGGCTACCTGCCGACCGAGGCCGCCGTCGCGTGGTACCACCACAAGGTCGCCGGCAACCCGCCGGACCTGCCGCGCTTCCTCGCCGAGGTGCGCGCGTTCGCCGGCGGCCCGTACGCGCAGGCGCTCATGCGCGGCGACACGCTCGACGCCGGAACGCGCGGGCAGATCGTCGCGAAACTGCACGCCTACACCGGGCTCGACTCCACGTACATCGAGGCCGCGGACCTGCGCATCGACCCCAACCGCTTCCAGCAAGAGCTCCTGCGCCGTGAGGGCCGTAACGTCGGCCGCTACGACGGCCGCTACAGCGGCCCGGTGATCGACGCCAACGCGACGAACGTCGACTACGATCCGTCGGACACGATGACGGCGGCGGCGTTCGTGGCGGCGATGAACCACTACGCGCACGACGTGCTGCACTACCGCGACGAGCGGCCGTACGACGTGCTCTCGTTCGCCGTGAACCGGGCCTGGAAGTACCAGCGCGGCCGCGATTCGAGCGCGGTGAGCGTCGTCGCCGACCTGCAGTCGGCGATGGTGCAGAACCCCTCGCTCCACGTCCTCTCGGCCAACGGCTACTTCGATCTCGCGACGAGCTTCTACGGGACCGAGTACCTGCTCGGCCACATGAATCTGTCACCGGCCCAGCGCAGCCGCCTTCACTTCGCCTACTACAACTCCGGCCACGAAGTCTACCTGAACCACGACGCGCTGATCCAATTCAAAGCCGACCTGGTGAACTTCTACCGAGAGGCCGGCTTTATTTCACCGCGGTGACGTCCTGCTCGCTCACCGGCCCGCCCTTGTTGCCCCATGCGGACCGAACGAAGGTCGCGACGGCGGCGATGTCACCGGCTGAGAGCTGGCCCTTCCATGAGGGCATCATGCTGCGCCCGTGCTCGACGAGCGCGATCATGCCGTTCGGATCGCTGTTGTTGACCAGCGTATCGCCGGCGAGCGCCGGGAAGGTTCCATGGCCTCCGCCTTGTCCGCTCGCGCCGTGGCAGGCCGCGCACTTCGACCCGTAGATCGAAGCACCGACCGTGCTCAGGACCGAGGGGCCCGATGCCGCGACCTGCTGCTCCGTCACGCCGGGCGCCTTGTTCGTCCATGCCGAGCGAACGTAGGTGGCGACGGCGGCGATATCTGCGTTCGAGAGCTGGCCTTTCCACGCCGGCATCTTGCCGTTGTACGTCGTGCCGTTGACCGCCAGGGCACCCGAGCGCCCGTTCACGATCGTGGCGATCATCTCTTTGGGGTCCGTTGCGCCGACGTGCGGATTTCCGTTGAGCGGCGGGTATGCGCTCGTTCCCTGACCGCCCGCTTGGTGGCAGGCCGCGCACTTGGCCGCGAATATCTGTCCCCCGCTGAGTGCGACCGGGTTTCGCGCGGCGGCGACCTGGGCCGCGGTGACGACTGCCGCCTTGTTCGTCCAGGCGGATCGGATGTACGTGAGTACCGCACCGATGTCGTCGTTCGAAAGTTGATCTTTCCACGCGGGCATGGCGCCGCTGAACGTCTTGCCGTTCACTTGGATCGGCCCGCTGCGCCCGTTCAGGACGGTGAGAATCAACGTCGCCGTGTCGGGCGCCGTCACGTCCGCGTTGGCGGCGAGCGGGGGATATGGTCCGCCGCCAGCGCCGTTTGCCTGGTGGCACGCGGCGCATTTCGCGGCGAAGATCGCCTTCCCGTCCGGTGCAGCGGCGTTCGCTGCGGAGCCCGCGTGCACGAAGAACATCGATGCGACGACGGCGACGAAGGCGCATACGAGCGCGGCGGTCATTTGGCGGCTCATGCGGTATCCCTTCCGGCCTACGGCGGGCTCGGCCCGAATCGGGGCGTGCCGCTGACGTAGGACGGGCGGATGGCAAAAGCCTGCGCAAAAAAATGGTGGATGCGACACCCGAATGGGTAAGGACTACGGTTCCTCGTTTGACGACGCACTTCAACCGTAGCCGCACGATGGACTCAAGGAGAATACCGTGCGTGCTCCAGCGATGATCCTTATTTCAACCATGCTAGCGGTCGCCGTTACTGCCGTTCCGACGTGGGCGGCTACGCCGAAGAAGGTGCTGCCGGCGGTCGTGAACATCGTTGCGACCGCCGACCAGAAGTTCGCGCCCGATCACATCGTCCTTCACGTGAACAAGCCTCAAACGCTGCGCTTCACGTCCGCGAGCGGCGTGCACGGCGTCGTCTCGAAAGACCTCGGAATTCCGGCGACGACGATCACGCCTGACGCGCCCGTATCCGTCCGCGTCACGCCGAAAAAAGTCGGGACCTACAAGATCCCGTGCTCGATCGTGTGCGGTCCCGGACATGCGGACATGGCACTGACGGTCGACGTCAAGCCGTGACACGCGCGCTTCGGTTCACCCTCGGCGTCGGATTCGCAGCAGCGCTGGTCTTCGCCGGCCGTGCGCCGGCGTTCGCCATGCCGACCTTCGGCGAAGCGTACGGCGTCTCGTGTTCCCAGTGCCACACCGCGGTGCCCGCCCTGAACTCGTACGGCCGGTACGTCCAGCGCTCGCAATACGCCTACTTGGATGCGGCCGTCCTCAAGAAGGCGCTGCCGCTGTGGGTCGGCTACCAGACGAATTACGATTCGCAAGCCTCGGCGCCCGACACGCACCGGGTCATCTTCGGAAACGTCGCCGTCCACCTGGTCGGCGTCCTCGGCGACAACTGGTCGTATCACGTGCAGCAGTGGCTGGTGAACGACAACCAGGGAGGCGGGCTCGACACCGCCTGGGTCAGCTACAACAACCTTTTCAAGCACCACGGATACCTGGAACTCGGCAAACTCGAAGTTCCGGCCCCCTCGCCCTACAGCATGTGGCTGGAGATCGCGCCGTTCAACACGCCGGAAGTCACCGTCGGCGAGCACACGTATCAGCTCGACGGAAACCGCTGGGGCGCAAAGGCCGGCTACCTGCATGGGGCGCTGAGCCTCGATGCCGCCTACGTCGGCAGCGATGCGGACCTCAACGGGGCATCTGATTTCGTGCCGGGCACCGGCAAAGCGCTGCAGTACCGCGCTGCGTTCGTGGGCCCCAAGAACCCGGTCGAAGTTGGGATCTACGGCACCACCGGAACGTTCCCGATCTCGGACGGTCTCACCGACAGATTTTCCGCCCTTGCAGCATACGCGCAGCGCGACCCCACGCACGGAGTGCCGGGTGTGTTCTTGGTGTACCAGACCACACGCGACAGCTATCCGATGGCCGGCGCTACCGCGGCCGCGCGCGGTCGCGGATATACGATCGACGTCTACCAGCCGGTCTTCAAGGACAAAGTGATCGTCGGATTCCGGCGCGAGATGACGGACGACGGGATGGGGACGATCAACCACTACGGCAACGTCGACCTGACGGTACAGATCGCGAAGTACTTGCGGCTGTACACGGAGGCCGGGTTGTCCGGAACGAACGCCGGCAACGGCGTCGACCGGATCGGCACGCCGGCATGGCGCGTGTTCGTCTGGTGGACGATGCCGGTCTCAAAGGCGAAGCACTAGAAATCCGTTACGGCGCTTCGCGCGCGGTTACATCGCAAGCTCTTTCATCGGCGGGAAGCCGTGTTGTCTGCGGCCTTCGTCGGCGTCGTTCTTCGCGGTCGACTTGTAGAGTTCGAGGTGGCCGTCGGTCGCGCGGTCGCGGTACTTGTCGCGCAGGGCCTGCATCGCCACCTCGTCGAGCGGGGTGAATTCGTCGGCGATCCGGACGTGGTGATCGAGGACGGCGGGTGAGTCGATCCCGGTGACCGTCGTGAGGACGCCGGGGAGCGACATCGCGTAGCGCAGCGCGTCGTCGGCATCGACCTTGCCGGCTTCGAGCAAGCGGCCTTCCGCGAACGCCTTCATCCCGATTGCGTGGATCCCGCGCTCGCGCGCCAGCGGCAGGATCGTCCTCTCGAAGCTGCGGTAGCTCGCGTCGCAGACGTTGAGCGGCATCTGCACGGTGTCAAAGCGGTAGCCGCGCTCGATCATCTCACGGTGGATCGCCGGATGCTTGTGGCCGGTGAACCCGACGAAGCGCACCTTCCCCTCGCGCTTGGCGCGGTCGAGCGCTTCGATCACCCCGCCGCTCGCGTAGTGGCGCGCGGGATCGTCGTCGTAGACGCACTCGTGCACTTGCCACAGGTCGAGATGGTCGGTGCGCAGCCGCCGCAGCGACTCCTCGAGCTGCCGCATCGCGACGTCCGCGCCGCGGCCGTGCGTGCAGACCTTCGTCATCAGGAACGCGCGGTCGCGGCGGCCGCCGCCCGCGAGCGCCTTGCCCATCCGCTCCTCGCTGACGTGTTCGTTGTACTCCCACGCGTTGTCGAGAAACGTGATCCCGGCGTCGAGCGCCGCATGCAGAAGGCCGATCGCCTCCGCTTCGTCTTTCATCAGGCCAAGGTGGTAGCCGCCGAATCCGATCGCCGAAACGGCGACGCCCGGCGCGATCTCCCGGTGCGGAATCATGGGGGCCCTGTACCCAGGTTCGGCGAACGGGCTGGCCCGGTGAGCTGGTTCGGGAAGATCAAGACGGCGCTCGCACGGACGCGCGAAGCGTTCGGCGGCGAGCTCGAGACGATGGCGCTGGCGCGGCGCCCGGTCGACGACGACCTCTGGGACGACCTCGAGGAGATCCTGCTGAAGGCCGACTTCGGCATGCCGACGACGACGAAGATCGTCGATGCGCTCAAGGTCGTCGCGAAACAGGACCGCTACGCGACCAGCGATCAGGTCGTCACGCGCTTCCGCCGCGACGTGCAGAACTTCCTGACGCTCCCCGCGATGGGGCTCGACTTGGCGCGCACGCCGGCGGTCGTGCTGGTCGTCGGCGTCAACGGCAGCGGGAAGACGACGACGATCGGCAAGCTCGCGGCGCTGCTGCGCTCGCAGCACAAGCGCGTGCTGGTGGTCGCCGCCGACACGTTCCGCGCCGCCGCCGCCGAGCAGCTCGAGATCTGGGCGCAGCGCGCGGGTGCCGAATTCATCCGCGGCGCCGAAGGCTCCGATCCATCATCGGTCGTGTTCGACGGGATGACCGCGGCGAAGACGCGCGGGGTCGACGTCGTGCTGGTCGACACCGCCGGCCGGCTGCAGACGAAGACCAACCTGATGGAAGAGCTGAAGAAGATGCGCCGCATCATCGAGCGCGAGACCGGCGCACCGCCGGCCGAGACGCTGCTCGTCGTCGACGGCACGACCGGCCAGAACGCGCTCTCGCAAGCGAAGCTCTTCAACGAGGCGACGCTGCTGACGGGCGTCGTCGTCACCAAGCTCGACTCCACCTCAAAGGGCGGCGTCCTCGTCGGAATCGTCGATCAGCTGGCCGTCCCGGTCAAATACATCGGCCTCGGCGAGAGCCAAGACGCGCTCGCACCGTTCGACGCGGCCGAGTTCACGAAAGCGCTGTTCGAAACAGCGGCAGCATGATCGCTGCCGTCACTGTAGGCGCCCGATGCGATTGAGGTTGAACTCGGTGAACCAGATGTTGCCGTCCGGACCGGTGGTGATCCCGCTCGGCGAGGCGCCCGCGCTGATGCCGCTGGAAAACTCCGTGACGGTACCGGTCGTGGTGATGCGGCCGATGCGATTTCCGGTGGACTCCGCGAACCAGAGGTTACCGTCGGCTCCGGCGGTGATGCCTTCGGGCTCGCCGGTGAGGACGCCGAACTCGGTGACGGCGCCGGCCGGCGTGATCCGTCCGATGCGATAGCCGGTCTCTTCGGTGAACCAAAGGTTGCCGTCGGGACCCGCGGTGAGAGCGACGGGTGCCGCAAACGCTGAGATGCCGGCGGCGAATTCGGTGACCGTGCCGGCCGGCGTGATGCGTCCGATGCGCCCAATGCCGTTAAACGGGACGACGGTGAATGGGTCGCCGAGCTGGCCCCGTTCGGAGAACCACATGTTCCCGTCCGGTCCCGCCGTGATGTTGGTCGCGAAGGCGCCGAGCGTTATGCCGCTTGCGAACTCGGTGACGATGCCGGCCGGCGTGATGCGCCCGATACGAGCGACCTTCGTGGGCCCTCCGGTTTCGGTGAACCACATGTTTCCGTCCGGCCCCCTGGCGATGCCGGATGGACCGGAACCCGGTGTGATACCGGTTGAGAACTCGGTGATCACGCCGGCAGGCGTGATGCGCCCGACCCGGCCTGCACTGTACTCGGTGAACCAGAGGTTACCGTCCGCGCCCGCCGCGATGTAGGATACACATGCATTCCCACCCGTGATCCCGCTCGAGAATTCGGTGACGACCCCGGCCGGCGTGATGCGGCCGATGCGATCGCCGCAGCCCTCGGTGAACCAGAGGTTGCCGTCCGGCCCCGCGGCGATCCCGGTCGCCTGGTTGGTGAACGGCGCCTGGGCGGTGATACCGCCGGAAAACTCCGTGATCGTCCCTGCCAGTGCTCGCGGAGAAGGCGTCGGCGACGGCGTCGGTGCCGCGACCCCGGTGAAGACCGGCGGCGGCGACGTTGAGCCGCCGTTGCAGCCGACGAGCGCTGCCAGAGCGAGAAGAGCGATTGTTCGCGTCACCCGAGTACCTCGAACACGACGAGTCTTGCGCCGCACGACGAACTGACGCCTTATGGGGTTCGGCGCGCGAGGTCTTCGTACCCGTCGAGCACCCGCGGAAAGATCGAGAAGAACTCCGGTACGGGCGCGCCGTCGATGCTCGCGGCGAGGCCGTCGAGCAGGCTGTGCCAGCCTGACGCGTTGCGACCGTAGAACTCGGGCAGCACGCGAACGTGCGTGAGCACGAGCGGCGTACCGTCGTCGTGAGCGCTCAACTCGAAGCGCACCTCCGAGCGATCGTCGCGCGGCGTTTCGTGCTGTGTCGACAGCCACGTGTACGCGAGCGTGCGCGGCGGCTCGTATGCCGTCAGCGTCGCCGCGATCTCGTCGGCGTTGACGAGCATCGTCAGCGTGAACTGCTCGCCGACGCGCGTTGCGACGCTGCCGCGCGCGAGCCACGTCGCGAGCAGCTCCGGTTCGGTGAGATACCTCCATGCCCGTTCGACGGTCGTCGCCAGCACGCGTTCGAACCTCACGACGCCGGCGGCGGGGAAGGCGCCGAGCGCGCCGTAGCGCGGTGCGATCGCCGCGTAGCGCGTGAAGGCGTCGGGACCTCCCTGGCCGGCGACCTGAGCGACCAGCGTGTCGAGGTGCACGTGCCAGCCCGCACCGATCGTCGTGTAGCCGTCGACGGGAAGCGCGCGCTGGGTGAACGTGAGGTGCACGCGGTCGCCGTTCGCGGTGAGCTCAAAGCGAACGTACGAGTCGCGGATCGCGCCGCCGGGCGCGCTCAGCTCGATCCAGTCGTACTCGAGAACGTGCGGCGGATCGTAGATGCGCGTACGCAGCGTCAGCCCGCCGCCGGGTTCGCCGTCTTCACCCTCCCACGTCTTGGTGAACTCGCCGCCGACCTCGCGCGGCACCTCGCCGGGATAGAGCCAGGTCGCGCGGAGGTCGGACTCGGTCAGATACGCCCATACGCGCTCGATCGGGCCGGGAAGGTCGCGTTCGAACCGCAGCGCGTGCGCGTCCAGCAGGGTGCCGAAATCAGGGACGGTCGTCTCGTCGGGCACGATGGTGTTCCTTACTCCGCGGGGCGGGCGAGCTGCTGTTCCAGCGCGTCGAACCGGCCGGACCAGAAGCGGCGGAAGCGCGCGAGCCAGGCGTCGAGCTCGGCGAGCCCGCTCGGGTCGAGCGCGTAGATGCGGCGCTGCGCGTCTCGGCGGACGTGGATCAGGCCGGCGTCGCGCAGCAGCCGCAGATGCTGTGAGACGGCGGGCGCCGTCATGTCGAAGCGGCGCGCGATCTCGCCGGCCGGGAGCTCGCGCGTGGCGAGCATCTCGATGATGCGCCGCCGGGTCGGGTCGCCGAGCGCCGCGAAGCCGTGCATGCGGCCATAGTATGCGATACGCTTAAATAAGTAAAGACCTTAGAATATCGGCAATCGAACAGAGGTTCGATGGCCGGCTGCTTCGAAGTGGTGGCTAACGACGCGCCTTGCCGGCGCGGGAGCAGTGTGGGAATGACCGGCGACGGCTTCGCACTCTGCCACGCATCTGGCACTTTGGCGCGATACCGTCGGAAACACTTACCGACAGCATTCTGCGACACGGAGCATCATGGCCGACGAAAAAGCACTCGCCCTCTCGAACGCGCTCGCCCAGATCGAGCGTCAGTTCGGAAAGGGCTCCATCATGAAGATGGGCGAGTTCTCCGACAGAATGGCGTTCGACGTCATCTCGACGGGATCGATCGCCCTCGACCTCGCGCTCGGCGTCGGCGGCTTGCCGCGCGGACGCGTCGTCGAGATCTACGGACCGGAGTCGAGCGGCAAGACGACGCTTGCACTCCACGTCATCGCCGAGGCGCAGAAAGCCGGCGGCACCGCGGCGTTCGTCGACGTCGAGCACGCGCTCGACCCGACCTACGCGAAAGCGCTCGGGATCGATCTCGACAACCTCCTCGTCTCGCAACCCGATACCGGTGAGCAGGCGCTCGACATCGCCGAGATGCTCGTGCGCTCCAACGCGGTCGACGTCGTCGTCGTCGACTCGGTCGCCGCGCTCGTCACCAAGGCCGAGCTCGAAGGCGACATGGGCGACACCCACGTCGGCCTGCAGGCGCGGCTCATGTCGCAAGCGCTGCGCAAGCTCACCTCCGCGATCTCACGCTCGAAGTGCGTGATGATCTTCATCAACCAGTTGCGCGAGAAGGTCGGCGTCATGTTCGGCAGCCCCGAGACGACCTCGGGCGGCCGGGCGCTGAAATTCTACGCCTCGGTGCGGCTCGACGTGCGCAAGCTCGAGCAGATCAAGGTCGGGCAGGACGTCGTGGGCACGCGCACCCGCGTCAAAGTGGTGAAGAACAAGGTCGCGCCGCCATTCCGCATGGCCGAGTTCGACATCACCTACGGCCGAGGGATCTCGAAGATGGGCTCGATCATCGACGTCGCGCTCGAACGGAACATCGTCGGCAAGTCGGGCTCGTGGTACACCTACGGCGAGCAGCGCATCGGTCAAGGCCGCGAGAACGCGAAGTCGTTCCTCGAAGAGCACACCGACGTCGCCGACGAGATCGCGACCAAGATCCGCGAGGCGCTCAAGGCGACCGTCGCCCCGAACGGCCTCGCGAAACCCGTCGGGGTTGCAGCGAAGGACGACGAGTAGCCCATGCCTTCAGCTCGGGTGACGGCGCTTCGCATGCTGGCGGCGCGCCGTCTCACCGAGGCGCAACTGTTTGCGAAGCTGGAGCGGAAGGGCTTCGACGACGAGGCGGTCGCGGCGGCGATCGCCTCGTGCAAGCGCGACGGGCTGCTCGACGACGAGCTGTTCGCGACGCTCTACGTCGAGACGAAGCGCGCGGCGGTCGGCGACGCCCGCCTCGTCGGTGAGCTTGTGAAGCGCGGGATCGATCGCGACGCCGCGCGCGAGCGCGTCGCCTTGGCCGAGGTCTCGGAGCCCGCGCGGGCCGGCGCGGCGTACGACCGGATTCGGCGCGCCAAGCCCGACGTCTCCTATCAGTCCGCCGCGCGGAAGCTCGAACGGCTGGGATTCCCAGCATCGCTGATCTACAGGCTCCTGCGAGAGCGGGCCGGGTCCGATCTCGGCGACGTCCTCGCCGATCTTCAGTGAGGCGGCGAGGAAAGCTCCAGCGTGGCATGGTATGGTCGGCGTGACGATGCGACTCACGACCGTTCGTGCGCTGCTATGCACGCTCGCGGCCCTCGCGTTGCTCGCGCCGCTTCCGGCCGCGGCGCTCGAGCTCGACTCCATCTCCAAAGCGGCCGCGAGCTATACGGTCGGCGACCCCAAGCTGGAGTCGATGTACCGTACGGCCCTGCTGCACAACGGCCAGCAGATCACGCTCGCCTCGGACGGTACCACCTACGTCAAGACGGGCGACATCCCGGCCGAGTGGCTGCGCGACGCGAGCGTCCAGGTCCGACCGTACTTGTTCTTCGCCAAGAACGACCCGCAGATCGCGAGCCTGCTCCGCGGCACGATCGCGCGGATGGGCAAGTATCTGCAGGCCGATCCGTACGCGAACGCCTTCACACTCGACTACCGCGTGTGGGAGCGGAAGTTCGAGCTCGACTCCCTGGCGTACCCGATCACGCTCGCGTGGACGTACTGGAAGGTGACCGGCGATGCGTCGATCTTCACCGGCGATCTTTCGCTCGGGTTCGACAGCGCGCTTGCGACGATGGAAAAGGAACAAGACCATCCGCGCAACTCCAGCTACGTGCACAAGGAGATGCCGCAGGGTGGTAAGGGCGCCCCGGTCGCCTACACCGGGATGATCTGGACCGGCTTCCGGCCCTCGGACGATGCCTGCACGTACAACTTCCTGATCCCCTCTGAAATGATGGCCGTCGTCTCGCTCGGCCAACTGGAAGAGATCGAACGCGTCGTGTACCACAACGTCATCAAGGCGCAGCGCGCCAAAGCACTGCGCAACGAGGTGCAGAACGGCATTCAGACGTGGGGCGTGCAATTCACGCCGAACTACGGCTACGTCTACGCCTACGAGGTCGACGGCCTCGGACAGGCCTTGCTCATCGACGACGCGAACGTCCCTTCGCTGCTGTCGGCGCCGTACATCGGGTACACGAAGTCGACCTCGTTCGTGTACAAGAACACCCGCAAGCTCTTGCTGTCCAAGGACAATCCGACGTATTACGTCGGAAAGTACGCGCGCGGGATCGGCTCGCCGCACACGACGGAGAACATGGTCTGGCCGATCGCGATGCTGATGCAAGGATTCACCGCGACGACCGATGCCGAGCGGAAGGACGTTCTCTCGCAGTTACTGGCGTCGGATCCGGGCGATCATCTGCTGCACGAGTCGTTCAATCCCGACGATCCCACGAAGTTCACGCGGGCCAGCTTCGGCTGGCCGAACGCGCTCTTCAGCGAGTACGTGATGACCGAGTTCGAAGGCATCCCGGCACTGCCGGTCGGCAGCACGGCGGACCTCACCTTCGCCGGCGACTGAGGTGAGCATCTTCCCCACGCCGCCCGATCCGCGCCGTCCGGTCGACGTCGCGGTCGGAATCCAGTGGGGCGACGAGGGGAAGGGGCGAATCGTCGATCTGCTCGCCCGCGACTACGCCATCGTGGCGCGCTTCGGCGGCGGCGACAACGCCGGCCACTCGATCGAGGTCGGCGAGACGAAGCTCGCGCTGCACATCGTCCCGTCCGGCGTCCTGGTCGAAGGCACGACGCTGCTGATCGGCGCGGGGACCGTCGTCTCGCTGCGCGGGCTGACCGACGAGCTCGACACGCTGGCGAAGCTCGGCGTCGACGTCGCGCGGGTCGTCGTCTCGGCGCGCGCGCACGTCGTCTTTCCGTATCATGCGGCGCTCGACCGGCTGCTGGAGAAGCAACGCGGCGGCGCGGCGATCGGGACGACCGGGCGCGGGATCGGCCCGGCCTACGTCGACCGGGTCGGGCGGCTGGGGATCACCTTCGGCGACCTCGCCAAGCCCGAAGCGCTCGCCTCGAAGATTCGCCACGGGCTGCTCGCGAAGGCGCCGCAGTTCGCGGGCGCCGACGACGTGCCGCGCGAGGAAGACTTGGTCGGTGAGGCGCTGGAGCTCGCCGCGCGCATCGTCCCGCACGTCGTCGACGACGTCGCGCTGCTGCACGCGGCGATCGCCCGCGGCGAACGGATTCTGGCCGAGGGCGCGCAGGGCACGATGCTCGACGTCACCTACGGGACCTATCCGTTCGTCACCAGCTCGCACACCGTCGCCGGCGGCGCCTGCATCGGGCTCGGGATCGGACCGACGACGGTCGGACGCGTGCTCGGCGTCGCGAAGGCGTACTGCACCCGCGTCGGCAGCGGACCGTTTCCCTCCGAGCTGCACGACGAGCGCGGCGAACGGCTGCGCACCGTCGGTCGCGAGTTCGGCGTCACGACCGGCCGCTCGCGTCGGTGCGGCTGGTACGACGCGGTCGCAGCGCGCTACGCCGGTCAGCTCAACGGCCTCGACGGGCTGGTGATCACCAAGCTCGACGTGCTCTCGGGGTTCGAGCGGCTCGGGATCGTCACCGGGTACCGGCGCGCCGACGGCACGCCGTGCGGCGTCGACGGGTTGGCCGATCCGGGCCTGCAGGTGGAGATCGAAGAGCATCCCGGCTGGCCCGACGAGATTCGCGGCGTCCGCCGCATCGCCGACCTGCCGCCGGCCGCGCGCGCGTTTCTCGACCGCCTGGCCGCGGTCACCGGCGTTCCGGTGCTCGCCGCGTCGGTCGGCCCGGAGCGTTCCTCCCTCGCCGTGTAAGACGCCCGAGTCCCGAATTGTCATCCTGAGCTTGGCGAAGGGTCGCTCTGTGAAGCGTGATCCGCGCCAAACGGTTGCCTGCTTAGCGCGCCTCCATAAAAAACGGTCGATGCTCGGCCGATAGTATCCACAGCACCGGCATGGACGCTCGGTGGGCACGGGCCATGGTCGGCTTATCCACGGAGCGATGTATATCGCTCCGCGAAGGTGGAAATTGGAGCGTCTGACCACGTCTGTCGCGTCGTATCCGGTCCGGATTCGGGACTGGTGGAGCGTGCAGACCGGAACGAATCGCATCGTGTACGGCGCGATCGCTTCGGCGTTGGTCCTCGCCCTCGTGCTGTTCGCCGCGCTCCGCTTCCGCGGCCCAGACTACGCCGTGCTGTTCTCGAATCTGCAGCCCGACGAAGCGAACGCGGTCGTGCAGAAGCTCGACGCGGAGAAGGTCCCGCACCGCCTCGCCGACGGCGGCGCGACGATCCTGGTCCCCCACGAGCTGGTCTACGAGAAGCGCGTCGAGCTCGCCGGTCAAGGCGTCGTCAAAGCGGGCGGCGGCACCGGGTTCGAGCTGTTCGACCGCACCAACCTCGGGATGACCGACTTCCAGGAGAAGATCGCCAAGACGCGCGCGACCGAGGGCGAGCTGCAGCGGACGATCTCCGGGCTGACGCCCGTGCAGTCGGCCCGCGTCCACATCGCTTCGCCCGCGGCCTCGCTCTACTCGAACACGCAGCAGCCGACGACCGCCTCCGTCGCGATCGCGACGAAGAGCGGGATGCAGCTCTCCGCGCAAGAGGTTCGCGGGATCACCCAGCTCGTCTCCGGCGCCGTCGAGGGGCTCAAGCCCGAGAACGTCACGATCGTCGACCAGAACGGCACCGTGCTCCGCCCTTCGGCGCTCGAAGACGCCGGCGCCGTCGGCGATGCGTCCAGCGCGCTGAAGCTGACCCAAGACCAGATGGTCGCGAAAGAAAAGTTCGAGTCCGATCTGCAGCAGTCGCTCCAGGGCCTGCTCGACACGACGATCGGCGCGCACCGCTCGGCCGTGCGCGTCGCGAGCCTGATGGACTTCGACGCCGTCTCGACGGAGACGAAGACCTACGCGCCGCAAGGCTCGGTCCTCTCGGAGAAGACGAAGCGCGAGTCGTTGACGGGGAACATCACGCCGCCGAAGGGCGCGATCGGCGTGCCCGGGACGACGACCAACGTGATCCCGACCTATCAAGGGACGCAGAACCAGCAGGGCAATGGGCGCTACGCGGGCAGCGAGGCGACGCGCAACTATCAGGTCGGCGAGCAGACGTCGAAGCACGTCAACGCGCCGGGCAAGGTGACGCGCCTTTCGGTCGCCGTGCTCGTGAACGTCCCGGCCGCAGCGGCGCTGCCGCCCGGAAACAACGCCGCCCCCTCGTACGTCGTCGCCGCCGCCGACGTGCAGAAGATTCGCAACGCGGTCTCGGCCGCGGCCGGGATCGATGCGACCCGCGGCGACCAGATCTCGGTCGAAGCGATCCCGTTCGCGCCGGAAGCGCTCGCCCTCGGCGGCCGCGGTGCGGCGACGACCACGACCGTGTTCGGACTCCCGACCGTCCCGTTCGTCGCGCTGATCGTGATCCTCGCGGTCGTCGGCGCGGGCTTCGGGCTCGGGATGCTGCGCCGCCGCACCTTCCGCCCGAGCTCCGAGCTGCCGACCTTCGACTCGACGCTCGCCGAAGAGCTGCCCTCGTTCGAAGAGCATCCGATGCTCGACGGGACGCCGTCGATCGCGGCGCCGATCCGCTCCGCCGCCGACCTCACCCGCGAGCAGATGATCGAGTACGTCACCACCGTCGCTCAAGAGAACCCAGACAACATCGCCAAGCTCGTGAAACTCTGGTTGGCCGAATAACATGATTCACGATAAGCCGATTCTGACGCTTGGCGACGACATCGGGTCGTCGTACATGGAGAGCTACGCGCCGCCGGCGGTCCCCGACATGACGGGACCGGAGAAGGCGGCGATCCTGATGATCACGATCGGGCTCGAGCTCGCGGCGTCGATCTTCAAGTTCTTGCGCCAGGACGAGGTCGAGCGCGTCGTGCTCGAGATCGCGAAGATCTCGACGGTCCCGATCGAGAAGCGCGACGCGGTCGTCCAGGAAGCGTACCAGCGCGCGATCGCCCTCAAGTACATCAACGAGGGCGGGATCGAGTACGCCAAGGAGATCCTGGAACGCTCGTTCGGCGCGGGTCAGGCCGACGACATGACCAACCGGCTCTTCGCGGCGCTCAAGCACGGCAACCCGCTGGAGCTGGTGAAGAAGACCGATCCCGCGCAACTGCTCGAGTTCATCAAGGAAGAGCACCCGCAGACGATCGCGCTGATCCTGGTCTACATGTCGCCCGATCAGGCCGGCGGCGTGCTCTCGCAGCTCGAGCCCGAGCTGCAGGGCGAGGTCGCGATGCGGATCGCGATCCTGCAGAAGACCGCGCCCGAGATCCTGGAGCAGCTCGACGAGCTGCTCGGACGCCGGCTCATGGTCAGCGGTTCGGACTTCACCAAGGGCGGCGGCGTCGGAACGCTCGCGTCCGTCATGGGTTTCGTCGACCGCGAGACCGAGAAGAACATCCTCGACGGGCTCGCCAAGCGCGATCCCGCGGTCGCCGAGGAAGTCAAGAAGCTGCTGTTCGTCTTCGAGGACATCATCAATCTCGACGACCGGGCGATCCAGCGCGTGCTCAAGGAAGTCGACGGCAAAGACCTCGCGCTCGCGCTCAAGACCGCGAACGACGAGCTGCTGCTGCGGGTCTTCAAGAACATGTCGACCCGCGCCGCGACGACGCTGCGCGAGGACATCGAAGTGCTCGGGCCGGTGCGCGTGCGCGAGGTCGGCAAGGCGCAGCAGAACATCGTCGACGTCATCCGCACGCTCGAAGAGAACGGCCAGATCGTCATCGCTCGCGGCGGCAAGGAAGACCGCATCGTCTAGATGGGCCGCGTCGTAAAAGGGGTGCAGCTGCGCGTCGAGCGCTATCAGTTGGTGGCTCCGGAGATCGCGGAGCCGCCGATTGGGACTGTCGATGACGCCGGGGACCTCGAGTCCCCGGACGTTTTCGACTTCGCCGACGAGCAGGTGCTGCTCGACGCGCCGCTCGGGGCCGTTCCGGCGGGTCCGGCGATCGACGTCGAGGCGGTTCGCGCGCAGGCCGAGGCGCTGGTCGAGGACGCAACGCGCAACGCGGAACACCTGCTGGCCGACGCGCACTCGCGCGCTCGCGCGCTGGTCGAAGACGGCGCGGCGCGAGCCGACGCGATCGCGCAGGAGGCGCGCAAGCGCGGCCACGACGAGGGCTTTCACGCCGGGCGCGAGGCCGCCGACCACGAGATGAACGACATGCTCGTGACGATGCGCGGCCTGCTCGAGATGGGGCGCGCCGAACGCCACAAGCTGATCGAGGACGCGGAGCCCGAGCTGGTGCGGCTCGCGCTCGGGATCGCGGAGCGCGTGCTGCACCAGCAGATCGCGCTCGACCGCGGCGTCGTGTTCGAGATGGCGAAGACGGCGATCGCGCGGCTGATCGAGCGCGACACGGTGACCGTGCGCGTCAACCCCGCCGACCTCGAACGGATGCGCGAGCACCGCGACGAGCTGATCGCGATCGGCGACATCCGCAACCTGCGGCTCGTCGAGGACCAGCGCGTCGACCGCGGCGGCGTCGTCGTCGACACCGACGCCGGGACGATCGACGCCCGCATCTCGACCCAGCTCGACGAGGCGCGGAAGATCCTCCACATCGAAGACGACGTGATCGTCGAACCTGCCCCCGTCGAACTGCCGCTCAAGAGCGAAATTCCGACGACGAAGGCCTCGTAGTGGCGGCGTTTTCGGCGACGCGGTATGTCGAGGAGCTGAACGAGGCCGAGTTGATCCGCACCAACGGCAAGGTCAGCCAGGTGATCGGCACCGTGATCGAGTCGAACGGGCCGCCGATGGCGATCGGCGAGACGGCTTCGATCGCCTACCGCCGCACGGCGCAGCCGGTGCTCGCCGAAGCGGTCGGGTTCCGCGATGCGAAGGTGCTGCTGATGCCGCTCGGCGAGCTGGGCGGGATCGCCGCCGGCTCCGGCGTCGTCGCGCTCGGCAAGCCGCTGCAGATCGGGCTCTCCGACGGGCTGCTCGGGCGCGTGCTCGACGGGCTGGGCCGTCCGCTCGACGGGCTCGGCCCGATCCTCGACGCGCGCCGGGCGGAGGTCGGCGGTACGCCGCCGAGCGCGCTGCTCCGCCGCCGCGTCACCGAGCCGCTCGGCGTCGGCGTGCGCGCGATCGACGGGCTGCTCACCGTTGGAAAAGGGCAGCGCGTCGGGATCTTCGCGGGGTCCGGCGTCGGGAAGTCGACCGTGCTGGGGATGATCGCGCGCAACACCGCCGCCGACGTCAACGTGATCGCGCTCGTCGGCGAACGCGGGAAAGAAGTCCGCGACTTCCTCGAGCGCGATCTCGGCGAAGCGGGCCTGAAACGCTCGGTCGTCGTCGTCGCGACCTCGGACCAGCCGGCGCTGGTGCGGATCAAGGCGGCGTTCGTCGCCACGCGCATCGCCGAGTTCTTCCGCGACAAAGGTCTCGACGTGCTGCTGATGATGGACAGCATCACGCGCTTCGCGATGGCGCAGCGCGAGGTCGGGCTTGCGATCGGCGAACCGACCACGACGCGCGGCTACACGCCCTCGGTCTTCGCCTTGCTGCCGAAGCTGCTCGAACGTACCGGCACCTCGGAGCACGGGACGATCACGGCGCTCTACACGGTGCTGGTCGACGGCGACGATCTGAACGAACCGGTCGCCGACGCGGTCCGCTCGATCCTCGACGGACACATCGTGCTCGCGCGCAAGCTCGCGGCCGCGAACCACTATCCGGCGATCGACGTGCTCGGCTCGGTCAGCCGCGTGATGCCGGACGTCGTGCCGCCCTCGCAGCTCAGCTCGGCCTCCGCGGTGCGCGACATTCTGGCGACCTACCGTGAGGCGGAGGACCTGATCAACATCGGCGCCTACGTCCCCGGCTCGAACCCGCGCGTCGACCACGCGCTCGCGCGCATCGACCAAGTCCGCCTTTTCCAGCGCCAGGGAATATACGAACGCTCCACCTACCTCGACGCCCAGCGCGCCGTGATGGGCTTGGCATGACGTTCAAATTCAGGCTCGATCCGGTGCTCGGTCATCGCGAGCGCGTCGAGCACGAGAAGGCTGCCGAGCACGGGCGTGCGCTCGCCGATCAGCTCGCGGCCGCGCAGATGCGCGACCGGCTGCTCTCGAACCGCGACGAGCTCCGCGAGCGGCTGGTGCGCGAGCACGCCGAGTTCGACGCCGAGACGCTGCGTGCGACCTACACGCACCTCGACTACCTCGACCGCGCGATCGTCGCCGCCGGGCAGCGCGTCGATGCGTGCGCGGCCGAGACGGAGCGCGCGCGCGCGCGGCTGGTCGACGCCGCCAAGGATCGCAAGGTGCTCGACACGCTCAAAGAGCGCCGCCGTGAAGCGCACGACCTGGAGACCGCGCTCGCCGATCAGCGCGAGCTCGACGATCAGAACGCGCGCGTGTTCGAGCGCGCGCATCCCTTCGAAGGACAACCGTCGTGATCGTAACGCGCCGCCGCAAACCGCAATCGCATCCCGGCCGCTGGCTGTTCCCGCTCGCCGCGCTGGCGATCGTGGGATTCTTCCTGGGCTGGCCGCCCTCGCAGCGCGCGATCGCGAACGGCCCGCTCAAGCCGGTCTGGAACGCCGGAGCGAGTGCCGGCGCCGTCGTCGCGCGGCCGCTCTCGTTCGCCGGCCAGCAGCAGACGATCACCGATCGCAACCGCGAGATCCGCATGCTGAACGACCGGCTCGAAACGCAGCGGCAGGCCAAGGCCGACGTGGAGGCGCGCGCGCAGCAGCTCGAGCAGCAGGTCGCCGCGCTCGCGAATCAACCGCACGCGTCGGCCCCGCTCGCGCGCCCGCGCCCGGCGCCGAGTGCGGCGGTTTTCGGCGGTCCGGCGCAATCGCTCGGCACACCGAGCGCCGATGAGAAGCGGCTGGCCGCGACCTGGTCGGCGATGGAGCCTGAGAAGGCCGCCGCGGTCATCCAGCGGCTCCCCGACGATCAGGTCGTCCGCGTCCTGGCGGCGATGGATGCCGACAGCGCCGGAGCGATCATGAACGCGCTCCCGACCGGAACGGCCGCCCGGATCAGCCGGGCCGCCGCTCAGGTCCAGCCCGTCGCTCGCCGATAGACCGTTCAAGGCTCGCCCCCAAGCGAGTCCGGCGGCGTCTATGCCGCCCGAACGCAGAACATCACAACCGAAAGGAGGTGACACTCTGAATCCCATCATCCTCATCAACCCTGGATCGACGGCCACCGGAACCCCGAGCGCGAGCAAGACGCCGCTCTCGAGCTCTGCCGGCGGTGCGCTCTTTCACGCCCAGTTCGGCGACTCGCTCGCAACGCTGGCGCAGAAGATCGCCGTGCCGTCGACGGCCGGCGCGACGACCACCGTCGACGCCGGGCTCGAGCGTGCCGTCAAGGACCAGCTCGACCGGGGAACCTCGCTCCAGGACCTCATCACGCGCTTGGCGGGCTCGCTCGCGACGTCGGTTGCAGCTCAGCTCGGTATCTCGCCGCAGGTGGCTCTGGAGCACTTGACCCAGGCGTTTACGCAGGCGCTCCAACCCAACGACACCGGACCGCCTCTCACGAACGCCGAGAGGGCGTCATCCCTCGTAGCACGGTTTCGGCAGATCGCCGAGCTCGCGACGAGGGTGACGAACGGAGAGACGGGGCAACCGATCAGAACGATCGCAGGACAACGCTCGGACGCCGAACAGGCGAAAGCGACGCCAGCCCCCCAACCGGACCGAATCCTCCGCGACGCGCTCGCAGCGCTCGCGGCGCCCGCGTCTCCCGCCCTCGACGCGACGTCACTCGCATCGCCCGTTCCCGTCGCACCCGCGACGGCGAGCGACGACCGAGCCGTCGTCCTTCCCGCACCGGTGCAAGAGATCGCGACCGGCGGCGACACGCCGCTCGGCCGGATTCTCACGCGCGCGATGCTCGCCGGTGACCCGCCCGCGACTCCGCTCGCGGGACCGATCGCCGGACCGGGAAGCTCCCATCTCGGCACACTGCCGCCGAACGTCGTCACGAATCCGGTGAACCCGGCGGCGACTCCGGCGGTCGACGCGTTCCTTACGGCGTTCGCCGGCGCGCTCGCGCGCACCGATGCGCCGAACGTGGCGTCGACCCGCAGCGAGGACGTGCCGTCCTCCACGCAACCCGCCGTCGCGGTCTCCGCACCGCCCGGCGCAACGTCCGCGCTCTCGTTCGCGATTCCGATCGTGCACGACGCGGCACCGGTCGCACCGCCCACGCCCGCTTCGACGATGCCGCAGCCGCAGCACGTCGACGCGAACGCGGTCGTCGACCAGATCCTGCGCGCGATGTCGATCCGTACCACCGACGGTCAGTCGGAAGTGCGGCTCCGGCTCGTCCCCGAGCAGCTCGGCGACGTCAGCGTGAAGCTGATCGTCTCCGGCGGTTCGGTCGACGCGTCGATCACCGCGCACACCGCCGACGCGCAGACCGCGCTTGCCGGCGGGCAGAACCAGCTCGCGAAAACCCTCGCGGAGGCCGGCCTGAAGCTGCAAAGCTTCACCGTCGGACTCGCCGGCGGCGGCTTCGCGGACGCCCGCGACCAGTCGCGTCCGAACGATTCGTGGACTCGCACCGGCTCGCGCCGCTTCGGCGGCGTGGAGGCGGTCGACGCCGACCTCTCCGACGACGCATCGCTGATCGCAAGCTCGAGCTTCGGCCCGCCGATCTACTCGGCGCGCACGCTGCCCGGCAACTTCAACATCCTCGCGTAACACGAAAGCACACTCGCATGAGCGTCACTACGTCAACCGGCGGTCTTCCGATCGACCAGTTGATCTCCCAGACTCAGAGCGCCGCTGCACCCGCAGCGTCGTCGCTGAGTTCCCAGCTCGGGGAAGATGCCTTCCTCAAGCTGCTGACGGCGCAGCTGCAGAACCAAGACCCCCTCAACCCGATGAACGACACGCAGTCGGTCGCACAGCTGGCGCAGTTCTCTGCCCTGCAGGCGACGACCGATCTGAAGAACGCGTTCACTTCGTTCGAATCGAACTTCTCCGTGATGCAATCGGCCGGGCTTCTCGGCAAGATGGTCTCGGCGCAGTCGACCGACGCGAACGGCAACGTCTCGACCGTCACCGGCACCGTCAAGACCATCTCGGTCATCAACGGCACTCCGGAGTTCACCCTCGCCGGCCAGAACGGAAACCTCCTGGTCGACGGAAACGGCAACCCGCTGCAGCTTCCCACCTCCGCGATCCTGTCGATCGGCAGCGCGAGCTCCGCGCCTGCCGGCAGTACCGGACCGTAGCCCCCACCATGGACGATCCGAAGATCAACGGGATCATCCCGCCGGCGATCGATCCGGCCGCGCGCCCCAAAGGCGTTCCGGTCCAGATTCCGCCGGCCGGCGGTGCGTTCCGCGACGTCCTGCGCACGGCGCAGGCGCCCGCGGTCGGGCTACCGCTCAAGTTCTCGGCTCACGCGCAGCAGCGCCTGGAGTCGCGCAACATCCGCCTCTCCTCGGACGACGTCGCAAAGATGAACGCGATGGCGGACAAGGCGGCGGCCAAAGGCGCGAAACAGTCGCTCTTCATGATGCGCGACGTCGCGATGGTCGTGTCGATCCAGAACCGCACGGTCATCACCGCCGTCGACCAAACCAGCATGAAAGAGAACGTCTTCACGAACATCGATTCCGCGGCCATCATCGAATGATGGCCGCTCAACGGCGCTCCGGCCCAGCCTCCGCGCCCCCCACTTCGTGGGGCCCCCAAACGTTGGGGCGCTCGCGAAACGAGCACGGCGACATTCCTCGAGGGCGCCCCGTAACAACCTTTACCTTTTTCACTCAGAGAGCGGACCATTTGGAGCTCTCGCGTGGGGCCGATCGAACGACGCCCCATGGTTCGATGACACGAAAGGTCAGTTAGATGGCTTTCGATTCGTTGTTCATCGGTGTCACCGGTCTGGAAGCGTACCAGAACCAGATCGACACCATCTCGAACAACATCGCCAACGTTGGGACGACCGGCTTCAAGGGGCAGGACGTCAACTTCCAAGACCTGATCTATCAGGCGCAGAGCTTCGCCACGGCGCCGACCCAAGTGAACGGCGGCATCAACGCCCAGGACTCGGGTCTGGGCGTGAAGATCGGTTCGATCGACACGAACTTCTCGCAGGGCGGCCTCACGACGACCGGCGTCAACACGAACCTCGCCATGAACGGCGACGGTTTCTTCATCCTGCGCAAGCCGAACGGCAACGGGACGCCGCTCTACACGCGCAACGGCGACTTCTCGCTCAACTCGAGCGGCCTGCTCTACGACGGGTCGAACGGGATGGCGGTCCAGGGCTACCTGGCCGGCAAGAACGGCGTCATCACGCAGACGGGGACGCCGGGCGACATCACGATCCCACTCGGCCTGCAGTCGCAGGCGGTCGGAACCGGCCTCAACGCGACCGAGAAGTTCGGCGCGGCGGGCGATCAGGTCTTCGACGTCTCGATGGGCGGCAATCTCGATCAGAGCCAGTGGATCAAAGAGGCCCAGGGCTTGCAGGCGTTTCCGCCGGCTGCCGGCACCGGTCAGCCGTACTCGATCTCGACCACGATCTACGACTCGCTGGGTAACGCGCATCTCGCGCAGGTCACCTACACGCCGGACGCGACCGGCGCGGCCGCGGGACCGCCCGCGGTGAACGGTCTGCCGAACCAAGTCGCGGATTCGAGCGGCGCGCTGCACAATGCGGCGACGCGCTGGAAGGTCTCCGTCTCGTTCGCCGACGGCACGACGTTCGACGCGATCCAGACGCCGGGTTCGATCGCGGCCGGCGGCGTGGTGACCCCGGCCGTCAACACGGCGGCTCCGGTGAACGCCGGGACGGTCGGGTTCGCGTACTTCGATCCGAACGGCCAGTACGTCAACACATCCTCGATCGAGGGGACGGCGCCCGGTCAGAACATCACCGGCGCGAACGTTCACACGAACAACGGCGCCGCGTCGCTGCAGACCGGCGACCAGCTCAACATCCGCGCTTGGGGAACCGGCAACACCAACGCGGCGACCGCGCCGACGGCTGGCGGGCCGGCTCCGCAGACCGGGCCGATCGGGCTCGACTTCCACAGCTCGACCTCGCTCTCGGGTTCGTCGACCGCGAACGTGCTCGCGCAGAACGGCTTCGCCGCCGGGATCCTGTCGAACATCACGATCGGCCAGGACGGCACGATCAGCGGCGCGTTCTCGAACGGCCAGACGTCGACGCTCGGGCGCGTCGCGATCGCGACGTTCCAGAACGAGCAGGGCCTGCAGCGCGTCGGCGGCAGCGATTTCGGTGAGACGGCCAACTCCGGCCTCGCCCAAGTCGGGACAGCGGGCGTCGGCCGGTTCGGTGCGATCGTCTCGGGTGCGCTCGAGTCCTCGAACGTCTCGATCGCCGACGAGTTCACCAAGATGATCGCGGCCCAGAACGCGTATCAGGCGAACTCGAAGAGCATCACGACGGCCTCCGAGGATATGCAAACGGTCATCGCCCTGATCCGCTAGTGGTCTATCGCGGGAATCGGGGGCACATCGCTTCGTTGCCTCGGGGTTCGCGTACCGAAGTACGCTTCACCCGTCGGCGCCTCGCGCTGTACCCCCGCTTCCCGCTCTGGCATAGTTAGGGCGAGATGATTGCTTTACGGCGGCTCAATAATGAGCCCATTATGGTGAATCCGGACCTGATCGAGTCGCTCGAGGCGACGCCGGACACCGTCGTGACCCTGACCAACGGCAACAAGCTGCTGGTACGGGACTCCATGGCCGAGATCAGCGAGAAGATCGTCGAGTTCAAGCGCCGGATCTACGGACCTGACGCACAAGAGGACGCTCGCTAGCTCCCTTCCGAGCCCGGCACTCAATTGCGCGTCCCGCGGGGCCGATAGTCACTCAAGAGTACTCCTCGTGACCCGGTCCCCGTTCGGAAAGGCCGTACCTTGGATTTCGCGACGATCATCGGCCTGCTACTGGCCGTCGCCGCCCTCGCACTGTCGGCGTTCATCGGCAAGGTCGACGCCAGCGTCATCTTCGCGCGGTACGAGGCGTTCATCTTGGTCTTCGTCGGGACGATCGGCGCGACGATGGTTTCCTTTCCGATGCGCACGTTCACGCGCGGGCTGTGGGCCGGTCTGCGGACCGCGTTCGTCGAGCCCGCGTACCATGAGCGCGAGGTGATCGCGACGCTCGTCTCGTTCGCCGAGAAAGCGCGCCGCGAAGGTCTGCTGGCGCTCGAGAACGAGGCGGCGGCGCTCGAAGACGATTTCATGCGCAAGGGGATCCAGCTCGTCATCGACGGCCGGGACACCGACATCATCCGCAAGATCCTCGAGACCGAGATCGCCTTCGTGCAGGAGCGCAACGCGAAGGCCGAGGCGATCTTCATGACGATGGGCGGCTTCTCGCCGACGCTCGGGATCATCGGCACCGTGCTCGGCCTGATCGCGATGCTGAAGGCGCTCGGCGCGCTGACGGGCTCCAGCAACATCGCCGGCCAGCTCGGCGTCGCGACCGCGCAGGCGTTCGTCGCGACGTTCTTCGGGATCGCGCTGGCGAACTTGCTGTGGATCCCGCTGGCCGGCAAGATCAAGGAACGCGCCGGTGAGCAGCTGCTGCTGCGCGAGATCATGGTCGAGGGAATCCTCTCGATCCAAGCCGGCGACAATCCGCGCCTGCTCGAGGAGAAGCTGCACGCGTTCCTCGATCCGGAGGAGCGCGAGACCGAGATCGAAGCCGGCGGCGCGGTCACCGGAGAGCCGGAACTTGCCGGAGCCTAGATGGCGCTGACCCGGGGCGATACTCGCTCGCGCCTGCGGCGCGGCGGCGAGAAGGAAGCGATGGAGAGCGCCGGCATGATGCGCTGGCTCCTCACCTACGCCGACATGATCACGCTCCTGCTGGCGCTGTTCATCATCCTCTTCGCGATCTCGAACATCTCGGCGGTGAAGTTCAACAAGCTCGCGCGCGCGATCTCGGGCGGGTTCAACAGCACCAGCTCGATCAACGAGCCGCCGAACGGCGGGACGACCGGGTCCGAGCGCGGCCGCACCGATGAAGCGAACATGGCGGTGGCGAAGTCGCAGCTCGACCGCTACATCGCGCAGCAGAACCTGCAGTCGAAGGTCCAGACGAGCATCACCAAACAGGGGCTCGTCATCACGCTGCTCAGCGACAAGGCGTACTACAACTCCGGCTCGGCCGACCTGCGCCCCGAGACGAAGCTGCTGCTCGACGTGGTCGCCGCGCAGCTGCGCAACGTGAAGAACGCCGTGCGCGTCGAGGGCAGCACGGACAACGTGCCGATCGCGACCGCAGCCTACCCCAGCAACTGGGAGCTCTCGGCGGCGCGTGCGACGGGCGTGACGCGGTACCTCGTCGAGCGCGACAAGATCGTCCCGACGCGCATCTCGTTCGCGGGCTACGGCCAGTTCCACCCGAGGTTCCCGAACGACACCGACGCCCACCGCCAGCAGAACCGGCGCGTCGACATCGTCATCCTGAACGGCCAGTCCGCCCCGACCCCGATCCCGGAGACTGAGGCAAACCCGTGAGCGTGTTATCGCAAGAAGAGATCGATGCGCTGGTCAATCAGCTCGCGGCGCCGGAGACGGCGCCGGTGCCGGAAGTCCGGAAGATCAAGTCGTTCGACTTCCGGTTCAACAAGCGGCTCGACAAGTTCAGCACGAACCAGTTGCAGACGCTGCGGACGCTGCACGACAACTTCACGCGGCTGCTGAACAACTCGCTCTCGGTTTACCTGCGCACGCGGGTCGAGGCGACGATCGTCTCGATCGAGCAGATCAGCTACGGCGACTTCATCGCCTCGATCGGGATCCCGTCGATCCTCTCGATCTTCTCGATGGACCCGCTGCCGGGTTCCGGGATGGCGCAGATCGACTTGAACCTCGTGTTCTCGATCATCGACCGCCTGCTCGGCGGCCCCGGCTGGTACCCGCAGAAGCTGCGCGACCTTACCGACATCGAGCGCACGCTGATGCAGCGCTTCATGGCGCGCATGCTGAACAGCTATCGCGAGTCCTGGAACTACCTGCTGACGCTCTCGCTCAAGATCGAAGCGCTGGACTCGAACCCGCAGTTCATCCCGCGGATCATCCCGCTCGATCAGATCGTCGCCTTCGTCACCTGCGAGCTGAAGGTCGGCGACATGACCGGCGCGATGAACTTCTGCCTGCCGTATCTCGTGCTGCAGCAGATCGGGCCGCAACTCTCGGACTTCCAGTGGTCGCCGAGCGTGGTCGCGGGGCGCGGGATGACCGACCACGACATCGCGCAGCTGGCGCGCAACGTCGAGCGCGCTCCGGTCGACGTGAAGGTCGAGTTGGGCAAGACCGTCGTCTCGCTGCGCGATCTGATCGCGCTGCAGCCGGGGGACCTGCTGATGTTCGACAAATCGGTCGATGAGCCGCTGGCGGTCACCGTGAACGATCGCGAGAAGTTCAAAGTCTTCCCCGGCGTCAACCGCGACAAGCTCGCGGTTCGCGTCAGCCGCATCGTCGAGAACGAGGAGTAACGGTGGCCGACACCCTTCGCCCAATCGCCGACGCGATGTTCGCCTCCGCCGCGAACGTCCTCGGAACGCTCGCCGGCCGCACCGTGGCGGCCGGCAAATCGTCTCGCACGAAGAGTGACGCGTCGATCCGCATCGACCCCGACGTGGTGGCGACCGTTACCCGCATCCCCTCCGCCGATCTGGCGTTCGTCGCCCGCTACCGCAAGCGCGATCTGGCGCGGATCGTCGAGCTGATGCTCGGCACTCCCGGCGAGGGCGGAGAGCTCGACGCGATGCAGCTCTCGATCGTCGCCGAGACCGTCGCGCAGATCTCGAGCGCGATGGGCGAGCGGCTCGCCACCGATGCGAACCACGCCCCGAACGGGATCGAGTCGACCGTCGCCGGCGACGCCGGTGCCTTTCCGGTGCCCCCGTTCGCGACGTACACGGCGCCGCTCGACCTCGGCGAAGGGTTCAGCACCAGCCTCATGCTCGACTTCGACGTGCTCGCGCAGCACCGGCTCGGACCGCAGGCCCCGCAGCCCGCGGTCGCGGCGGCCAAGACCGTCCGCCACGTCGAGGAAGGCCAGCCGGTCACGTTCGCATCGATGCAGCCGACGCCGGTCCGCACCGCGGCTCCGGGCCACGCGAACCTCGACCTGGTGCACGACGTGCCGCTCGAGATCTCGGCGGTCCTCGGCCAGACGGAGCTCTCGCTGCGCGAGGTCGTCTCGATGACGACGGGGAGCGTCTTCGAGCTCGACAAGCTCTCCACCGAACCGATCGACCTGTACGTGAACAACATCCTGATCGCGCGCGGCGAGGTCGTCGTCGTCGACGACAAGTTCGCGGTCAAGATCAGCGAGCTGAACCCCGTCGTCGACAAGGTTTAAGCGCTGACCTTCAACGTCGTCCTTCAGGCGATCTGGGCGCTGGCGGTCGTCGCCGCGCTGCTGCTCGGTCTGACGTACGTGGTCCGGCAGCTCAACCGCGGTCGGATCGTCGCGGCGACCGGAAAACGGCTCGTCACCGTCGTCGAGTCGACGTTCCTGGCGCAAAACGTGACCCTTCACGTCGTGAAGGTCGGCGACCGATACTATCTGGTAGGCGGAGGATCCGCCGGGGTTACGCATATCGCCGATGTCCCGGGTGACGTCGTCGACCCCTACATCGAGACGCAACGGAAGGCGCTCGGCGAGCAACGCGATGCGGTGCTCCGCCTCTTGCAGAGATTCCGAAAGCAGCCGTGAACCGCCGTCTCCTGATCGTCCTCGCCGCGCTGGCCTCGCTGTTCGCCATCGTCGCCTTCGCCGTGCCCGCGTTCGCCCAGGGCGCAGGCCCGGCCAACCCGACGATCCCGATCCCGCGCATCAACATCGGCGTCAGCCCGGCCACCAAGCCGTCCGACGTCGCCCTCTCGCTCCAGATCCTGGTGCTGCTGACGGTCGTCACGCTGGCGCCGACGATGCTGGTGCTGCTGACCTCGTTCACCCGGATCGTCATCGTCCTCTCGTTCGTGCGCACCGCGCTGGGGACGCAGCAGGTTCCGCCGACCCAGGTGCTGGTCGGCCTCTCGCTCCTGCTGACGTTCTTCGTGATGAACCCCGTGATCCAAGAGATCAACACGAACGCGCTGCAGCCGTACCTCTCCAACAAGATCTCGCAATCGGTCGCGGTCGATCGCGCCGCGAAGCCGCTGCGCGCGTTCATGTTCAAGCAGACCCGCGAGAAGGACATCGCGCTGTTCTATTCGTTCACCAAGGAGAAGCGGCCGGCGCAGCAGGCCGACGTGCCGACCTACCTGCTGGTCCCGGCGTTCGTGATCAGCGAGCTGAAGACGGCGTTCCAGATCGGCTTCGCGATCTACATTCCGTTCATCGTGATCGACATGGTGGTCGCATCCGTCTTGCTCTCGATGGGGATGATGATGATCCCGCCCGTCATCATCTCGCTCCCATTCAAGATCCTGATCTTCCTGCTCGTCGACGGCTGGAACCTCACCGTCCAGGCGCTGTTCGCGAGCTTTCAGCGGTGACGTACGCGTCGGTTCTCTCGCTGGGCCGTGAAGCGATTTTCATCGCACTGCTCGTTTGTGCTCCGGCGCTGCTGCTCGGCCTCGCGACCGGACTGATCGTCTCGGTCTTCCAGGCGGTCACGCAGATCCAAGAACCGACGCTCGCCTTCATCCCGAAGATCGTCGTCGTCGCCCTAGCGATCCTCTTGTTCGGTCCGTTCATGCTCGCGCTCCTCACGGACTTCACCACCCGGGTCTTCACGAGCATTCCGCAGTTCATCCAATGAGAAGGCGCTCCGCCCCAGGCGGGTGCGAAGCACCCCGGCGCGAAGCGCCGACGAACCTCGTTCGTGGGTTCCTCCGGAACCCTGCGCCCCCCACGCTTCGCGCGGGGCCCCCAGTCCGAGCTCGCAACAACACTTTCGTACGATCGCGATCCTGCTGCGCTCGCTCCATCACCGGACGGCCATGACCGGCGCGTTCAACGTTTTCGGCCTGTCTACGGGGCAGTTCGAGACGATGCTGCTGGTACTGGTGCGCGTGAGCTGCATGCTCGCGCTGGTGCCGATCTTCTCGCAAACGCAGATCCCGCAGTTGGTGCGGTTCGGGCTCGGGCTGCTGCTGGCGCTCGTCATCGTGCGGATCGTGCCGCCGATCGCGCCGCTCGGCGGGCTTGGTGAGCTGGCCGTCGCCGTCATGGCGCAGGCGTTCGTCGGGTTCGTGTTCGGTTTCGTCGCGTTTCTGCTGTTCACCGGGATCCAGTTCGCCGGTGAGATCATCGACGTGCAGATCGGCTTCGCGGTCGTCAACATCGTGAACCCGCTCACCTCGCAGAACGTGACCGTGATCGGGAACTTCGAGGTCGCGCTGGCGACGCTGCTCTACCTCGCCGCCGATGCGCACCACGTGCTGATCGCCGGGATCGCCGGATCGTTCGCGCTCGTGCCGCTGCCGTTCGCCGCGACACCGGAGCTGGTCGCCGGCGACGTCGTGCGATTTTTCGGGCAGGCCCTGTTCATCGTGTTCCAGATCGCGGCGCCGGTCGCGATCGCGCTGTTCCTGGTCAACGTGATGCTCGGGCTGATGGCGCGGGTCGCACCGCAGATGAACGTCTTCGTGGTCGGCTTTCCGATCCAGATCTCGATCGGGCTGATCATGCTGATCGTCTCGCTGCCGCTGATGGGCGCGGTTTTCCCGGCGCTGGTCGACACGCAGGCCGGTCAGCTCGACACCGTGCTGCGCGCGATGCGTCCGGCCTCGCCGCTCCCGAGCCCGACGCCGTAACACGATGGCCCGCCCCGACGCCACCGAACGAGCTACTCCGAAACGAAAGCGCGAGGCCCGCGAGCGCGGGCAGATCGCGCGTTCGCAGGACATCGGCGGTTCGGCGATCTTCATCGCGATCGTCGTCGCGCTCCATCTGGGTTTCCTGGCCGCGATCGACGCGAGCGGGCAGGCGTTCATGGTCGCGCTCACCCACGCCGGCTCGCACGACGAGCTGACGATCCGCTCGGTCGGCGGCCTGTTCGTCGCCGCGGCCTTGCCGTACACGCCGCTGCTCGCGATGGCGTTCCTGTCGGCGGTCGTGCTCGCGGTGGTCGCGAACGTGCTGCAATTCGGCCTGCTGTTCTCCCCGCAGCTGCTCGCGCCGAAGTTCAGCAAGCTGAACCCGCTGAGCGGGATCCAGCGCATTTTCTTCTCCCCGCAGACGCTGGTGCAGCTCGCGAAGCAGCTCCTCAAGCTGACGATCGTGATCGTGATCTGCTGGCTCGGCGTGAAGGACCACCTCACGATGCTCTACGCGCTGGCGCACGCCGCACCGCGCGACATCATCATCGCGGTCGAAGGGATCGTCTTCGGCGTCGCCGTCAAGGTCGGCATCCTGCTGCTGGTGCTCGGGCTCGCGGACTACCTCTGGGAGCGCCGCCGGCTCGAACAGTCGCTGAAGATGACCAAGACCGAGGTCCGCGACGAGCACCGCCAGTCGGAGGGGAACCCCGAAGCGAAGAGCGCGCTGCGCCAGCGCCAGCGTGCGATGGCGCGCAAGCGCATGATGGCCGCTGTGCCGAAGGCGACGGTCGTCGTGACGAACCCGACGCACTACGCCGTCGCGCTCGAGTGGGACGAGGTGAAGATGGACGCGCCCGTGCTCACCGCGAAGGGCGCCGACCTGATCGCGAAGCGCATCCGCGAACTGGCCGTCGAGCACGGCATCCCGATCCTCGAGAACCCGCCGCTGGCGCGCACGCTCTACGCGAAGGTCGAGCTGGACTCCCCGGTCCCGCCCGACCTCTACTCCGCCGTCGCCCAGATCATCGCGTTCGTCTACAAGTTGAAGAACCGCACGATCGCGTAAGCATCGCCGAACTGCCGATTTGCTCGACCGTGTGCTGGGCACATTTCCAATCGTCGCGCATGGTCATATTCCGGCTGCGTACGTTGACCTTGCGCAGGTCTCGACGGTGCGTTGGGAACTCCTCGCGACTAGCCAACGCGTTGCCGGACTCACCGACGTCGTCGCTGCGCATCTTCAGGAGGGCCATATGGGGAATCCCGGCTAAGGTAGCGCCCATGCCTAACCTGCGTTACCGGCCGTTGAGCCTTGTCGTCGTCCTGACGGCAATCGTGGTCGGCGCGTTTTCTACGAGCCATGCCTCCGCAGCGAGCGGTATCGTCTACAACGCGTTGTACGACTGCGGGCCTGGCGGAAACCAGTTCAAGGTCCTCAACTGCGACGGGAACATTTGCACGCTGTTCTATCCGAACGGCAACGGCGGGAGAGGCTTCACCTCGAAGATCGCCCGCGGGCCGCTCGCCGAGACGATCAACGGCACCTACGGCGGAAGATACAAACCGTGCACGATCAACGGCAAGGTCGTCAAAGCACCCAATGCGCCTTCTCAGCTTGCAGCCGCGCCGCCGAAAAGGCCGGCAGCGTACAGCGGTGGCGCGATGGTGATGGGGCGCTACGAGTGCTGGACCTATACCGGCGGGCATTTGCAAGCCGCAATGATGGAGAACTTCTCGCTCGCGGGCGGCGGCCGCTACACTGATGCCGGCGGCCACGCCGGCACGTACTCCGTCAGCGGGGAAGTGCTCACGTTTCACGGCGGCGGGCTGAACGGCGTGCACGGGAAGTACATTCCCGGCGTGCCGGGGTCGGCCAATCCGCCGCACGTGCAGTTCATCGGCAGCCGCGGTTCGGGCGACGCGTGCGACGGGAAGGGCTGAATAGGAGAACGTTATGGTCAGCCGTTCGAGTCGCGATTTCTTCAAGAACGCGTCGGCCACACCGGGTCGATTGCCCTTAAGATGTCTTTTGCCCCCACTCACCCGGGGGATATGGGCTCAGAAGGTGACCGATCAGCTGCCGGAGCAGCGGAAGCCTCGCGTGCTGAGGGTTCCGTTCGAGTAGTTGCTCGAGTTGTACGTCAGGCCCGAGGCGTACGCTGCGTTCGGGTGGCTTCCCGCGCTGGCGGTGAATGTGACGGGGCCGCCGTTGCTCGCGCTGCACTTGATGTCGAACGTCTGCGAGCCGTTAATGGAGGGCGGTACGCTTTGCGTCACCGGCGTCCAGGTGATCGTGCTGGGGCTGTCGACGGTGATCGTCACCGGGCCGTTGTCGTAGGCGTTGCCGGGTAACAGAATTTGCCCCGAGCGCGCCTCTTGGACCTCGTAGCCGATCGTTGCCGTCTGGTTGAACGAGGCGGTCTGGGGCCCGAACCACTGCACGATGTCCGCGACGCCGAGCAGCGTGACCGTCTGCGGGGGGTTGTTTCCGCCGACCGCGGTCATCGACAGTTCGCCCTCCTCGAGGATCAGGCCGGTAAACGTCGGCGGCGTCCCGGTATCCTGCACTCTCCGTTGGGCGCTGCCGGGGAGGACGACGCCGCCTTGGAGCTCGCCGTATCCCGTGAAGCCGAACGTGTGCGGTCCGGGGATCGTGCTGACGGTCAGGGTGCAGGTCGACGCCAGGTTTCCGCGGACACAGTCGCCGGGGGTGACCGTCGTCGTGCCTGATTTCGCGTACAACGGTGGATCCGCGAATTTCGGCGTGCTGTTCAAGAAGAGGTTGTCGGCGAACAACAGCGTCGACCCGTCGTAGACGGCGAGCGCCATCGTTCCGTCGGAGACGTAGCGCGGCGACCGTGCGCCGGCGCTCGTCGTCCGGTTCGGGAACGAGATCGCGAACGACATCGTCGCCGTCGAGCCCGGGGCGTTCGTCGGCGCCGGGACGGAGGGCCCTGAGGCGCCGCCGGAACCCCCGCCGCAGCCGGCGGCCGCGAGGGTCAGCGCGAGGAGTGCGAACCGTGCGTTTCTCACGTGCGCTTCTTTCCCTGAACCGTGATCGGTATCGTCGCGGTCGCTGCATCGCAAGTGAACGGAATCGTCTGAATCGTCGACCCGGAGTAGTTGGCGGTCGAGTACGTCAGGCCCGAGGCGTAGGCGGTGTTCGGCGTCGTGCGCGTGTTGAACGAGATCGTCACCGCGCCGCCCGCCGAATTTACGCAGGTGACGGTGAAGTTCTGGTCGCCGACCGTCGCCGGCGGCGTGGCGATCGAGTTGGGCGCGATCGTCACGATCCCGGCCGGCGCTGCCGTGATCGTGACGGGCCCGTTGTCGTAGGCGTTCCCGGGCTGCACGATCTGGGAGTTCGTCGAATCCTCGATCCGGTAGCCGTACGTCGTCACGCTGTTGAACGCGCCTTCGGAGAGTCCCGCGAACAGCAACTGATCCGCGACGCCGAGCAGCGTCAGCGTCTGCGCCGGATTCGTGCCGGGGCTGAGGTTGACCGCGAGCTCGCCCTCCGAGGAGATGACGCCCGTAAACGTCGGCGGCGTCCCGGTATCCAAGGGGGTGCGCCCGACGGCATTCGGCAGCGGCGACGAGTTCGGTCCCTGGAGCGTCGGATAGACGATGACGTCGAACGTGTGCGCGCCGATCGTCGTCGTGACGGTGAACCCGCAGGTGGCGGTGGCATTGGTGAACGAGCACGTGCCGAAGGCCACGGTCGTCGTTCCGGATTTCGCGAAGACCGTCGTGAACGCGGGCGTGCTGTCCAGCGCGAGGTTGGCGACGTAGAGCAGCGTCGTGCCGTCGTAGATGGCGATCGCCTGGGCGCTCGGCGAGAAGAAGCGCGGGCTGCGGGCCGCCGCTGACGGCTTGCCCCGCGGGATCGTGAACGTCATCGGAAAGGACGCGTTCGACTGCGGCGCCGTTAGGGGAGCCGGCGTCGTAACCGTGATCGACGGCGCGGGGGCCGTTCCGGCGCCGCCCCCGCCGCCGCACGCGGCGAGCGCGAGCGTCGTCGTTACGACCGTGGCGGCGAGATAGCGTGTTCTCATGGCGACCCCTATTGGACGGTGACGGGAAGGGTGGCGGAGTTCGGCACGCACTGCAGCGTCGTCGTGCCGATCGTCGCGGTCGGATAGTTGCTCGCCGAGTAGGTGAGCCCGGAGGCGTACGTCGCAGTCGGCTTGTTCTGCGCGCCGGCCGTGATCGTCGCGGTCCCGTTGGCTGCGCAGGTGACGCTGAACGACTGCGGACCGGCCGCGGCTGGGGGCGCTACCTGCGAGATCGCCGTCATCGTCACGATCCCGCCGCCGTCGGTCTCGGCGATCGTGACCGGCCCGTTGTCGTAGGTTGCGGGCGGCTGCACGATCTGGAAGTTCGCCGCGTCGTTGATGACGTATTGGAACGTGTAGCTCGTCCCGATGATCCCGACCAGTGCGCCGTTCCCGTTGAGGTGCTGCGTCAGGACCGGATTGGTGAAGACGGCGTGGTCGGCGACGCCGAGCGTCGTGACCGTCTGGCCCGGATTCGTCCCTGCGACGAGCGTGACGGCGAGCTCGCCCTCGGCCAAGATCACGCCGGTGAACGTCGGCGGCGTGCCGATGTCCGCGGGCGCGCGCCCGACGCTCGTCGCCGCCTGGCCCTCCGAGACGGGATAGGTAACGGCGTCGAAGCTGTGCGCGCCGGGCGTCGTCACGATCGTGACCGTGCAGGTCGAGCCGGTCCCGGCCGCCGTGCACGAACCGCCCGAGACGCCCGTCGTGCCGGTCTTCGCGAACACGGTCGTGATCTGCGGGTTCGCACTCTGGTTGTAGTTGCCGACGAACAGGAGCGTCGTCCCGTCGTAGACGGCGAACGACGCGGTCCCCTGCGAGACGTAGCGCGGCGAACGCGCAGCCGACGACACGATGCGGGTCGGGATCACGAGGCTCAGCGGGAACGTCGCAACGGTCGGAGGCGTCGGGGTGGGGGAGACGAACGGCGCGGCGATCGGAGCCACCGGCGCGCCGCTGCCGCTGCCGCCGCTCGTGCACGCGCCGAGCGCCAGCGTTATCGCGAGCGGTACGGCGAGATGGAAAGCTCTCATGGGCGCCCTTTCTGAGGCGGCGGCGCGTCGCGTTACGCTAGAAATGGATGCCGAGCCCCGCGTACGGTGCGTTGACGGTGGTGTCCGACGGCGCGTTGGTGCGCGCGGTCGCCCGCTCACCGGTGATCCCGAAATCGAGGAACAGGGCCGAACCGAGCCGCACGTTCGCACCCGCGCGGTACTTCCAATAGGAGTACGAGAGCGGGATCGTCTGCGCCGAGAGCGGTCCGAGCAGCGGCGTCGTCGGGTACGTGTAGTTGCCGGAGATGCGCGGGTAGTACCACACGCTGCCGTCCAGTGAGAAGGCCTGCTCGAGATCGGGCAGCTTGGTGGCGCCGAAGCCCACGCCTGAGAGCCGCGGGATTCCGAGATAGTCGTAGGTCTTGCTGAGATAGCCGACGCCGATGTAGACGCGCGGCTCGAAGATCTTGAAGCCCAGCCGAACGTCGCCTTCGTTTTCCTGCGCGGTGAGCGCGGGCACGTAGGCCTGGCCCAGACCGTTGAACTTGATGATGTTCTGGAAGCCGACGACGGTCACGCAGCCCTGGTCGGTGGTCGAGGGACAGATGCCGGTCTGGTAGACCTGGTTGCCGACGACCGTCCCGCAGCCGGCGACCCCGGGCGCACCGGCCGCACATGCGGCGACGATCTGCTGCGCGTTGTGCGGATAGCGGTAGTGCCGGTAGTCGCCCTCGAGCATCCACGGCATGCTGAAGAGCGGGAACTCGATCGCGCCGTGCAGCGCGTACGAGCCGGTCGCCGTGTTGCCGGGGCTGATCTCGTTATAGACCTTCGGCGAGAACAGGTAGTCGCCGCTGACGAACGCTTCGGTGCGGGCCGGGGCCGGCGACGGCGTCGGGCTCGGGGTCACGACCGGCACCGGCGTGGGCCGGGGGG
>Ga0209483_1000033_pt1 | contig 161645 bp, 166 predicted proteins | sample NGEPerA_FD_184508 | JGI IMG/M metagenome (GOLD analysis project Ga0209483, IMG submission 184508) | Arctic peat soil microbial communities from the Barrow Environmental Observatory site, Barrow, Alaska, USA - NGEE PermafrostL2-A... | ecosystem: Environmental > Terrestrial > Soil > Wetlands >... | reverse complement strand
GCCGCACGTACTGTCGAAGCGCTCGAAGCCGCCGTCGCAACGGCTCTGCGAACGTTCCAACCCGAAGAATGCGCCAACTTCTTCGCCCACGCAGGATACGACTTGGATTAACGGGAATCTGCTCTAGCATGAACACCAAGCGGCGATCACAAAAAGCGCTGCTCTTCATCGCCGCAGCAATGTTTACCCTAGCCGCGTGTGAATCCGTGGACGCGTGGCCGCGCTATCGCGACGCCAGGGACGGTTATTCGATTTTCCATCCGCCAAGCTGGCGCGTCGATACAAGCCACGATTATCAGGCCCTTGGTCCCGGCAAGGGTATTCGCGGCACCGCCTTTGTGATTTCACCAAGCCTGGCATTTGGAACCAACCTTTCAACGGATTCTTATCTCGCCGTCGAGGAACTGCCGGGCACACAGCAATGCTCGCCGACAAGTTTCTCGACGATACGCAAGGCGCACCCGTCCAGCAGACGGGCAGGAAGGGCATCGTCTGGTCCGTGACGCATGGCAGCGACGCCGGCGCCGGCAATTTCTATGAAGAGACCATCTATGCGGTTGTGGGAACGCAGCGTTGCCTTGCGATCCGCTATTTTATCCACTCGACCAATATCGGCAATTACGATCCCGGCACGGTGCGGGCGTTCGACGAAAAAGCACTCATCGCGACGTTCGATAAAATTCGCGACAGCTTCCGAATTTCGCCGCCCTAGCCGAGCGGCCTGACTGCCTCGCGTTCCGAAGCCGGTAACATTGCGATCAGTTCATCTATGCTTCTGCCGGAAACAGGATGGCGCCAATCAGGCGCGACATCCCGCAAGGGAAGGAGGACGAAGGCACGGCTTTCGAGCCGCGGATGCGGCAGTTGCGGCGGCCCCGCTTCCACTTTTCCGTTGAAATCCAGAATATCCAGATCAAGCGTGCGCGGTGCATTGCGCACGGTGCGCTCGCGCCCAAACGCCAATTCGGTTTCCTGCAGTTGTTTCATGAGCAAAGCGGGCACGAGTTCCGTCCGCACCAAAGCAACACCGTTAACATATGAGGGATCGTTTGGATCGGGCCATGCCGGTGTTGCGTAGAATTTTGAAACCGCAACCGGCGTTACGCCGTTGTCTGACAGCCGCGACAGCGCCGCGCGGATCGTTTCGGCAGGCGCGCCGATTTGTGATGGAAGATTTGCGCCGTACGCGATCAAAATCATGCGCGCGTCTCAATTGGGGGCTTGCTTGTAAACCCTGATGTCATAGAACGGGAAGTGGCCATCGGGGGGATTTGCCGAATTGGCCTTCGGTATTGGTATTGCGTTTTTTTGAAAGGACATTCGAATGTTGTTCTACCCCCAGGAGAAGCTGGCGTTATTCATCGATGGCGCGAATCTTTACGGCGCGACCAAAGGTCTGCAATTCGACATCGACTATAAGAGACTGCTCGAACTTTTTGCGCGCAAGGGAATTCTTGTTCGCGCATTCTACTATACCGCCGTGGCGGAAGATCAGGAATTCTCGCCGTTGCGTCCGCTGGTAGACTGGCTCGATTACAACGGGTTCTCGGTCGTCACCAAGCCGCTTAAGGAATTCACCGACGCGCAGGGCCGCCGCCGCGTGAAGGGCAATATGGACATCGAACTGGCGATCGACGTGATGGAAATGGCCGATCAGGTCGATCACATCGTCATCTTCTCCGGCGATGGCGATTTCCGCCGTCTGGTCGAAGCTGCACAGCGCAAGGGCCGGCGCGTCAGCGTCGTCTCCACCATCCGCACCCAGCCGCCGATGATCTCCGACGATCTGCGCCGTCAGGCAGACAATTTCATCGAGCTGGACGAGCTGAAAGCGTCGATCATGCGCGAAGGCGGGCCACGCACGGCGCCGAGTATCGCGCCGCCGCATCCGCAATACGCGCAGTCTGCATGAGCAGCGCGGAACCGCCGCGCGATTGCCCGCTATGCCCAAGGCTGGCGGAATTTCGCGCGGCGAACCGCGAGAAGTTTCCAGACTATTTCAACAATCCCGTGCCGACTTTTGCCGGCCACGACATTCGGCTTCTGATCGTCGGACTGGCGCCGGGACTGCACGGCGCCAACCGGACCGGGCGGCCGTTCACCGGCGACTGGGCCGGCGATCTGCTCTACGCGACACTGCTGAAGCATGGTCTGGCGCGTGGCAGCTATGACGAGCGCGCCGATGACGGCTTGCAGCTCGTCGATTGCGCCATCGCCAACGCGGTGCGCTGCGTGCCCCTGGAGAACAAGCCGCTTCCGGCGGAGATCAACACCTGCCGCCAGTTCCTGAGCGGACAGATCGCGGCGCCGCCACATCTGCGCGCCATTCTGGCGCTGGGCAAGATCGCGCATGACAGTGTTGTCAAAACGCTCGGCGAGAAATTGAGCGCGCATCCGTTCAAACACGGCAAACGCTATCGCATTGGAAAATTATCGCTTGTGTCGAGCTATCATTGCTCGCGCTACAACACGAACACCGGCGTTCTCACGCCGGAAATGTTCGATGCCGCTGTGAAAGAAGCCAAGATCGCGGCGATGCCGGCATTATAAACTGTCATCCCAGCGAGCGAAGCGACGCGCGAGCCGGGACCATCGACGCTTCTGTTTGCCATGGATCCTGGATCGCCTAACGGCGTCCGGGATGACACCGGATCACGAATACCGCTCCTCTTTCCACGGATCGGCTTCGTTGTGGTAGCCGCGGGTTTCCCAGAAGCCGGGTTTGTCCTCGGCGTGGAAGACGATGCGCGTCACCCACTTCGCGCTTTTCCAGAAATAATATCTGGGAATGACGATCCGCACCGGCCCGCCATGCTCGCGCGGGATGGGTTGGCCGTTCCAGCTATGGGCGAGCAGCACGCCGCTATCCGCGAACACGTCCAGCATCACATTGGTCGTGTAGCCGTCGTAAGAGTGAAAGACGATGTGCTTCGCATCCGCTTTCGGCTTCACAAGGTCGAGCAGCATCGTGCTGGACACGCCCTGCCAGTGATTGTCGTAGAGCGACCACGCCGTCACGCAATGAATGTCGCTGGTGCTTTCGCTTTGCGGCAGCGCGCGAAACATCGGCAAGGTCAGCGCCACCGGATTTTCGACCAGCCCCAGAACCTGAAGCCGCCAGTTCTCCGGCTTCACATCCGGCTGCACGCCCAGATCGAGCACCGGCCAGTTTTTCACTTCCTTCTGGCCCGGCGGCAGGCGGCTGCGATGCGCGTCGTCGGGATGGCCGGTGAGCAGCCTGCCCTCCTCTGCCCACTTCTCCTTGGATCGGATCAGCTTGTCTTTGATCTTGCCGATCAGGGTGGGTTTAGCCGGATCGTCTGCCACAGCTAGCTCTTCGCGCGCATCAGGCGGGCCTTGTCGCGCTGCCAGTCGCGCTGCTTCTCGGTCTCGCGCTTGTCGTGGAGCTTCTTGCCCTTGGCGATGCCAAGCTCGATCTTTGCAGTTCCCTTCGCGTTGAAGTAAACGCGCAGCGGAATAAGCGTCATGCCTTCGCGCTGGATCGCGGCGGCGAGTTTGCGCGCCTCGGCCTTATGCACCAGCACTTTGCGCGAGCGGCGGGGCTCATGATTGAAGCGGTTCGCCATCAGATATTCGGGGATATAGGCGTTGACGAGAAACAGCTCGCCATCCTTCGCGTAGGCATAGGATTCCGCGATGGTCGCCTTGCCGGTGCGCAGCGATTTGACTTCCGAGCCGGTCAGCATCAATCCCGCTTCGAGCGTGGACTCGATAGCATAGGCGTATCGCGCCTTGCGGTTGTCGGCGACGACTTTGGTTCCGTCGTCTTTCTTTTTGATCATAATTTCTTGCGCCGTTCCGCGATGCCGCCCGCCAACCCATCGCGGATCGGCGGAAGATTAGTGCTTCAAACCCGCATGCGCCATCGCGCCGCGCACCTTGTCACGCGCGCCATCGGTCGCCGCCATCATCGGCAGGCGCACTTCATCGGTGCAAAGGCCGAGCAGCGAAGCGGCATATTTCACCGGTCCGGGACTCGGCTCGCAAAACATCGCGTCGTGCAGCGGCATCAGGCGATCCTGAATCTGGAGCGCCGCGTCGAACGCGCCCTGCATGCAGGCCGCCTGGAATTGCGAACAGAGTTTCGGCGCGACATTTGCCGTCACCGAGATGCAGCCATGCCCGCCATGTGCCATGTAGCCGAGCGCCGTTCCGTCTTCGCCGGACAGCAGTCGCCAGCCCTTCTCGCAGGCCAGCCGCTCGCGCGACGGCCGCATCAAATTCGCGGTCGCATCCTTCACGCCGACGATATTGGCGATCTTCGAAAGCCGGGCCATCGTCTCGACGGAAATCTCCACAATCGCGCGGCCCGGAATGTTGTAGAGCACGATCGGAATATCGACCGCTTCGGCGATGGTCGCATAGTGGCGATACAAGCCTTCCTGCGACGGCTTGTTGTAGTAGCCGGTCACGGAAAGCACCGCGTCCGCGCCGACTTCCTTGGCGTGCTGCGTCAGCGTCAGGGCTTCCTGCGTGGAATTGGAGCCCGCACCCGCAATCACGGGCACGCGGCCGTTGGCTTCTTCCACGCAGATCTGCACCACACGCATGTGCTCTTCATGCGACAGCGTCGGAGATTCGCCCGTGGTGCCGCAGGGGACCAGCCCATGCGATCCCTCCGCAATCTGCCAGGACACCAGCTTGCGGAACGCCGTCTCATCGACCTTGCCAGCCCGCATGGGGGTAATCAGGGCCGGAATGGAACCCTTGAGGCGTTCGCGCATGTCGCGCATCTGGAAATCCCGAAAATCATCGGCGGCAAAATACCGCCCCGCTTGGCGCGACGGCAAGGCAAGATCGCTGGCAAGGCCAACATGCCGCCACTATGCTTTGCGAATATCGCAACGGATGTTTTCAGGCGTTCCAGCATGATTGTCTTGCGCATTGTTCCGTTTGCGGCGGGTGCCGTCGCCTTGGGCGCTGTCGTCGCCGCCTCTGCCCAGACCGGCAACGGTGCGCCGGTCCAGTTGCAGCCCGGCGTTTACCGGCAGGGCAACGTCATTATGATGGCGCCCATCCAGGACGGATCGACGGATAACGGTCCGACGGTGACGTCCGAGCGTCGTATCAGCCTGATCCGGTTCCTGAGCGCCGGCGACCACGATCTGTACACTAAGGCATTCGAAGCGGCCGATCATGGCGATTGGACCGGCGCGAAAGGCCTCGCATCCCAGGGTCACGATCCCGTCGCCGGGCGGCTCATCCACTGGCGCTACCTGCTGGACAAGAACAGTGGCGCCTCATTCGGCGAGATCAGCGCCTTCCTCGCTAGCAATCCCGACTGGCCGGCCCGCGATACGCTCTACGCCCGCGCTGAAAAGGCGATGGGCCCCACGATGGAGCCTCATTCCGTCGTCGCATGTTTCGCCAGCCGTGACCCGGTCACCGGGCTCGGCAAGATGCGGCTTGGCGAAGCGCTGATGGCGACGGGCAGCACCGCGCGCGGCAAAGCTCTCATCCAGCAAGGCTGGATCGAAAGCAGCTTCGAGCCGAATGACGAACTGGACATCATCAGCCGTCACGGCGACATCCTGACACCGGATATCGATGCCCAGCGCATCGACCATCTGCTCTGGCGCAACGAGATCACCGAAGCCAAGCGCGAACTCTCGCGCGTGACTGCGGATACGCAGCGCATCGCGCAGACGCGCCTCCTCTTGAAGTCCGATCCGGCGGCGGGGCTTGGCGCCGCGGACAATCTGCCGGATGCCCTGCAACGCGATCCCGGTCTGGTCTTCGACCATGTGCGCGCTTTTCGGCGCCAAAACGCTCTGGACGAGATTCCGGCGGTGCTGACCCACGCGCCGTTGAAGGACGTCGCCGCCGATGGTCCGACAGCCTGGTGGGCCGAACTGAACCTTGCCGCGCGCAACGCGCTTGAGGTCAAAAACTATCGCACCGCCTATCAGATCGCGGCGAATACCGGGCTCACGTCGCAGACGACCTCGGCCAATGGCACCGAGTTCAGCGAGGCGCAATTTCTCGCCGGCTGGATTGCGCTGCGTTTTCTGAACGAGCCGCACACAGCACTCACCCATTTTCACAGTCTTGCGCAGGCCGTCGGCCGGCCGATCAGCAAGTCACGCGCCTATTACTGGATTGGCCGCGCTTACGAGGCGGACGGCAACACCGCAGACGCATATCGCGCCTACCATACGGCATCACAGACGCCCGAGGCGTTCTATGGCCAGCTTGCGCTCGCCAAGATCGACTCCACGCCGCACCTCCATCTGGTGGAGACACCGGCCGAAGCGACAACGGCGGCATATGAGAAGGAAGACCTCACGCGCGCGCTTCGCGTGCTGGCCGATTTGGGACAGGAAAGCCTGCTGCGCACCTTCGCATTGCAGAGCGCCGCTGTTTACAGCGCCCCGGGCCACATCAAGGCGCTGTGCGAGGACCTGACAAAGATGGGCTTCCGCGAGGTATCGGTGCGCGTTGCGAAAGCCGCGAGCTACAATGGCGTTTATTTCTGGAACTACCTCTACCCAACCGTTGCGCTGCCCGCCTATGTCGGCCCAGGCACGGCACCCGATCCGGCGTATGTGCATGGCATCATCCGGCAGGAAACCGAGTTCGACCCCACCGCCATCAGCGGGCCCGGCGCGCGCGGCCTGATGCAGGTCATGCCGGATGCGGGCCGAAAGTCCGCAGCACAGGCGGGCTTGCCCTTCCGTCCGAGCGACCTGCTCACCGATTCTACCTACAACATGCAGCTGGGCATGACGGAGTTGGGTTCGAAAATTTCGGATTGGGGCGGCTCGCTGGTTCTGACGTCCGCGGCCTACAACGCTGGCTCGGGCAATGTGAGCAAATGGCTCAACACCTATGGCGACCCGCGCAGCCCGACAACGGACCCGATCGACTGGATCGAACTCATCCCGTTCAATGAAACGCGCAATTACGTGATGCGTGCGCTGGACAATATGGAGGTCTACCGCGTGCGCCTTTCGGGCCGCGAAGAACCGTTGCAGATTGTGAATGACGTCTATCGGCCTCGCACCACCGACATGAAGGTGTTGCACAGTGCTTCGGCATCAAAGCCGGGCACGGCGGACTGACGTTACGCTGCCGTGCTCAGCGAAAGATGTTCAGCCATTCGCGCGCGAGCTTCTGAGCTTCCGCGATCTGGCCTGTGTTCATTTCGGCTGAAATCTGCGCGCGCCAGCTTTTTGCAAGCTCGCTGCCCTTAATTGCGGCCAGATTGAACCATTTATGCGCGGCGACATAGTCCACATCCACGCCCTGACCGGTCGAATAAGCCAAACCCAGATTGTAAAGCGCGTCCGCGCGGCCCTGCTTTGCGTCTGTCTCAAACTGCGTCAGCGCATCAACATCTATGCACGCCATCGCCTCCCCCTTCCCAGCGGACCCTAGCGGGTCCTTTCCACCTCGGATGGTGCAGAACTACTCCTGCACGCGGAGGCGATGGTGGGCGGGAATAAGCTAAAGGCGGGTTAAGATTGACGCGCGCAAACAGTTAACGCGCGTAAAGGATTCGCACGTACTAATCCGTATACAGATTACTATGTTCGCGCGCGCTGCCCGAACAGGATCTTGCGGCGCTCTTCTTCCGCCTTGGGATCACTGGCCGCCTGCTCCCGCAATTCGCGGCCGAGTGCGAAACCTTTTTTGGTGGCCGGCCGTTCGCCGATGCGCTCCATCCACTCTTTCGAATGCGGGAATTCATCGAGGAAGCCACCCATCATGCCGCCAATGGCCCTGACCCAGCCCCAGCACGCCATGTCCGCAATGGAATAGGTGCCGCACAAAAACTTGCGCGTCGCGAGGCGCTTGTTCATCACGCCCAGAAGACGGTGCACTTCGTTGGTGTAGCGCTCCAACGCGTATTCGTTGCTTTCCTTCTTCGCATAATTGCGGAAGTGGCTCGCCTGCCCGGTCATCGGTCCCAAGCCCGCCATCTGCCAGAACAGCCACTCGTCCACCTCGACGCGCTTGCGCTCGTCGGCAGGATAGAACTTGCCGGTTTTGCGCCCCAGGTATTGCAGGATCGCACCGGACTCGAAGACGGAAATGGGCCTGCCGCCCGGTCCATTGGGATCGACGATCGCTGGCATGCGGTTATTGGGCGAGATTTTGAGGAAGCCGGGCTGGAACTGCTCGCCTTTGCCGATGTTCACCGGCTTGAGGACATAGGGAAGCTTGCATTCCTCCAGCATCATGCTGACCTTCCAGCCATTCGGCGTTGGCCAGTAATAAAGTTCGATGGGCCGCGGTGCGCGTTTGGGCGATTTCTTCTTCGCCTTTGATTTGGCGGCGGGTTTCTTGCGGGTTTTGGCCTTCATCTGGGATGACCTTTCGGTTCGATAGCGCTCGGCCGATCATGCCCCAACGCGAACCCACACCAAAGGTCAAAAAAGAATGGCCGCGGCGCCTACATGGAACCGCGGCCATCGAAACCTATCTGACTAGGTCAGAAGGTTATTTCTTTGCCTTACGGCGCTTCTTGGTCTTCTTCGCCTTCGGCGCGGCCTTCTTGGCCTTCTTCGCTTTCTTTCTTTTTGCGGTCATTGGCATGTGAAACGACTCCTCTAGAGTTTGAGGATACGCGACTCGCGCCCCCAAAACATTGAGAAATATGAATAATGCCGGTTAATGACGCAATAGCGGGCTGCTTCGCCGAAAAACCTCTGTCAAGCAAAATTCACAAAACCCCCGAAAATGCTGCGTTATATTCGTTCATCTTTATACGGATGAATTTTCGCCAACAGGTGCGGGTACATGGGCGTCACATTGCAAAATGTGCGAATCACCCTTCGTCGGGCAGATTGAGTCGCGATTTCAGAACCGCATTCACTGCCGCCGGATTCGCTTTTCCACCCGTCTGCTTCATCACCTGACCGACAAACCAGCCCGCGAGTTTGGGTTTTGCTTTTATCTCTTCCACCTTGGAAGGGTTCGCAGCGATAACTTCATCCACAGCCTTCTCGATCGCCGACGTATCGGTGACCTGACGCAATCCACGCGCTTCGACGATCGCAATCGGGTCCCCGCCCTCCATCCAGACGATGTCAAGGACATCTTTGGCGATTTTTCCCGAGATTGTTCCGTCTGCGATCATGCGGATGATGGAATTGTTCGCAGATGCACTCACCGGCGACTGCAGAATCGACTTCCCGTCGCGGTTCAGGCGGCCAAGTATCTCGTTGTTCAGCCAGTTGGCCGCGACTTTCGCATCCACGCCCTGCGCAAGCGCCTCGAAATAGTCGGCGAGTTCGCGTTCGGCGACCAAGACGCCGGCGTCATAGGCCGAAACCCCATGATCCTTAACGAAGCGCGCCTTCTTTTCGTCCGGCAGTTCGGGAAGCGAGGCCGCAATCGCATCAACCCATGCCTGTTCGAGCACCAACGGCAGAAGATCGGGATCCGGAAAGTAGCGATAGTCATGCGCTTCTTCTTTGGAGCGCATCGGCCGCGTTTCGGCGAGGCGATTATCGAACTGCCGGGTTTCCTGCTTGATCGTTCCACCGCCCTCGATGATTTCGACCTGGCGGCGGGCTTCATATTCCACTGCCTGGGCAACGAAGCGCATGGAATTCACATTCTTTATCTCGCAACGCGTGCCGAGATGGCTGAAGTCGCCGGTTTCCCGGAAGCGTTCATAGCCGCCTTCCCGGCATACCGAAACGTTGACGTCGGCGCGCATCGATCCTTCGTCCATATTGCCGTCGCAGGTGCCGAGATAGCGCACGATGGCGCGCAGCTTGCGCAAGAAGGCGGCAGCTTCTTCGCTGGAGCGCATGTGCGGCTTGCTGACGATCTCCATCAACGCCGTGCCGGAGCGATTGAGATCGACAAAGGAATGATCGGGATGCTGGTCGTGCAAGCTCTTGCCCGCATCCTGCTCCAGATGCAGCCGCTCAATGCCGACGCGGATCGTCTCACCGCCCGGCATGTCGATAAAAACCTCACCCTCGCCCACGATCGGATTCTTGTACTGCGAAATCTGATAGCCCTGCGGCAGATCGGGATAGAAATAATTTTTCCGGTCGAAGACAGAGGTGTTGTTTATCTTGGCCTTCAACCCGAGCCCGGTACGCACCGCCTGCTCGACGCATTTTTTGTTGATGACCGGCAGCATTCCCGGCATCCCCGCATCAACAAAGCTGACCTGGGCGTTCGGCTCGGCGCCGAACTCGGTTGAGGCTCCGGAAAACAGCTTGGCCTTGGAGAGAACCTGAGCGTGGACTTCCATGCCGATGACGATCTCCCAATCGCCGGTCTCGCCTTTTATGAGCTTGGACGGATGCGCGTTCATGCGGCCCTCCACCATGAGCCGGGTCTGGCCTTGAAATCGGCGGCGATCTCGACAGACCGGCCGACGCGCAGCACGGTCGCCTCATCGAACGCCTTGCCAATGATCTGAAGACCAAGCGGCAAACCGTTTGCGGTCAAACCGGCCGGCACGGCGATGCCGGGCAAACCCGCCAAGTTCACCGTTACCGTGAACACGTCATTGAGATACATGGAAACGGGATCGGATGACTTGGCGCCGAGCGCAAAGGCCGGCCCCGGCGTCGCGGGCGTCAGCAGCACGTCGCACTTCTTAAACGCCTCGGTGAAGTCGCGCAGGATCAGCGTGCGCAATTTCTGGGCGCGCGAGTAATAGGCATCGTAATAGCCGGCCGAGAGCACATAAGTGCCGATCAGGATGCGGCGGCGCACTTCCGCGCCGAAGCCTTCTGCCCGGCTCCGTTCATAAAGATCGGTAATATCGCGCACGCCCGAAGCCCGATGACCGAAACGCACACCGTCGTAGCGCGCGAGATTGGAGGAGGCCTCTGCAGGCGCCACAATATAATAGACCGGTAACGCATATTTCGTATGTGGAAGGCTCACATCGACGATCTCAGCGCCCTGCGCCTTCAGCCATTCCGCGCCTTTCGCCCAAAGCGCATCGATCTCCGGCGGCGCGCCTTCCATGCGATATTCCTTCGGAATACCGACGCGTAAACCCTTCACTCCGCCTTCAAGCGTCGCTTCGTAATCAGGCACAGCCACATCGACGCTGGTGGAATCCTTCGGATCGACACTCGCCATGTGCTTCAGCATTATCGCTGCATCGCGAACGGTTCGCGTCATTGGTCCTGCCTGATCGAGGGAAGACGCAAAAGCTACGATGCCCCAGCGCGAGCAGCGACCATAGGTCGGCTTGATACCAACCGTTCCGGTCACAGCCGCGGGCTGGCGGATCGAGCCACCCGTATCCGTACCCGTCGCCGCAAGACAAAGATTTGCGGAGACCGACGCCGCAGAACCGCCGGATGATCCGCCCGGAACGAGATTCTGGTTGGAATCGTTTGCGCGCCAAGGGTTGATGACAGGCTTGAAAAAGCTGGTCTCGTTGGAAGAGCCCATGGCGAACTCGTCCATGTTCGTCTTGCCGAGCATGACGGCGCCCGCATTCCACAAATTCTGTGAGACGGTGGATTCATAAGGCGGAACAAAATTGCCGAGGATGTTGCTGCCCGCCGTGGTGCGTACGCCCTTTGTGCAGAACAAATCCTTGATCGCAAGCGGCAGGCCCTCGAGCGGCCGCGCCTCGCCCTTGGCAATACGCGCATCGGAGTCTACGGCCATCGCCAGCGCCTTGTCCGGCGTCTCGGTCACGAACGCATTGAGCGACCGTGCGCCCTCGACCGCTTTCACGAATGCGCTCGTCAATTCCTTGGAAGAAATCTTCTTGTCCGTGACCGCACCGCGTGCCTCGGCGAGCGTGAACTCCGTCGGTGTCGTGGGAAGAGACATTATTCCACCACCTTAGGCACGACGAAGAAATGATCTTCGCTCAGGGGCGCGTTGGCCGTGATCGCGTCGGCATTACCGCCATCGGTCACAACATCGTCACGCATCTTCAGTTTCTGAGCGACCACGCTGGTCATCGGTTCCACGCCCGTCACATCCACTTCGTTGAGCTGCTCCACCCAGGCGAAAATGCCGTTCAACTCCTGCATCATCGGTTCGACCCGCTCCTCCTCGAGGGCAATGCGGGCAAGCTTGGCAATGCGGCGGACGGTGTCTTTGTCCACGGACATGGGGCGCTCTATGTGCTAGAAAATCTGAGGTCTAGCTAGCAACCGCGGGCGATGCTGGCAAGTAAATGCGGCTCCCAAGGAAAGCATAATAGATGAGCCTTGGAATAACGGTCATCGACCATGTCCAGATTGCCGTGCCGAAGGCGTTGGAGGCGCAAGCACTCGCCTTTTATCGGGGGGTGTTGGGCCTGACCGAAATCCCCAAGCCCGAAGAGTTGCGCGCACGCGGCGGGGCATGGTTTCAGACCGGCAATCTGCAGATGCATGTCGGCCTTGATCCGGTAGCCTCTCCAAAGAGCAAGCGGCATGTCTGTTTTCTGGTGAAGGATCTCGCCGCGGCGCGGGCAGAGATCGTCTCCAAGGGCGTCACCATCGAAGAAGAAAGCGTCGCGGAGGGTCTCGCCCGCTTCTTTATCCGCGATCCCGCCGGCAACCGCATCGAAATCGGGCAGCGCTGATTGGCGACGGTCGATCTCAGCGGGCTCAAGGCCAGCATCGCGCCCAATGCTCGCCTCATCGGGCTGGATCTGGGTGAGAAGACCATCGGCTTGGCGCTGTCGGACATACTGCTGACGGTTGCTACTCCGCTCGAAACCCTGAAGCGCGGAAAATTCGCCGCCAATGCCGCCACTATCGAAATTCTGATATTAAAGCACGGCGTAGGGGGACTCGTGATCGGATTGCCATTGAACATGGACGGCAGCGAAGGCCCGTCCGCACAATCGGCGCGCGCGTTCGGGCGTAATTTCGCTGCGCGATCCGAACTCCCCGTCGTTTTTTGGGATGAACGACTTTCGACCGCGGCTGTAACGCGAACGCTTCTGGACGCAGATGCCTCGCGCAAGCGCCGGAGCGAAGTCGTGGATAAAATGGCGGCGGCCTACATCCTTCAGGGTGCGCTCGATCGCCTGCGCCGGATGGAGCCGCAGTGAAAATCTTCGACGGCGAAGCACCTGCCCGCTTCTTCTGGTTGCCGCCCGGCCTTCGTCCCGCCGGCGGCATGACGCGCGCGCAAGAACGTACTTTCCTGCTTGTCGGCATGGCCGCACTGTTCGCGGGCTTCGATCAAAACATCTACGGCTTCGCCCTTCCGCAGATTCAGGCGAGCCTGCACATTCCCGAAAACCAGATCGGCCTTACTGTTACCTATTTCCGGCTGGCAACTTTCGTGGCGATGGCGTTTTCGCTGAGCGCGGATGTCGTGGGTCGGCGCCGTCTGCTGCTCATCACGATTTTTGGGCAAGCCGCATTCACACTCGCGACGGCGTTTTCGCAAACCTATTCGCAATTCGTCTGGCTTCAAGTCGGGACGCGCATTTTCGGCTATGCCGAGGAGATGCTTTGCTATGTGGTCATCATGGAAGAAGTCGCGTCCGGTGTGCGTGGTTGGGCAGCCGGCACGATGGCCGGATTGAACTACACCGGCGCCGGACTGGCCTCTCTCTGTTTTGCCTTCGTCACGGTGCTCCCCGGTCATTGGCGCGCGCTTTATGTCATCGGCGGCTGCTCGATGCTCTTCGTGGCCTTCCTGCGCCGCCGCCTGCCCGAGACCAAGCGCTTCGAAGCCCGCAAGGAGGAGGTGCGAAAGCTTCACGCCCGGATCGGCGGCACGCTCGATATGATGCGGCGGCTGATCCGCGAATATCCCGGCCGTCTGCTGCTCGTATTCCTCGTCGTGGGAGCATGGGGCTTCGCGATCGGGCCGGCCACGGTTCTTGCCAACAAATATCTGCAGCAGACGCTCGGCTTCGCGCCTTACCAGACAACCCTTCTGCTGATCCCTGGTGGATTGCTCGCGCTGGGGCTGAACATCCTGATGGGCCGCGCCAGCGATCGGCTAGGCCGCAAGCTTGTCGTGTTCCTGATGATGGCGCTGAGCGGCGGGGCCTATGCCGCGTTCTATAGCGGGATGCAGGGCTGGATGATCCCGCCACTCTGGATCGTCGCGTTCTTCGGATTCTTCACGGCGGACTCCTTGATCCGGGGTTTTACAGTGGAGATCGTTCCGACAGCCTATCGGGCCACCGTCGGTGGCCTGGGATACGCCATTGAAATTTTTGCAGGTGGCATCGCGCTGGGGCTGGAAGGTGTGTGGTATGACCATTTCCACGCGCACGGTCCGGCGATCTCGGTTGCTTTACTGGCTATCCCCATCTCTTTGATAGGACTTCTCTTCCTCCCCGAACCCGCGGGCCGCACATTGGAGGATATTAGCCACGCTTGAGATGGGCGCTTGCCCTGACGCCCGACCACTTCTATAAGACCCGCTTTAATGACCTCGGCCACCGCCGCACCCATTCTCTCCTCAAGCCACCTGCTTGGAATCGAAGGCCTTTCGGCCGGCGAGATCACAGGCTTGCTCGATCTGGCCGATGAGTATGTCAGGCTGAACCGCGCCGCGGATAAAAAGAGCGCGCTGCTGCGTGGGCGCACCCTCATCAATCTATTCTTCGAAGCCTCCACCCGGACGCAAAGCTCCTTCGAGCTGGCGGGCAAGCGGCTGGGCGCGGATGTACTCAACATGAGCGTGAAGACGTCGTCTGTTTCAAAGGGCGAGACGCTGCTGGACACCGCCGCCACATTGAACGCCATGCGGCCCGATATTCTCATCGTGCGCCATCCGGACTCCGGCGCTGCCGAACTGCTTGCTCGCAAACTCGATTGCAGCGTCGTCAATGCCGGCGACGGCAGCCACGAGCATCCTACGCAGGCGCTGCTCGACGCGCTGACGATCCGCCGGCGCGGACGTAAATTCGAAGGTCTGATCGTCGCGATCTGTGGCGACATCGCCCACAGCCGCGTGGCGCGCTCGAACATCCATCTTCTCTCGCGCATGGGCGCACGCGTGCGCCTGATCGCGCCGCGCACCTTGTTGCCCGCCGATGCGGATCGCTTCGGGGCCGATATTTTCACCGACATGCGAGAAGGTTTGAAGGGCGTGGACATTGTGATGATGTTGCGTCTGCAACTGGAACGTATGGCCGGTGCGCTGGTGCCTTCCACGCGCGAATATTTCCGCTTCTACGGCCTTGATCACGAAAAACTGAAACTGGCCAAGCCCAGCGCGCTTGTGATGCATCCGGGACCGATGAATCGCGGTGTGGAAATCGACTCCGCCGTGGCCGACGATCTGGAAGTCAGCGTCATTCAGGAGCAGGTCGAAAATGGAGTGGCCATTCGCATGGCAGTGCTGGACGCGCTCAACCGCGGCCTCGCGCTCGAAGGGCGAAACGCACCATGACGAAACGTCTCGCCTTTCGCAATGCGCGCCTGATCGACCCGGCATCGGGTCTCGACGCGCGCGGTGGATTGCTGGTGGAGAACGGAAAGATCGCCGACGTCGGCCCGCGCCTGTTCAACGATGCCGATCCGCACGATCCAGAAGTGATCGACTGCAAGGGTTTGGTCCTCGCGCCCGGCCTGATCGACATGCGCGTATTCACAGGCGAACCCGGAAGCGAGCATCGCGAAACGTTGGCTTCCGCAGGCGAGGCGGCGGCGGCGGGCGGCGTGACCACCATCATCGTCATGCCCAATACCGATCCGGTGCTCGACGAACCATCGCTCGTCGATTTCATTCGCAGGCGTGCAGCCGCGACGTCGAAGGTACGTGTGCTGCCGATGGCCGCCCTCACCCACGCGCTTGAAGGCGAACGCATGACCGAAATCGGCCTGCTGCACGAAGCTGGCGCGGTAGCGTTCACCGACGGCGACCGCTCCATAGCCAACACCCGTGTTCTGCGCCGGGCGCTTTCATATGCAGCCACCTTCGACGTACTGATCGTAGGCCACGCGGAAGATCCCGAACTCAGTGCCAACACCGCGATGAACGAGGGTGAATTCGCGACACGGCTCGGCATTCCTGCTGCGCCGCCTGCCGCCGAAACCATGATCGTGGAGCGCGATATCCGCCTCGTCGAATTGACGGGCGCGCGTTACCATTTCGCGCAAATATCCTGTCGCGCCTCGCTGGAGGCTATCGTCGCCGCGAAAGCAAGAGGTCTTCCGATCACCTGCGGTGTCTCAGCGCATCATCTTTCGCTGAATGAGCTGGATGTGGGCTCCTATTTCACCTTCCGCAAGGTGAAGCCGCCACTTCGCTCCGAGGCCGACCGTGCGGAGATGGCGGATGGAATCGCGGAAGGCCATATCGACGTAATTGTCTCCAGCCATGATCCACAGGCCGCCGACACCAAGCGCCTGCCCTTCGCGCAGGCGGCATTTGGAACGGTGGGATTGGAGACGCTGCTTCCCGCGGCGCTCACGATCCATCACAATGGCCGGGCAAATCTAGGTCATATTCTGAAAACAATGACCGAAGCACCGGCCCGAATTCTTGGACTCGACAGCGGCAAGCTGGCAAAAGGCACGCCAGCCGACATGGTGCTGTTTGATCCCGACGAACCCTTCGTCCTCGATCCCGCCGATCTGCATTCTCGCGCGCGCAATACACCTTTCGAAGGCCGCAAATTCCAGGGCCGCGCCAAAATGACCTTCGTTGGCGGTGAATGCGTGTTCGACCGCGCGAAGGAAAAAAAACGCTGATGTTCATCTGGCCGCAATCCGCCATCGCGTTTGGCATCGGTTATTTGCTCGGTTCGATTCCGTTTGGACTTCTGTTCACCTGGATGTCTGGTGCCGGCGATGTGCGCAAAATCGGCTCGGGCAATATCGGCGCCACCAATGTTCTGCGCACCGGCAAGCGCTGGGCCGCAGTCGCGACTTTGATTTTCGATGCCAGCAAGGGCGCGGCCGCAGCCCTCATTGCGCGTCACTATTGGGGTGACGATGCCGCGATGATCGCCGCGCTTGGCGCGGTCCTTGGTCACTTGTTCCCCATATGGCTCGGATTTAAAGGCGGCAAGGGTGTCGCGAGTTCGCTCGGCATCCTGCTCGCGCTCTATTGGCCTGTTGGGCTTCTTGCCGCCGCGACATGGATCGGCGCAGCACTCATCTGGCGCATGTCTTCGCTCTCGGCATTGGTCGCTGCGGGGCTCGCGCCGCTTTACATGCTGTTGTTCGGTCTCAAACCCTACGCGGTGCTCACGTTTTTGATCGCAATTCTCATTTTCGTCATGCATCGCGAGAATATCGGGCGGCTTTTGCGCGGCGAGGAACCGCGCCTCGGAAGTAAAAACCAAACCTGATGGTTCGCGCGCTGTCCGACAAAGGACGGCGCTCATGGCTCAGGCTTTCCCGCACGCAAAATGTCGGGCCTGTCACCATCGCCAATTTGATGGCGCGTTGTGGCTCCGCGAGTGAAGCGCTCGCGGTTGTGCCACACTTGGCGAAACGCGGTGGCGACCCGGAACTGCGCATTCCTTCCGAAGCCGAAGCACAGAAGGAGATTGACGATCTCGCCAAAATTGGCGGCCGCATGATCGCGTCAGTTGAGCAGGAATACCCACGCGGGCTCGCCGCCCTCGACGCGTCGCCGCCAATCGTCAACGTCCTCGGCCATGTCTCGTTGCCTCAACGCGAAATGGTCGCGATTGTCGGCGCCCGCAACGCGTCGGCGTTGGGCCGCTAGCTCGCCGGACAGATCGCAGCGGATCTGGGCGCGGAAAATCTCGTTATCGCCTCGGGTCTCGCCCGCGGCATCGACACGGCGGCGCATGAAGCCTCGCTCGCACGCGGAACATGTGCGGTCGTGGCGGGTGGCGTGGATGTCATCTACCCGCCCCAGAACAACGCGCTTTATGAACAAATCCGCGCCGAAGGCGTAATCGTTTCGGAGATGTCGCTTGGTCAGCCACCTCATGCGCGTCACTTTCCGCGCCGCAACCGAATCATCTCCGGCCTGTCGCGCGGCGTGGTGGTGGTGGTGGTGGTGGAAGCGGCGGAAGGCTCCGGCTCGCTGATCACTGTGAATTACGCGCTGGAACAGAATCGCGAAATTTTCGCGGTGCCGGGCTCGCCTCTCGATCCTCGCGCAAAGGGCACCAATCGGCTGATCCGGGAAGGTGCCACGCTTACCGAAGGCGCATCGGATGTTCTCGCTGTTCTGCGCCCAATCCTTGGGCATTCCTTTGGTGAACCGGACCCGGACCATCTGCGAGACCTTCCGGCTCTGCCCTTCGTCGAGACCGAATCGGACCGCGTCCGAACCCAAATCATGGAACTTTTGGGACCCGCATCGGTGGATATCGACGAACTGATCCGGCAGAGCGGAGTACCAGCCGGCACTGTTCTCACAATTATTCTGGAGCTGGAGTTGGCGGGCCGCGCCACACGCTATCCCGGTAATAAGGTATCGCTAGCCTAGCGCTCCAGACCCTTTGTCGATTTGGCAATGCGGGCGGCCTCCATGGCGGCCGACTCGAGAAGGCGGGCGAGCAGGATCTGTTCATGCTTTGCAGCAATTTTCCCAATTGAATTAAGTAGTTCACGCGTATATTGCGCGGTCTGCCTTGAGGAAAACTCTGGAACGCCTATATCTTCAGTTCCTGGACTTGGCTGACGAGGACGTTGTCCCATTGGTGAAATCCGCATTTGGCCCCCGTCCAGGGTTAAGCATGTCGCGAAAGAGTCTAAAATTCAACTAGAAGTTTAATGATGTTGCTAGACTGCTAATAAATTCAATCTTAGGTAGAGAAAGCGCCGTGGGGCGCGGTTGACACTGCTCCCGCGCTTCGCCCAGTGTCCGCGCCGCCGTCATAACCCACTTAAGTAATGTGCAACTCCGGTGCGGTTTATTCCGCACCGCCTGATGAAAAGTCACCAAACTCGCATGAACGTCGTCGTTGTCGAATCCCCCGGCAAGGTCAAGTCGATCAACAAATACCTGGGTCCGGGCTACAAGGTTTTGGCCAGTTTCGGCCATATCCGCGACCTGCCGCCCAAGGACGGCTCAGTCAAACCCGACGACGATTTCTCTATGATTTGGGAGGTCGACGCCCGAGCTCAAAAGCGGATGAAGGACATCGCCGACGCCCTTAAGGGTGCGGACAAGCTGATCCTCGCCACGGACCCTGACCGTGAGGGCGAGGCGATTTCTTGGCATGTGCTGGAAGTGCTCAAGCAGAAGAAGGCGCTGGGCAAAGCGACGGTCGAGCGCGTCTCGTTCAACGCTGTCACCAAATCCGCGGTGCTGGACGCCATTGCGCACCCGCGCCAGATCAACGCGGAACTGGTGGATGCCTACCTCGCCCGCCGCGCACTGGATTATCTCGTGGGTTTCACGCTTTCGCCTGTGCTGTGGCGCAAATTGCCCGGCGCGCGGTCGGCCGGACGTGTGCAATCGGTGGCATTGCGCCTCGTTGTGGAACGCGAGGCCGAGATCGAAGCCTTTCGTGCGCAGGAATATTGGAGCATCGACGCCGACCTGCGCGCCGAAGCCGGCAGCTTCTCGGCGCACCTAACGCATCTTGACGGCAAGAAGGTCGATAAGCTCGGCATTCCCAGCGAAGCCGAAGCTATTCGCGCCGTAAATGCGATCAATGCACAGGCATTCAAGATCGGCAGCGTCGAGAGCAAGCCGGTCAAGCGTCATCCGTCCCCACCTTTCATCACCTCGACCTTGCAGATGGAAGCATCCCGCAAGCTTGGCTTCGCCGCGAAACGCACGATGCAGATCGCGCAGCAGCTTTACGAAGGCGTGGATGTCGGCGGCGAAATCGTCGGCCTCATCACCTATATGCGAACAGATGGCCTGACGATGGCCGGCGAAGCCATCGCCGAAGCGCGGCATGTCATTGGCGACCGCTATGGCAAGAACTATGTGCCCCGCGTTCCGCGCGCCTACACCAGCAAGGCAAAAAATGCGCAGGAAGCTCACGAGGCCGTTCGCCCGACGAGTTTCGATCGCAGTCCCGACAAAGTTTCTGGTGCGCTCGATGCCGATCAGACCAAGCTTTACGACCTGATATGGAAGCGCGCTATCGCCAGCCAGATGGAAAGCGCCGAGCTTGAGCGCACCACCGTCGATACAATTTCCGCGGACAGCAAGATTACGTTGCGCGCGACCGGGTCGGTGACGTTGTTCGATGGCTTTTTAACCCTCTACCAAGAGGGCAAGGACGACGATTCCGACGAAGACGGCGCAAAGCTTCCTCGCGTGAAGGAAGGCGAAAAGGCCGCCATGGAGAAAGTCATCCCGGCGCAGCACTTCACGGAACCGCCGCCGCGCTATTCCGAAGCCACGCTAGTACGCAAACTGGAAGAACTCGGCATTGGCCGCCCTTCGACCTATGCCAGCATTCTCTCAACCCTGCGCGACCGCGCCTATGTCCATATGGACCGCAATCGATTCATTCCGGACGACAAGGGCCGCATCGTCACGATCTTTCTCACCAATTATTTCCGTCGCTATGTTGAATACGGTTTCACTGCTGACCTAGAGGAAAAACTGGACGAGGTTTCAGCCGGCGCGCTGGATTGGAAACAGTTGCTGCGCGATTTCTGGCGCGATTTCTCCGCCGCCATTGGCGAGACGAAAGAGCTGCGCATCACCGATGTTATCAACCACCTTGACGAAATTCTCGGTCCGCACATCTTCCAGCAGAGCGAGGACGGCAAGGACCCGCGCATCTGCCCCAATTGTGGCGATGGAAAACTGAATTTGAAGCTGGGCCGTTTCGGTGCCTTTGTCGGATGTTCCAACTATCCCGAATGCCGGTACACCCGACAGCTCAACCAAAAAGAAGGTGACACCGTTGGTGGGACACGCGTGCTAGGCCAGGACCCGGCGACCGGCGAGCCGATCACACTGCGTAGCGGACGTTTCGGTCCCTATTTTCAGCGCGGCGAAGGTGAGAAGCCACCCCGCGCTAGCGTGCCAAAAGGCACGGACCTCGCGAATGTCGATCTCGAGCTCGCGCTCAAAATGCTGTCGTTGCCGCGCGAAATCGGCAAGCATCCGGAAACCGGCGAACCGATCGTGGCCAATTTCGGCCGCTATGGACCTTATGTGGCGCATAACAAGAATTATGCCTCACTCGATTCAGCCGAAGAAGTCTTCACCGTCGGTATCAACCGCGCGGTGACGATACTCGCTGAAAAAAAGGCGAAGTCGCGCGCACCCCGCGGTCCGGAAGCACTGAAAGAATTGGGTGCAAGCCCGGACGGCGGCGCAATGATCAAGTTAATGCGCGGCCGCTACGGTCCTTACGTCACCGACGGTTCTATCAACGCGACTGTGCCGAACGGCACCGATCCATTGTCGTTGACCCTCGATCAAGCCGTGGCGCTGATCGCGGAACGTGAAGCCAATGGCGGTGGTAAAAAGAAGAAAGCGAAGAAGCCCAACCCGAAAGTAAGGGCGAAGGCCGAGCCTAAAGCCAAGGCCGCTCCCAATGCAAAAGCAAAAGCCAAGCCGAAAGTGACCCTCAAGGCCATGGCGAAACCCAAACCGGAAGAAGTCGAAGGCTGAGTTGACGAAGAAGCATCCTGCAAGCAGTCCCTTTCCGCTCGACAAAGCACGCGTCCTCGACGCGCTAGCCAAAAATCCCCATGCAACCAAACGCGACATCGCCCGCACGCTCGGCGTTAAGGGCAATGTACGCATAGAATTGAAGAAGATATTGAAAGAATTGGAAATCGAGGGCGCGCTAAATCGCGGCCCTCGCAAAACATATGAAAAGCCCGGTGAGTTGCCGGAAGTTACCATCCTCGAAATCATGGGACAGGATACTGACGGCGAATTGCTCGCCCGGCCGCAACGCTGGGAACAGGAGACACCACCGCCGAAGATCATTGTCGTTCCCGGCCGTGACGACGACGCAGGCCCCGCGCTTGGCATCGGCGAACGAATTCTCGCGCGCCTGACCGAAACGCGCGATGGCTTTGAGGCGCGCGTCATTCGCCGCCTTGGCGCAAGCGCCCACAAGGTTCTGGGTGTCTATCGCGAAGGCGAACGCGGCGGCCGGGTTGTCCCGATCGATCGCAAGACGAAGCACGAATACATAGTCGATGTGCGCGACCGCGCGAACGCAAAAGCCAACGAACTTGTTCTGTGCGAACCGCTCACCGGCCGAGCCTCCGGCACCTTGCGCGCGCGCGTGATCGAACGGCTCGGCAATATGGACGAGCCAAAATCGGTCAGCCTGATCGCTATCTATACACATGGCATTCCGACGGAATTTCCCAAGGAAGTGCTGGACGAAGCGGGGCGCGCCAAGCCCAACGACCCGCACGGACGAACGGACCTGCGCAAATACGCGCTTGTCACTATCGACCCGGAAGACGCGCGCGATCACGACGACGCGGTATGGGCCGGAACGGATGACGATCCAACCAATCGCGGTGGACACATCGTGATTGTCGCTATCGCAGACGTTGCACACTATGTCACGCCGGGGTCTGCGCTGGATCGCGAGGCGTTGAAGCGCGGTAACTCCGCCTATTTTCCGGATCGCGTGGTGCCCATGCTGCCTGAGCGGCTGTCCGCCGATCTATGCTCATTGATGGAAGGCGTGGATCGGCCCTGTCTCGCCGTGCGCATGGTGTTCGACGCAAGTGGCAACAAGAAGCGCCACGAATTTCTGCGTGGCATCATGCATTCGCCCGCCAGCCTTACCTATCGCCAAGCGCAGGCTGCTTTCGATGGCGAGGACAAGAGCGATCTGGCTCGAACCGTGTTGATGCCCTTGTGGAACGCTTATCAGGCTCTGGCCAAAGCACGCGACAAACGCGATCCGCTAAATCTCGATTTGCCTGAGCGGCGCATCATCATCGGCGCGGACGGAAAGATTGCTTCGATCGCCTATCGCGAACGGCTAGAATCCATGCGCCTCATCGAAGAGATGATGATCATGGCCAACGTCGCTGCCGCCGAAAGCCTCGAGCGTGCGAAAAATCCGCTCATCTATCGCGTTCATGAGCAACCCTCGAAAGAAAAACTGTTCGCGTTCGCGGACTATCTTCGCACCATCGGCACCAGCTTTGCCAAAGGTCAGGTGGTGAAGCCCGCCATGTTCAACCGCATTCTTGAGGGCGCGAAAAACACACCCAACGTCGAGGTGATGAATGATATCGTGTTGCGCACGCAGAGCCAGGCCGTCTATGCGCCGGAGAATGTGGGTCATTTCGGGCTCCATCTACAGCGTTATGCCCACTTCACCTCGCCTATCCGCCGATATGCCGACTTGATTGTACATCGCGCGCTGATCCGCGGACTGCATCTTGGCGATGGCGGTCTCAGTGATGGCGAAGCCGCACGGCTTGGAGAAATCTCCGATCACATTTCAATGACAGAGCGCCGCGCGATGGCGGCTGAACGCGATTCCACGGACCGCTATGTTGCCGCCTATATGGAAGATCGCATCGGCGCGACGTTTCAGGCCCGTATCACCGGCGTCACGCGCTTCGGCCTCTTTGTGCGGTTGCCGGAAAGCGGTGCGGAGGGATTGATCCCTGCCCGTTCATTGGGCTTCGAATATTTTCGTCATGACGAGCGAAAGCACGCGCTGATCGGCGAACGCAGTGGTACGACTTATAAAATGGGCGACAAGCTCTCTGTACGCCTGATGGAAGCTGCGCCACTTACCGGCGGGTTGCGTTTCGAACTGGCGGATGCCAATGCGCCCGCCAAGCGTACTCCCACCAACAAACCACAATTCAAGAAAATGTCGCGCGGCAAGCGCGGCAAACGTTAGGTTCGCTTATGTTCGATTCCGACCAGGAGAAAGTCGTCGCCGGTGCACTGCGTCCGAAGGATGCGGCCACGCTCATCCTAGTGAAAAGAGAGCCCGGAGAGGTGCGCGTGCTGATGGGCAAGCGCCACGGCAACATGGCGTTTATGGCCAACAAATATGTGTTTCCCGGTGGCCGTGCCGACCCCGGCGACAAGCGCATTACAGTAGGCGGCGATTTTGCACCCCATGTTATGGCGAAAGTCTCTCACGGCGTGAGTCCCGCACGCGCGCGAGGCCTGGCGCTGACGGCGATCCGCGAGACCTTCGAGGAAGCCGGCGTACTGGTTGGCGAGCGGTCCACAAAAATCCCGCGGACGCGCGCGCCAGCCTGGCAACGGTTTTTCGCGCATGGCGTCGTGCCGCGCCTTGACCGGCTCGAAATGATCGCACGCGCGATCACCCCCCCCAACCGCACGCGCCGTTTCGACGCGCGTTTCTTCATGGCCGATGCCTCGGCCATTGCGCACACGCTGGATGCCGCCGAAAACGAAGAATTACTTACGCCGAGTTGGCTGACGCTCGCCGAAGCGCGCGCGCTGGATCTGCCCTCGATAACCCGCACAGTCCTCAATGAAGTGGAAGTGCGGGTGCGCGACGGCGCCGATACCGCGCGGCCCGTGCCGTTTTTTCGCTTTCTACGCGGCAAAACGAACATCAGCTACCTCTGACGCGACGGCATTTTTCCGCTAGGCTCTCCGCAACAAAATACGTTTGGGGGGGACACAATGACGACAACCATCAACCGCCGCGCCTTCATGGGCACGGCCGCCGCCACAGCGTTCGCGTCAGCGACGCTCAAGCCGGATTACGCCGTCGCGAAAGACGCCTATTCTGGACTGGACGCCATCGCCCAAGCCCAAATGGTGCGAGCCAAAAAGGTGACGTCCCTAGAGCTGGTGGATGCGTCCATAGCGCGCATCCAGGCCGCCAACCCGAAGATCAATGCCGTAGTTGCGGAATATTTCGAAAAGGCTCGGGCGCATGCGAAATCAACGCTGCCGCAAAGCCCGCTCTCGGGCATGCCCTATCTCATCAAGGATCTGAACGACATAAAAGGCGAAGTCGCAACCTCCGGCTCACGATTGATGGCCAAGCACGTCGGTACGGAAAACAGCTTGATGGCGCAGAAGGCGATCAACGCCGGCATGGTTGTCGTCGGCAAAACCAACACACCGGAATTCGGCTTGATGGCATCGACCGAAAGCATGTTGCTCGGGGCCTGCCGCAATCCATGGAACCCCGCCTACTCGACGGGCGGATCGTCGGGCGGCGCCGCGGCGGCCGTCGCATCGGGCATGCTACCGGTGGCGCATGCCTCGGATGGCGGCGGCTCGATACGCATTCCTGCATCCTGCTGCGGTGTGTTTGGCATGAAACCTTCACGCAGGCGCATGGATTTCGGCGCGAAAGAGAAAATGCCCGGTGATATCGCGGTGGAGAATTGTGTAAGCCGCAGCGTGCGCGACAGCGCCATGGTGTTTTCATTGTCCGAAGACGCTTCGCCCAAGGCAAAATTCAAGCCCACGAGTTTCGTCTCCGGCCCCAGCAAAAAGCGTCTCAAAATCGCGTTCTCCACGCTCAGCTATTACGGCACGGAGCCGCATGACGATGTGAAGGCGTCGCTTGAAGCGACCGCGAAGCTGTGTCGTGATCTGGGGCACCAGATTGTCGAGGCGAAGAACCCGATTACCGGCCCCGAATTTGTGGACGCGTTTCTGACCGTCTGGGCGTCCGGCCCAGCACAGCTGGTGCTATTGGCGCAAAGTCTGAAGCTCAAGCCGGAAAATGTGTTGGAGCCTTGGACCCTTGGCCTCGCGGAGTTCTACGCGAAGAAGCCAAAGGGCACTCTGGAAAAGAGCCTCGCCTATTTCCACAAAGTGGAAGCGGCGACCGACGAATTTTTCAAGCATTGCGACGCGTGGTTGACGCCGGTGCTGACCAGCACTCCGCCAAAGCTGGGCGAACAGGCGCCGACGGTTCCGTTCGACACGCTCTACGAACGCATTACGAAATATGTGACCTACACGCCGATCCACAATGTGGCCGGAACACCAGCCATGTCGGTGCCGCTGGGCTGGGGTAAGAACGGCCTTCCGATTGGAAGCCAGTTCGCGGCGGCGAAAGGTCAGGAAAGTCTGCTCTACGCGCTCGCCTATGAACTCGAAAATGCGCAGCCCTGGGCCAACAAGCACGGTCAGATTTGGGCGGGCTGAGTCGAAAGCGCTTGTTTTGGCTTGTTTATCGGGAAACTCTGGGGCTCGGCGCGGTGGCTTGACTTCGGCGGGTCGGCCAGTAGGTTACCGGCCCTTTAGCGGAATTCATTGAGGAGCATCGCGATGGCGAAGCCCACCACGGCAAAGATCAGGCTCAACAGCACGGGCGATACCGGCTTCTTCTATGTTGCGAAGAAGAACACCCGCACCATGACCGAGAAAATGACGGTCAAGAAGTACGATCCGGTTCTGCGCAAACATGTCGAGTTCAAGGAAGGCAAGATCAAGTAATCTGCCTTTCACTTTCGGATTTGAAAACCCTGCCTGGTCCCGCCGCGGCGGGGTTTTCTTTTAAGCCGCTTCGCGCTGCTGCTCCACGCGTTGTACGAAGGGAATAATGAAGTCGCGCAGCATGGGGATCACCTCGAGCGGGATGTCGTGGCCCCAGCCTTCGATCTCGTGATGTTCGCTGCCGGAGATGCATTGCGCTGTGTGGCGCCCCGCCGCCGCCGGGATTAGAGTGTCGGCGGAGCCGTGCAGAACCAGCACCGGAACGCGCAAATTCTTCAACCTCTCGGTGCGCGGCGGACTTGCCATTATTGCAGCCCATTGGCGCAAGGTGCCTTCGGGATAGTAGCTGCGGTCATAGCTGCGGCCGACCAATTCACCGAGACGCTTCTCATCGAAGGGCCAGCGCGTCGAAGCATAGGCTCTGCGGCCCTTCAGCGAATGCGCGACGACGGAGGCGCGATCGCTGCCTTCGGGCCGCGCAATCAGCGCCGCTTGCGCTTCGGGCGTGGACCGCGGCAACGAAGGATCGCTCGTCGTCGAGAAAATGGAGATGAGCGAACGCGTTTTCCGCGGATGATCCAGCGCCACTAATTGCGCGATCATGCCGCCCATCGAAGCACCTACGATGTGCGCGCTTTCGATGCCAAGCGCGTCAAGCAGCGCCGCGGCATCGTTCGCCATATCGCTGAGCACGTAGGGCACGTCAGGCTTCTTGCCTTCGCCCAGCGCTTTGCCAATGGCCCGGACGTCGGGAAACACGCCATCCCATTTCTGCGTGAGGCCGACATCGCGGTTATCGAAGCGGACGACGCGCATTCCCGCATCCACGAACATCTGCCGGAATTCATCCGGCCAACTCGTCATCTGCGAGCCGAAGCCCATAATCAGCAATAGCGGAATGCCGCTCTTGGGTCCGGCTTCGTCGTACTCAATGTCGATTCCATTGGCTCGGATTTTCATGCCGCTTTTGCCTCCTTGATGCCGCCAACGAAGTTGCCGACATGCTCCAGATAGACCGGCACCAGTGCAGCGCTGAAATCATGCGCCATGCCCGGCACGATTATGAGTTTGGCGCCGGGAATGCTCGCCGCCGTGTCTTTGCCGCCTTCTACCGGCACCAGCGGATCGTCGGCGCCATGAATAACCAATGATGGCGCGCGTACATTCTTCAGAATGTCATTGCGCGGCGGCGATGCAAAGATCGCCAGCATCTGCCGGCCGATGCCCGCGGGATCGTAGGGCGAGCGGTCAATGGCCGCTTCGACGATCGCCTGCAGTTCCGCATCGCTGGCCGGAAAGCCGGGACTGCCGATAACGCGCCACGTCTTGAGTCCGGCAACAATGCGATCCGCCCGGCTATCGCTTGCGGGCGGCGTGGTGATCGCTGCCATTGCCTCGGTCTTCGCCTGCGGAAGATCGCGGCGCCCGGTGGTCGACATGATCGAGGTGAGGCTGATCGTATGCTCGGGATATTTCGCAGCCACGATCTGCGCGATCATACCGCCCATCGAAGCGCCCACGATATGGGCACGTTTGATACCCAGCGCGTCCAGCAATGCGACGGTATCGTCGGCCATGTTCTCCAGAAAATAGGGGGCGGTGACCGGTTGGCCGGACATCATCTTCGTCATCGCCTCGCCGATATTCGGCGTCCCGAGATTGGAAAGATGGGCGGACAACCCGATATCGCGATTATCGAAACGGATGACTCGCAGTCCCTTGGCCGCCAGGCCTTCGCAAAATGCTGTAGGCCACATGGTCATCTGGGCTGCAAATCCCATGATGAGAAGCAGCGCTGGATCGTTCTCGCGCCCAAAGCTCTCGTATTCGAAAGATAGGCCATTGGCCTTGATCTGCGGCATGTCCGTCCCCTTGCTCTTATGCGTGTTCGAGGCCAACCTTAGCAGAGGGATGCGGGCGATTGACAAGATGTCGGCCGCCCCGGATTGTCCGGCGCTCTCATCCGACTGCCATGCGCCGCGATCTTGAACGCCTTGCCAATGAGACTTTCGACCTGCTCGTGATCGGCGGCGGGGTCACGGGTGCCTGCGTGGCGCGCGATGCGGCTTTGCGCGGTCTCAAGGTCGCGCTGATCGAGAAGAACGATTTCGCGCACGCCACCAGCGCCCATAATTCCAAATTGATCCATGGCGGATTGCGCTATTTGCGAAATTTCGAACTGGGGTTGGTGCGGGAATCGTTGAAAGAGCGACGTATCTGGCAGCGCACCGCACCGCATCTGGTGCAACCCCTGCCCTTTCTTGTGCCGCTCTACAATGCGGGAATGAAAGCGCGCTCTACATTGGCGGCGGGGCTAACACTCTACGATCTTCTGTCCTTCGACCGCGGCTGGCTTGACGATCCGGATCAGCGGTTGCCCGGCCATTCCTGGTTGAATGCAAAAAAGGCAATCGAACGCGAACCGATGCTGGAGGGTGCGGGTTTCGAGGGCTCGTTTCTTTATTATGACGCGCAGATGTACGCGCCCGAAAGGCTGGCGCTGGAATGCGTGATCGACGCGGTGGCACACGGCGCAGCGGCGGCCAACCATCTTTCCGCCGAAGGCTTGCTGGTCAACGGTGGCAGGGTTTCAGGTGCTACAGTCAGCGACAATTTCAGCGATGTCCGGTTCGATGTCCGCGCCAAGGTAACGCTGCTTGCCGCAGGGCCATGGGCCGACATTTTTCTCGCAAAGGCACTCGGCAAACCATCGTCACACAAACTGATGCGCTCGAAAGGCATTCATCTGATCGTGCCGGCGATGACAAAGAAGGATGCGCTGACGGTTGCGGCAGGCGGCGGGCACTTCTTTGTGCTGCCATGGCGGGGCCATTCGCTGCTCGGCACCACGGACACAGCATTCCATGACGTGCCGGACAACGTCGGCGTCACCGAAAATGACATCGAGAGTTTTCTCGCATTCATTAATACGAATTTGCCTGCCGCCCGTTTGAAACCCTCCGATGTGCAGCATTTCTATGCTGGTCTGCGACCATTGGTAGACGACGGTTCGGGGGACACCTATGACGCCAGCCGTCGCGCCGAACTGATCGACCATGCGCAAGGAGACGGGTTAAACGGATTGTTCTCGGCTATCGGCGGAAAATGGACGACTTCTCGCGATCTCGCGGAGAAAACTGTCAATGCGCTGGTTTCCAAACTGGATATGAAGGTGCGCGAATGTTCTACACGTACTTCACCGCTGCCCGGCGGAAATATCCCTCGCTTCAAGGCATTCCAAGCGCAAATGGCGGCGGAGCACGATCCGGTTCCGAACATCGAACACCTTTCACGGCTTTACGGCACACGGGTTCATGAAGTCTTGATGCTTGGCGCGAACCATCCCGAGTTGGGCATAGCGCTTTCCGAATCCGGCGATATCGGCGCGCAGGTCCTTTGCGCAATGCAGGAAGAAATGGCGCTGACGCTAAACGATGTCGTAATGCGCCGCACCGGAATGGGCCAGCTTGGAAATCCCGGTTCCGGCAACATTGCGCGCGCCGCCGACTTGATGGCGACCGAACTTGACTGGACCGCCGAACGTATCGCTAGCGAGATCGCTTCGGTGGCGCCGAACTTCGCATTGCGGGCGGGCGTGCAATGAGCGCTTTTGTCATCGTCAATCCACGGTCCGGACATGGTCGGACGGCGCGCGAGTGGCCGAAGATCGAGCGCAGCTTGCGCGCCGCCTACCCACAAATGAACACGGCCTTCACACAAAAGCGCGGCGAAGCGACCGCGCTGGTGCGCCAGGCTTTGAGCGAAGGCCATTCCGAGGTCATCGCCGTCGGTGGCGACGGCACAATCAACGAGGCCGTCAATGGATTGTTCGACGAAACAGGACCGCTCGCGCCCGATGCCGTGTTTGGTTTCGTGACCAGCGGCACGGGCGGCGATTTTCGCAAAACGTTTGGCATATCGGCCGGGTATGACGCTGCCATATCGCGCCTGAAGGAAGCCACGCCCCGACGCGTGGATGTGGGGCGGATTTCCTGCCTGACGCAGAATGGCCAACCCTCGGTCCGCTATTTCATCAATATCGCTTCCTTCGGCATGTCCGGCGGCATTGTAGATTCCGTCAATCGGGCGCGGATCGCCAAACTGTTCGGCGGGTCCTTTGCGTTCGCCTTTCACAGCCTGTTCGGCATGCTGCGTTATCGAGACAAAGCGGTGCGTATTCGCGTGGATGGCGATTTCGATGAGATCGCCCGTATTTCGACAGTGGCCGTCGCCAACGGACAATATTTTGGTGGCGGCATGCGCGTGGCGCCAAATGCGCGAACCGACGATGGTCAGTTCGATGTTATCGTGATGGGCGGCACGCCCAAGTCACGCGCGATGGCCGATATGAAATTGATCTACACCGGTGAGCATTTGAACAACCCGGCGGTGCGGGCTCTGCGGGGGCAAAAAATCGTGGCCGTACCCGTGGCCGAGACCGGCGGACGCCCGGTTTTGATCGAAGCCGACGGGGAAAGCGTGGGCCGTTTACCAGCAACCTTCGAAATCCTGCCCCGCGCGCTCTATTTACGCTGTTGATCTGATAGCGTGCCGTCCATGAGCATCGACCGGACAAAAATCCAATGGAACGGCTGGGGCTGGGCCGCGCATCGCGACCATGCGCCGATCAGCGAAGGCGTCTGGTCGTGGCTTGGCAGCGAATTGGGTATGCCCAGCCTGCTGGCGACTCCCGCGCGTCCGATCGAAGACATTGCTCTCGCGCCCTCTCGACTCGACGCGGCTGAACGCAGCCATTTCGCGCAAGTTCTGGGCGAAGACCGCGTGCGCGGCGACACCTACGAACGCGCCTTTCATGCGCGCGGGCGTTCTTACCACGATCTGTTGCATCTACGCGTCGGCGATCTGACGATTGCGCCGGATGCCGTTCTTTATCCGCGCGGAACTGAAGAAGTCCTCTCCATTCTTTCCTTCGCGGCCGAAAAAGGAATTGCCGTCGTGCCGTTCGGCGGCGGAACGAGCGTCGTGGGCGGCGTCACCGCAGACGCCGGAGACTTCAAAGCCGTCATATCAATGGATATGTCGGGCATGGACCGCCTGCTCGGCGTGGACACCATTGCCGGCACGGCCAGCGCGGAAGCCGGAATCTATGGTCCTGCACTAGACAAGGCGTTGCGCGGGCAGCAACTGATGCTCGGCCACTACCCGCAATCCTTTGAGTTCTCAACGCTCGGTGGCTGGATCGCGCATCGCGGTGCGGGCCAGCAATCGGGGCGCTACGGCAAAGCTGAGGAATGGCTTGTCTCCGCGAAGTTGGCGACCCCACGCGGATTGCTGACGACCGAAGACTATCCGGCGTCTTCAGCGGGGCCGCGCATCACCGATCTGGTGCTCGGTTCAGAAGGCGTTTTCGGCGTGGTAACAGAAGCCAGCTTCAAGGTTCATCCCCTTCCGCAGGAAAGCCATTATAGCGGCTATCTGTTTCGCGATTTCGCCAGCGGCACCACCGCAATTCGCCGCGCGGTGCAGGAGGATTTGCCTTTCGCGATGCTGCGCCTTTCCGATCCGGAAGAAACACGCTTCTACCGCGCCTATGGTGCGGCCGGCAAAAAGCCGGGCCTCGGCGGCAGAATTGCGGAAGCCTATCTGCGCGCACGCAAATTCGACATGAGCGCGTCGGCGATGATCGCCGGCTTCGAAGGCGACGCCGATACCGTCAGCCGCTCCCGCAAACGCTTCGCAGCGATCGCGAAAGAACTCGGCGCGATTTCGCTGGGCGCATCACCGGGCGAACGCTGGTTTCACGGGCGCTTCCACGGCCCCTATCTGCGCGATCCCATGATGGAGCGCGGGCTTGGCGTGGATACGCTTGAAACGGCGACCAGCTGGTCGAAACTGGACGCGCTCTACGCCGCCGTCAGAAAAGCGCTTGAAGACTCTATCCGTGAAACGGCGCCGCGTCCCGGCGCGCACGGCATCGTCGCCTGTCACATCAGCCATTCCTATCGCGACGGTGCGAGCCTCTATTTCACCTATATTTTCCCCCGCGCGCTGGATGGCGACATCGCGCAATGGCGCGCCATCAAGCGCGCCGCGAGCGATGCCATCGTCGCGCATGGCGGCACGATCAGCCACCACCACGGTGTCGGTGAAGATCACCTGCCATGGATGGAAAAGGAAAAGGGCCCTCTCGGTGTCGAAATCCTGCGTGCAATTAAAACCACGCTGGATCCCAAGGGCATTTTGAATCCGGGAAAACTTATCTCCCGCTGAGCGCCGCTTTCAGCGCCTGTGCGGCAGTAGCGAGCGCATCGGCCGCCTGCGGCAACACGGCTTGCAGGTAGATGAAGTCGTGCACCATGTCGGGATAGTCCGCGACGCTCACAGCAACGCCCGCGCCACGCAGTTTTTCCGCATAGCCCTGCCCTTCATCATGCAATGGATCGAACCCTGCCAGCATTACATAAGCCGGCGGCAGGCCGGTGAAATTCAGAGCAGCGAGCGGTGAAATTCGTGGATCGGATTTATCAGCGTCGTCTGGCAGATAGTGCGCGTAAAACCAATCCAGCGTTTTGCGCTCCAGGAAATACCCTTCGGCAAATTCCTTGAGCGAGCGTGTTTCCGCGCCGATCTGCGTGACCGGAAACAGAAGCATTTGAAACGCGAGTTTGGGGCTGCCCTTGGCTTTCGCCATTTGAGTCATGACCGCTGCCAAGGCCCCACCGGCGGAATCGCCGCCGACCGCAAGTCGGTTTGCGTCCACACCCAATTCGGCCGCGTTCTTCTCGACCCACTCCAGAACTGCAAAAGCATCCTCGACGGCTGCGGGAAATTTGCTCTCCGGTGAGAGGCGATATTCGACCGAGATCACGCGACACTGGGACTCGTTCGCCAACAAACGGCACAGTCCGTCGTGCGTATCGACATTGCCGATGACCCAGCCCCCGCCATGAAAGAACACCAAGGTCGGCAGCGGCTCTCCGCCGGCGGCTACAGCCGTATAGACGCGCGCCGAGATTTCGCCATGCGCTGCGGGAATCGCAAGATCGGCGACCTTGCCGATTGGTACATCCTTGGGACCAGCAAGCTGCATCAGACCTGCAAAGGCCTCGCGCGCTTCCGAAGGCTGCATCTCCCAAGTTTTGGGGCCGCCCAAGGCAGCAACCTGGTCGAGAAAAGCATTCAATACTGGATTGAGCGGCATCGTCTCGTCCTGATATCGATCGCGCAAGTTTGCGCAGGCCCGCGCGTTGTGCGCAAGCCGGCCGAAAATTGAGAACAATATCAGTGAATGACGATGGGTCGATCGGGGTCGAGACGCAGAGTCACGATGTCGTCCAACAGGACCGAAAGCGCGAACCAGAAACGTGCACGGTCGTGCGAGCCTTCAGATTCCAGCGTGACCGTCGCATTGCGCGCATACTGAACAGCGTCCTCGCCATGCTCGGAAGCAAGGTCGGCAGCAAGTTGACAGAGATCGCCGGTGCGCATCGTCAAATCATCGCACCGTCGGGTAAGGACCGCGTTAATGGCGCGCTGGGACGCTCAGAAATGCCAGTTCTTCGGGTGTTGATTGCCGGCCAAGGGCCTCGTTTCGCGGAGGAAACCGGCCGAACCGGCGGATCGTCTCGCGGTGCTCAAGCGCATAGGGATAGTTGAGGCGGTCCGTTCCGATCCTGCCCCCGATCAATTCAACCGCGCGATCCTGATCTTCGATGTTCTCGGAATACATGAAGGGCATATACGAAAACGCCCGAAGGCTTGCTGGAACAATCAGGTCGAAACCGTTCTCGACAGCCCTTATCGCAACACGCCGCACCATCGCATCGGATTCGAATGCGGTCCCGGTATCGCGAAACATATTTCGCGGAAATTGATCGAGAACAATGACAAGCGCCAGAGCGCCATCCGCACTCAACTCCCAATCGGCGAGACCGCCGCAGCGCGCCTGTTCCCAAAGAGCACCAAAGCGACGAGAAATCTCGGCGTCCAGTTTGGCGTCCGAAGCAAACCAGCGCGTGTCGCCGACGTCATCGCGCCAGAACGTGATGACGTCTTCAGGCGTAACAGTCATTGCTCAGCGTCATGTGATCTCGATAATTTCGTCCGCTGGCGTTGCGGTGAAAAGCATATCTACCAGATGTTTGCGCCGGTCCATCGTGGCGCGCTGATTGACATAACCTTTGTCGGTGATCTCATGGCCGTCGATGGATGGCTGTTCGACCATCAGCAGAACGCGCTTCACACGGCCGGATGATCCACCGCAATTCTTGTTGTATTCGACGAAATGCTTGCGCACGAATTCGCGCACTTTGGAATGCGCCACAATCTGTTCCGGGCCCGATAGCGCGGGATCGCCCGCGATTTCTTTCGCCGCCGTCAAATTTGGCCATGCCAGCAAGGCCACGAATGGCTTGTCCTGCCCGCAGACGACGCAATCCTGAATGAGTGGCGACGCGGCAGCGACGGCCTGCGCACGCAACGTGCCAACCGAAACCCAGGTGCCGCTGTCGAGCTTAAAATCTTCCGTCACGCGTCCATCGAAGACAAGGCCCTGCGCCGGATCGTTCTCATCCATGAATTTCGCGGCGTCGCCGAGGCTGTAATAACCTTCGTCGTCAAACACCTTTTGCGTGAGATCGGGGCGGCCCAGATAACCGGGCGTCACAGTTGCGCCTTTCACCCGCACTTCGAGCTTTTGTCCGTTCGGCACAAGCTTCAACGTAATGCCGGGCAGCGGCAGGCCGATCAGGCCCACGCGTTCCGTCAACCAGTGCACAACAGTTACGCCCTGCGTTTCCGTCGCGCCATACATGGTGGTGAGCGGAATGCGATGCCCCGTCGAAGCAACGGCGAGTGCTTGAATGCGCTCATAGATGTCCTGGCTGAGCGTCGCGCCGCCATAGCCGACGTAACGCATTTTGGAAAAGAACCGGTCGCGCAGTTCGGTATCGCGTTCCATCGCTTCGGCCAACCAGCCAAAGGCGATCGGCGCCGAGCCGAACACCAGTGGTGATATTTCCCTCAGATTCCGGATCGTTTCGTCGAACATCCCGGGCAAAGGTTTACCTGCATCCAGATGGACCGTTCCTCCCGCGTTGAGATTGCCGTTGAAACCAATGTTGCCGGCGGAGATGTGGTTCCACGGCATCCACTCCAAGCTTTGCGGAATCTCGTTGGGATCGGGTTCTTCCGTGCGCAACCCTTCGCTGGCCGCGATAATCGCGCACATCATGCCGTGGGTCTGGATCACGCCTTTGGGCATTCCGGTCGAACCCGACGTGAAGAGATATTTCGCGACCGTGCCGTGATCGATCTTTTCCATCGACGCAACAATAGCCGGACTCGCATTGGTGCGGATCAGATCTTCATATGCTGTCGTTTCGCGATCCGGGATCGGCATCACGGTCACGACTTCCACGCCGTCGAGCGGCAATGCCCCAAGCGCGCGCGCGTAGACCGGCCCCTGCTCCGCGAAGACCATCTTCGGTTTCGTCGTTTCGAAAACATGCTTGAGCTTGGAATGGTCGCCGCTCATCAGCGAATAGGCAACCGACACGGGCGCGACCGGTACGCGCGCCTTCATCGCGCCCAACATCATGGTGGCGTGGATGATCGAATTGCCGGAGAGAATCATGAGCGGCGCATCAGGACCAAGGCCGCGCGTCAGCAATGCCTGCCCGATGGCATCGGCGCGCGCATTGGCTTCGCCATAGGTGATGTAGCGCCAGTCGCCGGTCTTGCCACCTGGCAGCGGAGTCCGCTCGCCGATGAAATTGCGCTCAGGATGAGCGGCGGCCTTCGTCTCCAGCAAATGGGCGATGGAGCGCGGCATCTGGCCGGGCAGATGGTTCGAGCGGATATAGACCGTGCCGTCTGGCTTCTTCTCGACCGAGATGTCCGGCGCCTTCTGCGGCAGCGGCTTGAATGGCGGCAATTCTGGTTTTACTTGGACATTCATGGCTTTAGCTCCCCGGTGCGAAGAACTACACTTCGCACTCGTTATTCTGTATATACTCCCTCTCAATCGCGGGATTTCCCGCCCGAGGAAGCGCCCATGCGCGGCAATAGCGTTCTTCTCATCATCGGCGGCGGCATCGCGGCCTACAAGTCCCTTGAGCTGGTTCGCCGGCTGAAGGAGCGCGGAATTTCCACGCGTGCCATCCTCACCCATGCGGGAGCCGAGTTCGTGACGCCGCTTTCGGTCTCCGCGCTGACCGGGGAGAAGGTGTTCCAGGATCTGTTCAGCCTCACCGACGAATCCGAGATGGGGCATATACAACTTTCACGCACCGCCGATCTTGTGGTGGTTGCCCCCGCAACGGCAGATCTGATGGCGAAGCTGGCGAATGGCCACGCCAACGATCTGGCTTCCACCACACTTCTCGCCACTGACAAACCCGTTCTGATGGCGCCCGCGATGAATGTGCGCATGTGGAGCCACCCGGCGACGCAGCGAAATCTCACAACGCTCAAGAAAGACGGTGTTCTGTTCGTCGGCCCGAACGACGGCGACATGGCCTGCGGCGAATACGGCCCCGGCCGCATGGCGGAACCGAACGAGATTGCCAACGCCATCGAGGCTGCACTTGCCGAGGGAGCGCCCGGACCGCTGGCAGGCATCACGGCGCTGGTGACGGCCGGACCGACGCGCGAGCCGCTCGATCCAGTACGCTTCATCGCCAACCATTCCTCCGGCAAGCAGGGATATGCCATTGCCGATGCACTGGCGCGGGCCGGTGCTTCGACCACGCTCGTTTCCGGTCCCGTTGAACTCAGGGCGCCGTCGCGCGTGAAGCTGGTGAAGGTGCAGACGGCGCGCGAAATGCTGGCGGCGTGCGAGAGCGCGCTGCCGGCCGATGTCGGCGTCTTCACCGCCGCTGTCGCCGACTGGCGGCCTGAAACGGTGATGAACAGCAAGATGAAGAAGCGCGAGGGCGGCAGTGTACCCAGCATTGCTCTTGCGCAGAACCCGGACATTCTTGCCACCATCGCGCAAGGCGCGCAGCGGCCACGCCTTGTCGTCGGCTTTGCGGCTGAAACGGACGATGTGATCGAGAACGCGAAAGCCAAACTTGCACGAAAGGCTGCGGACTGGATCGTTGCCAACGATGTCTCGCCGCATACCGGCATCATGGGTGGCGACAGGAACACCGTGCATCTCGTGTCCGCGAATGGCGTCGAAGACTGGCCGGAGATGAGCAAGGCCGACGTCGGAACGCGGCTCGTCGCTCGCATCGCGCAAAAGCTGAAGGGCAAGGCTGCGTGAAGATCGATATTCAACGCCTTACTCATGCGCGCGACCTGCCACTGCCCGTTTATGCTACGGACGGTTCGGCCGGAGTCGATTTACTCGCGGCCATCGATCACGACATGGAGTTGAAACAAGGTGCTCGTGCCGCTGTGCCGTGCGGTATCGCGCTGGCATTGCCGCACGGTTATGAGGCGCAGGTGCGCCCGCGCTCCGGCCTCGCGCTCAATCACGGCGTCACGGTGTTGAACGCGCCGGGCACCATCGACAGCGATTATCGTGGCGAGGTGAAAGCCATCCTCATCAATCACGGCGACGCGCCGTTTCGCATTGCGCGCGGCATGAAGATTGCGCAGATGGTGATCGCGCGCCATGAGCACGTCCAATTCACCGAAGTCACCGAACTCCCCACCACCGCACGCGGCGAAGGCGGCTTCGGATCGACTGGCACAACCATCCCATTGAAGCGTGCCTGATATATGCTGAAACTCTCCCGCAAAACCATGCTTGCCCTCGAAGCAGTGATCGATATCGCGTTCAACGCGCGGCCGGAACCCGTACAGGCCAAGGAAATCACCGCGCGCCAGGGCGTGCCGCAGCGCTATCTCGAACAGGTGATGCAGCAATTGGTGCGCGCCGGCGTGCTGAAAGGCGTGCGCGGACCGCGCGGCGGCTATCGCCTTGCCCGCGAGCGGCGGCGCATCTCGGTGGGCGATGTGGTGCGCGTGGCGGAAGCCATCGACGATGGCGAGGCAGACAATTCCGAACCGCGTTCCGAACTCGGCACACGCATCGTCACGCCCCTGATCGCCTCGCTGCAGGAAGGCGTGATGAAACAACTTGACGCGATTTCGATTGAAGACCTCTGCGCCCGCGCGCGCGCCGCTGGAGTGGATTGCGGCGGGCGCAGCACGGCCGATTTCACGATTTAACCGGAGATACCAATGACAACGCACAAACCCGGCCGCGGGCGCATCTACAATTCCATCACCGACACGATCGGCGACACGCCGCTGGTGCGGCTGAACAAGCTGACCAAGGAAGCCGGCGTGAAAGCCGACATCCTGCTCAAGCTGGAATTCTTCAATCCCATCGGCAGCGTGAAGGACCGCATCGGTGTCGCCATGATCGATGCACTGGAGAAGCAAGGCATCATCACGCCCGGCAAATCCACGCTCGTCGAACCCACCAGCGGCAACACCGGCATCGCCCTCGCCTTCGCGGCGGCGGCGAAAGGCTATCGCCTAGTTGTCGTGATGCCCGAAACGGTGTCCATCGAACGGCGCAAGATGATCGCGATATTGGGCGCGGAGATCATTCTCACCGAAGCGCCGAAGGGCATGCGCGGCGCGATTGCGCGCGCGCATGAGATCGTTGCCTCCACGCCCGGCGCGGTGATCCCGCAGCAATTCGAAAATCCGGCCAACCCGGACATCCATCGCCGCACGACCGCCGAAGAAATCTGGAACGATACGCAAGGCAATGTCGATGTGCTGATCGCGGGCGTGGGCACCGGCGGCACCATCACGGGCATCGGGCAGTTTCTGAAGCAGAAGAAGCCGTCCGTCCGGATCATCGCCCTGGAGCCGGAAGATTCGCCGGTGCTCTCCGGCGGCCAGCCCGGTCCGCATCCCATTCAGGGCATCGGCGCCGGTTTTGTGCCCGCGATCCTCGACCGTAAAGTGATCGACGAAGTCATCACCATCGGCAACGAAACCGCCTTCGACTTGGCGCGCAAGGCGGCGCGGCTGGAAGGCATCCCGGTCGGCATTTCTTCCGGCGCGGCGATTGCCGGCGCACTGGAAGTCGGCGCACGGCCGGAAATGGCGGGCAAGATGATCGTCGCGATCATTCCGTCTTTCGCCGAACGCTATCTTTCGACGGCGCTGTTCGAGGGATTGTGAGCTGCGCGCGTCGAGCGAATTTCGTTTTCGATTTTTTATTCGCCATCTGCCGGTCAGCATTGCGCTACTGAGCCTCCTTTAGCTCTTGTTCAGGGTTGTCCTGTTTTTGGGTCGCCGCGCCCATTGAGCGCTGACCGATGCAGAATATGACTATAGGATCAGCGAGTCGAGTATGAATATGAGAAACATGCTATTTCTCGCATAAGAGAGGCTTTATATCGTATTTTCTGTTTTTCCTAAACAGCTTGCCGCGGCGACGAATGTTTTTGATACGTTGCGCCGCTTAGAAATTCGAAAGGGAAAGCAAACATGGCAAGACTGATCCTGGGCGCCATCGGCGGCCCAATAGTGTGGTTCATCGCTGTCACGGCGGTGGGTTTTGTGGTGGGACATGCGTGGCCCGAAATGGCCGCGATCAAGAACATGGCTCTCCTGACGATCCCGATGCTGCTCGCGCGTCTCTGCGTCAGCGCCGTCAGCTCTGTCATCGGCGGCGTGGCCGCTGCCCTTATCGGCAAGGACGGATTCAGAGCGCCGCTCGCGGCGGGCGTGCTGCTGCTGATCGTTTTCGTGCCCTACCACATGACGATCTGGCAGAATTTTCCGATCTGGTACCATTTGACCTTCTTCGTTTCGCTGCCGGTTCTCAGCCTGCTCGGCGGCAAGCTGGTCGGTTCCAGATAGATTTTGGAAACGCTGAATGAATTTGGTTGAGCGTACTCTGCGCTAACCGGCGCCCCTGTGCGTTATCCATTGAGTGTCGTCGCGCCCGTTCGGTAACCAGCTCGGACGCTGCGCCATTGGAGCAAACACCGCGATGAACGAACAAACGCAAAAATGGCTGTCGGACTGGGTCAGGGACCGCGTGGCGGGCGTGCCCTATTCCGAGCAGAAGAAGCAGGCGAAAGATTCATATGCTCCCGCATGCCTGGGCGCGGCGGCACGGGTCGGCATTACGCGGCGGGAAATAGAGCAAGCCGCCGGCGGTAATCTGGTCGACTATCTGGAAAACGAGATCGAAAACAAATGGGACATCGAAGTCCGCAAGAACAAGCCCGCTTCGACGAACTAGACGCCGGCATTGTCAGCGGACGCATTTAGGCCCACATACGCACATCGCCATTCATTTCAAACCGGAGGACATCATGAAGCTTTATTATGCGCCCGGCGCCTGCTCGCTCTCGCCCCATATCGTGGCGCAGGAAGCCGGCATTCCGCTCGAACTCGTGAAGGTCGATCTTAAAAGCCACAAGACGGAAAGCGGAGAAGATTTCTACACCATCAATCCGAAGGGCTATGTGCCGGCGCTGAAGCTGGACGACGGCAACATGCTGACCGAAGGCCCGGCCATCGTGCAATATCTCGCCGACCAGAAACCGGCGAGCAATCTCGCACCGGCCAACGGCACATTCGCGCGTTACAAGCTCAACGAGTGGCTGACCTTCATTAATTCTGAACTGCACAAGAACTTCGGGCCACTGTTTTCCAATCCGTCCGACGATGTGAAGAAGGCGCAGATCGAAAAGATCATCAAGCGCTTCGACTATGTGAACAGCCAGCTCGGCGACAAGCCATTTCTCCTGGGTGACAATTTCACCGTGGCGGATGCTTATCTGTTCGTCATGCTCACCTGGGCGCAACACCTGAAAGTGGCGGTGCCGGATAAGCTGAGCGCCTTCTTCGGCCGCGTCGCCCAGCGTCCGAATGTTCACGCCGCAATGAAGGCCGAGGGACTGGTGAAGTAGGAACGCTGTTCCTTTCCTCCTCCGGTTACCGGGGGAGGAAAGTCACAATTCAAATTCGATATGCACCGTATCGCGCGACAATTCCTTGCCTCCGGCGGATGCGTAGAGCGCCAGCGCGGCGGTGTTGTCGGTTTCCGTCAGCACCCAGGCGATTTTGCAGCCAAGCCCACGGCCATGCGCCAACAGCGCCTGAAGAATCTGCTTCGCCAAGCCCCGGCGCTGATGCGATGGCACCATCGCGACTTCGTTGATCCACAGCTCCGCCGGTTTATCCGGGTGCACATAATGCAGGGCGGAAGCGAAACCGATGACAACGCCGTCGTCGATGGCAACCGCGATGTGATGGCGCGGATCGGCGAGAAATTCCTTCGTCAGGCGCGGTTCAATTTTGTTGTCGAACACATCTGGCGCCACATGCGCGAGCACGCCCTCTTCGCCCGCTTTCAACATCCGGATTTCAACCTGCATCAGCGGCCCTTCAGCCAATAGGCATATTGCGGCGGCAGAACATTTTGCGGATCGGTAACGCCCAGCGCCTTGGCCGCATGATAGGGAAAATTCGGATCGTCCAGTTCCTTGTGCGCCAGCATAACCAGGTTGGCCTGCCCCTTCGCGATGATCTCTTCGGCCTGCACCGGCTCGTTGATGAACCAGCCGACGGCGGTTGGAATGCTCACCTCTTCCTTGAAGCGCGCGGCAATGGGCGCCATGAACGCCGGACCCCACGGCACGCCGGAAATGTCTGGCGTGTTGAAGCCGAGACTGACATCGATCAGATCGAGACCCTGACGCTTGAACAGTTTCACCAGCGCGATGGATTCTTCGAGTGGCTGGCTGCCCTCCCGAAAATCGCTGACACCAAGCCGCGCCGTGAGCGGGAATTTCTCCGGCCAGACGCGGCGCACGGCGGTCAGGGTGTCCACCAGAAAGCGGGCGCGGTTCTCGAAGCTGCCGCCATAGTCGTCGGTGCGCTTGTTGGCCAGCGGCGAAAAGAAGCTCTGCGCCAGATAGCCATGCGCGAAATGCAGCTCCAGCCATTCGAAGCCCGCGACCAGCGCCCGCTTCGCCGCCGCTACGAAATCATTCTGTACCCTGACGATATCGTCCTTGCTCATGGCACGCGGCACGCGCGGCAGATTGGCGCCGAATGCGTCGGCGGACGGTCCGAGCGGATCCCACGAACGCGGATCGGCTGGCTTCATGTGGTCGTCGCCTTCCCAAGGCTTGTTGGCGGACGCCTTGCGGCCGGCATGGGCAAGCTGGATTCCCGGCACCGCACCGTGGCTTTTGATGAAATAGGCGATCGGCGCGAACGCATCGGCCTGCTCTTCATTCCAGAGGCCGGTGCAGCCCGGCGTGATGCGCCCTTCCGGCGACACCGCCGTTGCTTCCGCGATCACAAGCGCCGCGCCGCCGACGGCGCGCGCACCCAAATGGACGAGGTGCCACTCGTTCGGCACGCCCTCATCGGCGGAATATTGGCACATGGGCGAAACGACGATGCGGTTGCGCAGCACCGCGCCCTTGAGACGGAATTCGGAAAAGAGTTGGGACATGGGAGATTCCAAGAGCGGTCACACCCTTCATACCCTCCCCTGAGGAAAGGGTGAAGGCGCGATCAGATTGGCCCCAAAGCCTCGTCAAATAACTGACGCATCGCAGCCCAGGAGCGCCTGTCGGTCGATTCGTGATACTTGAAGCCCGGAATATCCATCGCGTCGACGGATTTGTCTGTGAAGCTGTGTCCCGCACCGCCATACACAATCATCTGCCAATTGGCGCCGGCCTTTTCTATTTCCGCGATAAACTGGTTTCGCGTCTCCGGCGAAATGAAGGGGTCCTGCGCACCGGCGCAGATAAGTACCTTGCCGTGGACGCTGCGCGTGTCGCCGACCGCATAGGTCAGGCCCGGATGCATGGACGCAACACAGGTAAGCGCCGTGCTGCTGCGGGCCAGTTCGATAACCAGGGCGCCGCCGAAACAATAGCCGACGGCGGCGAGGCGCTTCGCATCGACATTGGACTGAGCCTTCAATACATCGAGGCCGGCGTAAGCGCGCTCGCGCAGCAGTTCGGGATTTTTCATCAGCCCGCCCAGCAGCGCCATTGCGTGCTCGCGAGAGGTCGCGGTTTCGCCATACATATCGAGCGCGAAAGCGACGTAACCGATCTCGGCCAGCATGCGCGCTTTTTCCTTCGCGTGTTCCGTCAAACCACCGCCCTGATGGCAGACGAGAACGCCGGGCGCCTTTGCGCCTTTCGCACCATCCGCGAGATAGCCGGTGAGATTCTTGTCTCCGGCCTTGTAGGTGATGTCCTCGGTGATCATCCGCGTTCTCCCGTTTTGCGCGCCGATCTTATTCGCACGGCACGGCGCGAAGAAAATCGCGGCCCTTTGCCAAATTGACGACGGCCCCGGATTTCGCGGATGATCGGGGCATTCAAATGGAATGTAGGATGTCCGCGAGCACATCCGGCCGGTCTGTGCAGAGCGCGTCCAGACCGCGATCGATCAAGCGCCGCATGTCTTTCGGATCATCGACGGTCCACGCACCGAGTTTGAGCCCCAGCGCGCGGGCTTCGGCTACCGTTTCCGGCGTGATGTCGCCGAACGGTGGAAACCAGCCGTCGCCGCCGGCTGCCTTGATCGCGCGCCGAATCGAGCCGCCATAATTCACCGCATCGTATCCGCCGGCCCAGGGCGAGGTTCCCGTCTTCGCCCAATGGCGTAGCATCTGTAGCGCGGGTTCGGCGGGCGGATCGTCTTCCGGCGGCGGGGTGCCCTCTTCGAACCAGCTCTGCGCCAGTGTCGTGAACCAGCATCGCGTTTGAGGGCTCAGTTTTTTCGCGTGGAGCAGGCCCGGCCAGTCGAAGCCGACGAAGATCGTGCGATGAAGATAATTCTGCGCGCGCAGCACGGCGACTGTCGCCTCCGCTAGCGCAATAGGATCGGGGCCTTCGTCGCGGTTTGAAAAAGAAGTCTTCAACTCGACCTGAAGCCAAAAATCCTGCTTCGCCTCTTTTGCCGCGCCGACCACTTCGGCCAAAGTAGGAATGCTCTCGCCATCGCGCGGCGTCACATCGGCATGATCACGCGCATAGGCGCTCGCGGGATCGCAGCGGCCGATGTCGTAGGCGTGCAACTCCGCGAGGGTCAAATCCTTGATGCGCGGCGTCGGCTTGGTAAGCCATCGGCCATCGGCGCGGCGTGTAATTTCCGGTTTCAGACGATAATCGTGATAGACGATCACTTCGCCGTCATGCGAAAGCTGAACGTCCAGCTCTGCCCCATCGGCGCCGCGCGTAACCGAGTCGCGGAAGGCGGCCAGCGAATTTTCGGGCATCAATCCGGCGCCGCCGCGATGGGCGATGTTCAATGGCTTGTGCAAAGTGTCTCCGCCCGTTCAAGAGCGCGCGAAGCTAACCCACCCAGTCGTGATAGAAAATGGCTATAACCGGCCAGTAGGGGCCGTTTTCCGATGCCAGGATCGGCAGACCAAGCACCTCGAATTGCAGGCCGTTGCGCCGCCCGCTCCACAACACAACATCGAGACTGAACGGTTTGCCATCGCGGATCATGGCGTTCATTTCATCGCGCTGGCGCGCGAACATCCCGCCTTCGAACAATTCGGACAACAGGAGACCTTTTACGTCGCGGCCAAAGCGGCGGATCAATGCGCTCCCCGCAACCCGCACGCGGAAATCGCGCCCCTCATCCAGCGGCTCGTAGACGATCAGATTGCGCAGCGTGGCGCTGAGTTCGCGCGATGGCACGTCCTGGCCGAAAACAAGGCCGCCTTTGGCCTGATTGTCCTGCCAATGCGCCAACAGCGCGCGCGCCAAAGTGAACCGGCTCGGGCAGATTTGTACGCATCTCTTCATAATCGTGCGCCGATGCGTCCACATCGCCCAAAATCATTCCAAGAGCTTGCATTAGGGTCCTTTGCTCAGACCATGGCTCCGTTTTCCGGCCCGCGTCGCTGTCGATGGCGAGCGTTGTACGCCCGCCGCATTGCGCAGGTCCTAAACGCGGCAAGAAGAATTGATTTAAATTTTATGGATTACACAGACTGGCTATCCCGGATGGTGCGTTTGCACCGATCCGGAACCCATCGCTGCATTTGCCATAGTTCCCGGCTAGTGACGCGGCCGGTTCTTTCCGATGAAGCCGAACATGTGGCCGGCGACATTGCGGATCTGGATTTCTTCGGAACCCTCGGTGATGCGATAGCGGCGGTGATGGCGATAGATGTGTTCAAACTGCTTGTGGCGCGAATAACCCCAACCGCCATGAACCTGCATCGCCCAGTCCGCGGCATCGCAAACCAGACGATTGCCGCGATAGTTGCACATCGAGACTTTGTCCGAGAGATAGAGCTGGATCTCGGGCCCGGTCATGCGATCCATTTCCCACGCCGTGCGATAGATCAGCCAGCGCGTCATCTCCGCGTCCGTCTGTAATTCGACAAGCGGCCACTGGATCGCCTGGTTGCGCGACAACGGCTTGCCGAAAGGTTTGCGCGTGTTGGCGTAGTCAATGCTTTCATTGATGCAATATTGCGCCGCGCCGACGCCGGAAGCCGCCTGACGGATGCGGTTCTCGTGCACGAAATGGCGCGCCAGGACGAGGCCGTTATCAACCGGCCCGAACACCGCGCCGTCCGGCACCCAGACGTTGGTGAAAGACACGCGCGCGTGGTCCGTCGGCATATTGAAGGTCCACATATATTCTTCGATCTTCACGCCCGGCGCATCCATCGGCACGATCAGGCAGGTGAGCCCGCGCGCTTCGCCGTCATTGCCCGAGGTGCGGCAGAACACCATGTCGTGTGTCGCCACATGCACGCCGGTGTTCCACATCTTCTCGCCATTGATGCGCCAGCCCGCGCCATCTTTCACCGCGCGGGTTTCCATCCAGGTCGCGTCCGAACCGTGCTTGGGTTCGGTGAGACCGAAGGCAATGCGCGCCTTGCCTTCCAGCATAGCGGGCAGAATGGTTTTCTTCTGCTCCTCCGTTCCGAAGTCACGGAACATCAATACCTGCGGAAAATTGCCCACCACGGACGTTTCATTCTGCAGATCGTTGAACAGGCCAAGGCCCTTTGCGGCGAGATGTTCGCGGATGACCGCCATGGCGAGGTTGCCAATGTTCTTGCCGCCATATTCTTCGGGCAATGCAAGCCGCAGGAATCCGGCGTTGTCGGCGCGGACGCGCATTTCACGCAAGAGCAGTTCCCAATCCTTGCGCGGCAATCCACCGCCTTCAAAATCAGTGCGCGCCCATTCGCGGCGATGATCGAAGAAACGATCGTTATCGTCCTGATGCTGCAGTGGCATGATCTCGCGGTCGATGAAGTCGTCAATGCGTACAAGAAGATCGGTGATCTCTTTGGGGATCGTAAAGTCCATGGAAGTTTCCTCGAATTTCGTTTGAGAAACTCTAGGTTCATCATCTTTGCCTGACCAGCCCCGTGGCCTATCCTGCCCCAGGGGAACCAGGGGGAATGTATGACGACGCGTACGTGGGGGTGCCTTTCCGGCATCATTGCGATTTTGGCCGCCGCCATTGGCGGCGCTGTGTTCCTGCTGCGGCCTCCGCTGCCGCCCACAGCCGCACGTCCAATCAGTATTGATACCGGACTTGTTCAAGGCATGAACGAAAACGGCCTCACCATTTATCGCGGCATTCCCTTTGCGGCGCCTCCGATCGGCGAACTTCGCTGGCGCGCGCCAGAGCCACCCGCGCCGTGGACAAACGTTCTGAAGGCGACCGCGTTCAAGCCTGCATGCATGCAATCCGGTCCAACGGTGCCGGGCGTGGACGTCGAAAAGGTGAGCGAGGATTGCCTTTATCTGAATGTCTGGACGTCCGCGAAATCCGCGGAAGAAAAACGCGCGGTCATGGTCTACCTCTATGGCGGCGATTTCCGGAACGGCTCGGGCTCGGCGCGGCTTTATTGGGGCGACCAGCTCGCGAAGAAGGGCGTGGTCGTCGTCACTTTCAACTATCGCGTCAGTGCGTTTGGAACGCTCGCACATCCCGAACTTTCAATCGAATCCGGCCTTAACGCATCCGGCAATGAGATGCTGCTCGACAGCATCGCCGCGCTGCAATGGGTTAAGCGCAACATCGCCGCGTTTGGCGGCGATGCGAGTAACGTCACCATTTTCGGTCAATCCGCTGGCGCTTATCTGGTGAACGATCTGATGGTGTCGCCGCTTGCGGACGGGCTGTTCGATCGCGCCATCGGTCAGAGCGGCGGCGATATGGGCATGGCGGGTTCTTACGGCGACTATCCGCTGCTCGCGCAGGCCGAACAGACCGGTGTGGCGTTCGGTAATTCGCTGGGCGCGAATTCATTGTCTGCCTTGCGTGACATATCAGCGGTCAAGATTGTCGCGGCGGATCAGGAAAATTCGGCTACCGCAAACAAGAGCGACTGGCCCAACGTGGATGGTCATGTGCTGCCGCAGGACGCCTACACGCTTGCCGCCGCGGGACACGGCGCAGATATCGATCTGCTCGTCGGCATCGATGCCGATGAAGGCGCCAGCGAGGTCGATCCGCGGATAAGCCCCGCGGACTACATTGCGGAAATCGGCGCCCACTATGACGAATTCGCAGACCGCTTTCTTGCGCTCTATCCCGCCCATTCAAATGCAGAGGCCGCGCAGTCGCAGGCACACCTTGCCACTGCGGACACGGCTTGGCGCACGTTCACATGGGCGCGGCTTCATGCGAAAGCGAAAAACGCAAAGACATTTGCCTTTGTGTTTTCGCGCGTACCGCCCTTCGATCCGTTTCTGTCGCTGAAGGCTGCGGGCCATGGCGCAGAACTGGGCTATGTCTTCGGCTATCCGCCGGGGTCTGCGTTCTACTTTCTGGAAGCACCATGGAAAGCATGGCGCGACGCGCGGATCGCGAACGAGATGCAGACCTATTGGACGAATTTCGCCAAGACCGGCGATCCAAACGGCCCCGGCGTGCCGCCTTGGTCCGCTTTCACCGCCACGAACGACAGCGCCTTGGATATTGGCGGGACAGATACGACGCGCGCATTGCCGGATGCAAAAGAACGCGCGTTGATGGACGCGTATTGGGCGGCGCGGCGAAAGCAGCCGCATTGAGTTTGCTGCAATGCGATGTGCGTTTCGCGCAACAGGCGCGTCACTTTTTGCGCGCGCGCCGTTGACTTGGAACAAATCGGAGCGTAACCACGCGCCATCCAAACGGCACAGGGCCGCGCGGATGATTCGAGTGAACCGAAAAATGGATTGCACGCTCAAATTCAACCCGGTTGATCCGGCCGCCCTTTCGGGCGGCATGGTCGCCGCATCGGTTCGCGAGGAGAACGCGCTTTAGGTCATCCTAATCCGTTCAGAAGTTCACCCCTCCCGAGCCCGGCTTTGGAGGGGATTTTTGTATCTGGCGTTCCCCAGCCAAGCCAGGATCGGGCATAAAAGAAAAAGCCCGTGTCATGACTGATATTGCAGAAGAGATAGATCTTTCCCACGCCGGCGCACGCGTCACAGGCCATGGCCTCGACGCGTGGTTCGCCGAAGCGCGCGAGCTTCTGAAGCTCGCGGCGCCGCTGGCGCTCACCCAGCTCGCCCAGATGTTCATCATGGGCACCGACATGTACATGCTGGGTCACTTCAGCACGATGGCGCTCGCCTCGGCGACGCTGGGCAATACGATCTTTTTCTTTTCGTGGCTGCTCGGCTTCGGGCCTGCTTCGGCTGTTTCTCCGATGATCGCTCACATACTCGGCGCAAATCCTAACAATCGCGCGCGCGTGCGCGCGGTCGTGCGCATGGGCTTGTGGTCGGTGCTAATCGTCTCGGCGCCGCTCGTCACACTGCTGCTGTTCGCGAAACCGCTGTTGCTGATGCTGCATCAGAACCCAGAACTGGCAACAGGCGCGGGGCATTTCGTGGCGGCGATAAGCCTCGGACTGCCCTTCTCGCTGGGATATCAGGTGCTGCGCAACTACACCACCGCGCTGAGCCGCCCAATGGCGCCGCTTATCGTCATGGGCGTCGCCATCGTGTTCAACGCGCTTGGCGATTACGCACTGATCTTCGGGCATTTCGGTTTTCCGCGGCTCGGCCTGACGGGATCGGGAATCTCGAGCGCGTGCTCGTTCGCATTCTGCTTTCTGATGATGCTGCTGGTGATCTGGTTGACGCCGAATTTGCGCAAATACCGCATTCTGCGCCGCTTCGCCCGTCCAGATTGGGAAAAGCTGTCCGAAGTGTTCCGGCTCGGCATGCCGATTGGCCTCACCACGATTTTCGAAGCGATGCTGTTCAACTCGGCCACGCTTGTGATGGGCACGTTCGGAATTGCAACAGTTGCGGCGCATCAGATCTCGATGCTGATTCCGTCTTTCACCTTCATGGTGCCGCTTGGCATCGCGATGGCGGCGACTGTGCGCGTGGGCCTGGCGGCTGGCGCGCGCGACAAGGAGGCGGTACGCCGCGCGGGCTACAGCGCGATGATCATCTCCTGCGTGTTCATGACGGCGATGGGTGTCGTGCTGTGGACCTATCCACGGCAGATCGCCCAGCTCTGGCTGGCGGACTCGCCGTCGACCGAGGCCGTGGTGACGATTGCCGTTACGTTCATCCATGTCGCCGCTGCGTTCCAGATCTTCGACGGGCTGCAAGTCGTGGCGGCACTCAGCCTGCGCGGCTTGAAAGATGCGCGCATGCCCATGTGGCTTGCGGGCGGCAGCTACTGGCTGGTCGGCGCGCCAGTCTGCCTATGGCTGGCATTCGGGATGGGCCTCAAAGGGTTCGGCATCTGGATCGGCCTCGCGACTGCCTTGGCGGTAGCTGCGGCGGTGATGGTGACGCGCTTTCGCTATCTGAGCCGCTAAAAGCCGGAAGGCGGCAATTCACGACAATTCAACGTGAATTGCCGCCCTTCCTCGCCCCGTTCAAAGCCCCTATTGGGAAGCGACGAATAGTACGCTAGTCTCAGAGTCTGCTTCGGCTCACATCCGTGGGAGGACGGTTCCGATGCGTGTTTCATGGCTAGTTGGAGCGCTGCTTATAGGTACGCTCTCGATATGCGGACCGGCTTTCGCAGGCGACGTGGAATCCGCGCTCGGCCCGGACGACGAAGTCGTGCCCATCGTGTCGCCCGGCGAGCAGATCGGTATCGCCTGCGATGCGCTTTCGGTCGTGCAACAGAACAGCGATGTGCGCGTGGTGCTGACGATTTCCGCCGTGCCCGGCGACAGCATGCCCGGATACAAGAAAGTGCTCGCCACCGATCAGCACCTGACCAAAGGTTCGGTGAACGTGAAGGTTCCGAACACGCCCGACATCGCCAACCACACCTATGACGTCAGCGTCTATGTGGTGGACCAAAAAGGTTCGCAGACTTGCAATGCCGGTCACGTAAAAGTGGCGCAAGCAATCGGTATGTTACAGCAGACCGACCGCCAGCACTCCTAAAGCAGCTGCAGCAATCCAGATGGCGACGCGCACATGACGCGTGCGCTGTACTTGCGCATCCGCGATCTGGCGCACCGTATCGGGATGCAGACGCATGCCGCCGTCTGCGAGCATCGTGGAAACGATTTCGGCGTTGCGCAACAATTGCGGGAGATCGCGCGCAAGACGGCCAAGCGCGTTGACGCCGTCGCCCACCTCGCGCAGCCGCGCTTCCGGACCGACCTGCTGGATCATCCAGGTCTCGACAATGGGTCGCGAGGTTTCCCATATGTCGAAATCCGGATCGAGGCTTCGCGCCACGCCTTCCACCACCACCATCGTCTTTTGTAGCAGCACCAGCTGCGGCTGAAGCGGCATGTCGAAGCGCCATGTCGTGTCGAACAATTGCTGCAACAGGTTTGCCATCGAAACATCACGCGCGGTGCGGCCGAAGATCGGCTCGCCGATGGCGCGCAGCGCCTGCGCGAAAATCTCAATCGGATGCGCGCGTGGAACAAAACCCGCGCCGTAGTGCACTTCGGCCACGCGGCGATAATCACGCGCCAGGAACCCGCCCAGCGTTTCGGCGAGGAAGCGCCGCATGGCGGGATCGAGCCGGCCCATGATGCCGAAATCGACGGCGACAAGGTGCCCATCGCCGTCCATGAACAGGTTTCCCTGATGCATGTCGGCATGGAAGAAACCGTCGCGCAGCGCCTGAGTGAGGAAGCTTTGCACGACAATCGTCGCGATGCGTTTGGGATCGTGGCCTGCGGCCTGGAGCGCCGCCGGATCGCGGATCGGAACGCCGTCAATCCATTCGGTGGTGAGAACGCGCGAGGCTGTGCGGGTCCAATCGATAGTGGGAACGCGAAAATCCTCGTCGTCCCGCATGTTCTCCGCAAGTTCGGAAGCCGCGGCGCCTTCCATGCGCAGATCCAGTTCCATCGCGACGGAAACGGCCAGCGTATCGACCACCGCGACGAACCGAAGCCGCCGCGCTTCGGCAGAAAAACGCTCGGCCATGCGGGCGGCAAAGGCAAAGGCGGAAAGATCGCACGCGAATTGCACTTCGATGCCGGGACGCAGCACTTTCACCGCAACCCTGCGCGGTTCTTCGTCTGTCGTTTGCGCCTCATGCACCTGCGCGATGGACGCAGCCGCAACCGGTTCGTCGAAAGACGCAAACATTTCACTGAGCGGCTTGCCAAGCGCAGTTTCTACCGCCGCTTTGGCGACGTCAGTTGGGAATGGCGGCAGACGATCCTGCAAGGATTCCAACGCATGCGCGACATCCGCACCAATCAAATCGGGGCGCGTGGCGAGAACCTGCCCGAGTTTGACGTAAGCCGGGCCAAGACTCTCCAGCGCAATCGCCAAGCGAACGCCGGGCGACATTGTCTTGTCGTCGCGCTCGCGCGTGCCGAGCAGGCACCGGACAACCCGCAGTGACAGCGGCATCGAAGCCAGATATTCGCGCGGTACCAGCGCATCATGCCTCGCCAGCACGTGCGCGGCGTGATGAAGACGGCGGATATTGGCGAAGGTGCCCATCAGATTTTCCACGCCGAATGCATGGCAGCGATGCCGCCTGTGAGATTGCGCACCTTCACGCGGCTGAGCCCGGCCTTCTCGATCATCTTGGCGAATTTTGCCTGCGGTGGAAATTTGCGGATGCTTTCTGCCAGATAGCGATAGGACTCGCCGTCTTGCGCCACCAATTCGCCGATCTTCGGGATCACGGAAAAAGAGAATCGCTCGTAAATCTCCTCCAGCACAGGCGCTTCCACCTTGGAGAATTCCAGGCAGAGGAAGCGCCCGCCCGGTTTCAGCACGCGAAGCGCCTCCGTCAGCGCCTTGTCGATATGCGTGACATTGCGAATGCCGAAAGCGATCGTGTAGGCGTCAAAGCTGTTGTCCGGAAACGGAAGCGCCTCGGCGCTGCCGCACACCCACTCAATCGCGCCGGCGCCCTTCTCGGCCGCACGGCGCACGCCTTCGTTCAGCATGTCCTGATTGATGTCGCAGACCGTGACCTTCGCCTCGCCGCCCCGCGAACGCGTTATATCGGCTATGCGAAAGGCGATGTCTCCCGTACCGCCTGCCACATCCAGGGCGCTCCAGCCGGGCTGCGGATTGAGCCATTCCACCATTGCATCCTTCCAAATGCGATGGATGCCGCCGGACATCAGATCGTTCATCAGGTCGTAGCGTTTGGCGACCGAGGAAAAGACCTCGCGCACGAGCGCTTCCTTTTCGTCCTCAGGCACATCGCGGAAGCCGAACGAAGCAGTGTTTTCAGCCATTCAAGTGATCCAGTGCGTTCATCAAACTCATTCAGCGTCTTGGGGTCAATCATCAACGGGTGGGATACCCAGCCGCTTATATTTTCGTTCTTGCAAAGCCGCTACCGAGAACGGAATACCGATGTAAAGGACCAGAAAACAAGTTGCGGCAGCGAGCACACTCGACCACCATGTCCATCCATAGCGCGATGAAAGTGAATAGCGCACCGCAACATTAAGCGCTGTGACCAATAAGCGAAACAGAACGAACAACATCTCCAGAGTATAATGCCTGAACTCCCCGAAGTCGAAACCGTGATGACCGGCCTCAAACCCGCGCTGGAGGGGCGTCGTTTCACCCATGTCGAAACGCGGCGCAAGGATCTGCGCATCCCCTTCCCAAAGGACTTTCCCAAACGGCTGACCGGACGGCGAGCGACGCGGCTTTGGCGGCGGGCGAAATACATCATGGCCGAACTCGACAATGGCGAGACGCTGGTGATCCATCTAGGCATGAGCGGGCGCATGGCCGTTTATGCCGGGGGTAAAGATCGCAAACTCGGTCAGTTCCATTACGATCAGACGACTGACGATGCCGGGCGCGGCAAACACGATCATGTGGTTTTCGAGACTGACGCGCCGGCGCACATCATCTTTACCGATCATCGCCGCTTCGGATTGATGACATTGATCGAGACAGACAAAATCGAAGAGCACAAACTGTTCAAGGGCGTGGGCGTCGAACCGCTGTCGGAGGATTTTGACGCCGCGTTCCTGAAAAAGGCGCTTAATGGCAAGAAGACGCCGATCAAATCCGCCTTGCTCGACCAGCGCATTATCGCAGGGCTGGGCAACATTTATGTCTGTGAGGCGTTGTGGCGCGCCAGGATTTCACCCAAACGCAAGGCGGCGAATATCAAGTCCGCCCAGATCGCGTTGCTGGTACCCGCTATCAAGGCGGTGCTATGTGAAGCGATAAAGGCCGGCGGCTCGTCCCTGCGCGATCACAAGCAGACCGACGGTGAGCTTGGCTATTTCCAGCACCATTTTGCTGTTTACGGACGCACCGGAAAGATGTGCCAGCACGCCGACGACGGCGTGATCAAACGCATCGTCCAGAGCGGGCGTTCGACATTCTATTGTCCCATTTGTCAGAGGTAACGATGAAAAAAAATTCGTTTGGCTCGCTGGGTCGTGTCAGCCGGTTAACGCTTGGCGGCGGCGGTATAGGACTTGTGTGGGGCGAAACCACGCGCGACGAAGCCGTTGCCACGATCAAGATGGCGCTGGATGGCGGCATCGACCTGCTCGACACGGCGCCGCTCTACGGCGCTTGCGAAGCCATCATCGGCGAGGTGTTCGGCGGTAAACTGCCAGCGCATGTTCGCATCACTTCCAAATGCGGACTGGGTTCCCCAGAGACCGGCGAAATTGGAGTACGGCTTGCGCGATCAGTGGAATCAAGCCTCGCAGCAATGAAGCTCGCGCGGGTCGATGTGCTGTTCCTTCATTCGAACATCTGCGCGAATGATTACGTCTATGCCATCAAGCCCGATATTCAGGACAGCTTCGCCACGAAATGGTCGCTTTACGCCGAAGAATTCATCCCCGCCGCCGAGCGGCTGAAAGCAGAGGGAAAAATCGGCGCTTGGGGTATCACCGGTATCGGCGTTCCGGCAGCGATCCTGCGCGCGCTCGATCACGACAAGCCGCCTGCCGTCGTTCAGGCCATCGCCAATCTGATGGACAGCGCGGGAGGATTGCAGCGCTACGCCGAGCCTGCCGAGCCGCGTGCCATTATTGCGGCAGCAAAGGCGCGCAGCATCGGTGTTATGGGTATTCGCGCGGTGCAGGCGGGAGCGCTGACCGCGCAGATCGACCGCGCGACTTCACCAAATCATCCGGAAACACGCGACTATGCGCGCGCCGCGCCCTATCGCGAATTGTGCAAACACACCGGTCAAGATCCCGCACTCCTCGCCCACCGTTATGCGCTGTCGATCGACGGCATCGATACTGTGGTGCTTGGCGTCAAAAACCGCGCAGAACTTACGCAATGCCTCGAAGCCGAACGCTTGGGGCCGCTTGATCCACAATTGTTGAAGGCGATCGACGATCTTAGCTTGCGCGTGTGAAACGCGCCGCTATTTGGAGCGGTGCGGCTGCCAAAATTCGATTTTCGTACCGTCGGGATCCATGACCCAGGCGAACAGACCGACGGGGCCATGATCCTCACGGCCCAGCACCTTCACGCCCTTGGCTTCGATCTGTGCGAGGTAAGCACTTAAATCGTCGACCGCGAAATTGATCATTACTTCGCGCGACGAGGGTTCAAAATACTTCGTCGATTGCTCGAACGGACTCCAGACGCCATGCGGCGGACCGTCCGAATTCACAGGCAACAATGCACCGCCCCAATCTTCGATATTGAGGCCGAGCTTGTCGCCATACCACGCCGCGAGCGCTTTTGGATCGGGACTGCGAATAAAGATGCCGCCGATCGCGGTTATCCTTGCCATGTCATACCCCTTCCGGCCATTTGGCGAATTCGACGATTGGCGCGCCCGTCGCAAGCAGTGTTTTCCGGCCCACAAATATGGCCGGCCAGCCCGGTTTGATCAAGGCATCGAACACTTTCTCCGCCGTGACGCAGATGAAGTGACATAGACGAACTTCGTGCCCGCCATCGTCCTCATCCCTTTGGTAATTGGCGCGTGTCGGGGAGACCCTCACCGGTTTCGAGCAGGGTTTTGAGGCTCGAAAGGATGCGCGGCCAGCCGCCGGACACGGCTTCGATGAGCTTGGAGTTTTCGCGCTCCATGCTGTGGGTGATGGAAAGCTTTACCAGATCGCCTTCGCTCGCCAACTCCATCATGCAGCGCGAAAAGCCTTCAGCCGTGAACTCGGGCCGGAATTCGTTGCGCCATTTGAGCACGAGACGCCTGGGCGGATCGAACTCGACCACCTCGCCGGCGTCGGCTACACGGCCGTCGGAAAACATCAGCTTCCACGAAGAGCCGGGCTTCCAGTCCGTCTCCTGATGCATGCCGAACCAGTAAGCCTTCTGGAATTTCGGCGTCGTCAATGCCTCCCAGACCTTCTGCTGGGTGGTGCGGATGTAGGTGACGTAAACGAATTTGTCGCTCATTGCTCTTCCCTTTCGAGTTTCTTTTTGAGGTCGGAAAGCGCGGCCAGCCTGCCGCGCTCGAACTTGCCGATCCACCGTTCGGCGATTTCGTTGATCGGAACAGGATTGATGAAGTGGAGTTTCTCGCGGCCGCGCTTCTTCGTGGCGACCAGATCGGCGCTTTCTAAAAGTCCCAGATGCTTGGTCACCGCCTGCCGCGACATCTCCAATCCCTCACACAAATCACCCAGCGTCTGCCCATTCTTATTGTGGAGCCGGTCCAGCAATTGCCGGCGGCTCTCATCCGCCAGCGCCCGAAACACAGCATCCATGCTCATGGGCGTAATATGCAACCTTCTGGTTGCCTGTCAAGTCGTGCTAAAAGGCGCCATGGCAAAGATTCCAATCACGCCGCGCATCGCGATCGACGAGAACGAACTCGAAGAAAATTTCGTTCTTGCCTCCGGTCCCGGCGGACAGAACGTCAACAAGGTTGCCAGCGCAGTGCAACTTCGCTTCGATGCTGCGCATTCGCCGTCGCTGCCCGATGAGGTGCGCCGCCGCTTGATTGTGCTTGCCGGTTCGCGCGCCACGAAGGCCGGCGTGATCATCATCAAGGCCGCGCAATATCGCGATCAGCAACGCAACCGCGACGACGCTCGCGTTCGTCTAGTCGATCTCATCACAAAGGCAGCTTTTGTCCCGAAGCACCGCAGAGCCAGCAAGCCGTCCAAGGCCAGCAAACAACGCGGCATCGAAGCCAAGAAGACCCATTCACGTCTCAAGCAAATCCGGTCAAAACGTTTCGACGATTAGGGTGTTGCTTTTCGGTGTCCGAGGCGCGACGAAGACCGCCGGAACAGGAGAATTTCGATGGACTACCAGAACATCCTCGTGAAGATCGAAGGCGCGGTCGGCGTCATCACACTGAACAGGCCGAAGGCTCTCAACGCGCTGAACAGCGAGTTGCTTTCCGAACTGATCGACGTGCTGGAGGAATGGGATCGCGGCACGGATGTGCGCTGCATCGTGCTGACCGGCTCCGAGCGCGCCTTCGCGGCCGGCGCGGACATCAAGGAGATGGCGCCGCAATCCTATATGGACATGTACAAGTCCAATTTCTTCGCCCATGTGAACGACCGCATCATCTCGATCCGAAAGCCCATCATCGCGGCGGTCGCAGGCTATGCTCTGGGCGGCGGCTGCGAGCTGGCCTTGCTGTGCGATTTCATCATCGCGGCGGATACGGCGAAATTCGGTCAGCCGGAAATCAATCTGGGCGTCATGCCCGGTATCGGCGGCACACAGCGGCTGACGCGCTTCGTCGGCAAATCCAAAGCGATGGAAATGTGCCTGACGGGCCGCAACATGGACGCGGCGGAAGCCGAGCGCGCCGGGCTCGTTTCACGGGTGGTTCCCGCAGCGGATCTGCTGACCGAAGCGATGAAAGCGGCGCAGAGCATCGCCGAGAAATCCACGCCCATCGTGATGATGGCCAAGGAGACCGTGAACGTGGCCTATGAAACCACGCTGACCGAAGGCATTCGCTTCGAGCGGCGCGTGTTCCACTCCATGTTCGCGACACACGATCAGAAAGAAGGCATGGCCGCCTTCAGCGAGAAACGGAAGCCGGGATTCAAGGATAAATAGGCCCGCATTGACCCCTAACCCGGCTCGGGCTATACGCCCGGCCTCTCAACGAATTCAGGACGAACATGCCCAATATCGCCTCCTCCAAGAAACGCGTGCGCACCATCGCCAAGCGGACCGCCGTGAACCACGCCCGTCTGACTCGAATCCGCACGTTTACCCGTAAAGTCGAGGAAGCGATCTCCTCCGGCGACCACAAGGCCGCCAACGCCGCCCTCAAGGCAGCAGAACCGGAGATTATGCGTGGCGTCTCCAAGGGAGTGACCCACAAGAATACCGGCAGCCGCAAGGTTTCCCGGCTGGCCAAGCGGGTTGCCAAGCTGAAAAGCTAAGCCTCGCGAAGTCTTACAAAATCCAGTATTGTGACGGGTCCGAAAGCGATTTCGGGCCCGTTTTATTTGATCCGTGTGCGGAGGAATATGGTTAAAATATCGTAAATTTTTCTTTCCAAAGGACCTTTCACGGTAACACCTTGATTCCACTGAAAAACAAAATTCCGCATACGTTACATAGTGTTAGAGGCGTCATGAATCCGTCTCTAAAATGCAATTTGTTAATGAATTCTCCGTTTGTTCCTATTGATTCGCCCACAGGCACGCGCGTATCGTTAATCCATCAAGACGGGGCGCAGACAGAAATGCCTAAGACAAGAAATAACAAAAATGCAATGTCCATAGGTATTTACGGTTCTTTGAACGCACTCTCCAAGTCTTAATACCAGTCAATACTTATAAAAACCATGTCCGTGTGGATCCGAGAGGTCCGCCGTTGCATACCTGTCTCTTGGAAAGAGCCGCCATGTCTTCCAACACTTCAAAGCCCAACTATGCCGGTGACATAAATGTCGCCGAAGCATGGGCACTGCTGGAAGCGGATCCCAAGGCGCAACTTATCGATGTGCGCACAATGGCCGAATGGAGCTTCGTAGGCCTGCCCGATGTTTCGGGGCTCGGCCGCGAAGTTCACACCATCGAGTGGCAAAGCTTTCCATCGACCGGACCAAATCCGGGTTTTACGGCGACGGCCGCGGCCGAACTACGGCAAGCCGGCGCGAGCGCGGACACGCCGCTTCTCTTTCTCTGCCGCTCCGGCGCGCGTTCGCGCAGCGCCGCAATCGCAATGACGCAGGCGGGCTATTCGCGCGCCTACAATGTGGCCGGCGGCTTCGAAGGCGATCTCGATAGAGAAGGCCATCGCGGAGCGCACAATGGATGGAAGGCGTCCGGCTTGCCGTGGCGCCAAAGCTAAAAGTTTCAATGGGGAAACCGGACCAACCCGCGGTACCGGAAAAACAAGAAAGGCAAAGGGACATGACACAGACGATGACGAGAGATTCGCAACCGGACTGGGACGCGCTCTGGATTGCAACACGCGAGCGCCTGCGCAAGGAGATGGGTGATGCGGTATTCGATGCCTGGATCCGTCCACTATCCTTTGCGGGCGCGGATGGCAGCGAAGTGAAAATCGCCGCACCGTCGGCCTTCGCGCGTAACTGGGTCGCCAATCACTATGCGACGCGAGTCGAGCGTGCGTTGAACGCCGAGAGCGGAGCGTCCGTCACGCTGTCGCTTCAAATCGCGCAACTAAAGCCAGCGCTGGCGCCTGTCGCCGGTCGCGAAAATGTGCCCTCCACTACCGCGCACGTTGAGACGGACAAGGGTTCTGAAACGCGTCGCGCCCTGTCCACAAAGGTTTTGCAGCCCGCACAGACCTTCGAGAGTTTCGTCCCCGGCCCGACCACCGAATTCGCCTGGCGTGCCGCGCGCGCGCTCGGAACAGGCGAAAACGACGACATTTCACTGCTTTATGTCCATGGCGGTTTCGGCTACGGCAAATCGCATTTGCTCAACGCCATTGCGCTGGAAGCGCGCAAGCGCGGGCGCCGCGCGCTCTTCCTCGGCGCGGAAGACTTCATGCGCCAGTTCCTGGGCGCGCTGAACCGCAAGGAAACGCTGGGCTTCAAGGAAGAGCTGCGCGCTGCCGACATGTTGCTTATCGACGATTTGCAGCATCTGTGTCGCTCGACCTATACGGTCAGCGAATTCCTGCACACGTTGAATGCCTTCTCCGACCTGCGCCGCAAGCTGGTGATCGCGGCGGACAAAGCGCCTGGAGCTATCGACAATCTGAGCGCAGATGTGCGCTCGCGCCTCGCCGGCGGGCTTGTCATCGCGCTCGACAAGCCGGATCGCGCGACGCGTCTGGCCATTCTGAAAGCCCGAGCCGCCGAGTTCGCGCGCGCGCGCGGTGCCTCGATGCTGCCGGAAGATGTTCTGGACCGCATTGCCGACATGGAGGAGAACAGCCCGCGCGATCTGATCGGCGTGTTCATGAAACTGGCGACCTACGCCGATCTCACCAAACAGCCGCTGACCTTGGAGGCGGCCCAGCAGATCCTCGGCCAGACCACCGTGGTGGCGCGCAAAACGTCCATTGAGGATATCCAGCGCAAGACGGCTGAGTTCTACAAACTGGAGCTTCGCGATTTCCAATCGCCGCAACGCTCGCGTCGCGTGGCGCGGCCGAGACAGGTAGCCATGTTCCTCGCCCGCGAGCTGACCATGCGGTCGCTGCCAGAGATCGGAAAGCGCTTCGGAGGACGAGACCACACGACCGTTCTGCATGCCTGCCGCCGCATCGCTGCGCTCTGCAACGACGATCCCATGTTCAAGCAGGAAGTCGATTTCCTGCGCCAGGTGCTCTCCCGGACGATGAATTAGGCTCCGCGATCCTCCCTCAGAAATGAGGGAGGAATCCGTCCGTTTTCGGCCCCAAACCCTGTTCCCTTTTTTCCCCGCCTGATATACTCCGGCACTTGAGTCTGCTTGGCTAAAATCACGCAGTACAATCAAGGAGTTACCGGAGCCATTTTGGGCGTCCGGACGGTGCAATTCACGCGACAGGACCAAAGCGCAAAACCGATGAAAATTACCGTCGAACGCGGCGCCTTTTTGAAGGCCCTTTCCCACGTCCAGAGCGTCGTCGAACGCCGCAACACCATCCCGATCCTGTCGAATGTGATGATCGACGCGGCGAAGGGAAAGCTGAAACTCACTGCCACCGATCTCGACATCGAGATTGTCGAATCCATTCCGGCGGATGTGATCCGCAACGGCGCGGCTACGGCGCCGGCGCATATGCTCTACGATATCGTGCGCAAGCTGCCGGAAGGCGCGCAGGTGCAAGTCGAACTGCTCACGAGTGAAGGCGGCAGGCTTCAGGTGTCCGCCGGTTCCGTGCGTTTCGAACTGGCGTGCTTGCCGAAGGAAGACTTCCCCCAGATGGCGGCGGGCGCCCTACCCCACAAATTCCGCGTCGAGGCGACCGACCTCAAACATCTGATCGACAAGACGCGTTTTGCGATCTCGACGGAGGAGACGCGCTTCTATCTGAACGGCATTTACCTGCACGCCGCGAAAGATGGAAAGAAGCACACCCTTCGCGCAGTGGCCACGGACGGCCATCGCCTCGCCCGCTTTGAACTCGACCTGCCGGAAGGTGCTTCCGACATGCCGGGCGTGATTGTGCCGCGCAAGACAGTGGCCGAATTGCGCCGCCTACTCGACGATTCCGAAGGCGCGATCGATATCTCATTGTCCGACACCAAGATCCAATTCACGAGCGACGGCGTGGAACTGACTTCCAAGCTGATCGATGGCACCTTCCCGGACTATCAGCGCGTGATACCGAGCGGGAACGACAAATCGCTCGGCCTCGACAGCAAGGAATTCGCGCAGGCTGTGGATCGCGTCTCCACCATCTCGGCGGACAAGACACGCGCGGTGAAGCTCAGCATTGCGAAGGACAAGCTGACACTCACCGTGATCAATCCGGATTCCGGAACGGCCACCGAGGAAGTGGGCGCGACCTACAGCGCCACGCCGATCGAGATCGGTTTCAACGCGCGCTATCTGCTCGATATCACCAGCCAATTCGAGGGCAAGGAGGTGCGTTTCCTTCTCGCCGATGCCGGTTCACCGACTGTTATCGAGGACACAGAGGACCCGCGCGCGCTCTATGTCCTCATGCCCATGCGGGTTTGAATTTGACAGGCGCCCTTGATACGCGCCCGGACGGCGCGCCCGCCTTCTTTGAGGCGCGCTTGGCGGTTACACGCCTGCTGCTGACGAACTTTCGCTCTTATGCCAGCGGTGAGATCGTCGTGAGCGGACGGCCGGTTGTTCTGGCCGGACCGAACGGCGCCGGAAAGACAAACCTCCTCGACGCCATTTCCCTTCTGACGCCCGGGCGTGGGCTTCGCGGTGCCAGGCTTGGCGAACACACGCGGCACGGCCCGTCGGCAACAAACGAAGCGCTATGGGCCGTAGCAGCGACGGTGTCGAAGTCCGCGCAAAGCTACGATATCGGAACCGGCCTCACACTCGGACCCAATGGCGGTGAACGCCGGCAGGTTCGCCTGAATGGCGTGGCCGCGAACAATGCCGCCGATCTGGCGGAGCTGGTGCAGATGGCGTGGCTGACGCCTGCGATGGATCGCCTCTTCATCGAAGCTGCGAGCGGGCGCAGGCGCTTTCTTGATCGTCTTGTCTTCGGCTTCGAGCCAATCCATGCACGCAACGCCACGCGCTATGAAACCGCGATGCGTGAACGTGCGCGGCTCCTGAAATTCGGCCCCCGCGATCCGGCATGGCTCGACGGGCTGGAAGCCGAAATGACGGAAGCCGGCGTTGCATTGGCGATATCCCGGGCCGAAACGGTGGAGCGCTTGAATAAAGCGCTGGCAGCGCGTGGTGAAGCCGGTGCATTTCCCTCTGCGCATCTTTCGCTCGATGGCGAGGCCGATGTGCTGATTGCGGAAAACGCAAGCGCCGCGCCAGAAGAATTCCGGGCCCGTTTCGCGCGGCTCAGGATGCGCGATGCCGAAGCTGGCCGCACGACCTTCGGCCCGCATCTGTCCGACCTCGCCGTGCGCCATGTGCAGAAGCGCAGCGATGCCGGCGAATGCTCGACAGGCGAACAGAAGGCGCTTCTCATCGCAATCGTGCTTGCACATGCATGGGAGCTTTCCCATATAAGGGAGGGCCGTGCGCCGATCCTTCTACTGGATGAAATCGCGGCCCATCTCGACGCCAGACGCAGAGCCGCCCTGTTCGAGGAAATCCTCGCCCTCGGCGCGCAAGCCTGGATGACCGGCACGGACATCGAGATGTTCGCGTCCCTTAAAACCAAGGCGGATTTGTTCGCGGTTTCGGAATCGCAGCACCGCCTGCTTTCAGAGTGACCAATATGGCGACTTCTTCTTCCGGCATCTCCGGCGCGCCCGATAATAGCGATTATGGCGCAGACAGCATCAAGGTTCTGAAAGGCCTTGATGCCGTGCGTAAGCGCCCCGGCATGTACATCGGCGATACAGACGACGGCTCGGGCCTGCACCATATGGTCTATGAGGTCGTGGACAACGCCATCGACGAAACGCTCGCCGGCTACGCCACGCGCATTGATGTCGTGTTGAACGCCGATGGTTCGGTGACGGTATTCGACAATGGACGCGGCATCCCGACGGGCATTCACGAAGGCGAAGGCATTTCCGCCGCCGAAGTGATCATGACCCAGCTTCATGCCGGCGGAAAATTCGAGCAGAACGCTTACAAAGTCTCCGGTGGATTGCACGGTGTTGGCGTCTCGGTCGTAAACGCGCTCAGCGAAAGGCTGGACTTGCGCATCTGGCGCGACGGCAAAGAGCATTACATGCGCTTCCGCCATGGCGATTCCGAAGCGCCTCTGGCTGTGGTGGCGGAAGTTAAGGACAAGCGCGGCACGGAAGTCACCTTCCTGCCGTCGACACAAACTTTCACCAAGACCGAATTCGATTTCGCGACGCTGGAACATCGCCTGCGCGAGCTAGCCTTCCTTAATTCCGGCGTGACCATCGTGCTCACCGACAAGCGTGGCGTGGAGAAAAAAGAAGTTTCGCTGCACTATGAAGGCGGGCTGGCGGAATTCGTGCGCTATCTCGACCGCGCCAAATCCTCGCTGATCCCTTCTCCGATCATGCTCTCTTCCGAACGCGACGGCGTGACGGTCGATGCGGCGCTCACGTGGAACGACTCCTATCACGAGAGCATGCTGTGCTTCACCAACAACATCCCGCAGCGCGACGGCGGCACACATCTGGCCGGATTCCGCGCGGCGTTGACACGCGTGGTGACGAAATATGCCGAAGACATGCCGTCCGTGAAGAAAGAGAAGGTTGCGCTGACCGGCGACGATTGCCGTGAAGGCCTCACCTGTGTGCTTTCCGTGAAGGTTCCGGACCCGAAATTTTCCTCGCAGACGAAAGACAAGCTGGTTTCCTCCGAAGTACGTCCTATTGTTGAAGGCGCAGTGATCGAGCAGCTTGGCCGCTGGTTCGAGGAACATCCCGCCGAAGCAAAATCCGTTGTCGGCAAGGTGGTGGAAGCTGCCGCAGCGCGCGAAGCCGCCCGCAAGGCGCGCGAACTCACGCGCCGCAAGGGCGTGCTCGACGGTGCATCCCTGCCCGGCAAGCTTGCCGACTGCCAAGAACGCGACCCGTCGAAGTGCGAAATCTTCATTGTCGAGGGTGACAGCGCCGGCGGCAGCGCCAAGCAGGCGCGTAACCGCGAAAACCAGGCCGTGCTGCCGCTGCGTGGAAAGATCCTGAACATCGAGCGTGTGCGTTTCGACCGCATGCTGACGAGCGAATCCATCGTCAACCTCATCACGGCGCTCGGCACCGGCATCGGCCGCGAGGAATTCAACGCCGACAAGTTGCGCTACCACAAGATCATCATCATGACCGATGCCGACGTGGACGGCGCGCATATCAGGACCTTGCTGCTCACTTTCTTCTATCGGCAGATGCCGGAACTGATCGAACGCGGCCATCTCTTCATCGCGCAGCCGCCGCTTTACAAAGCTGCGCGCGGAAAGAGCGAGCGCTACCTGAAAGACGAAAGCGAATTTCAGGACTATCTCGTGAGCGAGGGCTCTGCGGGTGCCAGCTTCACACTGCACACCGGCGAGGCCGTATCCGGTGCGGATTTCGATGGGCTGGTCGAGAAGGCGCGCGCCGCCACGGCCGCGCTGGACGGATTCCCGCCGCAGTATCCCCGCTTCGTGCTGGAACAAGCGGCGATCGCAGGCGCGCTCAACCCCGACATTCTGGGCGATGGCGAAAAGGCGGCGGCAGCTGCGGGATACATCGCAACCCGGCTCGACCAGCTTTCGGATGAAACCGAGCGCGGCTGGCATGGCGAGCCGACGTCGGATGGCGGCCTCAAATTCTGGCGCGAAGTGCGCGGCGTGCGCGAGGCTGTCGCCATCGATGGCGCGCTGATCGCCAGCGCCGATGCGCGCAAACTCGATAAGCTCGCGCCCGATCTGCAAGCGACTTATCTCAAGCTCGGCACGCTGACGCGCAAGGATGAGGCGCGCGCGATTCACGCACCGAGTCAACTTCTCGCGGCGATCTTCGAATGGGGCCGCAAGGGCATGTCGCTGCAGCGCTACAAAGGCCTTGGTGAAATGAACCCGGAACAGCTTTGGGAAACCACGCTGGATGAAAACGCGCGGACCCTTTTGCGCGTGAAGGTCGAGCATGCCGACGAGGCTGACGATCTTTTCGTCAAGCTGATGGGCGAAGTGGTCGAGCCGCGCCGCGAATTCATTCAGGACAATGCGCTCTACGCCTCGCTGGATGTGTGAGGCCTGACGTCTGCTCGGCTTGGGCTCGTTTCGGTGGCGTGGTAAGATTGGCTCCGTCATCAGGAGCCGGCCAATGGCGATCATCGACACGAGCAAGCTGGATGTCATCGAGCGAAAGCCCGGCTGGCACGGGCGCTATTTCAATTCTCCCAGCATGACCTTCGGACATTACGTCTTCGATAAGGGCGCTGAATTGCACGCCCATTCGCACGAGCAGGAAGAAGTGTGGCATGTTATCGAAGGCGAACTCGAAATCACCATCGCGGGCGAGACAAAGATCGCAGGTCCCGGCGTGGTCGGCATCGTTCCGCCAGAAACGCTGCATCATGTGAAAGCATTGACTGATGGCAAGGCGATCGTCGTGGATTATCCGCTACGCGATATGATCGCGGAAGCGTCCCGGAACCGGCGATAATTGGACTTTAGGCCACAAATATTGGGACCGCTTGCCGTCGCCAAAAGACGGCAATAGTATCCGCATCAATCATAACAATCGCGGGCGGGGCTTCATGGGCTGGCGGTTTCACCGGGTTCTGAACATCATTCCGGGCGTGAGGTTGAACGTCAGCAAGACCGGCGTGTCCACCAGCGTCGGCCCACGCGGTGCGGATTTGAATATCGGCCCGCATGGCGTGACAGCGAACGCCGGCGTTCCGGGCACTGGCCTCTCCTATCGCCAGAAAGTCACCCATCACGTTAGCGGAATCGGCGTCGGCCTTTTGATCGCCGGGTCCGCTTTTGTGACGTGGCACTATTTTGGCAGCGATACCCATCAACCGGCCGTCGCGCCACAATCGTCGCAGACCGTTTCGCAGCCGATTGCGGATGACGATGACTCGGGCGGCATTCCGACTGTCACGCGCGAAGCCAGGACAGGGCATTCGCGCGGTGCGCATAGACAAGCGGCAGCCGTCAATGAAGGCGCGGACGTGATCGCCGCGGCCAAGCCAGCAACGGGCGTCATGTTCGTCCACCGCAACAATTCGGACCTTCGCGCGGTCCGATCGAGCGCTGCGCCCGCGATCAAGAAACTGACAAAGGGCGAGCAGGTCACGATGATCGCACTGTCCGACAAATGGGCGGAAGTGAGGGACGGCGACGTCAAAGGCTGGATGCGGTCCAGCATCCTGAAAGACACGCCGCCCGGTACGAAAACGTCCAAGCGCAAGAAGAAAAGCGACGCCTAGAGCGTTGCGCCGACCAGCCAGCAAGCGACACCGGGCGTGATGCCAGAAGGCGTGCGATAGGAGGCCAACGCGGCCTTCACGCCTTCGCGAATTTTCGCGCGCGTGGCGTCGTCCAGATCGGTCGCGGCGCGCGACAGCGGCCCGACATTCAGTGCTTCGTCCGCCGCCTGATCGAGATCGGCGCCCATATTGGCGGTGGTGTCGAGTTTTTCGATGCGGATATTCGCAAAGCCCGCGTCGCCGAGAATTTTCCGGAGCCGCTCCGCGTCTACGAAGGCGAACGGACCGGGGGCCGTCGGATCGGCCGCCGGCTGCTCCGGCAGAAGATGCTTCGCGGCGCTGAATGGCACGAAGGACCATGCGTTTTCCGGAAAAGCACGCCAGCACACAAATGCCAGCCGCCCCTTCGGCGCCAGCGCTTTGCGGATATTCTTGAACGCCGCAACGGGCTCGTCAAAAAACATCACGCCGAAGCGCGAAAACACGAGATCGAATACCGGCTGGAAATCGTGACGCGACGCATCGGCCTCGACGAACGGAATCTCCGCGTTCATTGCCTGCGCGCGGGCGCGGGCGACGGCCAGCATCGGCGCGGAAATATCAACGCCCGCCACGCTACCGCCGGGCGTCACCGTCATCCCCAAGCGCAGCGTGGTCGTTCCGGTGCCGCAGCCAATATCCAACACCCGTTCGCCTGGTTGCGCGCAGGCAAACGGCATCAGCGCATCGGTGATATTGTTGAGCAGCAGGTCGATGCGGTCCTGCAGTTTCGCCCAGCGCTGTCCGACGACGCCATTCCAGAATTCGATCTGATCCGCGTTCGGGCTGCTCATTTCTTCGTCTTTCGTTTGCGCATCGCCAGGGTGCGCAAACGCAGCGCATTCAGCTTGATGAAGCCGGCCGCGTCTTTCTGGTCGTAAGCGCCGCGATCGTCTTCGAACGTCACAAGATCCTGCGAATAAAGCGAATACGGTGACGAGCGTCCCACGACAATCACATTACCTTTGTAGAGTTTGAGGCGAACCGCGCCACCAACGAATTCCTGGCTCTTGTCGATAGCCGCCTGAAGCATCTCGCGTTCTGGCGAGAACCAGAAGCCGTTGTAAATCAATTCCGCATAGCGCGGCATAAGCTCGTCTTTGAGATGCGCGGCGCCGCGATCCAGCGTGAGGCTTTCCATCGCACGATGCGCGGCGAGCAGAATGGTCCCGCCCGGCGTCTCATAGACCCCGCGCGATTTCATGCCGACAAAGCGGTTTTCCACCAAATCGAGCCGCCCGATACCGTTGGCGCGGCCAAGCTCGTTCAGCGCCGCGAGCAATGTGGCGGGCGAAAGCGGCTTGCCGTCGATGGAAACGGCGTCACCTTTCTCAAAACCCACTTCGATCATGGTCGCTTTATCCGGCGCGTCTTCGGGCGAGATCGTACGCTGATAGACGATGTTTTCCGGCTCCACGGCCGGGTCTTCCAGAACCTTGCCTTCGCTGGACGAGTGCAGAAGGTTTGCGTCCACCGAGAATGGCGCGTCGCCGCGCTTGTCTTTCGCAATCGGAATCTGATGCGTCTCCGCGAATTCGATCAGCTTGGTGCGGCTGGCCAGATCCCATTCGCGCCACGGCGCAATCACTTTCACGTCCGGTTTCAGCGCATAGTAGGAAAGCTCGAAGCGCACCTGGTCGTTGCCCTTGCCGGTCGCGCCATGTGCCACGGCGTCTGCGCCCACCTTGTCGGCAATCTCGATCTGCTTCTTGGCGATCAGCGGACGCGCGATGGACGTGCCCAGCAGATAGACGCCCTCATACAGCGCATTGGCGCGAAACATTGGAAACACATAATCGCGAACGAACTCCTCGCGTAGATCCTCGATGAAGATATTGGCCGGCTTGATGCCAAGCAATTCCGCCTTGGCGCGCGCGGGTTCGATCTCACCGCCTTGCCCCAGATCGGCCGTGAAGGTCACGACCTCCGCGCCATATTCGGTCTGCAGCCACTTCAGGATGACGGACGTATCGAGCCCGCCCGAATAGGCCAGAACCACTTTCTTCACACCACCATTTGCCAACGCCGTCACCCTTCGAAACCGGCGCGACTATAGGCAAGCGCCGACGGGCAGCAAGTGGATTTCATCACTCATGTGCGTGCGCCACGATGAATTGGGCGCGTTCGTCCACGCTGGCTTTTGGGACTTCGACGATGCGATAGCCGGTGCGCTTGTACGCATCGGCAGCGGCGGCGCAGGTTTCTACCGCTTCGCGGAAACCCTGCTTGCGCTCGGAATCGTTCGTGTAGATTTCGCGCCAGGCCGGAAAGAGGAAGACGGCGGGATTGTAGCGATAGCGCGCAACGGCCTCTTCCACAGCGGGCGGCGACTCCGATCCGGCGAACAGGCTATATCCGGTCAACTCGGGAATGCCGCGATCGAAAAACACCGGCGCGTCGCGCTCCGTCACACGGTTGAAATCGTCGATACCGCGCGACAGCATGAGGTCGCGATAGGCGGCGCGGTCGCCATTGTGATGGATGTTTCCGCCGATGGCTTTCTGCTCAATGATGATCTTGCGGCCAGTTTCTTCCACGCATTGAAAACCGCGTACGCGCAAGGCTTCCAGCACCGTCGTCTTTCCGGCACCCGGACCACCGGAAAGAATATAAAAATTGTTTCGCTTGATTGTGGCGCTCAAGCAATCACCACGTTCCGCCATCGACGCGGATGACCTGCCCGGTCGTGTAGCTCGACGCATCGCTCGCGAGATAGAGCGCGGTGCCGACAATCTCTTCCGGCCTGCCGAATCGCTGCAATCCCAGCGACTGCTCATAGGCTTTGTTCTCGCGCCACACCGTCGAAACATCGGTGAGGAAAGGCCCCGGCGCGATGCAATTCACCCTCACCTTCGGCGCGAATGCCTTGGCGAGCGAGACCGTCATCGCATTGATCGCGGCTTTTGCGCCGCCGTAAGGAATGGTGTGCGGCTCCGGCTTGAACGCGGCGGTGCTGGAGAAATTGATGATCGTGCCGCCGGCGCCCGCCATCATTTTCTCGCCGATCAGAACCGAAAGCCGGAACGGGCCTTTGAAATTCACGTCCACGACTTTGTCGAACAAGGCTTCGCTGGTTTCGGACAGCGACGGCGCCAGCGGCGACATGCCGGCATTGTTCACCAGAATATCGATCCTGCCGAAATGTTCGTAGGCCAGCGCGGCCAGCATGTCGTTGTCGTCCCATTTGCCGACATGGGCGGCGACAGGCAGCGCGCGGCGGCCGAGCTTCTTCACGTCGGCGGCGACCGCTTCGCAGGCGTCGAGCTTGCGGCTGGCGATCACCACATCCGCGCCGGCCCTAGCGAAGGCCAGAACCATCTCGCGGCCAAGGCCGCGCGAGCCGCCGGTGACGAGGGCAATCTTGCCGGAGAGATCGGTGCTCATATCGGCGTTCTAAATCTGGTGGACATTGTTATTTCTCCAGCAATTCCTTGATCGTTGAATTTCGTTTTTCGTACACCCCCTCCCCGGGGGCATTTCACAGCGCCGAATTGTTTTTGAATTTTGTCCCTGGATTGAATTTTCAAGGATTCCGCGATTTTGCCGGAGGACGGCGCGGGAATTGATTTCGAAAAATGGGCTATGGGGGTATTCCCCCCGGACATTTTCTCTAACATTTTGATATTCCGCCGTTTTATGCCTTTCGATGTCCGGACACCGGCCAGAAGCTTGTCGCTTCGCCGGTCTCAAGTCTGCAAGTTTTCGGATGAATATAGTGTAGGAATATAGAGGGTCAGTGTCAAGTCGTTTTGAAGGAAATGCGCTACGAGCCGCAAACCTTCTGCAACACGGTGGCGCCCAACGTTCCCTGGCTCGGCTGTATCGCACCGCCTTTGGAATCGTGATCAGCAATCCACCAATCTTTGGCATTGCGGAAGATCATGTGATGCACGTGAACCACCCTCGCGGAGCAATCCACGTCAATTCCCTCGGTAAAATATGTGGCAATCGGGCCGCCTTCAAAATCCGACACATCGGATTGAACATCTTGGGGATCGACGGAGTGTTTGTAGAAATCCTGGTTCGGCACAACGCCTTTGATATCAAAAACGACATTCGGGTTTTGCGCCGTTGGTAGCGAGCTTGCGTCGTAGTAGACCTCAAATGAACCGTCTTGGGTCTGCACCGTGCCAAGAGAGACCCAAGCAGCGTCGTCCGCCCGCGCCATATCCAACGAAGCGAAAGGCATTGCGATGGCGAACAAAACGAGCAGTGCATGGGACAATGAAGAATGTCTCATCTGCTCGTCCCCAAAGTTTGATCGGCGAGATACTGGGCTCGCATCCAATGGATTCCCAAAGCGTCCGCAGCACCCAGACGGCGAAATCGTGCCATATTTGCGTGCCGCCGAGCCACCCGCGCCCCGCCTGCATGACCACGATGATCAGCGCGCTCCACAGCGTGGCGGGATGCACGCGCCGCTTGGTCGCGAAATCGTAGATCATCATGGCGACGATGAAGAGATCGGCCCCGATCACGGATGCGGGCAGCGCGTTGGTCTCGATGAAGCCGATCGGAATGCGCGCGACGGCGGCGTCGAGCAGCATCGCGGTTGCGAGCAGCATATAACGCTTGTGATAATCGGGGCGCGAACGGTTCATCCACCCGAGCGCCAGCATCGGCACGAACGCGACCATGTCGCCGATGGGTACGACAAAGAACACCGTTGGCGGCGGACCGCCCGCCGGCGTGAAGCCCCGGTGCAGCGCATCGATCGCCAGCATCGTGCCCAAAATCAGCATCAGTCCGGCGACGATGAAACCCGCAACACCAAGCTTGCGATGCAGATCGCGGCGGTTGCGGGCAACGAGGCTCGTCTGCGCGATAAGGATCGCGATCCAGGTCGTGAAGACCGCGCCATGCACCGCAATCAGAACGCTGAGTTCGGGCGGCGCGTGGAATACGGATTTGAGAAACCAGCTTCGCGCAAAACCCGCGAAGACGGTCAGCGCCATCGCGACCGCCATGGCCGGAAAGAAAACGCTATCGCTGCGCTTTGGACGCGCAACGCTTTCAACTGCCGTCATCGTATTGCCCCCAACGATACCGCGACCAATGCTAACAGACTTGCCGGGACGCCCCAAGATGGGCGGCCGTCCGCTAACCGGGCATTCGCGCCAGCGAAGCGGATTCCAGTTCGGCGAGCCGGTCCTTCGCGCGCAGCTTCACGCTTTCGCTTTTGAGCTGGCCGCAGGCGGCCATGATGTCGCGACCGCGCGGCGTGCGCACCGGCGAGGCATAGCCCGCGCGGTTCACGATCTCGGCGAATTTCTCGATCTGGTCCCAGTCGGAGCATTCATAGGGCGCGCCGGGCCAGGGATTGAACGGGATGAGATTGATCTTCGCCGGAATGCCGCGAATGAGCTTCACCAGTTCTTTCGCATCGGCCAGGGAATCGTTCACGCCCTTCAGCATCACATATTCGAACGTGATGCGCCGCGCGTTGGAGGCGCCGGGATAATCGCGGCAGGCCTGCAGCAATTCCTTCAGCGGATATTTCTTGTTGATCGGCACGATCACGTCGCGGATTTCGTCGCGCACCGCATGCAGCGAAATCGCGAGGCTCGAGCCGATCTCGTCGCCCGCACGCTTTATCATCGGCACAACACCGGCTGTGGAGAGCGTGACACGGCGCTTGGACAGCGCGAGGCCGTCGCCATCCGTCACCAGCGCCAGCGCCGCTTTCACATTCTCGAAATTATAGAGCGGCTCGCCCATGCCCATCATCACCACATTGGTGACGCGGCGGTCGGGGCCGGTGGTCGGCCAGTCGCCCAGCGCATCCTTGGCGATCATCACCTGGCCGACAATTTCTTCGGGCGTGAGATTGCGCACTAGCCTTTGCGTGCCGGTATGACAAAAACGGCAGTTGAGCGTGCAGCCGACCTGCGAGGAAACGCACAGGGTTCCGCGCCCCGGTTCGGGAATGAACACGGTTTCGAATTCGATGCCCGGCCCGCAGCGCAACAGCCATTTGCGCGTGCCGTCATTGGAGATTTGTTCGGTCACGACCTCCGGCCGCGCCAGGGTGAAATTCTCGCTCAGCAGCGCGCGGAAATCCTTCGCCAGATTGGTCATGCTCGCGAAATCGCGCGCGCCGTGAACCTGAATCCAGTTCTGCAACTGGCGCACGCGCATGGGCGCGGCTTTGGGCTCGACACCTGCTTCGAGCAGCGCGGCTTTCAACTGGTCCGGCGAAAGGCCGATGAGGTTGGTTTTCTTGTCCATTATTCTTCTAGTTCTGGATCCCCTTCCCTCGGATCGCGCTCAAGGCGCGCTCCTCGCCGGGGATGACACGGCTGCCGCCGTGTCACATCCCGCAAGCCGCGTGGATCTTGTCCACGGCGTCGGAAATTCCGGCCAGCGAGTATGTGTCCTTGGTCATCGTGCCGCGCTTGGAAATTCCGGTGACAATCAAATCCTGCCCATTGCGCATCGCCGCGATGAGGCGCGCTTCGTCGGCCGCGCTTTGCACCCAGGCACCGCCCTCGCCGCCATCGTTCTTGGTGAAGAAGCTGAATTTGTCGGAGCCGACCTGCGCCGTCGCCGCGCTGCCGTCCTTGAACTGATAGCCGGGGACGACTTCCGGCTCCGCTTTCGCCCTGCGGCTCGGCCAGTCGGTGATCAGAAAAGCGATCGGATCGCGTTTGACCTTGGCCGGCTCGCTCGAACGCGGGCGCGCGATGGCGTAGCAGGATTTGCCGTCGCCCGTGCCGGCGGAAAAGGCCGACCAGTCCTTGAACACGCCCAGCGAGACGGGATCGGCGGCCGTGGCGGCGCCAGCGCTCAGCAGCAACGCGGCGGAGGCAAGCAGAAAGCGGGAGAATTTCATCGTGGTTCCAACCCTTGGGATGTTCGACAGGAGCAAGCCGATTCTTCGTTCAGAATTCGGGCCTTAATATGTCGCGCGCGGCCGCAAGGATAGAGGGCGGCGGGCGCAAAAGTCCACATGCCAAAGGTTAAGGGCCGCGGAGCTCAGGCCGCTTTGGCGCGCGCGATTTCCTCTTCCACGTCGCGCAAGGTGTTTTTGCCGAAGAACATCTCCGTTCCGACGAAGAAGGTGGGGCTGCCGAAGGCGCCGCGCGCTACGGCATCTTCGGTGTTGTTCATCAACACCTGCTTGACCTCGTGGGTCTGCGCGGCCGCGATGAGCTTGTCGGCATCAAGGCCGGATTCAATGAGCGCGGCGCGGATCACGCCGGGGTCGTCCATCTTCTTGGGCGCTTCCCACATGTGGTGGAACATGGCATCGGCATAGCGCGGCAGGATGCCTTCGTTCTTCGCCGCCACGGCCATGCGCATCAGCGTTAGCGTGTTCACCGGGAAATTCGGATTGAATTTATATTGGGTGAGATTGTGCTTCTTGATGAAGCGCTGCGTCTCCAGCATTTCATACGGCATCTTGTTCTTGATGTCGCCGAAGGCGACCATCGGCGGCTTGTTGTTGGTGAGTTTGAACAGACCGCCCAGCAGTACCGGCACATAGTCGAATTTGGCGCCGGTGCGTTTTTCGATCTCGGGAATGACCTTGTGCGAGAAGTAGGCGTTCGGGCTTCCGAAGTCGAAGAGAAATTCCACCTTCATCACCATTTCTCCCCATAGGGCCGAAGATCGAGTTCATGCGTCCAGCCGTCGCGCGCCTGGCTGTGCAGATACCAATAGGCATCGGCCACCGATTGCGGTTCCATCAACGTGTCGGGCGGAAGCTCGTCGGGATTGCCACCCCGCGCCTTGATGCGTTCGCGCACGAAGGCGGTATCGACGCCCGCATCGATGATGAGATGCGCGACATGGATATTCTGCGGCCCCAGCTCGCGCGCCATGCTCTGCGCCACCGCGCGCAATCCGAACTTCGCACTGGCAAAAGCGGCATAGCCGATGCCGCCGCGCAAACTCGCCGTCGCGCCGGTGAACAGGATCGTGCCTTTGCCGTGCGGCAGCATCAGCCGTGCCGCCTCGCGCCCGGTAAGGAAACCGCCATAGCACGCCATCTCCCATACTTTGCGGAAGACGCGCTCGGTGGTTTCGAGCAGCGGAAAATTCACATTGGCGCCGGGATTGAAGATGCACACTTCGAGCGGCGCGTGCGCGTCGGCTTCGTTGAGGAAGGCTGTGATGTCCTCTTCCTTGCGCGCGTCCAGCGCCCGCACCTCGCAAGCGCCGCCTTCCGCTTCGATCTCGGATTTGAGCTTCGCAAGCTTCTCCGCCGTGCGGCGGCCCGCGAACACTGTGTAACCCTCGCGCGCAAAACGCTTGGCGATTGCAGAGCCGATGAAATCGCCCGCGCCGATGACGGCTGCTGTGGCACTGCGTTTGGACATAAGATCGCCTTCTTTTTTTCTTAAGGCCTATCAGACATTATAGCTTACCACTTTGCATCCCACACACGATTTCCGTCGTTGCAGCCCGTCCTGTGGCCCATATTTCTAATTGTTAGAATGACGAGATTTTTGCTTGGCTTTCGAACCAATCGCCAATTTGAAGAGTCAATCGCCGTGACAATCCTGTTGAGTGTTTCGTGGGTCCAAACTCCACCGGGCATATCCCATTCAGTGTTCTCTTTAGAAGCATAGTCGATGCCGCCCATAGTTGAGAATCTTGTTGCGCTCAATTCGACAAGATAGATTTTCGCACCAATGCTGATCTCGGCATAGGACATTGGCCCTCCCCACCCTTTCGTGTGGCAGGCCGCAATGAAAATGGGACCTTTGCTTGCCTCTAGCGCGGAGAGAGAAACGTCATCGGCTTGAATGGAAACATCCGAGCTTTTTGCAAGGGTAATTGTAGGGGCGACAAGAAGGACGAATGAGACTAGAAAACGAATAACGGTGCGCATTCGCAATTCCTTCTACTCCCGCAATCCGTACCCTATCGAAAACAGCCGCCAGGTCGCGAGGCCCAGTACGGCGATCAGGCCGAGTGTCACCAAAACGCCAAGTCCTTCCGGCGCCTCGTTGAAGCCGATCATGGCGTGACGCAGTCCGTTGATGAAATAGAAGAAGGGATTGGCGTAGGCGATCCAGCGCATGAAGGGCGGCAGCATCGACACCGTGTTGAACACCCCGCCCACAAATGACAAGGGCGCGATGAAGAACACGTTGAGCATGGTGAGCTGCTCGAAATTGTTGGCCCACAGCGCAATCATGATGCCGAGCAGGCCGAAGATGATCGACACGCTGACGATCCAAAACAGGAATTCGAAGATGTTGTACATGTGCGTCGCGCCAAAGGCGTAGCCGATCACCAGAATGCCCAGCGACGTCACCACCGAGCGCACGATGGTCATGGCCAGCGAGCCGATGATCATCTCTACATAGGAGAGCGGCGAGACCAGCGTCTCCTCGATATAGCGCAGAAAGCGCTGGAAATAGATCTGCGAGGTCGATTGCAGGAACGCCGCGTTGACGACGTTGAGCATCAGCACGCCCGGCAGCACAAACTCGACGTAGCGATGGCCCGCGATGTGGCGGATATTACCGCCCACCACATAGCCGAAGATGAAAATGAACATCAGCGCCGAAATCCACGGCGCGAGAAACGCCTGGATGGGCACGCGCCAGACGCGCGACCATTCGCGGCGGATGATCGTCCACAGCCCGATCCAGTTGATGCCCATGCGCCCGGTCATGCCGCACCTGCCGCGGCGTGCGTCACGGGCTTTCCGGTTGCGGCGAGATAGGCGCTTTCCAGACCGCCGGGCACGGTAAAGAATTCTTCCTTCGGCCCCTGCCGCACGATCTTGCCAGCCGCGATGATCGCGATGGTGCGGCACAGCCGCTCGATCTCTTCGAGATAATGCGAAGTCAGCAGGATGGTTTTGCCCTCGCGGTTCAGTTCCTGGAGGTAGCGCCACAGATCGAGGCGCAGTTCCACGTCCACGCCCGCCGTCGGCTCGTCGAGGATCAGCAGCTTGGGATCGTGCACCAGAGCGCGCGCCAGGATCACGCGGCGCTTTAATCCGCCGGAGAGTTCGCGAAACTGCTTCTTGGCATGCGCGGTCAGATCGAAGCGCTGGATCAGCATATCCACGCGCGATTTGCGCTCGGCTTCGCGCAGTCCGAAATAGCCGCCCATCCAGTCGATGATCTGCGTGACCGTGGCGAAGGTATCGACGTTGAATTCCTGCGGGCTGAGACCGATCATGCGCCGCGCCTCGCGGTAATCCTTCACCGCGTCGATGCCGAAGATTTCGATTTTGCCGCTCGTCACGGTCGCGATGCCGGTGATGCAATGGATCGTGGTGGATTTGCCCGCGCCGTTCGGGCCGAGAAAGCCGAAGAAATCGCCGGGCGCGATCTGCATGGAGAGATCCTCCACCGCGACGGTTCCGCCGCGATAGACCTTGCGCAAATGTTCAATGGAGATGGCTGGCGTTGCTGCTGTCATGTGTCGATTCTTTGTGGGACGGCACTATACCGATATGGGGTATGGGCGCTAGCGCGTCTGTTTGCGCATGATTGGCGCACCCCATTTGTGTTGTGGGGGTATGTCCGCAGCACCGCCCGCCCGGATGGGGCGCGCGGGATAGCCGCCAAGGCTTATCAGCCGGTCATACATCACGATGGCGCCCGCCATGCCGACATTGATGGAAAATTTGGTCGGAATCTTCACGACAAACTCGCAGCGCGACAGCGTGCCCGGCGACAGCGACATGCGCTCCGCGCCGAACACATAGGCCGCATGTTGCGGATGCTTGAAGCGCGGAAGCTCGATCGCATCGTCTGTGATCTCCACGCCAACGAGGCGGCAACCCTGCGGCAACCGGAAATCGGCGGCCGAGCCGAATTGATAGACCGGCATGTGTCCCGCCGCGGCGGAGGTGTCGGAATTCAAGGTCTCGGAGAGTTTCACCTGCCCGTCGATGGTGAAAAAGAAACTTGCGCCGAACGCGTGGGCAATGCGCAGGAGATTGCCGAGATTCATCGGCTTGGAAATGCCATCAACGCCCGCCGCGAAATAACCACGCATTCCTGCTCCAGCGCTTGATTTTTGCCCCGCATGCTTCGACAAGCTCAGCATGAGGGGCAATTCATAAGCCCTCATCCTGAGCTTGTCGAAGGATGAGGCCGCAAGGCGCATCGCAGCATGACCAACCCCATTCTTGTCGAAGTCACGCGCGGATCGCTGGTCGAGAGCGTGCATCGCGGCGCCGTCGCCATCGCCCGCGCGGATGGCTCGCTCGCTTTTTCGCTGGGCGATGTGGAAGCGCCGGTGTTTCCGCGCTCCTCTCTCAAGCCGGTTCAGGCGCTGCCGCTGGTCGAATCCGGCGCGGCGGATGCGTTCGGCCTGACGCCGGAAAATATCGCGCTGGCCTGCGCCTCGCATTCCGGCGAGCCGATGCACACCACGCGCGTTGCCGCATGGCTGGAAAAGATCGGCTGCACGGACAGCGATCTCGCCTGCGGCGCGCATCCCTCACGTTTCGAACCTGTCTTTGAAGACATGGTCCGGCGCGGCGAAAAACCGACGCGCATTTTCAACAATTGTTCGGGCAAACACACCGGCTTTCTCACCGTCTGCCGTCATTGGGACGTGGCGACGCAAGGCTATGAGCAACACGATCATCCGGTGCAGGTAGCAGTGGCCAAAGCGCTGGGCGAATTGTCGGGCATCGAAGGCGAACTGCCATGGGGCGTGGATGGATGTGTGGCGCCGGCCTTCGCCCTTCCCGTTTCGTCCTTCGCGCGCGCGATGGCGAAATTCGCCGATCCGTCCGGCCTTGCAAAGCCGCGCGCCGATGCGATGAAGCGCATCGTCGCCGCCATGATCGCGCATCCCGAACTGGTGGCGGGAACCGGCCGCGCCTGCACCGTGTTGATGCGCGCCTGCAACGGACGCGCAGCGCTGAAGACCGGCGCGGAGGGTTATTTTATCGGCATCATTCCCGAAGCCGGGCTTGGCATCGCAATCAAATGCGACGACGGCGCGGGCCGCGCCGCGGAAACGATCATTGCCGCAATTCTCGACAAGCTCGGGGTGCTCGGCGACGACAAAGCGGCGCGGGAATTTCTGCGCGCCCCGATCCTCAACACCCGCAAAGGAATTTCCGGCGAACGCAGACCCGCGGGCGCGCTCGCCGGCGCAAATATCAAGGCAATCTGATCGCGGCTATTGCGCTGCCTTGGCGGCCGCGGCCGCGTCGGCATCCGTCTTTTGCATCGCCGCCGTATAGGGCTCGATCGTCTTTACCGGACATTGCTGACCGCCCGTACCGATGTCGCGGGTGTAGATCGAATCGCCCGGGCTGACGCAGGACAATTGCGTGCTCCCAACCGATCGGAAGGCGATGCCTTCCTTGAAGGTCAGGTTCGGGCAAACGCTGAACAGCGTGATTTTGAACTTGCTGTGCAAATTGTCTTCCACGATCAGCGTGCGGTCGTTGAGGACTTTGAAATTGTCGATCTGGCCGATCCGCAAACAAGTTGAATTGGCCAGGGCCGGAGCGGCGAGCAGAGCCAAACCGGCGGCGAGCAGGAGCATCTTCTTCATGGTTCAAATCCCTTGGAAAACGACAGCACCCTCACAGCCAGTATAACAAATTCCCGGCCGAAAGGTTCAGCGCCGGCCTTTGCGCGCGGCCTAACCTTTCCTAAGGTGCTGCCCGAACAGCTATCCGGGAGACATTCATGAAAGCCGCCCTTTGCACGCATTACGGCCCGCCAGAGGAAATGGAAGTGCGCGAGGTGCCCTCGCCCGTGCCCGGCAAGAACCAGGCGCTGATTTCGGTGCAAGCCTGCGGCGTGAACTTCCCGGACGTGCTGATGATCCAGGACAAATACCAGTTCAAGCCCGCGCTGCCCTTCTCGCCGGGCGGCGAGATTGCCGGCGTGGTGAAGGCGGTTGGCGAAGGCGTGAGCAATATCAAACCAGGCGACCGGGTTTGCGTTTCCACCGGCAGCGGCGGCATGGCGCAGGAAGCGCTGGCCGATGCGCGGCGCTGCATGATCGTGCCACAGAATGTTCCGTTCGATGTCGCTTCTTCGTTCATGGTGACATATGGCACGTCATGGCACGCGCTGAAGGACCGCGCGGATCTAAAAAAAGGCGAGAACCTCGTCGTGCTCGGCGCGGCGGGCGGTGTTGGTACCTCGGCCATCGAAATCGGCAAGGCGCTGGGCGCGCGCGTGATCGCGGGCGCGTCGTCGCAGGAAAAGGTCGATCTTGCGAAGAAGCTCGGCGCCGATGACGGCTTCGTCTATCTGCCAGTGCCGCTGTCGCGCGACCAGCAGAAGCAACTGTCCGAAGACATCAAGCGGCTGACTGGCGGCCAGGGCGCGGACGTCCTCTACGATCCAGTGGGCGACGATTACGCCGAACCCGCCCTGCGTGCGATGAACTGGAACGGGCGCTATCTGGTGATCGGATTCGCCGCCGGCAACATTCCCAAAGTGCCGCTCAACCTGACCTTGCTCAAAGGCTGTCAGATCGTCGGCGTGTTCTGGGGCGCGATGGCCGCGCGCGATCCCGAACATGCGCGCAAGAGCCTGCAGGACCTTCTCGACATGGTGTCGAAAGGGACCTTGAAGCCGCATGTCTCGGCGCATGTGCCGCTGGAGCGCGCGGGCGAAGCGATCCGCATGCTGATGGACCGCAAGGCACAGGGCAAAGTCGTCGTGACCATGTAGAACTGGAGGAATTTGGAATGTCGGTTCTTGGTTGGATCATATTGGGCCTGATCTCGGGCTTCATCGCAAGCAAGGTCGTCAACGACAAAGGCGAAGGTTGCTTCCTCAACATCGCGCTCGGACTTGTCGGCGCGATGGTCGGCGGGTCCATCTTCTCCGCCATCGGCGGCACGAGCGTCACCGGATTCAATCTTTATTCGATGTTCGTCGCCATCATCGGCGCCATCGTGGTGCTGGTCCTCTGGCACGCGGTGACGGGAAGAAAAACGCTAAGGTAGCAGCAGGTCCGACCGCATGAAACGTCTTGCCGCCAGCGTTGCCGCCGCCTGCCTGTTTGCATCGCCGCTTTGCGCACAGACATATTTCTATTCCGGCACAATCGGAAAGGCGCCGGTCTTCGCATCGCTAAGCCGGGACGGCGACAATCTGATCGGCTGGTATCTTTACACGAAGTACGGCAAGCAGATCGAACTGCAAGGCAAGATCGATGCCTCGGGCGCATTCCATCTCGATGAATCGAGCTTCGATACCACGAAGAAATCCGGAAGCTTCGCAGGCAGCGTGAAGCAAACGCTCTGGAGCGGAACCTGGCAAAGCGCCACGGGCGGCGCGCCGCTTGCCTTCGTGCTCAAGGAAAACCACGACACGCTTTCGAATTTCAACGGCGATTTCCGCTGCTCCGAAAAGCACACGGACAGGAAATACGGCTACGTCTACAACCGATCCGCACATGTGAGCGTCAGCAAAGGCATGGTGACTCGCGCCGATCTTGTCCAGGAATCGAAAGGCCCGGAGGGCGACAGCCAGGGCTGCTATATCGGGCTGAAAGACTTCCGGCAGGTTCCGAGCGAAACCGGAATCCTGCTGCGCGCAAAAAGCGACAACCCGAACGACAAGACCGACGGCGCGCAGCATTGCACCCTGCGCATCGTGGGCAATGCCGACTTTCTCTATGTCTCGCCGGGCGATCTTTCGCAAAACGGCAATGACTGCAAAGGCGCGGGCGAAGACATCATGTTCTGCAGCCCGCGCGCAAGCTGGGGCGATTACCTGATCGAGCGCAAATCGGCGGTGTGCAAGCCGGCGGATTGAGTGTCGAGCGAGTCATCGAAACCAGCAGACCAACCAGCTATTTCGGGCGGCAATCGACATAGGCGGTTTTGTAGGGCCGGCCGAAACATTTCGCGAGGCCGCGCAGCGCCGCCGAGTCGATGACGTTGCCCTCGCCTTTCTCGGCGCTCAGCTTTGCCGCAGACGCGTCGAGCAGCGATTTGTCCTCCACGAGAAAAGCCCAGGTGCCGGTGAGATAAGTGGTCCAGTCCAGTTCGCCATGGCCCGAATGGTCCGGCGGGATCGCAGCGGCGACCAGATGCGCGGCTTCCACATCGCGCCCCATGAACGCCAGAGATTGCGCTTCATGGAACATCACATCCTGCTTCTGATCATCGCTTAGCGTCGGACCGTTGATCAGATAATCTTCGTCCGCTTCCAAAGCGAGCGCATGACAGCCGCGTTCTTCAAGCTTGCGCCAGGTAACGTTCGTTACGCCCTTCTGGTCGAACGCGTCGAAGCTGAGCTTGGCGTTCGCGGCTTTGTCGGCAGACGTGAGGCGGCAGTCCGCATCACTGGCCAACGCGCCGCTGGCGCTCACCACCATCCCGAGCAAGAACGCCGCTCCCGCAAGACGCATCCGTCAATGTCCCGCCAATTGCGCGAAACCCTCGAGATCGATGACGTCAGCCTGCCGCGGAAACACCTTTTCCATCAGCACGCGATGGACCTCGGCGTCCATGTCGGCGCAGCAATCGGATAAAACATAGAGACGATAATCGTGGTCGGAGGCATCGCGCAGTGTCGAAAGCACCACGCCGCTGGTGGCGATACCGGAAAGGAATAACGTGTCGATGCCGCGCGCCGTAAGCCGCGCGCCAAGATTGGTCGTGCTGAAGGCGCCCACGCGCTTTTTGGTGAACACCTCCTCATCGGGGGCCGGCGCGAGCGCCGGATGAATCGCTGCCGCCTCGCTGCCCTCGGTGAGAAAGCGGCTCTTGCTGAGTGCCGCGAAGGATTTGTTGCGCGGAGAAATCGCCGCGTAATCCGCCTCGGTGAACGCCACGCGCACATGCATCACGGCCATCCCCGCAGCTTTCACGGCAGCCCTCGCCTTCTGCGCGCGATCAAGCAGCGCAGGCGCCTGCTCGCCGAGCATGCCGACGATGGCGTTTTGAAAATCCATCAGGAGAAGTGCTGATTTGGTAGGCTGGAGTTCGGACATTGGATTCTCGAACTCGCTCTATTGATTGTTGCTTTGTCGCGATAACACTAAAGGTTTAGAGCCGTCGGTAAACGTGTAGACGAGCCTACCGGCATCAATGCGACCGATGGTTTTCAATGTCGAAACATCAGATTGAATTTGGATGTCGTACTTACCGTCGTCACGTCTTTTCCACCAACATAGCCACGGTTCGCCGTGCTTAGTTATTGGTCCGCACGTTCCGTTTGCACTAAATTCCGTTCCCTCACCCCGTTGCGTATTCCATTTGCCAACGATTGGATCAGGGCCACAAGCAGTCAGCGACGGCGCCATTAAAAGACAAGCCACAAAAATGAAAGAAGGGCGCATCTACTCCGCAGCGTCTTTCGGCAGATAAATCTCGCCGCCGTGGTCGCGGAATTCTTCGGCTTTCTTTGCCATCGCGGCGCGGATTTCGGCGGTCGATAGGGAGTCGTTTGTGCCGCGTGCGGCGTCGCGCACTTCCTGGCTGATTTTCATCGAGCAGAATTTCGGGCCGCACATGGAGCAGAAATGCGCCACCTTCGCGCCGTCCGCCGGCAGCGTTTCGTCGTGATAAAGCTGCGCGGTTTCGGGATCGAGGGCGAGCGCGAACTGGTCGCGCCAGCGAAATTCGAAACGCGCCTTGCTCATCGCATCGTCCCAGATGCGCGCGGCGGGATGGCCCTTGGCGAGATCGGCGGCGTGCGCCGCGATGCGATAGGCGATCACGCCGGCCTTCACATCGTCGCGGTCCGGCAGACCCAAATGCTCCTTCGGCGTCACATAACAAAGCATTGCACAGCCGAACCAGCCGATCATCGCGGCGCCAATGGCGGAGGTGATGTGGTCGTAGCCCGGTGCGACATCGGTGGTCAGCGGCCCCAGCGTGTAGAACGGCGCTTCGTCGCACGCCGCCAACTGGCGATCCATATTCTCCTTGATCTTGTGCATCGGCACATGGCCGGGGCCTTCGATCATTACCTGCACATCGTGGCGCTGCGCGATCTTGTTGAGTTCGCCCAGCGTTTCCAGCTCCGCGAACTGCGCGGCGTCGTTCGCGTCGGCAATCGAACCGGGGCGCAAGCCATCGCCCAATGAGAACGATACGTCGTATTGCGCCAGCAATTCGCAAATCTCTTCGAAATGCGTGTAGAGGAAATTCTCCTTGTGATGCGCGAGGCACCATTTGGCGAGAATGGATCCGCCGCGCGACACGATGCCCGTCACGCGCTCGGCGGTGAGCGGGATATGCGCCAGCCGCACGCCCGCATGGACGGTGAAATAATCCACCCCCTGCTCGCATTGCTCGACCAGCGTGTCGCGATAAATCTCCCACGTCAGGTCTTCGGCGACGCCGCCGACCTTCTCCAGCGCCTGATAGATCGGCACCGTGCCGATGGGCACCGGCGAATTGCGGATGATCCATTCGCGAATGGTGTGGATGTGGCGGCCGGTGGAAAGGTCCATCACCGTATCGGCGCCCCAGCGGATCGACCAGACCAGCTTGTCCACTTCCTCGGCGACGCCCGAGGTGACGATGGAATTGCCGATATTAGCGTTCACCTTGGTCAAGAAATTGCGGCCGATGATCATCGGCTCGGTTTCCGGGTGATTGATGTTGGCCGGAATGATGGCGCGGCCGCGCGCGATCTCGCTGCGCACAAACTCAGCACTGATTTCGTCGGGGATAGACGCGCCGAAGGAATTGCCGTCGCGCAGAAGCGAACGCCCAAGATTTTCGCGGGCCGCGATGAATTTCATTTCCTGCGTGATGATGCCCTGCCGCGCATAATGAAGCTGGGTGACGTTCTTGCCCGGCTTCGCGCGCAGCGGCCTGCGCGCCGCGCGATCGAATTGCGGCACGGAGAGAAGCTCGCCGCGCTTGAGGCCGTCATCCTCCGGCTTGCGGGCGCGGCCGTCATATTCTTCCACATCTCCGCGCGCCAGAATCCAGTCGCGCCTTGGCGACGCCAGGCCCTTCTCGATATCGATCTTAGCGGAATCATCCGTGTACGGACCGGATGTGTCGTAGAGGCGCACCGGCGCCTCGCCGCCGGACAGCGGCACTTCGCGGAACGGTACGCCATCGATAAGAAGCTTGCGGGAGCCGGGCAGCGGGCCGCGCGTAATCTGGGCGGATTTCGGATTCAGAATGGGTTTGTTCATTTTGCCTCTCCCTACGCCGGGACTAACCGGATCAGGTTCAAAGGGACTCGCACAATCGCGATCTCAGCGCCTTTCGGAGCGCCCCCGGGATGGCGCGATTCATCGTTTCGCGGCGCTGTGAAGTCAAGATGAAACGGCTATGCTGCGGCGCATGCATCCGAAAGTTTCAATCCGGCCCGCGACAGTGAACGATGCGGTCGAAACCGCCGCCGTTTTCAGCGCCGCATTCCGGAGCATGAATTTCGTTCCCAAGCTGCACAGCGACGCGGAGGATCAGGCCTTCGTGCTCGGCTTCATCGCCGACGGCGAAACCTGGATCGCGCTGCGCGGCGGCCGCATCGTCGGCCTCGCCTGCATCGAAGATGACTGGCTGGCGCATCTTTACGTGCACCCGTCATTTCAGAGTTCCGGCGTCGGCACGGCGCTGCTCAATCAGGTGAAAGCGCAACGGCCGGAGGGATTCCAGTTCTGGGCTTTTCAGGCCAATACCGGCGCGCGGCGATTCTACGAACGCCACGGCTGCGTCGCCGCCGAATTCACCGATGGCGCGCACAACGAAGAAAAAACGCCGGATGTGCGGTATGAATGGCGGGGCTAGCTCGCCGCGAAGCTGCGGAACTCGCTGATCACGGCTTTTACCGCCGTGTTCACGATCTTCTCGCCCGCCGCGACCGAAGCCTGCGACGGATCGGAGCCGATGCGGCCGTCCGGGAAACGGCGGCGATAATCTTCCGCGTCGAGGATCGGTCCGTTGGGCGCGATCTTGGGCGTCATCTCCACGCGCTTTTGCGCATCGGGATAACCGAAATAGGTGACGGAGACTTCGCTCGGCGTGGCGTGACTGCCCTCGCCCACCGGAAAAAGCTGGCGGCAGATGTCGTTGACGCCGTTCAGATCCCACCAGTTACGCAGCATGCAGCGCAGCGGCGGATGATTGCTGCCCACGCGATCAAAGGTGATGCCGTGATACATTTCCGAGAAGGCGGCATTGATCGTGTTTATGTTGCCGCCATGGCCGTTCAGCCAATAGATGCGCTCGAAGCCATGGCGCGTGAGGCTCTGCGCCCAGTCCATCATCACGGCGATCATGGTGGAAGGGCGCAGGGTGATCGTGCCGGAAAACGCCATGTGATGCTGCGCCTGCCCGACATTGAAGGTTGGCCCGATCAGAATGCCGCCCTCATCGCCCGCGCGTTTTCCGATGATCTCCGGGCACAGCGCATCAGTGCCAAGCAATCCATTCGGCCCATGTTGCTCCGTCGAGCCGATGGGAATGAGGATCGCCTTCGACGTTTCCAGATATTTGTCGATTTCCGGCCAGGAGGACAGATGGAGTTGCATAACAGTCTTTCGCTATAGAATGGGTCGCGTCCGAACCCGATACTGGTTGGCTGTTCGCCCGGCGGCAAGGCAAGAGCAAGTATTGCATGATCCCGTGGGTTCTCCTCGACAAAGTTACGATAGAAGGTGGCGGCGATCTTCGGCTGATGCGGCGCGGCGAGGAATTCTCGATCCTGTCGGGATCGACCACGCTGATGAACAGCCGCATGAGCGGATCGGAGAAAGCGCTGGCGGATCTGGCATGCGCCCGTATCGGCGGTCGCCCGAAATGCCATGTCCTGATCGGCGGGTTCGGCATGGGCTTTACGCTGCGCGCCGCCCTCGCCTGCCTTCGCGCCGATGCGCGCGTCACAGTGGCCGAGCTTGTGCCTGCGGTCTTGATGTGGGCGCGCGGCCTGATGGCGCATCTGTCTGCGGGATGCCTCGACGATCCGCGCGTCATCATCCGGGAAGAAGATGTGCGGAAAACCATCGCCGCTGACGCGGCGCGTTTCGACGCGATCCTGCTCGACGTGGACAACGGACCCGATGGCCTTACCCAAAGCACAAATGACCGGCTCTACGATCTGGATGGTTTGCGCGCCGCACGCAAAGCACTTCGCCCCGGTGGCGTTCTGGCGGTGTGGTCGGCGGCGCCCAGTCCACAATTTACTCGCCAGCTTCAGCGCGCCGGATTCGAAGTCGAAGAGATCAAGACCCGCGCCAACAGCAACGGCAAAGGCCCGCGCCACATCATCTGGATGGCGAAGGCGAGCTAAGGAGGCGCGCAAACGGACCGAAGGAAGATGTTAGTGATCTTGTTTCGATGATGGAGGGGTCGGAGGAAGTCCGAGAAGCGAGCGCGCTCGAACAAATACGATAGAAAGCGCAATCGGAAAAAGCCCGAACATCACTATCAACCCTCCAATTGGCACAATCTCGTAGTTCATATAATTCTGCCGTCCCTGAGGGGCAACGAGTAAGAATTCGATGCTTGTCCAAATCAAAGCTAGTGGAAACCAAAACAAGAAAGTAAGCACGAATGCGCCCACGATGCAGAGTGCGATAATTGCGCCCCGCTCCCAATGTTTTAATAGGCCAGTAACAACGGACAATCTCTCACTCCATGAAATCCCTTTTGTGCTATCTGTATTGCTTGGATCGTTTGGCCGAAGAGTCATAGGAGGGTTTGAATTTCTGCCGATCCCAGCGAGTAGACATATTCCAACCACAAGCGCCACTAGCGGAAAGAGCACTCCACCGACGATGCCTTCGAATGGCGAAACGCCGGGCCGAGCATATAGCCCATCAAACCAGCTATTGCCGTTTCCGGAATTGCCGAACTTTACGATCAACCCATAGGGAGATTGGTTGTTAAAAAATTCGGCTGCCGTCAGTTGATGGCTCCCGATCTCAAGAAATGTCATCGGCATTATAACAGCGGCTAGAATTGAACCCGCCGCTAGAACGAGCATCTGTCGGTAATTCACTGTGGTGTCTCCCAACCCTCGACCACCGCTACAATATCAGAAATCTCCGATGGTGGGACGAACCGCCGAAATGACCGAGTGCCTATGTCAAAAGCGTGGACAACTTCTCCATCGCCCTCTTCCAAGCCGCACGCTCTTTCTCAACTGCGTCCGCAGATGGCAGCTTGCCGATCTCCAGTGCGATCTGCGCCTTGCCGTCGCCCTTGGCGTAGAAGCCGAATTCCAGTTTGGAATCCTTCTTCCATTTGCCGCGCCAGTATTTGTCTTTCGTCTTTGAGGTTTCCTCGAAAGCGCCGGGCGGGAACCAGTCCTTGCGCGTCTTCTCCGACGTTGCCGCCGCGAACAGTTTGGACAGGCTGACCGGCATCACCTTGGTGACGTTCACCGCGTATGTGCCGCCGGCGCGCTCGTTCTTCTTGCGGCCGCCGCGGGCGCGCTCATATTCCACCGCGATCATCTGGCACCACCAGCTTGGCGCGCCGTGCTTTTCCTTTAGCCGCCTGGCCACTTCCTTGTGCGGCAGTTCGGTGGCCTTCATGTTGTTGAGGATTACGAACCAGCCCATCCAGCCCCGGCCGGTGGCGGCCTTGACCTTCTCATCGCTGATCGAGGTCGGCGGCCATTCGCCTTTTTCCGCCACCTTCGCTTTCGTTTGCTCCTTGGCCGCCATGCCGTAATCTCCCGTCCGACCACGCCATTCTAGCCAATCGACAGGATCGATCCATGACAGAAAAGAAGGGCCCGCTCGACGGTGTCCGCGTTCTCGATCTGACCGAATTCATCTTCGGACCCTATGCCACGCAGATACTGGGCGATCTGGGCGCGGATGTGATCAAGGTGGAGAACCCCGGCGGCGACCGCCAGCGCCACGGTTCCAAACACGCCAAGAATGAGGACATGGGCGCCACCTTCATGTCGATGAACCGCAACAAGCGCTCCATCATTCTGGATCTGAAGACGGACGAAGCCCGCGCGAAGCTGCGCGCGCTGATCCCGACGGCGCAGGTGTTCATCCACAATGTGCGCGACGATGCGATGGCGCGGTTGGGTTTTTCCTATGCCGAGGTCGCGAAACTCAATCCGCACATCGTCTATGTGCATTGCGTGGGGTACGGATCGGACGGACCCTATGCGGGGCGGCAGGCCTTCGACGATCTGGTGCAGGCGGCAAGCGGCGCGGCCGATCTGCTGCCGCGCGTGGACGGCAATGAGGATATGCGGCTGCTGCCGAGCTTCGTGGCCGATAAAGTGTCGTCCATGCATGCGCTGTGGGCGACCCTCGCCGCGCTCTATCATCAGAAAGCGACGGGCGAAGGCCAGCACGTGGAAGTGCCGATGTTCGAGAGCTTCACCAGCTTCATGATGACGGAGCATCTTTACGGCGAGACATTCATTCCGCCGGTTTCGCATGTCGGCCACACGCCCGCGCTGGCGAATGATCGCCGTCCGCTCAAATGCAAGGACGGCCACATCTGCATCCAGCCGGTAAGCCGCGCCGCGAGCGCGAAGTTCATGGAGCTGGGTGGAATACCCAACGCCTATGAAAGCGAGCGCTTCCTTAGCGCGCCCAAGGGCGGGCGCGTCGGCGTCTATTATGAAATGCAGCGCGAAGCGGCGATGGCGCACACTGTGGAAGAATGGTTGAAGCTGGGCGACGAGAACCGCATTCCCATCATGCGCGCCAACACGCTCGATGAAGTGCTGACCGATCCGCATCTGGAAGCCGTCGGATTTTTTATCGAGCGCGAACATCCGACCGAGGGAACGTGGCGCGCGATGAAACCGCCGGTAAAATTCTCCAAGACCCCCGCCTCCATCCGCCTCGATCCCCCGCGACCGGGACAGAACAACAAGGAATTCTAGGGAAGACGCCATGTCCGATACGCTTCTGCCTGTTCCGGCCGACTGGAAAAAACGCGCTTTTATCGACCGCGCCAAATATGACGAGATGTATGCACGCTCGGTGAATGATCCAGACGCGTTCTGGGGCGCGGAGGCCAAACGGCTCGACTGGATGAAGCCGTTCACGAAAGTGAAGAACGTCTCGTGGAATCCCGACAATCTGCACATCAAATGGTTCGAGGATGGTGCGCTGAATGTCAGCGCCAATTGCATCGACCGGCACCTGGAAAAGCGCGCCAAGCAGACCGCGATCATCTGGGAGGGGGACGATCCGAAGGACAGCCGCCACATCACCTATCAAGAGCTGCATCGCGAGGTCTGCAAATTCGCGAATGTGATGAAGGTGCACAAGGTCAAGAAGGGTGACCGTGTCACCATTTATCTACCAATGATTCCCGAAGCCGCCTACGCCATGTTAGCCTGCGCACGCATCGGCGCCGTGCATTCGGTGATTTTCGCGGGCTTCTCGCCCGACAGCATCGCCAACCGCATTCAGGATTGTGCATCCACCATCGTGCTCACCTCGGACGAAGGCGTTCGTGGCGGCAAGCCGATCCCGCTCAAAAACAATGTCGATGAAGCGCTGAAGAAATGCCCCGATGTGACGGACGTCATCGTGGTCAAGCGTACCGGCGGCAAGATCGACATGAAATCCGGCCGCGACGTCTGGTATCACGACGCGGCGGCGAAGGTATCCGCCGATTGCCCAGCCGAAGCGATGAGTGCTGAAGATCCGCTGTTCATTCTCTATACCAGCGGCTCCACAGGAAAGCCGAAGGGCGTGCTGCACACATCTGGCGGCTATCTGATGTATGCCGCGTTCACGCATCAATATGTGTTCGATTATCACGAGGGCGATATCTACTGGTGCACGGCTGATGTCGGCTGGGTGACGGGGCACAGCTATATCGTCTATGGCCCGCTCGCGAACGGCGCGACCACCTTGATGTTTGAAGGCGTGCCGAATTATCCGACCACATCGCGCTTCTGGGAGGTGATCGACAAGCACAAGGTCAACATCTTCTACACAGCGCCCACGGCGTTGCGCGCGCTGATGCGCGAGGGCGATGCGCCGGTGAAGAAAACGTCGCGGGCCTCACTGCGCCTGCTCGGCAGCGTCGGCGAACCGATCAATCCGGAAGCGTGGCTCTGGTACTATCGCACGGTCGGCGACAGCCGCTGCCCCATCGTCGATACATGGTGGCAGACGGAAACGGGCGGCATCTTGATCTCTCCCCTGCCTGGCGCGACCGATCTCAAACCCGGCTCGGCCACCAAACCGCTGTTCGGAATCCAGCCGCAGCTTGTCGATGCCGACGGCAAGGTTTTGGAAGGCGCGGCCAGCGGCAATCTCGTGCTGCTCGATAGCTGGCCGGGTCAGATGCGCACTGTCTATGGCGATCACCAGCGCTTCATCGACACCTATTTCAAAACCTATCGCGGCAAATATTTCACAGGCGACGGCTGCCGCCGCGATGAGGATGGCTATTACTGGATTACCGGCCGCGTGGATGATGTCATCAACGTCTCCGGCCATCGCCTCGGCACGGCGGAAGTGGAAAGCGCGCTGGTCGCTCACCACCACGTCGCGGAAGCCGCAGTCGTCGGTTATCCGCACGACATCAAAGGTCAGGGCATCTATGCTTACGTCACGCTAAAAATTGGTGTGGAGACGGCGGATGAATTGAATCACGAACTCAAGCAATGGGTGGGCAAAGAGATCGGCCCCATCGCGAAACCGGACGTGATTCAATTCGCGCCGGGCCTGCCCAAGACGCGCTCCGGCAAGATCATGCGCCGCATCCTGCGCAAGATCGCGGAAGGCGACACATCCAATCTCGGCGACACTACGACGTTGGCGGACCCGTCGGTTGTCAGCGATCTGGTGAAGAATGGGCCGAAGAAATAGCTAGTGGAGATTCAAAATATTGATTGCGCGCCAGCTTGCGATCATATGGCCGCAAGTTTTTGGTGCGGAGGCGCGATGATCAATTCCGTGAATGCCGTCCCGTGGTGGAGAACCATCACGGTGCGACGATCGGCCGTGATATTTGGCGAAACGCTCGCCTGGGCCTGGGCCATCGTCGCAGGTGGCGGTGGCTTTGGGCTCATCCTTACCGAAGGTCCGTTGCCGCTCACGCACGGTTGGTACGCGATGTTCTCCGGGCTTGCTTGGTGTCCGGCAACGGCATGGCTGCTGAAAAGATACGCGAATATCCAAGCGTCCTACTGGACACGATTCGCGGTCGCGGCGCTCATCATCCTCGCAGGGCGGATCGCCCTTGTGGTCAAGATCTGGCCCTTCGGCTGACGGTCGCGCCTTTCGGTGCGACGGCGTGCCGTCGCACGTCGAGCATAACGGATCAAGAAAAGCTGACGTTACTCAGGGCGTGGAGGCAGGCGCCTTCACGTTCAGATTGACGGTATGGGTGGTCGCGCCGCCAAAATGGCCGCCGGTGTAGAAAAAGAAGCCGCCGATGAGCACAATCACGATCAAGGCGCCCAGCAACAATGCCATGGCAGAGTTTCCCCCGCCGCCACTACCATCTGCCATTAAATTCACTCCTCAAAAATGAACCCGGGGTGACAACGTGCTGCCCTGCGGGAAAGTTGCATCGCACGCCGCCGGGCTTCATGCTGGACCTTCGGAGGACGGCGATGCTTGGCTGGCAGATCGGCGACGTGAAGGTCACGCGCGTGGTGGAATCGGAATTGCCGGTCCCTCACAAATACTCTTTCCTGAAACAGGCGACCCCCGAAGCGCTCAGCGAAATGCCGTGGCTCTATCCGCATTTCGTCACGCCCGAGGGTGCGCTGGTTCTTTCCATTCACGCGCTGCTGGTGGAAGCGCCGGGATTGAAGCTCGTGGTCGATACCTGCATCGGTAACGACAAGCCCCGCGCGCTGCTGCGCGGCCAGAAGCTCCAGACCGATTTCCTCAAGCACATCGCCGAAGCCGGGTTTGCGCGCGAGAAGGTGGACATGGTCGTGTGCACGCATCTGCACGTCGATCATGTCGGCTGGAATACGATGCTGGATGGCGGCAAATGGGTGCCGACTTTTCCCAATGCGCGCTATCTGATCGGCAAGACCGAATACGAGCACTGGCAGAAGGAACCGGAAGGCGAGACGGCGGACATCATGAACGATTCCGTCACGCCAATATTTGATGCGGGCCTCGCGCAAACAGTGGAAATGGATCACCGCATCTCACCGGAGCTTCGCCTCGTGCCCACACCGGGCCATACGCCGGGTCATGTCAGCGTGATGATCGAATCCAAGGGCGAGATTGCCGTCATCACCGGCGACACGCTGCATCACCCCTGTCAGTTCGGCCGGCCCGACTGGCTCTCCGGTTTCGACGCCGACCAACTGGCGGCGAATGCACGCCGCCACGCGATGTTCCGGGAATGGGCCGACAAGCCAATCCTCGTCATCGGAACACACTTCGCCGCGCCGACGGCGGGGCATGTGAAGAAAGATGGCAGCGGCTACAAATTTGTCGCCTAGCGCACAGCCGCGCCACGATTACGCGACAGCTTGGATCGGGACTCCCGCCTGCAACGGCGTGAGACGGACTTCGTGCGACAATCCGCTGGTGTTCTCGATGCCGACTCGCGTGGGGTTGAACGCCGTCTGACGCCAGTCGATGTGAACGAGAACCTGCCGTGCTCCACTGGCGCTCACATCGCCGAAGGGCAGCATGATCTCCTCGGCGAATTGCGCTTCGCCGGAATCGCGAAAACCGGGACGCAGCCCGCGGCCAATAGCGCCGCGCGCAATGGTGGAAAAGCGCGATAGCCGTATCGGACGTTCGGCGAGCGGTGTCAACGCAAGGATATCTTTGCCGGTAATATCCAACCCCGCGCCTTCGACGATATGGGAGCCCGCAAGCCGGCAGCGAATGCTTTGGTCTGGCACGATTTCGAATATGGCTATGTTCGGCAATTGATCGACGATTTGACGGGGACTGAAATCGGCACGTCGCGGCAATGCATCACCACGCCAAAGCGAGAGCCAATAGCGCACAACGCCCTCAGCTTCTTTGCCGACCGGTTCTTCTTCGAAACAGTGCAGAGCCGCAGCCTTGCTGAAATTGTTCAAGCCCATTCCTCCATCGCCTTCGCCATTTTAACATCGTTGTCCGTCACGCCACCGGCATCATGCGTCGAAAGCGTTACCTCAAGCTTATTGTAAACATTGAACCATTCGGGGTGGTGATCCATCTTGTCGGCCAGAAGCGCCACGCGGGTCATGAAGCCGAACGCCTCGTTGAAATCCTTGAATTCAAATTTGCGGGCGATGGCGTCGCGGCCTTTCACGGTTTTCCACTTCGGCAATTTCTTCAACGCAGCGGCGCGGGCCATCGAATCGAGCTTTTTCATTCTTAATTCCTCTAAACCTTGTGCTGGGTTGCAGAGCCTTGGAACTCTAGCGCAACGGGTAAACGCGCTCCGGCACATAAAGGCTGCCGTTCGGCGTCAACGTGCTGGAATAGAGGACGTAGTCGCGAACATCAAATGATGGGCTGAAATAAAGCGCGTGATCGGCGAGATAGTCGACCACCCGTCCCGGCGGCGTCGCGCGCAGCCGGGCCAGCGTGACATGCGGCGTGAACTTTCGCTCCTCCGCTTCTAGGCCAATACGCTGCAACGCCGTTTCGATCTTGCGATTGAGATGCTTCACCGGCTCAGGATCGCGCACGCCAGTCCAAAGGGCGTGCGGATGCTTGCCCCCGAATTCGCCGACGCCCTTCAGCGCGAGCGAAAAGCCCGGCGCCGAAATCGCCGACAGCACATCGTCGATCGCGTCCCCATCGCGGCCATCGACCTCACCGATGAAACGCAAGGTGAGATGCAATTGTTCGCGCGTCTGCCATTTCGCGCCAGGCACACCCGCCTGCATCAGAAGCAATTCGCCGGCTACGCTGTCTGGAATTGAAAGCCCAACAAACAGTCTCATCGGCGCGCCAGCCTGCCGAGCGGAAGACGGTTTCGAAAGATCAGTACAACCGAGCCGTAAGCGGCCGTGCCGAGGACAAATGCGAAAGCCAGCAGAATGACTTCGCGGAGGCCACCGGCATGCACCAAACGCCCGCCGAAATTCACGGCGATGAATGCGCCTGCCGCGGTCGCCGCACCGGCGAGCAGGGTGGGAACCACGGCGCGCGAGAAATCCTTGCTGATCCGTAGCAGGCCGCGGCTCCGGCCCAGCGCGACAAGCAGTCCGACATTGATCCACGCGCCAAGCGACGTACCGAGCGCCACGCCCGCGATGCCGAGGTGAAAGCCCCAAACGAAAATCAGTTTCAGAACGATGTTGCAGGCAATCGCCGTGAACGTGGCGCGCACCGGCGTCATCGTGTCGTGGCGCGCGTAAAAGGTGGACTGCACGATCCGCGTCAACGCCATTGCCGGCAGGCCGACACCATACGTCGCCAGCGCCACGGCGGAGAGCAGCGCCGCGTTCTTGTCGAAAACGCCATGGGCGAAGATCGCGCGCATGATGGTGTCGGGAATGGTTATGAAAACGGCGGCGAACGGCAAGGTCAGCAGCAGCGACAGGGCAGCCGTGCGATTCTGCGCCGAGTCCGAACCATCGCGGTCGTTCAGCGCCAGCCGCGACGACATCGCAGGCAAAAGCACGGTGCCGAGCGCGATACCGAGAACGCCCAGCGGCAATTGATTGATGCGATCCGCATAGTACAGCGCCGTCCGGCTGCCAGCAGGAAGAAGGCTGGCGATGATCGTATCGATGAAGGGCGCGATGAAGACGCTGGCCGAGCCGACAGTGACCGCGCCGAGCGCCTTGAAGAATTCCTTGATCTCCGGCGTCCAGCGCGGCCAAGCGATGTGCAGAGACAGACCGTCCCGGCGGCTCGCCCAAAGCATGAAGAACAATTGCAGGAAGCCACCCAGCAACACGCCCCAGGCTGCGGCGTACGCGGCGTTCGGAAACCAATGCGCGGCGAGTAGCGTCGCGATCATCGCCAGATTCTGGAAGTTCGACCATGCCGCTGCCGCCCAGAATTTCTCGACGGCATTCAGCATCGCGGAAAGCTGAATCGCGACGACGGTGAGGATCAAATAGGGAAAGGTGATGCGCGCGAGGCTGACCGTGAGCGCGAATTGCCCCGGATGCTCCGCAAAACCCGGCGCAATGATGCGAACGATCACCGGCATGCACAACAACGCCGCGAGCAGGACCACGAGCTGCGCCAGCATCTGCCAGGAAAAAACCCTGTCCGCGAAAATCGTCGCGGCGTCATGCTCGCCTTTCGCATGCAACGCCGCATAGCGCGGCAGGAAAGCGGGATTGATTGTGCCTTCGCCGAAAATCTGGCGGAAATAATTCGGAAACATGAACGCCACGATGAAGGCGTCGGACATCGGCCCCGCGCCCAGCACGGCGGCCTGCAGAATGTCGCGCACAAATCCGGTGATGCGCGACAGAAGCGTGAACCCGCCGACGGAAAGAAGGCGCCTGAACATCTAGCGCTTGGCCTCCGCCACCAGTTTCAGCACGTCCGGCATCAATCTGTTCACGATGATCTTCACCCCTTGCGGATTGGGATGGATGCCGTCCGCCTGATTGAGTTCTGGGTTGAGCGCCACACCGTCCAGTACGAAAGGATAAAGCTGCGCACCGTATTGCTTCGCCAGACTGGAATAGATCGGATCGAACTTCGCGGCATATTCGGGCCCAAAATTGCGCGGCGCCCGCATGCCCAGCAGCAGCACCGGAATATGCGCTGATTTCAGCTTGGCGAGAATGGCGGAGAGGTTTTTCTGCGTTTGCGCCGGATCGATCCCGCGCAACGCATCGTTGGACCCAAGTTCCACAATCGCCGCACTCGGATGATCGGCCAATGACCAGTCGAGGCGCGAAAGTCCGCCTGCCGACGTGTCGCCGGAAACACCCGCGTTGATCACGCTGGCGTCGATACCCCTGGCTTTGAGCGATGCTTCCAGCACGGCAGGAATTTCGGTTCCGGGCGGCAGGCCATACCCCTGCGTGAGGCTCGTTCCAATGGCGAGGATTTTGATAGGCGTGGCGGCGGACACCGGGCCTCCCCAGAACAGAGCGAAAGTCGCCGCGAGGGCCAACAAGCCGCGCTTGAATCGGTGGGCTTTCATGCCATATCGCCTAACATGCCCTAGTGCTTCGCGCGAACCGCGACAGCCTGCCGAGGTTCAGATGCACGGTCCCGCGTCCGCGATCAATCTGGAAGATGTCCACCTGACACTGTCCAGTGCGGCGGGACCGGTGAGCATTCTGGCCGGCGTCTCGTTGAACGTGGCCGAGGGCGAGTCGGTGGCTCTGCTGGGCCCTTCCGGTTCCGGAAAATCTTCGCTTCTGATGGTGGCCGCCGGTCTTGAGGCGCCAACCTCCGGCCGCGCGATCATCGCCGGAACGGATCTTACGAAAATGGGGGAAGATGCGCTGGCGCGCTTTCGGCGCGGTCATATCGGCATTGTCTTTCAATCCTTTCATCTGATCCCAACCATGACGGCGCTGGAGAATGTCGCCGTGCCGCTGGAACTGGCGGGTATGGCCGATGCTTTCGCGCGGGCACGTTCCGAACTGGACGCTGTCGGTCTGGCGGCGCGCGTGGATCACTACCCCGGGCAGCTTTCCGGCGGCGAGCAGCAGCGTGTGGCCCTCGCCCGCGCCATCGCACCCAGGCCGAAAGTGTTGTTCGCGGATGAGCCAACGGGAAATCTCGATACCCATACCGGCGCGGAAGTCGCCGACCTTCTCTTCGCGTTGCACGAACGCGCGCGGACAACATTGTTTCTGGTCACGCATGAAGAGACGCTTGCACGGCGATGCCAGCGTATCGTTCGCCTGAAGGACGGCCTGATTGTGGCGGATGAGCGCGTCGGCGTGACATGAACACGCTTTCGCTTGCCATACGCCTCGCACGGCGCGAATTGCGCAGCGGGCTGTCCGGCTTTCGCATTTTCTTTGCCTGCCTCGTGCTCGGGGTGGCGGCGATCGCGGGCGTAGGCTCGCTGGCCGACGCATTGCTCACCGGAATTTCCACGCAAGGCCGCGTGCTGCTAGGCGGGGACGTGGCAGTGCAACTCGTCCATCGCGAGACAGCGCCGCAGGAACACGCCTTCCTCGAAGGATATGGCCGCGTCTCGCAGATGATTTCGATGCGCGGCATGGCGTATGCGATCAAAAATGGCGCAGAGGCCGATCGCGCGCTGATCGAACTCAAAGCGGTCGATGGCGCCTATCCGCTCTACGGCAGTGTCGGCCTTTCGAGCGGCGCGCAATTGGCGCAGGCGCTCGCCTGCGACGCATCAGAATGTGGCGCGGTCGCCGAACAATCGTTGCTCGATCATTTGCACATCACGCGCGGCGGCTTGCTGCGCATCGGGACTCAGAATTTCCGCATCACCGCCACGCTGACCAATGAACCGGATCGCTTGTCCGGTGGTTTCAGCCTTGGGCCGCATGTCATCGTTTCAAATGCCGGACTGAAACGCACCGGCCTCGTCATGCTGGGAAGCCTGATCGACTACAATTATCGCGTGGCGATGCCGGGCGGTGGCAATCCGCGCGCGTTTAAGGACGAAGCCCGCGCTGCCTTCCCCGATGCGGGTTGGGAAATCCACGACCGCAACGATGCCGCGCCGGGAATCCGCCGCTTTGTCGAACAGGTCACGATGTTTCTGACATTGGTCGGCCTCACGGCGCTTGCCGTCGGCGGCGTCGGCGCGGGACAGGCTGTGAGCGCCTTCCTGGACCGTAAACGCAGCGAGATCGCAACGTTGAAATCGCTCGGCGCGGAAGGTGGGCTGATCTTCCTCGCCTTTTTCCTGCAGGTGATGGCGATTGCGCTCGTGGCTGTGGCGTTGGGCTTGGCGCTCGGCGCAGCGATGCCGTTCGCAGTTGGGCGCTTTTACGGCAGCGAAATTCCGGCGCCGGCAATCTACGCGGTCTATGCCGGGCCGCTTGTTCTGGCCGCGATCTTCGGGATTTTCTCGGCTGCCGCATTTTCCATTCCGCCGCTCGCGCGCGCGAAAGAGATTGCGCCCGCCAGCCTCTTCCGCGATCTCGTGGCGCCAACGAACACACGCGGACGATTGCCTTATCTGTTCGCGGCTGGAGGTGCTGCACTCGTCATCATCGCGCTGGCCTTGTTCATCTCGCCCTCGCCGCTCTTTGCATTGTGGTTCCTGCTCGGCGTCGCCGGCGCGCTGATTGCGCTGCGGCTTCTCGCGGCCCTGTTACGCTGGAGCCTGCTTCGCCTGCCCCGCCCCCGCACGCCGACCTTTCGTCTGGCGCTTGCCAATCTCACGCGGCCCGGCGCATCGACTTCTTCCGTCGTGGTGGCGCTCGGGCTTGGACTGACGCTTCTTGCAACCGTCACGCTGCTGGATCACACCATTTCGGCGCAGGTGAAGGACAGCCTGCCGGGCACCGCGCCCAGCTTCTTCTTCATCGACATCCAGCCGGACGAAGCACAGGCCTTCGACAAGACCATCGAAAGCTTTCCCACAGCCAGCCTCTACAAGCGCACCCCAATGATCCGTGGACGGATTGTTGCCCTGAAAGGCATTGCCGCGAAAGACGCCAAGATCGACACCAGCGCGCGCTGGGCGGTGAATGGCGATCGCGGCATCACCTATGCCGCAACCCCGCCCAAAAACGCGGAACTGACCGAGGGCACATGGTGGGCCGCGAACTACACCGGCCCGACCTTGATCTCCTTCGATGCCGAACTGGCCGACGGCATGGGCCTCAAGCTCGGCGACACGATCACGCTGAACGTGCTGGGCCGTGAGATCAAAGGCACCATCGCCAATTTCCGCCATGTCGATTTCTCGAGCGGCCAGCAGAATTTCATTATGATCCTGTCACCCGGCATTATCGATCATGCGCCGCACGCCTTCCTCGCCACCGTGCGCGCCGAGCCGCGTGACGAAGAAGCAATGTATCGGGCCATCACTGATAAATTCCCCAACGTCTCAACCGTGCGCGTGAAGGACGCCATCGCGCAGGTGAACGGGCTACTGCAGGAATTGTCGGACGGCGTTCGCGCCGCCAGTCTTGTCACCATTCTGGCCGGATTGTTCGTTCTTGCGGGCGCGATCTCGGCCGGCCAGCGCGCGCGGCTCTATGATTCAACCGTGCTGAAAGTTCTTGGCGCCACGCGCGGGCGCATCGCCGCGATCTACGCCATCGAATATGGATTGATCGGTGTGCTTACCGGATTGCTGGCACTGGGCGCGGGAACACTCGGCGCTTGGCTTGTGGTGCACTACGTCTTCGACGTGCCGTTCAGCTTCGATATGCGTGCAGCATTGCTGACGATTGTTGGCGGAGGCGCTGCCACCCTCGTTTTCGGCCTGATCGCGGCCTGGACGGCGCTCGCGGCAAAGCCCGCAGCGCTCCTTCGCAATCCCTAACCTTTGTGTGAGATTTCAAGGAATTGCGCCGGAAACCTTGATACAACACCCCCCGATCAACATATAATGCGGGACTCGTCCACGGGACGGGCAAAGGAGAATTCGCCAAATGGCTGACTATGACAATCGCGTAGCCCGCGCCTCAACGACGACCGACGTCATCGACGCCGGCCTGCGCGCCTACATGCTGCGCATATACAATTACATGCTGGCGGGGCTGGCGATCACCGGCGTTGCCTCTTACGGCACTTATCTTGCCGCCGTGACGACCGATCCGGCCGCTGCCGCCGCGCGCCTGCCCAACGGCATCATGCTGACGAGCCTGGGCGTTGCGTTGTTCTCGGGCCCGCTAATGTGGGTGTTGTTGCTGGGCTCGCTCGGATTGGTGATGTTCCTCAGCTTCCGCATCAACAAGATGAGCGTCGCCGCCGCGCAGACGAGCTTTCTGGCCTATGCCGCGCTTGTGGGCGTGACGTTCGGCTCGCTGTTCGTCGTCTACACGCAGGCGAGCATCGCACAGGTGTTCTTCATCACGGCCGCAACCTTCGGCGCCATGAGCCTCTGGGGTTACACCACCAAGGCCAGCCTAGCGGGTTTCGGTTCATTCCTGTTCATGGGACTGATCGGTCTCATCATCGCGATGGTGGTCAACATCTTCCTGCATTCCACGATGATGGCCTTCATCATCTCGGCGGCAGGCGTGCTGATCTTTACCGGCCTCACCGCCTACGACACGCAATGGATCAAAAACAATTATTCCGCCGGCGATGACAACATCGTCGCCGGACGCAAGGCGATCTTCGGTGCGCTGAAGCTCTATCTGGACTTCATCAACCTGTTCCTGATGCTGCTGCGCCTGATGGGCAACCGCCGCTAAACGGAAAGCTGTGACAGGCCCCGGCGGAAACGCCGGGGCCTTTTCTTTACGTGGGACGCATGGAAGACAAGCCCGAAGTCATTGCCGTCGAACTGGTGCCGCACCGTCCGGAATGGGCGGATATGGCGAAGGCGGAAGGCGCGCGGCTGAAAGCGGCGTTGGGCGATCTCGTCATCACCGTCCATCACGTCGGCTCGACCGCCATTCCCAGCATCCTTGCAAAGCCTATCGTGGATTTGTGCCCTATCGTGCGCGATCTGGCGGCTCTCGATGCGCAGGAGAAGACGGTTCGCGGGCTGGGCTATCGCTGGCTGGGTGAGTTCGGCCTCGCCGGCCGGCGTTATTGCACCTTCACCGACCCGGTCACCGGCAAACGCAAATTCCAGTTGCATTGTTATCGGGACGGCGATGAAAGCCTCACCCGTCATCTGGCGTTCCGTGATTATCTGCGCGCCCATCCTTTGATCGCCAAGGCCTATGAGATGGAGAAGATCCGCGCGGCAGCGCTGCAGCCAAACAACACGATAGATTACAACGCCGAGAAGAATGACTGGATCAAGCGCACCGAAAAAGACGCGCTGGCGTGGTACGAAAAGCAGCGCTGATTATTCGGCAGCCAGTGCCCGCAGCAACTTCTTGTCGAAGACATGCAACACATTCGCCAGTTCGTGGCCGCGTTTCAGAATGCGCCCGCCCGCGTCGATTACCGCATACTGGCCCTGTTTCGCGCGCAACTTGGGCCGCTTCTCCACACGATAGAGCGGCATTTCGCTGGTGCGCCGGAAGATCGAGAACGTCGCCGCGTCGTCAAGAAAATCAAGCGCGTAATCGCGCCATTCACCGGCCGCAACCATGCGGCCATAAATAGTGAGAATCTGGTTCAGTTCACGCCGGTCATAGCGCACCTGCGCCGCCGTGAAGCCGCCGCCGCTCCATTGTGCCGTCCGCGCGGTAGAGCGTTGTTCCGCGCGGAGGAACGCTATGGGTTCCTCTGCCATTGAGCGAAGTGTGATCCTCGCCGCCCGGCGCTGCAAGCCCTTGCGCTAGCGTTTGCGAGCCAGCATCACGCCGTCACCGATAGTGGCGAGGGCCATGTCGACCCGGGTGTCGGCATGGATTTTCGCGTTCAAAGCGCGCAACGCCACGGTGTCTTTGTCGTTGTTCGAAGGATCCGCGACGGCGCCACTCCACAACATATTGTCCAGGGCAATCAGCCCACCGGGCCGCAGAAGCTTGAGCGCGCGCTCGTAATAGCCGTCGTAGTTCGTCTTGTCGGCGTCGATGAAAGCGAAGTCGAAGGACGCTTCCTTCGCGGCGATCATCGTATCCAGCGTTTCGAGCGCAGGCCCGAGATACAGATCAATTTTCGATTCAACGCCGGCTTCTTTCCAGTAGCCGCGCGCCAGATCGGTGAATTCCTTGCTGACGTCGAGGCAGACCAACTTGCCATCGGCCGGCAACGCAAGCGCAACGGCGAGCGCGCTGTAGCCGGTGAAAGTTCCGATCTCGAGATAGCGTTTGGCACCGATCAGTTTGGCGATCAGGCCCATGAAGGCGCCCTGGTCCGGGCCGATCTGCATCATGCCCATCGGCATCTTTTGGGTTTCTGCACGGCAATGCGCCAGCGCCAGCGATTCGCGCGTGCCGTTCTTCTCCACATAGGCAATGAGGTCGGGGGTGACTGGCATCAAACGGCTCATGGCGATCCTCTCTCATTCGTGATTTCAGAGGCGATTATATACTTGACATAGGCAATCGCAAGCCCTAGATTTTCTGCATCAAATGGAAATGCAGCCATGAACATGACCGATCCGATCTTTTCCGACGAAACCAAGGCACGGGCCTATTTTGAGGCTATCCGCTGGCCCGATGGCATCGTTTGCCCCCATTGCGGCGGTACGGAGCGCGTCTATCGCCTTTCCGGCAAGTCCCACCGTCCGGGCCTAATCCACTGCAATGACTGTGACGGCTCTTTCACGGTCACCACGGGCGGCGTCATGGAAAGCAGCAAAATCCCTCTGACCAAGTGGGCGATGGCCTTCCGCCTCATGGCAGCGAGCAAGAAGGGCATTTCCGCCCACCAGCTACATCGCCAGATTGGCATTACCTACAAATCGGCTTGGTTCATGGCGATGCGCGTTCGCGAAGCTATGGCCCCTGCTGCGGATGCTGGCCCGATTGGCGGCGAAGGCAAGATTGTGGAAGCGGACGAAACCGAGATTTCGCTGTCCCGCAAAAGCCGTTCGCAAATCCGCGCCAAGAACAAGAAGTTCGTGACGCTGGTTGAGCGTGGTGGTCGGGTCCGTTCGCGCGACATCACCAATCGCGTCACGACCACGAAGGAAGTCCGCAAGGTACTTCGCAACAACCTTCACCCCGCGAGCGAACTCCACACAGATGGAGCGCGTTGGTACCGCATGGCACCGCTTCTGGCGGCAAAGCATGAAACAATAAACCATCGGGAAAATGAATATGCTCGCGGCGACGTAACGACCAATACGGTTGAAGGCTTTTTCAGCATCTTCAAACGTGGACTTGTCGGCACCTACCAGCACATGAGCAAGCAGCACCTTCAGAAATATTTGAATGAATTTGATTTCCGGGCGAGCAACCGCGCGGCCTTGGGCGTGAACGATGATGTGCGTACAGAGCGCGCGATCCGTGGCGCTGAAGGCAAGCGTTTGATGTATCAAGGAACTGGCGCGGCCTGATACGCGGGCTTACCGCGAAGGCCTAAAACGGCTCAGACAGATTTTGGCTTTGATGGACGGCGTTTAACGGTCTTTTTCTTGGCGCTCTTAGCCGGGGCCGCGTGTGGCTTATGAGGCGAGTTCATCGCGCGGCGGATGGCATCCTCCATCCGCTTCGTGGTTTCTTTGGCGCTATATTCGTCGTTTTCCGGCATGGGTTCGGCCTATGACTGACACTATCTCCAACTGTATCTTTTGCGGACGATCAGACCAAGACCCGCACCGGCTTACGTGGGAACACCTATGGCCGAGATGGTCCCACAAAAAAATTACTCGCTCAATGCGTTTGTGGCGTGGACTCCACGTGATGCAACGAATTGAGCCTGCTCGAATTGACCCCGAAGAAACAAAAACAGTCAAACAGGGTGGCGATATTCATGACTTCCAAGTGCGCTGCGTATGCGGTGGCGACGATAAAACTTGCAATAATGGATGGATGAGAGAGTTGGAAAATCGCGCCCGCCCGATCATGGCCCCACTTTTGGACGGCGCGAAAGTAAGATTGTCTCCAGACGATCAAAGGGTTGTCGCGGGATGGTGTGCGCTTAAGGCGATGGTTGCTGAGTATGGTCGCCTAGCGCATGTCACAAGCACACAGGTGGACCGGGATCGAATGATGGCCACGCAACTGCCGCCAGAGGAAGGATGGGGAATTTGGATTGGATACTATGAGCGGTCAGCATGGCCCGGTTATCTGGGTGCAAATCCATTTGCATTTTGGCCTGAACCAGAACGCGCGCACCTACTTGGTGTACCCACGACCGATTTTAATGGTCAGGCCACCTTCCAAGTCGTCAAAAAGCTCTTTGTTCAGGTCATACGTTGCCAAGTGCCGAGCCTCGTCGAAAAATGGCGTTTCGATAATGGTGCCGCCAATGTTCTCCGAAAGATTTGGCCCCCCAGTGGATACAGCATCGTCTGGCCGCCGCCGGTCATGTCCGACGGCGACGCTGACTACGTCGCTTCCGCTTTCGCGAGGTCCGCGACGCAAGCCGTCCAAAGGCGGCTTGCGAGGTCTCCGGGGCTTCTTCAAAGCGAGCCCCCGAAAGAAACGTAACGGGTCGTCTCGGGGCAGGCGGAATCGTCCCGTGTGCCGCTTGTCAGCGACGCGCCGGACTGAAGATGCCATGTTCGTTTGTGTCGGCCTGTCGGGGCTCGGTCTATACCTAGCCGCGACCTATGCCAAGTATATAATCGCCATTTCAGAATAATCAAATAATCATCAATATCAATAGGTCTATTTGATGGTGCCGCGAAATGGCCTCTTTTGCAGCAAACCGCTGCCGCGTTCGGACGTCAAACACCACCCGTCGGCTGGCTGATTTTAGCGCCGCCTGGAAAGTTCTGCCCCCCAGCCCCAACCGGGCCGGCGTCCTTGCCAGCCGACATTTTCCTTTTCCATTCCCGCGCGCCACCTTCGCGCCCGAAAGCCATTCGGGAGTACGCCATGCGTTTGCAGGATCGCGCCGCTATCGTCACTGGGGCCGCATCGGGAATCGGAAAAGCCACCGCGCAATTGTTTGCCGAAGAAGGCGCCTGCGTTCTCGCGATCGATCTGCCCGACAAAAATCTCGCAGCGGAACACGAAAGCCACAAGCGCATCGCGACATTCGAAATGAGCGTCGGCGAACCGCACGCGGCGGAAGCCATCGTCGCGGAGGCGGTCAAGCATTTCGGCCGCCTCGATATTGTGATGAACAATGCTGGTGTCGCTTCCAACTCGCGCATAGAGGACCTGACGGAAGATATCTGGCAGCGCACGCTGAACATCAATCTCTCCGCCCAGATGCGGCTCTGCCAGAAAGCGTTGCCCCATCTGAAGCAATCGCCGGCGGGCCGCATCATCAACGTCGCGTCTGTGATGGCGGAAGGAACCGATTACGGCCTCGCCGCCTATTGCGCCTCCAAGGCCGGCGTCGCGGGCCTTACGCGCACATTGGCGCTGGAGCTGGGCAAGTTCGCAATCACGGCGAACTATCTCGAGCCCGGCGCAATCAAGACCGGCATGACAAGCGGACTGTGGAATGCGCGACCGGATGTGGCCGAAATCTGGGCGAAGAAATCCGCGTTGCGCAGGCTTGGCCAGCCGATCGATCTGGCGCGCGCGGCGCTGTTTCTCGCCTCCGACGATGGCGGTTTCGTCACCGGTCACGGACTGGTGGTGGACGGCGGATTGTTGTTGCGCGTCTAGAGATTCATCTTGCGCATATTGGCGGACATCTGACCGAACAAGCCGCCAACCGCGCCGGTAAAAACACAAATCGCGGTGAAGAGCGGAATCACCGTTTCTGCCGCATCCTTCAACATCACCGAGGCGCCCACGCCCACAAGTGCGCAAAATCTACCGGCCACGGCGCCGCCGGTCGCGCTGGTGAAATAGCCTTTGCCGGTGTCCATCCCATAGAGATAGCCCGCGGTGGCGGAGATCATCATGCCACCGAAAAGGAAGACATGCTGCGCGACATAGGGGATAAAATGCGCCGCGCCCATGAGCACAAGCTGAAGCACGATGCCGACGATGGTGGCACGTACCAGAACCTTGATGTTGATCAAGAGGACGCTCCGCACAGAATGGGAGAGGTCATTGTCCCCGCTTTGCGCAGCCGATCAATACACGTTTGGAAGGGCGCCTAGGTTGTAACGGCAGGAAGTCCCGAAACGAGTTTTACAAACCTCCTATTGTTCCTTGCTCCAGTCCGTCGGACCATCGCGGAAGCTTTTCGCCAGCATTGACAGATATTGCGCATTGCCGCCCCGCAGATGCGCGTATAGATCGTCGAATTTCACGCCGTCGCCGAAGCCGATCACGGTCTGCGTGACTTTGGTCTGTCCTGCGCCCACCGGCTCGAAGGCGATCATCTGGCGCACCTTGTCGTAGGTTTCCGGGTCGATCGGGCCGCCAGACGGGACATGCTCGTTATGGATCACGAGCAATTGCTCCGGCAGATAGACGTCAATCCGGTTCAGCACGTTGTTGGCGTCGCCGATCTTCGCGCCAGGAAACAACGCGCTTTCCATCATACCGCCATTGCCCGGCGTGATATGCGCCAGCGGCACGGCCCATGTTTCAAATCCTGCGTCGGTGGTGAACGCGGCCCAAACTTTTTCAACCGGCGCATCCACAATGATCGCGTCGCGCAGAACCCGATGGCCTTCCGAATCCTTGAACGACGCATCCTTGATAGCGGGCGGCGCGTCTGCGGCGAAGGCGGCGCTGGCACAAAGGAACGCTGTCGCGGCAACTGCCAATATGGATTTCATATTTTTCCCCTTTTGTTTGTTACGTCCTGTTCGAGGCGCCGGACGTAATCGCGCAGCATACCCACGGATTGATCGAAGGCATCGAGCGTGCGCTGCGTGCGTGTCTGCATGACGCCGCCTTCCATTGTGGTGAGCGTGAAGACAGCCAGCGCATGGCGGTCGACATCTTTCGGCAGGCGCGATCCGGCTTCGACAAAGCATTGCTCGATCGCCGCAACCCAGCCGTCGAAATTCGTCGCGAGCAATTCGCGCACCGCTGGATCGGGCTCGTGGATTTCCAGCGCCAGGCTGCCGATAGGGCAGCCATAGGTGCATTCGGTTCCGGCCAGCGCGCGTCTGTAAGCGGCGAGCAACGCGAAGACGCGCTCTATGGGATCGTCCACGCCCTCCCACGCCGGGGCGAGAAGCATGGGCCCGATCCCATCGCGGTAGCGCCGCAGCACCTCCAGCAACAGATCCTGTTTGGTGGGGAAGAAGTGATAGAGGCTGCCGCTATTCGCGCCCGCCACCTTCAGAATGTCGGACACGCTGGTGGATTCGTAGCCCTTTTCCAAAAAGAGTCGCATCGCGGTCATCCACAGCCTGTCGCGGGTGCTGTCTGCCATTCTTTATACTTAATTGAACGATCAACTAAGTCAACCACCGAAGGTTCACGAGCTGGTGTTTTGGCTATCCGATCCTTAAGAAAACCAGCCTTGCAGGCGGAGGTCGATTCCCGATAAGCCCCTAGCGCCGCCTGTCACCTGCCCGCCCGCACCCATGATCGAAATCGAGGGATTGTCCAAACGCTTCGGCCCGATCGCCGCTGTGTCCGGAATCGATCTCAAGGTCGCTAAGGGTGAGGTGCTGGGCTTTCTGGGCCCGAACGGAGCCGGCAAATCCACCACGATGAAAATGATCACGGGCTTCCTCACGCCAAGCGCTGGCCGTGTGACAGTCTGCGGCCACGACGTGGAAACGGACGCGCTCGGCGCGCAGACCAACATCGGCTATCTGCCCGAAGGCGCGCCCGCTTACGGGGACATGACGCCCCGCCAGTTTCTTGTCTTCATTGCGCGCGTGCGCGGCTTCCGTGGCGACGCGATCAAAGCGCGCGTGGACGCAGCAGTCGCAAAGACCGAACTCGATCCGGTGCTCGATCAGCCCATCGACACGCTGTCCAAAGGATTTAAACGCCGCGTGGGTCTGGCGCAGGCGATCCTTCACGATCCGCCGGTACTTATCATGGACGAGCCGACCGATGGTCTCGATCCGAACCAGAAACACGCCGTGCGCAAGCTGATCCGCGAGATGGCCCCGGAGAAGGCAATCATCGTCTCCACCCATCTTCTGGAAGAAGTTGAAGCGATCTGCACGAGGGCCATCATTATCGATCGCGGCCGCGTGGTCGCGGACGGAACGCCAGCGCAACTTCTCGCTCGTTCGCGCCACCACAACGCCGTAACGCTGACGCTTCCGGCGTCCGAAATTGGGGCGGCCAAAGCCACGCTGAAGTTGCTTCCCTCCGTCGCCAGCATCGAACAGAACGCCGGTTCGGATGGCCTTGTGCAACTCACGGCGTTTCCGAAGAGTGGCGCGCTGCTCATCGAAGATGTCAGCCGTATTGCGACAAGCGAGAAATGGGCCGTGAAAGAGCTGTACGCGGAAGCGGGCCGGCTCGATGACGTCTTCCGCGCCATCACCACGCATGACGCCGCGCGCGCGCGGGAGAGCCGCGCATGAAATACGTCTGGCCCATCTTCCGGCGCGAATTCGCCGCCTATTTCGCAACGCCGCTCGCCTACGTGTTCATCGTAATTTTTCTGTTCGCGATGGGCGCGTTCACATTTTACATCGGCAATTTCTACAGCAACGGCATCGCCGATCTTTCGGTATTCTTCGGCTATCACCCCTGGCTCTATCTGTTTTTGGTGCCCGCCATATCGATGCGGCTATGGGCGGAAGAGCGCCGCACCGGCACGATGGAATTGCTTCTCACGCTGCCTATTCCGCTTTGGGCAACGGTATTGGGCAAATTCCTCGCCGCCTGGGCGTTCATCGGCATCGCGCTGGTGCTCACCTTTCCGATCTGGCTGACGGTGAATTATCTCGGCGCGCCCGACAACGGGGTGATCCTGGCGAGCTATATCGGCAGCTTTCTGATGGCCGGCGGATACCTCGCCATCGGCAGCGCGGTTTCCGCCACGACCGGCAATCAGGTCATCGCCTTCGTGGTGAGCGTCGTAGTCTGTTTCCTGTTCACGATCTCCGGCGCACCCTTGGTACTGGATTTCTTCAATGGCTGGGCGCCACTGGTTCTCATCAACGCGGTCGCATCCTTCAGCTTCCTCACCCATTTCATCGCGATCACCACGGGCGTGATCGACCTGCGCGACGCGGTCTTCTTTCTGTCGCTGATCGCGCTGTTTCTGGCGGCCAATGTTGTCATCGTCGATCTGAAGCGGACCGGCTGAGATGAGACCGATTTCCCGCCGTCTCTATGCCATCGCTGCCATTGCGCTCGCTGCGATCATTTTCGTCGCCGTGAACATCGCGGCGGACGCGATGCTCACCAATGCGCGTCTCGACCTCACGCAAACCGGCCGCTTCACGCTGGCGGATGGCACCAAAGACATCATCGCGAAACTGCGTGAGCCGGTGACGCTGAAATTCTTCTTCTCCAAGAAAGTCGCGACCGACTATGCGCAGATCAACGCCTATGCCGGGCGCGTGCGCGATCTGCTGCAAGCCTATGCCGCGCGCAGCCACGGCAAGATCGTCGTCGAAGAAATCAATCCCGAGCCCTACACACCGGCAGAAGACGAGGCCACGTCGAGCGGATTGACCGGTGCGCCCACCGATAGCGGCGATGTCGTCTATTTCGGCCTTGTCGGAACCAACACAATCGACGGCAAGGAGACGATCCCGTTCTTTGCAGCCGAGCGCGAACCCTACCTCGAATATGATCTGTCGTCGCTGATCTACCGGCTTTCTCATCCGAAGAAGCCGAATATCGCGATCATTTCCAGCCTGCCTCTCGATACCGGCAATGGCGGCATGCAGGCGATGGTTCAGGGCCAGTCGCAGCCCATGATGATCTACGCCGAGTTGACACAGACTTACGCGAACCAAATACTTGATCCTGCTTTCACGACAATCCCGCAGGACGCGGACGTTCTGCTCATCGTTCATCCGGCGATGCTGACCGTGCAGCAGAACTATGCCATCGACCAGTTCGTGCTGGGCGGCGGGCGCGCGCTTGTGTTCGTAGATCCCAATTCGGAATTGGCTGCCGCATCCGGCGGCGGTATGGGCGGCGGCGGTGCCGTCAGCTCGACTTTGCCGCGCCTCTTCCAGGCGTGGGGCATTGCCTACAATCCGCTGAAAGTGCTGGGCGACCGCAAGCTCGCGCAAATCGTGCAGACCTCGAACGACCCGCGCAATCCTGTCTCGCGCTATCCAGTCTGGCTGCATCTGACGAGCGACAATTTCGATCACGGCGATCAGGTCACCGCCAGCCTTCAGACAATGAACCTGGCAAGCGCGGGTGCGATCTCCCCTGTCAAAGGCGCCACCACAAGCTTCACGCCGCTGGTGTCGTCGTCCAGCGAGAGCGGATTGCTTGACGCTGAACAAGTACGTATCGACCAGCGTCCGCAGGACCTGATGACCGCCATTCAGCCCGCGGGTTCGCCCTACACCATTGCGGCGCGCATTTCCGGCCCCGCGAAAACGTCTTTCCCGCAAGGTTCGCCATCGCCGACCGAGACGCCGCAGATCAAGGCCGCCAAGACCATCAATGTAATTGTCATGGCCGATAGCGACATTTTCGACGACCGCTTCTGGGTGCGCACGCAAAATCTCTACGGCAAACAGCTTGCCGCGCCTTTCGCCGACAATGCCGCGTTCGTGCTCAACGCTGTCGAGAATCTGATCGGATCAAATGACTTGATCTCTCTGCGCACACGCGCGACCGACGACCGGCCCTTCACCGTGGTGAAGGATATTCAGGCACGGGCGCAGGCGCAGTTCCAGCAGGAAGCCACTGCCCTCCAGCAGAAGATGACCGATACGGAGCAAAGCCTGCACGCGCTGGAGCAAGGCCAGGGCGCGGGCGGAAAGAGCGCGACATCGCTGACGCCCGCGCAGCAATCGGAAATTGAACGCTTCAAGCGCGATCTGATCGATACCCGCGCCCAATTGCGCGATGTTCAGCACCGGTTGCGCGCGGATATCGATACGCTGGGTACTATTTTGGCTTTCATCAACATCGCGCTGGTGCCGATTCTGGTTGCGATCTTTGCCCTCGTCCTCGCCGTGCTGCGCCGTCGGCGCCGCGCGCGCGCGATTGCGCATTGAGGCGGCTGATGATCGACACGCTCCGCAAAGATCCGCGCAAACGTAATCTGGCGATCCTTGCCGCCATTGCGCTCGTAAGCGTTTTGCTGGCGATGTTCGCTCTGGCGCAGCAGGCGGCTGAGACCGGCAGCAAATACCAGGTCCAGACATTCTTTCCGCACCTGCCGGGACAGGCGCAGCACATCGCGCGCATTCACATCGTCTCGCGCCAGCATGGCGCATTCGATGTGGCGTTCAATCCGCGGAAGGGTTGGGTGCTGCCGCAGCACAGCGACTATCCCGTTTCCTTCGAGCAATTGCGCTCGACAGTCGTGGGAATCGCCGCCCTGCAAACCGTCCAGCCTGAAACTGCCGAGCCGGACTGGTTTCATTATATCGGTGTCGATGGACCGCCAAAGGGCGATGGTGTGCTGATCGAGTTGCAGGATGAAAAGGGAAATTCGCTGGCGAGACTGATCGCCGGGAAAACAACCGATATCGGCGATCCCGGCGGCGCCGTCGGGCTCTATGTGCGCAAACCGGATTCCAATCAGAGCTGGCTGGCGCGCAGCGTGTTCGAACCGAAATCCGATCCGGCCGACTGGCTCGACAAAAATATTCTTTTGATCGATCGCGCGCGGATTCAAAGCGTCGACGTGGTGGCGGCAAACGGTCCGTCCTATTCCGTCCACCGCGACAAGCCGAGCGACGCCGACTTCGCAATTTCACCCATCCCGGCCGGCCGCGAGCCGGCCTATGCCGGCGCGGGAGACCCGCTAGCGGGCGCCGTCACCGGCTTTACGTTCGACGATGTGAAGCCCGCGACAGCGCTGGATTTTTCCGACGCACAGCGTGTCGTGACCAAAACTTTCGACGGTCTGACGGTGACTGTTCAAATCGTGCAAAATGGCGGCGCCATCTGGGCGACGCTCTATGCCGAAGCGGCTCCCGGTAAACCGGATGCTGCCCGCGAGGCGCGGGAGATAGATGCACATGCGGACGGATGGGCCTATAGATTGCCGGCCTACAAGGGCCAGCTTTTCATGACCACGCTCGATAGCCTTCTGAAGCCGCTCGCGCCGGCGAAGAAATGAGCACCGACACTGCACTGCCTTCCGGCGCGGATGCGACGCCAACTTTCCTGCGCGACCTATGGTACATGGCGGCGCTCGCGCGTTCGTTGAAGCCGGGACAATTGCGCCGCCAGATTCTACTTGGCGAGCCGGTCCTGCTTGGGCGCATGAAGAACGGCGAAGCCTTCGCGCTACATGATATCTGTCCGCATCGTGCTGTGCCGCTCTCTGCGGGCCGCGTCATGCCGGAGAACAGCGTGGAATGCCCCTATCACGGCTGGCGCTTCCGTGCGGACGGCGTCTGCTCACTCATTCCCTCTCTGGTCGATGGCCAAGAATACGACGCGTCGAAAATCCGCGTCCGCTCCTATCCCGTGCGCGAACAGGATGGATTGCTGTGGATCTATTTTGCCGCGAACGAGCGCGAGATAGCGAAGCCGAAGAACGAACCGCCCCGCGTGCCGATCAAGAATGCCAAACCGCGCTGGATGGAAAGCCAGACATTCAGATGCGGCATCGACCACGCCGTTATTGGCCTGATGGACCCGGCGCATGGCCCTTACGTCCACGCTCATTGGTGGTGGCACAAGAAACCTCATCCGAAGGTCAAGAGCTACGCGCCGCTGTCCAATGGCTTTGTCATGACGCGCCACAAGCCGACCAAGCCGGTCTATGGATTGCTGGGCGGCGAAGTGACGACAGAGATCACCTTCGAGCTGCCGAGCACCCGTTTCGAGAATATCGGAGGCCGGGTTCTCAGCCGCAGCTTCGATGTGGTGGGACTGACGGTGTGCACGCCTATTGACGGCGAAACGACGCATGTCACGCAGATTTTCTACTGGCCGGGCTGGATGGGCTTCATCAAGCCGTTTTTCATGGCGATTGGTCCCACTTTTCTCGGCGATGACCGCAAGATTGTGGAGCTCCAGCGCGAAGGGCTTAAATACAATCCCTCGCTGATGCTCATTCAGGACTCGGATGTTCCGGCAATGTGGTACCACCGCCTGAAGAAAGCATGGGGCGACTCGGTCGCCAACGGCACGCCCTTTGTGAACCCGGTGAAAGAACGCACGCTGCGTTGGCGAAGCTGATCGAACACGGGGCAGCATGTTCGAGCACGTCACCATCCCTTCTCGTTCGTCTTCGCCACCGCGCTGACGCATATCCTGACCAGCACGACCGAGCTTATCTGGGCGCGCGACCGGGTTCGCATATCGTGGCTTCAGGTCCTGTGGATGTTTAATGCGCTGATCGCGCTGATCATCGGCTGGGTCGGAATGTTCTATCTGTCGGCGCGGCCGCACTGGGACATCGCGGAAATCGTCATCAATTTCACGGGTGCCGTGTTTCAGTACTTCTCGTGCTCATTGCTGTCGATCCGCCCAAAGGACGAAGGGATCGTCGATATGCCGGCGTTCTTCGAGCGCCAGCGGCCCTACATCATGAGCGCCTTCGTCGCCATGATGCTCATGGGCTTTTTTGAGAACTGGTGGGACCGCAACCTGCTGACCGGCCCGTTCGACTGGCTCTCGCAGGAAATCGCAGTCATTCCCATGGTGGTGTTCTCCGCAATGGGCTTTGCGCCGCAGCGCTGGCTGCAATGGCTCGGTGGTGCCGGCCTTGCCGCCATCCAGTGCTATTTCCTGCTCACCTATGTCGTGTGAGCGCTGCGTTTGCGGAGACTGCGGGTTGTCGATTCGCTGTGAACGGGGCAGAAAGTCACGGGCGCGCAGGGTTGCCCCCATGGCGACTCCCCTCTAAACGAGTGGCTTAACCTGCAATCTGGCTGGCCTTCGTGCGGAACCTCCGCGCGGGTCCGTTCGCGCGCGAGACATGATGCCCAAACGCACTGACATTCACACGGTCTTGATCATCGGCGCGGGGCCCATCGTCATCGGGCAGGCCTGCGAATTCGACTATTCCGGCGCGCAGGCCTGCAAGGCACTCAGGGCCGAGGGCTATCGCGTGGTGCTGGTGAATTCCAACCCCGCCACCATCATGACCGACCCGGACATGGCGGACGCCACTTACATCGAGCCGATCACGCCGGAATTCGTCGAGAAGATCATCGCACGCGAAAGCGCGAACGTGCCGGAGGGCCGCGTCTTCGCGTTGCTGCCCACGATGGGCGGACAGACGGCGCTCAACACGGCGCTGTCACTGCGCAAACGCGGAGTGCTCGACAAATACAATGTGGAGATGATCGGCGCATCTGCCGACGCCATCGACAAGGCGGAAGATCGCGAACTCTTCCGCCAGGCGATGATGAAAATCGGGCTGGACGTTCCGATCGGCCAGACGCTGAAAGGCTACCTGCGCCACAAGAAGGATGACCACGGCAATTTCCTCTATGACGGCCAGAACAATCCGATCATGGAGCTCTCACCCGAAGCCTTTGCCCATGCGCTGCAAGCGCTGGATGAAGTGGGTGTTCCGGCCGTCATCCGGCCAAGCTTCACTTTGGGCGGCACGGGCGGCGGTATCGCCTACAACCGCGAAGAATTTTTCGAGATCGTGGAAGCGGGCCTAGACGCCTCGCCAACAAACGAAGTGCTGATCGAGGAATCCGTTCTCGGCTGGAAGGAATTCGAGATGGAAGTCGTGCGCGACCGCGCCGACAACGCCATCATCATCTGCTCGATCGAGAACATCGATGCGATGGGCGTCCACACCGGCGATTCCATGACTGTCGCGCCCGCGCTGACGCTGACGGATAAGGAATACCAGCGCATGCGCTCGGCCAGCATCGCGGTGCTGCGCGAGATTGGCGTGGAGACGGGGGGCTCCAACGTGCAATTCGCGGTGAACCCGGCGGATGGCCGCATGGTGATCATCGAAATGAATCCGCGCGTGTCGCGGTCTTCCGCACTGGCGTCAAAGGCCACCGGCTTTCCGATTGCCAAGATCGCGGCAAAACTCGCCATCGGCTACACGCTGGACGAGCTTCAGAACGACATTACCAAGGTCACGCCGGCCTCCTTCGAGCCGACCATTGACTATGTAGTCACGAAAATTCCGCGCTTTGCCTTCGAGAAATTCCCCGGCGCCGAGCCGAACCTCACGACGTCCATGAAGTCGGTCGGCGAAGCGATGGCGATCGGGCGCACCTTTGCGGAATCGCTACAGAAAGCCCTGCGCTCGATGGAAACCGGGCTCACCGGGCTCGACGAAATCGAACTGCCGGACGATCCGAACACCATGCGCGCCGCGCTCGCGCGCGCGACGCCGGATCGTCTGCGCGTCGCGGCGCAAGCATTGCGAAACGGGTTTCCGCTGGAAGATGTGGCGGCTATTACAAAATACGATCCGTGGTTTCTGGAAGAAATTGCGCAAATTCTCACGGTTGAAGCCCAGCTCCGCGCGAATGGACTGCCGGCCGACGCAGACAGCTTGCGCACCCTCAAAGGCATGGGCTTCTCCGACGCGCGCCTGGCGAATCTGACGAACGCTAAGGAGAAGGATGTGCGCATGTTGCGCACAAAACTCGGCGTGCATCCCGTGTTCAAGCGCATCGACTCGTGCGCCGCGGAGTTCGCGGCCATCACGCCCTATATGTATGCGACCTACGAAACACCGGTCGGCGGCGTGGCGGAATGCGAGTCCAAGCCGACCGACAAGAAGAAGATCATCATTCTGGGTGGCGGTCCCAACCGGATCGGTCAGGGCATCGAATTCGACTATTGCTGCTGTCACGCGGCGTTCTCGCTGTCCGCACGCGGCTTCGAGACCATCATGGTCAATTGCAATCCGGAAACTGTTTCCACCGATTACGACACGTCTGACCGGCTCTACTTTGAACCGCTCACAGCCGAAGACGTGCTGGAAATTGTGCGTGTCGAGCGATCAAAGGGCACGTTGGCCGGTGTCATCGTGCAGTTCGGTGGCCAGACGCCGCTGAAGCTTGCAAACATGCTGACTGAGGAAGGCGTGCCTATTCTGGGCACCAGCGCCGACGCGATCGATCTTGCGGAAGACCGCAAGCGCTTTCAGGTGTTGCTGAACGATCTGGGTCTCAAGCAGCCGCGCAATGCCACGGCCATGACGCCGGAGGAAACCATCGCGGCGGCAAAGGACATCGGCTTTCCGATCATCCTGCGCCCTTCCTATGTGCTCGGCGGGCGCGGCATGGTGGTGGTGCCTGACGAGACCTCGCTGAAGGCGGCAGTGCAGTCGGGCGATGTGTTCCGCATCTCCGGCGACAATCCGGTTCTGATCGATGGCTTCCTGCACCACGCCATCGAAGTGGACGTGGACGCCATCTGTGACAACACCGGCGACGTGTTCATCGCGGGCATCATGGAACATATCGAGGAAGCCGGCGTGCATTCGGGCGACTCCGCCTGCGCGATCCCGCCCCATTCGCTTTCGAAAAAAACAATCGCAGAGATCGAACGTCAGACCGTCGCGATGGCGCGCGCGCTGAACGTGCGCGGATTGATGAATGTGCAATACGCCGTTCAAGGCGACGACATCTTTGTGCTGGAAGTTAACCCGCGCGCGAGCCGTACCGTGCCCTTCGTGGCGAAAGCCATCGGTCTTCCGGTCGCCGCCATCGCCGCGCGTATCATGGCGGGCGAAACGCTGGCCTCACTCAATCTCAAGAAACCGGACCTCAAGCACATCGCGGTCAAAGAGGCGGTGCTGCCGTTCAATCGCTTCCCCGGGGTAGATGTGATTCTCGGGCCCGAAATGCGCTCCACCGGCGAAGTCATGGGCCTCGACGTGAATTTCGGCCGAGCCTTCGCGAAATCGCAGGTCGGCGCCGGCCTAAAGCTGCCACTGTCCGGAACCGTGTTCATTTCGGTGAAGGACGCCGATAAGGAACTTACGCTCACGCCGGCGCGCGAATTGCTGGAGATGGGTTTCGAGATTATCGCCACGCGCGGCACGGCGAAGTTCCTCAGCGAGGCCGGGCTGGACGTGAATATCGTCAACAAGGTGCTGGAAGGCCGGCCCCATGTTGTGGACGCCATCAAGAATGGCGCCGTGCAGCTCGTCGTCAACACCACCGAAGGTTCCCAGGCCCTGGCGGACTCATTTTCGATCCGCCGCACCTCGCTGCAGCAAAAAATCCCCTATTACACGACAATTGCGGGCGCGGCGGCAGCAACCCAGGCCATAGCCGCTTTGCGCGAAGGCTCTCTTGAAGTTGCCCCTCTCCAGTCTTACAATTCGTGATGTGACCGCCGGACGAGTTGACCATAAAGTCGAGGCGTAACAAGTACTTAAAGGAAAAACACCCGTTCCAGTCCGGCCTTCCCGGCCGGAGGGAGCGTTTTTGCCACTATCAGGACGATTTCAATGGAACGCATTCCGATGACTGCCGCGGGCTACAAAGCGCTCGAAGAGGAAGTGAACCAGCTCAAGACCGTCGACCGCCACGCGATCATCAAGATGATCGCGGAAGCGCGTGCGCATGGCGATCTTTCCGAAAACGCGGAGTATCACGCAGCCAAAGAGCGCCAGAGCTTCATCGAAGGTCGCGTCATCGAACTGGAAGACCAGATCGGCCGCGCCGAGGTGATCGACGTGTCCAAACTCTCGGGCAACACGGTGAAGTTCGGTGCCACTGTTACGCTGGTGGACGAAGACACCACCCAGAAGCGCAAATACCAATTGGTCGGCGATGTCGAATCCGACGCGAAGAAGGGCCGGATTTCGATTTCCTCACCCATCGCACGCGCGCTGATTGGCAAGGGCAAGGGCGATACGGTGGAAGTTGCCGCGCCCGGCGGCGCGCGCTCTTACGAAATCCTGAAGGTCGAATTCGTCTAGCAGGCGATCAGTAAATTCCGGGAATGAGCCGTGATGTGCGCGCCGCATAGGCGGCGTATTGCGGAAATGCGGCGGCAAGTACGCGCTCCTCATTGTGCATGCGCCAAATCTGACAACCGAAATGGACAATCGCAAGCAGCGCGCCCCAAGGTTGCTGATATTGGATCGCGGCGCCGATCACGATCAGTTCCTCGGCAAGATAAAGCGGATGGCGAACCAACGCGTAGGGTCCACCCGTTTTGAGCTGGCGTGCTTCGGCCATGATGCTGAAGGATCGGCCCAGCGCGATGACGACGAAAATGCCGAAGAAGCAACCGCCGACGACCAGCACAACCGCGAGCGTCTGCATCGGCAAGCTCAAATCCGCTGGCTCTAGTTGCAGATAAAGCAAAGTCGCAAAAGTGCCGATCAGTCCCGCAACGCGCGGCAGAATGCCTTGTGCTTTCGCCTTTGGAGGCACCCGCACAATCAGCATTACGATCACGAACAGCACAAATCCGAACGTGCCGATCTCGGCCAGGGCGCGTAGAACACCGATCGGATCGGGCGCGACCTGCGCTGCAATGAGCGTTCCGGCCAATTCCGGCCAGCGCTCCCACAACCGCGACACATACCAGACGACCAGCGGCAGGGCGGCCAGAAAGTCGTAAAGTTTCGTGCGTTCAAACGCTCGAAAGGACAGCACAATAGCCTTCCAGCGTGCACTGTTCATTGGGAACGGCGCGCGATCACAGCACTCATCTCGGCAATTTCGCTGAAGCAGCCATCCGGCGAAAGCGTGGCCAGGCCAGCACGGAGTTCGGCCTCGAATTCGTGTTTGTGGATACCCAGCTTTTGCGGCGCGCTAGTCGAAAGCGAAAACGCCAAGCCGACAATGTCATCAACCGTGCGCTCCAGCTTTATGATCACCGCGACGCGCTCTAGCTGGTCGAATGGTGAATTCAGCAGGCAGGATTCATGCGAATGATAGCTGGCATCTTCCCGCGCCTGCACATGCGCCTCTTCCCCGCGCCCATATTTGTTCCCGAGATCATGCAGTAGGCGCCGCCAGCTATTCTCGGCCGTGCGGGGGTGCGTGTCATGAAGCAGCGCAACGGCGCCGTCGTTCGTCACCATTTTATCCAGCACACTCAGCGTCGCCGCGCGATCCATCCAGTGAAACGAACGTCCCATTGTGACCAGTTTAAACGGCCCGATGTTTTGCGGCATTGCGAATGAGCTGCCCTGCTTCGCCGTGATCGTCACGCCGGCTCCGCGCGCCGTCTCTTCCGCCGCGGCCAGCATCTCCGGCTCGGGATCGACTGCCGTCACCATCATCCCCGCCGCCGCAAACGGCACGGCGAGAAGGCCCGGGCCGCAGCCCAGGTCCATCACGGCGTCGCCAAGCTTCAAATCCACGCGCTCGGTCACCCGGCGGATCAGCAGATCGGGATAGCCGAGCCGATAGCGCGCGTAGAACGGAACAGTGGTTCGAAACCGTCTTGGATCGAAGGTTTGGGACGTATCGGGCATCTTGGGGCGCTGCGTTTTGATTTGTCTTGGCAGTCCTTATACTAGGCGGTGACATATTTGGCGGGAATCATGGCGACTATCGCGCTGGTTGACGACGACAAGAACATTCTGACCTCCGTCAGCATGCTGCTGGAGCAGGAAGGCTATACGATCCGCACCTTTTCGGACGGCGCCTCCGCGCTGACCGCGCTTTCGGCGGCACCGCCGGATCTCGCCATCCTCGACATCAAGATGCCTCGCATGGACGGCCTCGAATTGCTTCGCCGCCTGCGCCAGAACGGCGACCTGCCGGTGATCTTCCTCACCTCCAAGGACGAGGAAATCGACGAGCTGATGGGGCTGAATGCGGGTGCAGACGACTATATCCGCAAACCCTTTTCCCAGCGCCTGCTGCTCGAACGGGTGAAGGCCGTATTGCGCCGCAATGAAGGCCATAAGCAGGTCGGCGCACAGGGCGAGCCCAAGAAGGAGGCGCTGGTCCGCGGCAAGCTGGCGCTCGATCCACAGCGTCACGAATGCACCTGGGACGGAAAGCCGGTCCGCCTCACTGTGACCGAATTTCTCATCCTTCAATGCCTCGCTCAGAGGCCCGGTTTCGTGAAGAGCCGGGACAATCTGATGGACGCGGCTTATGACGATCAGGTGTATGTGGACGACCGCACGATCGATAGCCACATCAAGCGTCTGCGCAAGAAATTCAAGGTGGTCGATGACGATTTCGACGCCATCGAGACATTGTATGGCGTCGGCTATCGCTATCGCGAAAGCTGATCGTCAAATGGGCACGCGCCCGTGAATCCTTTCGCCGGCCGCTTCACCCGTTTTTCCGCGCTAACGCGGCGCATCATCTTCTTCAATGCTGTAGCTCTGATCGTTCTCATCGGCTCCGTTCTGGTCGCGCAGACCAACGGCCGCAGCCTCATCGACGAGCGCATGAGCGCGATCCGCCAGCAGGCACTGATCGTAGCCAATACGCTCGGCGAATACACGACCGACGAAGAGACGCACACCATCAAGATGGAAGACACCGAGACGCTGCTCAAACAGCTGATCGAGCCGACCAACCTGCGCGCACGGGTTTACGACACCTCCGGCCACCTTCAGATCGATACGCGCAATCTGCTGCCCCGCAATGTGGTGCAGACGCTGGAGCTTCCGCCGCTCGACTGGTGGAGCCGTACGAAAGAAAGCTGGTCGCGGCTGTATGACGGCGTGATGGGCGTGCGGCCATTTTCGCGGCTTGCGCCCTATTTCGAAGCCGGCAGCGACGGACGGATTTATTCCGAGGTCAATGCCGCGCTCACCGGCGAGCCTTACACCACCGCCGAACGCGTGGACGAGCAGAACAAGCTCGTGCTGTCCGTCGCCGTGCCGATCCAGCGTTTCAAGGCGATCTATGGCGCGCTGATGGTCTCCACGGAAGGCGGTGACATTGACGGCATATTGCGCGACGACCGCGCGACATTGCTGCAGGTTTTTCTTGTCGCATTCGTTGTGATGCTGGTGTCGTCACTTTATCTGTCCGGCATGATTGCCGAGCCCATTCGCCGGCTGGCGCGTGCGGCCGATCTTGTGCGCAGCGGCCGCGCCGGACGTGAAAACATTCCGCTGATGCGCGAACGGCACGACGAGATCGGTGAACTGTCCGAGAGTCTCTCCGCTATGACGGGTGCGCTTTACGATCGCATCGACGCCATCGAGAGATTTGCCGCCGACGTCGCGCATGAGCTGAAAAACCCGCTGACCTCTCTCAAGAGCGCTGTGGAAATGTTCGCGCGAGCAAGGGATGATGCGTCACGCGAAAAGCTCATGGGCATTGTGCGCAACGATGTGAAGCGGATCGACAGGCTCATCAGCGATATTTCCGACGCTTCGCGGCTCGACGCCGAATTGAGTCGCGAGACGGCCACCCTCGTCGATCTCGACCACCTCCTGAGAACCATCGTCGAAATCTACGAACTCACGGAAATTCCGCGCGGCGTGAAGATCGTGCTGGCGCTCGATCTGCCCCCGGGCGCGCGCGTGTTGGGCCGCGACGAACGGCTAGGCCAGATTTTCCGCAATCTCATCGACAATGCCGTATCGTTCAGCCCCGATGGCGGAACGGTCGCGATCAGCGCGCGCGCGCAAGGTTCTCTGCTGCGTGTCGCCGTGGAAGACGAAGGCTCCGGCATACCGGAGGAGAATCTGGAATCCGTGTTTCTGCGCTTCTATACGGAGCGGCCCGCCGATCATGGCTTCGGCAAGAATTCGGGACTCGGCCTGTCCATCGCGCGGCAGATCGCGGAGGGCGTAGGGGGACGTATTTTCGCCGAAAACCGGGAACCGCACGGCGCGCGGCTGATCGTTGAATTGCCGATAGCGAGAGCAAGCTAATATGAACGCCGAAAACATCCATGCCACCTGTGTGCTGCTTGCGGACGCAGCGGCGGTTTTCAACGCGCCGAAAGATGCCGGCATTCTCCTGCTCGGGTCGAGCAGCGCGGGAAAATCCGATCTCGCGCTGCGGCTGATGGAACGTGGTGCGCGACTGGTCGCGGACGACCGCGTTGATCTGTTCGCGCGCGACAATCTTCTGATGGCGTGCGCGCCCGATGCGCTTGGGGGGCTGATCGAAGCGCGCGGCGCGGGAATCATTGCGCAGCCATTCGCGAAGGAAGCGCGCGTTGCGCTCGCCGTGGAACTGATCGACGTTGGTTACGTGCCGCGCTATCCCGAGCCGGAATCCTACAAACCACCGCCGAGCCTTGCGCTACTTGCCGCCGCCTACCCGCCGCTGATCTGGCTGGCGGCTTTCGAAGCTTCCGCGCCCGCCAAAATCGTGCTCGCCGCGGCGGCTTTTGCCGATGCACTTTACCGCGAACGGCACAACCCATAATAACCCTTCCCTCCCGGCGCGGTATTGCTATCGTGCCGCCGCCCGCAAGGACCAGCACGTCTTCATGATCGGTATTGTCATCGTCACGCATGGCCGCCTTGCGCAGGAGATCATTTCCGCGATGGAGCATATGGTGGGTCCGCAATCGCACCTGCGCGCGGTTTGTATCGGGCCCGAAGACGATATCGAACGGCGCCAGCGCGAGATTGCCGCCGCTGCCAAGGCCGTGGACATGGGCAACGGCGTTGTCATCGCCACCGATATGTATGGCGGAACGCCTTGCAATCTTGCGCTGACACTTCTGGAGCGTGGCAAGATAGAGGTTCTGGCCGGCGCCAATTTGCCGAGCCTCATCAAGCTGGTCGATATTCGCAATCGCGTGCCGCTGGATCAGGCCGTGAAGGAGTCCATCGAGGCAGGCCGCAAATATATGCGTGCGGGATCCATCGATCTGGTCGGTGGTCAATAAAAGCATGGAAGAGCCGATAAAGCGGCACGCTGTCGCCACTATCAAGAACAAGCGCGGACTGCATGCCCGCGCCTCGGCAAAACTGGTGGAGGCGGCAGCCCGCTTCAAATCTCACATCACCGTGAGCAGGGACGGGCAAACCGTCGATGCGCGCTCCATCATGGGTTTGATGATGATGGCTGCTGGCCTTGGCGTGCAGATCGAACTAAGTGCTGAAGGTTCCGACGCGGCGGAAGCCATGACGGCCATTCTTGCGCTCATCGAAGCCAAATTCGGCGAGGATTAAATCGGTGCGGGGTTGCGCCCGGCTGCGGCTCGCGCAAATCTTCGCCCGCTTAATCGCAAGGGGGATTGGAAAATGGGACCGAAGAACGGCTTGCCCGTCTGGGGCGCTGCGGCAATCGTGATCCTCGCGGTCGTGCTCGCGTGGTGGCTGATTCCAAATCTGCACAAATCGCCCTCGAAGAACGAACCGGTTGCAGACCAGTTTCCCAACGACGATTTTCCATCCACCTACAAACCGCTCCCATCGAAGCCGACACTGATTCGCAATGCGACAGTGCTGACTGCCACCGACAAGGAAATCGACGGCGGAGACGTTCTGATGCAGGACGGCAAGATCGTAGCTGTGGGAACGCGCCTTTCCGCACCTGCCGGTACCGTCGTGATCGACGGCAAAGGCAAGTTCGTCACGCCGGGCATCATCGACATTCATTCGCATCTTGGCGTGTATCCTTCGCCGTCGAACGAGGCGACATCCGACGGCAACGAAGCCACCAAGCCGACAACGCCCGAGGTGCGCAGCGAGAATTCGGTGTGGCCGCAAGACCCAGGTTTTACGCGCGCGCTGGCCGGCGGCGTCACCGCAATGGAAATTCTTCCCGGCTCCGCGAACTTGATCGGCGGACGCTCGGTGGTTCTGAAGAATGTGCCGTCCGTGACCACGCAGGGCATGAAATTTCCGGGCGCTCCTTACGACCTCAAAATGGCCTGTGGCGAGAATCCCAAGCGCGTCTATGGCGAAAAAGGCGGACCGCAGACCCAGATGGGTAACATCGCCGGCTACCGCGCGGCGTTCGAGAAGGCCACGGAATATCGCGCGAAGTGGCGCAAATTCTGGAAGGACAAGAAAGCGGGAAAGGATGCCGATGCGCCGGATCGCGACATCGGCCTCGAAACCCTCGCGCTGGTGCTCGACAAGAAAATCCCGGTGCAGATGCACTGCTATCGTGGCGACCAGATGGCGACGATGATCGATGTGATGCACGAATTCGGCTTTCGCATCGCCGCATTTCATCACGCCGCCGAAGCCTACAAAGTCGCCGACCTGCTCAAGAAGAACGATATCTGCGCAGTGATGTGGGCAGACTGGTGGGGCTTCAAAATGGAAGCCTATGACGGCATTCCGGAAAATATCGCGATGGTCGATCACGCGGGCGCCTGCGCCTCGATCCATTCCGACGATCCCATTGGCATCCAGCGCCTCAATCAGGAAGTCGCCAAGGCAATGGCATCGGGACGGCGCATGGGTTATCCGATCACGCGCGCACATGCCGTGGAATGGATGACACGCAATCCGGCAAAAGCGCTCGGCATTCTCAACCAGACCGGCACGCTGGAAAAAGGCAAGGACGCGGATGTGGTGCTGTGGGATCGCGATCCACTCAGCGTCTATGCCCATGCCGAGAAAGTCTTCATCGACGGGGCGCTGCTCTACGACCGCGACAATCCCAAACTCAGTCCGCGCAGCGATTTCGAGATCGGCCAGGAAGACAACGCCAACACAGGGGGAGCAGGCCAATGAAAACGTCTCTGATCCTCATTGCCGGGACCATATCTGCGCTCGCTTCGAGCGCTCAGGGATTGGATTTTTTCGTTCCGCCGCCACCGCCGCCCATTCTCATTCAACACGGGCATGTTTACACAGTCGGTGCGGCGGGAACGCTGAACGATGCGGATGTGCTGATCCAAAATGGCAAGATCGCGCAGGTCGGCCCGAATATCCCTGCTCCGCCGGGCGCCAAGATCATCGTCGCGCACGGCAAACCGGTGACGCCGGGATTGATGGCGTCGTGGACACAGCTGGGCATTCTCGAAATCCAACTCGTCAACGAAGTGAACGACAGCGCCCCCAATCAGGCGCAGGACAGCGCAGCCTATGACGTCGCCGACGCCATCAATCCGGCGGAAACGGTCATTCCAGTCGCGCGCATCAGCGGCGTGACGCGCTCGCTGACCGCACCCACCGATTGCGGCGATGTGTTTTGCGGTACCGCAGCGGTTATTCATCTGGGCAACGGACCCGATCTGCTGGTGAAGAGGCAGGCGGGCGTACTTACCGAACTGGAACCCAATGGCGGCACCGGTCAGAAGAATTCGCGCCCCGACATCTGGGCGAAATTCCGCGAGACGCTGGACGATGCACGCGAATATTGCCCGCAACGCGCAGGCTATCACCGCCCCGGCGGTTCTCGCGACCAGCGCAGCCTGCGCGTCGACCTCGACGCTTTGTGTCCGGTTGTCCAGGGGCAGGAACCGTTGCTGGCGCATGTGGAGCGCGCTTCAACCATCCGACAGATGCTCGCCTACACGCAGGCCAATCATCTCAAACTCGTGATCTTCGGCGGCAGCGAGGCGTGGCAGGTGGCGAAAGAACTGGCTGCCGCGCATGTGCCCGTCGTGCTCGACAACAACATCAACCTGCCCGCCAGCTTTTCGCAGCTTGGCGCGACGCTGAAGGGCGCCGCGCGTCTGGATGCGGCGGGCGTCACGGTTGTGTTCCAGCCGCAGAATGATGACCCCGGCCAATATGCCCGCACGATCACGCAGATCGCGGGCAATGCGGTGGCGAACGGCATGAACTGGGATCATGCTTTGGCCGCCATCACGAAGAACCCCGCGCAGGTGTTCGGCATCGCCGACAGTTACGGCACTCTGGAAGCCGGCAAGGAAGCCGACGTGGTGATCTGGGACGGCGATCCGCTGGAAGTCACCAGCGCGCCGACCGCCGTGTTCATCAAGGGCGACAACATTCCACTGGTATCGCGCCAGACGCGGTTGCGCGATCGTTATCGCCAACTCGATCGGAAGAATCCGCCATTCGCATATCGCTAGGACGCTGTGTTGAAACTTGAAACGAATGCGGCCGCGCTGGCGTTGACCGGATTATTGTTGTCCGCGCCGCCGGCGCTCTGCGCCGAAGGGCAGCCGCAAGCCATCGTTTCGCAAATCCCGGCGCATCCCGCGCTGTGGACAGTTCACGGTCCGAAGGGCACCGCCGCACTCTTCGGTGCCATCCATATCCTGCCGCCAAACATGCAATGGCGCGCGGAGCAGGTGGACGACGCGATGAAGGCCTCCGACACATTCGTGTTCGAAATTCCGATGGACGACGCGACCAAGGCCGAGGTCGTGGATTTCATCCAGAAGAACGGAACGCTGCCGCAAGGCACCACGCTGTCCTCCCTGCTCGACAAGAAAGCCCGCACCGATTACGCGGCGGCGCTGGCGCTCTCCCATGTGCCGCCGGAGAATCTCGAAAACAAGCAGCCGTGGCTGGCAATGCTCGTTCTCGATGTCGGCTACATCATGCAGCAGCATCTTTCGCCCGATGCCGGCGTGGACCGCCAGGTCTATGCGGCGGCACGAACGCTCGGCGGCAAATCCTTCCGCGCCTTCGAAACGCCGGAGCAGCAGTTTCGTCTCTTCATGCCGAAGAACCGGAAACTGGAGATTGCGGAATTTGATGTTTCGCTCAAGGAAATGCGCAATGACAAGGAAAGCATAGGCGAGTTGATCGACGCGTGGTCGCATGCCGACGAGAAACGGTTGAATCAGTTGATGCGCAAAAGCGTGGCCGATCATCCCGATGTGGAAAAGGCGCTGTTCGAAACCCGTAATCGTGCATGGGTCACGCAGATCGAAAAGATGCTCGACGAACCGCACACTTATTTCATCACGGTCGGCGCTGGACATCTGGCGGGACCGAAAGGTGTTCCCGCTCTGCTGCGCGCCAAGGGTTACAAGGTCGAAGGGCCCTAGCGGCTTTCACTTCATTTCACACCGTCCTTCCGTTGCAGCACGCGCTATTCCACGGCACGTATTCGTTTTTGGGCTTCTCTACACCCCCTCCCCATCGGGAGGTTGTTCTTCAAAAAATTTCGCGGCGCGCTCAACATCTTGTGGTGCGCGGAGCGACGCAGCAGTCGTTCGTACGTTTTGAAAGAATTTTGAGATGGCAGAGATTAGAGTTCTCCCAGCGCCGAATACTTTTTGAAGTCCCACGCCAATTGTCACATCCCATCCAGTCATGGCCGGGCTTGTCCCGGCCAACCACGATCTCCATGCGAGACGGTGTTCATGGGTTGCCGGGACAAAGTCCGGCTATGACGGAAGTTGGAGTTGGTCCCGGTAAAAGCCGCCTGCTCATTGCGCTTGGTTTTTCCTTTTAAAGCGCCTTTTTATTATTTATAGACTCAAAAGCCTATTAACAAGGACTAAATATCATAGTATGGAAATATAAGGAATATATTTGAATAAGGATATGCAGATTTCTTTATGTGTTTCTTGCGGTCGTCGGACCCCGCTGCTATATCCCCGCCCGCCAAACACAAGGACTCCGCCCGTGACCCAGGATTACGTCGTCGCCGACATCAAGCTTGCCGATTTCGGGCGCAAGGAAATCTCCATCGCCGAAACCGAGATGCCGGGCCTGATGGCCACGCGCGAAGAGTATGGCGAGAGCAAGCCGCTGAAAGGCGCGCGCATCGCCGGCTCGTTGCACATGACAATTCAGACCGCGGTGCTGATCGAGACGCTCAAAGCTCTCGGCGCCGACGTGCGCTGGGCCTCGTGCAACATCTACTCCACGCAGGATCACGCCGCCGCGGCGATCGCGGCAGGTGGCACCCCCGTATTCGCGATCAAGGGCGAGAGCCTGAAGGATTATTGGGAATACACCCGCAAGATCCTGGAATGGCATGACGGCGGATTGCCGAACATGATCCTCGACGATGGCGGCGATGCCACCATGCTGGTGCATCACGGATTGCGCGCGGAAAAAGGCGACACCAAGTTTCTCGATAACCCCGGCAATGAGGAGGAAGAAGTTTTCTTCGCGCTGATCAAGCGCACGCTAACCGAGAAGCCGGGCTGGTTCGCTGAGCTCGCCGCCAACATCAAGGGCGTGTCGGAAGAGACCACCACCGGCGTCCACCGCCTCTATCTGATGGAGAAGGACGGCAAGCTGCTGTTCCCCGCCATCAATGTGAACGACAGCGTCACCAAATCGAAATTCGACAATCTCTATGGCTGCCGCGAGTCGCTGGTGGACGGCATTCGCCGCGGCACCGATGTGATGATGGCCGGCAAGGTCGCCATGGTTGCGGGCTTCGGCGATGTCGGTAAGGGCTCGGCCGCTTCGCTGCGCCAGGCCGGTTGCCGCGTGATGGTGAGCGAGATCGATCCCATCTGCGCGCTGCAGGCCGCGATGGAAGGCTATGAAGTCGTGACCATGGACGAAGCGGCGCCCCGCGCCGACATCTTTGTCACCGCCACCGGCAATCTGGACGTGATCACGCTGGAGCACATGCGCGCGATGAAAGATCGCGCCATCGTCTGCAACATCGGCCATTTCGATTCCGAAATTCAGGTGAACAGCCTGCGCAATCTGAAATGGAACAACATCAAGCCGCAGGTGGACGAAATCACTTTCGCCGACGGCCACCGCATCATTCTTCTCTCCGAGGGCCGCCTTGTGAATCTCGGCAATGCGATGGGCCATCCCAGCTTCGTGATGAGCGCGAGCTTCACCAACCAGACATTGGCGCAGATGGAATTGTTCGCGAATGCGGGCAAGTACCAGAAGAAGGTCTATACCTTGCCCAAGACCCTGGACGAGAAAGTGGCGCGGCTGCACCTTGCCAAGATCGGCGTGCATCTGACCAAGATGACAGAAAAGCAATCTGACTACATCAGCGTGCCCCAAATGGGCCCGTTCAAGCCGGACCATTACAGGTACTAAACGCCTATGGGCGCGTCAGGGCGGCGGCCGCTGCCTTGGCCGCAGCATCGCAGTTGTAAGGAAGGCCCGGCTCCGAACAGAAGTCGGGCCATTTTTTTGTGCGTGTCCAGTAATCCACCAGCCCCAGCCGTGCGGCGAGCGACATGAAACACACATCCCTGCGAATAGGCCGCATCACCGGATCGAATAGAACGGCACGGTCGAAGTTCGAGCCCGTCGAATCTTTCATGAGTGCGATATACGCCTGTTCAAATGCACTATCGGTATCGCCGAGCCCCGCGAAGAATGCCATCGCGCGCCAATTGCGCACATGGCCGTCCGCAATTGCGGCACGAACGGCGCTTTTCGCTTTTTCTGCATCGACCGCCGTCCCGGATTTGCGCGCCGCCAAATAGGCGCGCCATACCGAAATGTACTCGGGTTCCAACTGGGCCGGATTATCCCCCGGCGCGTCCAGCATGGCGGCAGCGTCGCTGTAATGCTCTGTCCCGCTCAACACCAGAAATCGCGTCGTCCACATGTCAGGATCTTCAGGCCATATTTTGAAAGCCTTATCGACCAGCGCAGTCGCCTCCGCAAATCGCCCGTTCAAGACAAGACTGTTCGCGAGGTCGGCGGTTTTGGGCTGCGACTGCGCCTCCAGACTCTGCGCGCGGCGATGCAGATCGAGCGCCTCCCGCACGCGGCCTACCACGTCGTAAATGCCTGCAAGGTAATTGTTCAGGTTGGGATCGTCCGGCACGGCCGACAGGCCCTTAAGGTAGATGGCTTCCTGCAAATCCCATCGGTGCAAAGGCTCGATCTGGGCAAGCGCGAGATAAGCGCCGCTCTTGGGATCGAGCGCGATCGCCTTCATGGCGGCAGCTTTTGACTCGGCCTTCAGAGCGGGAACTTCATTGGGCGCCGCCCATTGCAACGCAAATCCCGACGCGAAGGCCAGGTTAGCATATCCGGAGGCGAATTTCGGCGCCCGCGCGATCAGTGCGCGCGACAGGTCAAGCTCATCCGCTATCGCAAGCTTGGAGACGCTATGACTTTGAGCGGCCATCTGCTCAAAGATGTTCAAAGCGGAATCATCCATCTCCGCGGGATCGGATTTGCGGGCGTCGAGAGCGGCGGTCACCTGATCCACAACGCTCGACGCCAGTCGCGACTGGAATGCAACATCCTTTGGGCCCGCCTGATCGAACACGGCGGACCATATCGTTGCGTGAGTTGTGGCGTGATCGAGGTGAACGGTGACATGCAGCGTGTCGTCTTTGGTCACCGTTCCGCTCACGATGAATTCCGCACCGAGCTTCAACGCGCCCGCGTCCCGCCCGGCGCCGGTCAATGACGCAGCATCGGTCCGCGACAGGGTTTGAATGTGATTGTTGTTGAGAACAGCAATAATCTGCTCCGAAGCAGCACTACCGAATATCTGGGCCTCGCTGCCCCCGCTCAGCACTTCAAAAGGAATCACGGCGACGTGCTGAAGCGACGCCCCTTGCGTTGACACGTTTGCCCCAGCGACGCGCTCGGGGCTGCGTGACTGCGGCACAACAAAGAAGAGAGCGACCGCGCCTGCGAGAAGCAGGCCCGATATTACCGCAATCTCGGCGGACTCGAATCGTTTGAGACCACGATAGCCTTGATACCAAGCCACCGTCAGCGCGACGGGCAGCAGAACAATCAGAACCGTGATGAAAACGCGCCCGACGACGGACGGCCAGTCATAGGTCTGTGCGATAATCTGTTCGACCTGCGCGAGAACGAAGGCCACGCCAAAATAGCCAAGGCTCCACTGGATAACTTTGTGATCGCGCGCGCGTTGCCACGTCGCCTCGATGCGCTCGATCAAGGAAGGCGTTGCTTCGCTTGACGATTCTTTCGGTCGATATTCCATGGATCGGCCCCGACCCGCTTTCTAGCAGCACAATCGTCCCAAAGCCAAAAGACATCGCGGCGGGATGATTCCCCAAGTACTTCGATGAGAAGGTCGCGCTTGTATCTCGCCAAGACCGGGGACAAGCTAACCGAGATGACCAACAAACTGTCCGATTATATCGGCGTGCCGCAAATTGGCCCGTTCAAGCTGGATCATTATCGGCACTGAGGAGCGATATTGCGGCGACCGTCGCACGGCGAGCACCATCACATAGGCCGCACCGGCTGGTTGCGGGCCGCTGTTCTCGGCGCGAATGACGGGATATTGTCCACGGCCAGCCTCATCCTCGGTGTGGCGACGGCAACGCATTCGCATGCGAGCATCCTGATCGCTGGCGTATCGGGCCTCGTCGCCGGCGCACTCTCCATGGCGGCTGGCGAATATGTTTCAGTCAGCTCGCAGTCCGATGTCGAGAAAGCGGACCTTGCGCTGGAGCGCCGCGAACTCGCGCAAAACGAAAAGGCCGAACTGCGAGAGCTGACGCAGATCTATGTGAAGCGCGGCCTGACAAGCGAGCTGGCCGCGCAGGTCGCCGAACAATTGACCGCGAAAGACGCGCTCGGCGCCCATGCGCGCGACGAACTCGGCATCTCCAAGGAAACCAGCGCCAGGCCGGTTCAGGCGGCGCTGGCATCGGCAGCGTCCTTTACCGTGGGTGCGGCGCTTCCGCTTCTCGCTGCGCTCGTCGTGCCGACAAATTACGCCGTGCCGACGGTTTACATCTCTTCGCTGCTTGTTCTGGCGGCTCTTGGTACTGTCGGCGCGCAAGCGGGCGGCGCTCCATTGCTTCCCGCCGCTGTGCGCGTAACTTTCTGGGGCGCGGCTGCCATGGCCGTCGCCACGGCAATCGGTACGTTGTTCGATGTTCATGTCTGAGGACCCATCCATGAGCGACACAATCGAGCCCCTGCTCTTCGATCTCGTCGCCTGGATCGCGAAGGAAGACCGCGATTATGTGGAAGTGATGGACGCCTGGCGCACATCCTGTCCGCGCCTTCCCGTCTGGGAAGAGGCCAACGCGCGTGGCCTCATCACGCGGCTGCGCGGCGAAAGCGGCACGCCTATCGTGCGCGTGACGCCAGAGGGCCGCTCGTTTCTGGAACGCACGCGATGAACGTCACCATCCTCGACGATTATTTCGACACGCTGCGCACGCTCGATTTCTTCGAAAAACTCGCCGGGCATAAGATCGCCGTCTGGAACGATCACATTCAGGAAACGGATGCGCTGGCCGAACGGCTGAAAGACACCGAGGCGCTGGTGCTCATTCGCGAGCGCACGAAAATTCGCGGCGATCTGCTGGAACGCCTGCCCCGGCTCAAGCTCATCAGCCAGCGCAGCGTCTATCCGCATATCGACATCGACGCATGCACGCGGCTCGGCATCGTCGTGTCGTCCAACATGCATTCCGGCACACCGTCGTACGCGGCCGCCGAACTCACCTGGGGACTTGTGCTTTCGGCGATTCGCGAGATTCCGCAGAACGTCGCGACCCTGAAAGCCGGCATCTGGCAGATCGGCGTCGGCCATACGCTGCGCGGCAAGACGCTGGGCATTTTCGGCTATGGCCGCATCGGCAGCACAGTTGCAGGCTATGGCAAGGCATTCGGCATGAATGTTGTGGTCTGGGCGCGGGAGGCTTCGCTTGAGCGCGCCAAGGCGGATGGTTATGCGGTCGCCGCGAGCAAGGCAGATTTCTTCGCGCAAAGCGACGTGCTCTCGCTGCATATGCGCCTCGTCGATGCCACGCGCGGCATTGTAAAATTGGAAGACCTGTCGCGCATGAAACCTAGCGCGCTGATAGTGAACACATCGCGCGCGCTGCTGATCGAACCGGGCGCCTTGGTCAAGGCTCTGGAAGCAGGCCGTCCCGGCATGGCGGCGGTGGATGTGTTCGAGGACGAACCCGTCACCGATCTGAACCATCCGCTGCTGAAACTGACCAATGTGATCGCCACGCCGCATATCGGTTACGTCACCCGCGACGAATATGAACTTCAGTTCTCCGACATCTTCGACCAGATCGTAGCCTACAACGCGGACCACCCGATCAACGTCGTAAATCCGGCAGCACTTGATCGCCGCCGCGCCTGAACTAGCTCACCGCCACAAAGCGGACGCTGCCGATGCGGATGCCGTCGTCGCGTTTGCGCGGCGCGGCGCCCGACTTGCTCACCAGCAGATCGTAAGGCGCGACGCGGATCGTGAAGGGTCCGCGCGACTGGCGCACGATGCGCGTTACGTCGAAACGCTGCGTCGCGGTCATGCCGCCCATTCCCGCCACATCCCTGTGCGTGACGCCGAAGAGATCGATCAATCCCGCAAGCGCGCCTTGCGGATTGTCCGGCGTGCTCAAATAAACACCGAAGCCGGATGACGGCGCGCGCGTAAAGCTGATGTCGGACAATTCCAGCAGGACGCGCGTGGCGTTCGGCTGCGGCGCAGATAGAGGTGCAGCAATGCCCTGCCGTGGCGGAGGCGCCGCGCTGCCCACCATCGGCGGTGACGGCGGCGCGCTGCCACCGGACAGTATTTCCGGCCGGGCGTTCTGCATTTCCTCGTTGCCGGACCCTCCGGGGCTGACCGCGTGATGATGATGCCCGGCGCGAACCGGCTGCTCGCCCACTTCGCGCGTCACCGCAGCGTTGGGCGTCACGTCGATCGGCGCATTGTCCGCGGCAAGTTCGATTACGTTGAACATCACGGCCAGCATGGCGGGATTCATCGCCGCCGCTGCGTCGCTGTTCGGTGACGCGCCGCCAGCCGCAGATTGCTCACCCGCAAGCAGCAACTTTCTGGGCAGAGCGAGTTCGGGCCGGGCGGGAGCGTCGATATCGTAGCGCACATCGAGATTGGCGCGCTCCATATAGAAGCGTCGGCTCTCACGCACTTCCTTGCCGTTCACGTCCAGAAACACCCAAGGCTTTTCATCCAGCCATGAATCGGGCGGCAGCGGCCCCCATTGCTTGCCTTGCGTCGATGCCCAGGACACCCACATCCGGTCGATATTGGCGTGATGGACCCAGAACACCGGATCGAAAGCGGCGGTGGGAATATCGGACATCGCGCCGTTCGTGTTGATGCCGGTGATATAGCCGCCCACGACCATGTGAATATCGCCGTGCGGCCGTGTTTCGATGAGGCCGCTGACGGGCCGCCCCGCATCGGCGAAATCGCCGGCAAATCCCGTCACGCCGACATCGCTGAAGAATGCCGGCGCGTGCACCGTATCGAACGCCACCACCACCGGATCGCTGAGCTGGGTTTCGTCATTGATGAAGTCGTAATTGCGGGTCGGATGAAACAATGGATTGGGGATCCGCCGTTTGCCGTCGAGAAACTCGGGCAGGAAGGCGGCGGGGAAATCGCGCCCCTCCACGCTGGTGTAGTCCCAATAGGGAAGTGCCAGATCCGCATCCTGCGCCGCATCGCGCAGCACAAGTTCGAAGTTGGCGAGAAAGGCGCGATGCCAGATCAGAAAATCCGCCGAGCATTGGCCGAAATGCGGACAGCGGTTCCAGTAGCGCTTTGAATCCACCTGCGCGACCGCGCGATCCTGCTTCAGCGCATCGGCATAAAGCGCGTCGTTATAGGCATGCGTGGCCGCCTGCCAGAACCAGCTTCGATGATCGGATGGCGCGCGCGCCTTCATCACGGCAACGCCGCGGCGCAACGAAGCGAGTTTCTTCTCATCTTTCGCGAATTCGCCGAGCGTCGAACGCACCGGCCCGGCTTGCGCCCACGCCGGACGGAGCGTGACGCCTGTTCCGGCGAGCGCGCCAAGCGCCGCCGCTGTGCCGACGAATCCGCGTCTGGTGTGTGCCATTTTGCGTTCCCAAAAATTCGCCCGTCGGAGGCTACCACCCCGCGTGGCGCGACCCTCCGTAGGCTGATTGGTTAATGCACTGAATTGACTCTTAAAATGTCACTTCCCGCAAAATCTGGGCGTTTCCGCCAGATTTGGTTTTTTACACTTTCTTAACCACATTCCCTAGTCAGACTCACCACTCACGCATATCGTCTTGATTCCAATGGTGATTCGCCGCCAACCGCGGCGATCAGGGGGAGCGGCGGCGAATGCGTCCCAGTTCGGGACAAAACAGGCACCGGAGATCCGGGACGAGGCTGCGCGCTGTTAAGCCCGTCGCTACCGGATTGGCGCTTGCCTGCGCCCTGCCGGTCCCGGCCCTCGCCGCAACGTCTGGGGTGCCGGATACCAGCCTTGTGATCATCGGTGTGGGTGTGGGCGCCGTGGCCCTCGCCGTCGCTGCGGGGCTCTGGGCAGTGGCCGAGCAGCATGTCGCGGGCAAGCTGCGCCAGACTCTGCGCGGCCTGAATGCGCGGGCGCGCGCTTCGGCCAGTGTGCGCGACGCGTTGATCGCCGCCGGCCGCGAACCTCTCGTGGTTTGGGGCCGCGACGGAACGGCGCCGCGCTCGTATGGCGGCGCGGAAGCAATTCTGGATTCCTGCCTTGCCGGCGCGGACGCGACCGCGCTCTCCGAAGCCATCGACGCGCTTAGCGATCGCGGCGCACCGTTCGCGCTCCCGGCGCACGACAAGGACGGCCGTGTGGTGAAGCTGCGCGGCCGCGCCGTCGGCGGCATGGCGGCGGTGTGGCTTGAAACCGAAACATTGGCCGCGAGCGCCGCGCCGGATTTCCGCGGCATGCTCGATGCGCTGCCCATTCCCGTCTGGCTGCGCGACAAGACGATGTCGCTCATCTGGGGCAATCGCGCTTTCGCCGCGGCGACCGGCGCGCCGGATGCGGAATTCGCCGCCGGTCTGCAAACCGCGCTCGACCGCAGCGAACGCGATCTCGCCGCGACCGCGCGCGCCGAAGGACGGCAAACCGCATCCAAACGCTTCGCCATCGTCGGCGGACAGCGCCGCGCCCTCGCCTTCACCCATGTTCCCATCGAAGGTGGACAGATCGTCGGCTCCGCCATCGACGTTACCGATGTCTCCAACGCCGAAGCGCGGCTGCAGCAGCATGTGGACGCCAACGCTGACACGCTCGACAAGCTCGCCACCGCTGTCGCCATCTTCGGACGCGACCAGAATCTGACCTTCTACAATCGCGCCTTCGTGCGGCTGTGGAATTTGCCCGAGAGCTGGCTCGACACGCATCCCACCGACGGCGAAATCCTCGATCGCCTGCGCGAGATGCGCAAACTGCCCGAGCAAAGCGATTATCAGGCGTGGAAGCGCAAGCGCCTGGGCTTGTATGAGCAGCCGAGCGACGGGTTGCAGGAAGAGCAATGGCATATCCCCGGCGGCAAGACGCTGCGTGTGGTGCCGCAGCCGCATCCCTTCGGCGGCCTCACCTTCCTGTATGAAGACGTGACGGAAAAGCTGGCGCTGGAAAGCTCCTTCAATACGCTCACCAAGGTTCAATCGGCCACGCTCGACAATTTGCAGGAAGCGGTCGCGGTTTTCGGACCGGACGGGCGCATGAAATTGCACAACGCCGCCTTCGCGCGGATGTGGGAGTTGGACGAGACCGATCTTGCCGGTGAGCCGCATATTTCGCGCGTCGCCGATATTTCCGCCGCGCGTTTCGGCGAAGAACCCGTCTGGCAAAAACTGGTTGCCGAAATTTCCTCCAGCGCCGAGCGCCGGCGCGATTGGGGCGAGATGGAACGCAACGACAAAACCATCGTCGCCGTTTCGCTGGCGCCGCTGCCGGACGGCGCAAGGCTCGTCACCTTCGCCGACGTGACCGACCGCTCGCGCATCGAAAATGCATTGCGCGAACGGGCGCAGGCACTGGAAGCGGCCGACCAGCTCAAATCCGACTTCGTGCATCACGCCTCGTTCCTGTTCCGTGATCCGCTCAATGCCGTGCACGGCTTCGCCGATCTGCTTGCGTCCGGTGCGGCTGGGCCGCTGAGCGACAAACAGGCGGGCTATGTGCGGGACATTCTCACCGCCTCCAGCCAGCTTGCCGAAGTGACCAGCGATATTCTCGATCTCGCGATGATCGATTCCGGCGCGATGCGGCTGGAGCTCGGCCGGGTCAATCTTTACGAGCTTTTGCAGCGCGTCTCCGAACCATTGCGCCAGCATGCCGAAAGCGTGGACATCCGCTTCACGCTCGACGTCGCCACGGACATCGGTGTTGTCGTCGTCGATCAGCGGCGCATCAGTCAGGTTGTGTTCAACCTTCTCTCCAACGCGTTCCGCTTCACGCCGCGCGGCGGTGCGATCACGCTGGGCGCCTCCCTCACGGGGCAGGACGCGCAGATCTACGTCTCCGATTCCGGTCCCGGCATCGCGCCCGAAGTGAAGGCCAATGTGTTCGAGAAATTCTCCGCCAAGGCGATGGCCGGGCGGCGCGCCGGCGCGGGACTTGGGCTGGCGCTGGTTAACCGTTTCATCGAACTGCATGATGGCTGGGTCGAAATCGAAAGCGGCCATGGCCGCGGAACCCTTGTGCGCTGCCATTTGCCACGCCGCCTGCCCGAGGATGGGCAATCGATTTCCGACCAGCGCACCGTCGCGTAGAGGGTTTAAGCGGCGCACGCACAGCGCTATATAAGCATTATGACGATCCTCGATTACGCCGCGATCCGCGCCAGCGAAACCCGCCACGAGCCTTACGATTTCTTCATGGGCAACGGCGCGCTGAAAAGCGATGCGCTGTCGGCTTTGCGTACGGACTTTCCCGATATCAAAGCCACCGGCTTTCACCCGCTAGAGCAGATGGAATCCAAAGGCGTCTTTGCGGAATTGATCCGCGAGATTGAAGGACCGGAATTCACCGCCGCCGTCTCGGACACACTGGGCGTTGACCTGCGCCCCTATCCGCAACTCATCACGATCCGCAAAGTTTCGGCGGCGCATGAAGGCCGCATCCATTGCGACTCAGAAAGCAAGATCGCGACCTGCCTCATCTATATGAACGAGACGTGGGATTCGCCCGAAGGCCGCTTTCGTGTGCTCAAGAACGACCGCGATTTCAACGACTATGTGGCGGAAGCCAGTCCCGAAGTCGGCGCCATCGTCGCGTTCAAGCGCGCCGACCATTCCTGGCACGGCCACACGCCCTTCGTCGGCGAGCGCCGCGTGGTGCAGATCGCCTGGGTCCGCAGCCAGGCCGACATCGACCGCAAGAAAAAGCGCCACGGCATGTCGAGCTTCTTCAAGAAGCTCTTCGGCAAGGAAAAAGTGGACGCGATGTAATCGCGCCCGCCGTTTTATTGCTCTATCTCACTCAACTCTGAAGAAACGCCAGCAGGTCGGCGTTGATCACATCCGCTTGCGTGGTCGGCATACCGTGCGGGTAATTCTCGTAGGTTCTCAGCGTGCCGTTCTTCAGAAGCGCCGCCGACTTCGGGCCGGAGTCGGCGTAAGGCACAACCTGATCATCCTTGCTGTGCATCACCAGCACCGGCACCGTGATCTTTTTCAGATCTTCGGTGAAATCGGTTTCCGAGAACGCCTTCACGCCATCGGTGTGCGCCTTGACGCTGCCCATCATGCCCTGACGCCACCAATTATCGACAATGCCCGGAATCATTTTCACACCGGGACGATTGAAGCCGTAAAATGGTCCTTCCGGCACGTCACGGTAGAACTGCGCGCGATTGAAAGCCGTCTGTTGCCGATAGGGGTCGAACCCTTCCCGAGGAATGCCGCCCGGATTGGCATCCGTCTTTAACATCAGCGGCGGCACGGCGCTAATGATCGCCGCTTTGAAGACGCGCTCTTGATGCCGCGCTGTGTAATACACCACTTCGCCGCCACCGGTGGAATGGTCGACATAGATGGCGTGCTTCAGGTTGAGATGCTGGACAACTGCGAACAAGTCGGCGGCGTAATGGTCCATGTCGTGGCCGTCGGAAATCTGCGACGAACGGCCATGGCCGCGCCTGTCATGCGCGATCACACGATAGCCATGCTGCAGGAAGAACATCATCTGCGCATCCCAGTCATCCGCCGACAGCGGCCAGCCGTGGCTGAACACGATGGGCTGACCGGTGCCCCAATCCTTGTAGAAAATCTCGACGCCGTCCGTAGTGGTGACATAGCTGCCCGAATGGTGTGGGGGCATCGCTGCAGCCGGAGCCGCCGTATGTTTCGGCCCGGCGGCGCTTGCCGAGTTGCGGCCGCTGCCGCGGCAATGCCGACGCTGCCCACAAGCAAGGCACGGCGAGACGCAGATGTACTGGTTTCGTCGATCATAAATCTCTCCATCGGTTTCTATTTCGAAAAAAAAGAACGTCTGTTCAGGAACGCGGCGCGCAAATCATATCAATGGCCTTCGACCGCAAAAAGAATTTCCGCGAATTTCGGCGCGGTCTGGCTTCGCTGCCAATCGCGCTGGAGTTCGCAGGCAAGCTGAACCCAGCTGACGGGTCTGGCACCGGCCTGGGCAATGCGCATGAGGGCAGCGTCATGCGCTTTGAGGGAGGTGCCGCCCACCGCATCGACCACGGGATAGACGTCATAGCCCTCGCTCAGCGCATCCAGTGCCGGGAAGGTGAGACAGGCTTCCGTCCAGAGCGCGCACATGAGAAGTTTCTTGCGTCCCGCCGCCTTCACTGCGCGCAGGAATTCTTCGTCTTCCCAGGCGTTGATCGTGGTGCGATCGAAGGATTCCACGCTGCCGACAATCTCCTGCAACTGATGGATCGTCGGCGCGTTCTTGCCGGTCTTCACATTGACGGTCGAAAGCACCACAGGCAGGCCGTAGAGCTCTGCCAGTTTGGCAACCGCGACAACATTGGTGACAAGCTCGCGCCGGTCCATCGATGCGACCGAGGTCACCTGAACCGGCTGATAATCGATAATGATGAGCGCGCAATTTTGCGGAGTCAGCAGCTGATCCTGAACCGAATCGCGGGGTTTTGCGGGAGAGGTCATGACGTTTCCTTTCCGGTCACGTTTGAACGGTGCGCGGCTCGTCCGCGGCGGATACGCATACTCCTCAAGAAAAATTATGACGGAACGCCCGTCTTACCTCGCCAGAAAATCCAGTAATCAGAAGTGCGCCAAATGCGATAATTGAAAACTGGAACATCAAATTCTCCCGGACGGATATGGCCCAATGCTGCCGCAGACGGTTCCTCGGGTCGAGTCTTCCGTCGTGACTACCGAGTCAGGAATCCGAGCGATGGCGCGAACAGCATCAGAAATGCAGCCGCGACAAAGAGAGCGACGATCGCGACGATGATGTGATGACGCTGCCAGCGCAAGGCTAGTGCTGACTCTTGGGCATGCGCACGGTGAGGCCGTCGAGTTCGGGCGAGACTTTGATCTGGCAGGATAAACGGCTGGTCGGTTCCAGCTCCTGCGCGAAATCGAGCATGGTTTCTTCCATGTCGGTCTTCGCGCCAGCCTTGCCGGCCCATTCCTCGGCCACATAGACATGGCAGGTGGCGCAGGCGCAGGCACCGCCGCAATCGGCATCGATCCCGGGAATGAGATTCTTCACGGCGCCTTCCATCACGGACCAGCCATTGGGCACTTCAACCTCGTGCTCCTTGCCGTTGTGCTCGACATATTTGATCTTGGGCATTGCTGCTCCCTGAATGACGCCTGCGTCAGCTTATGTTTTTCATAGGAATGGCGGTGTCCGCAAGCCGCTCGGGTGCAATCTTTGCGCCCTCCGCGATCAATTTGCGCCCCACAATGTATTCCGGCGCGGCATTCACCGCCTCGACCGCCGCAACGGCTCCCTCGCGCAGGTGGAAAACCGCGAATTTGCGTGACGCCGGGTCACCGCGCGGCACCGGCGTGTCGCTTGGCGAAGCCAACCCCGCAATCTGCAGCTTGAGGTCATACTGGTCGGACCAGAACCAAGGCACTTCGCGATAAGGCGTGGGCCTGTCCACCATGGCGAGCGCCGCATGCTTGGCCTGATCGATGGCGTTCTGCACGCATTCGAGCCGGATCAGATTGCCGTCGCGGCCGTGATGACGGGTGCAATCGCCCGCGGAAAAAACCGACGGATCGTTGGTGCTTTGGCAATGCAAATCGACGCGAATGCCGTCGTCGCAATCAAGCCCCGCCTCTTTCGCCAGTTCCATATTGGGCATGATGCCGATTCCGACCAGCGCCATGTCCGCTTCGTGGCGCACGCCACCCGCGCGCACGGCCTGAAGCCTGCTGTCGCCTTCAAAAGCTTCCACGCCGGTGTTGAGATGGAATTTCACGCCCGCATCGCGATGAGTCTTTTCATAGAAAGCGGAAATCGGCTTCGACACGGCGCGCGCCATCACCCGGTCCATCGCCTCGAACACGGTGACGTCGAGTCCGGCTTTCTTCGCCACCGCCGCCACTTCCAGCCCGATATAGCCCCCGCCGACCACGGCGAGCTTCTTGCCCGGCTCGAAATGCGGACGCATTGCATCCACATCGGCGATGCCGCGCAGATAATGAATGCCGGGAAGGTCCGCGCCGGGCGCACGGATGGCGCGCACGCGCGCTCCCGTCGCAATCAGTAGCTTGTCATAGGGAATGGAAATGCCGTCTTTCAGCGTGACAGTTTTGGCGGTGCGGTCGATCTTCGCAGCACTCGCATTCAGTATCAGCTCGCATCTGGCCTCGGCATAGAATGCGTCCGGCTTCAGAAACAGCCGTTCGCGATCCAGCATGCCTTGCAGATAGGTCTTGGACAGCGGTGGGCGCTGATAGGGCGCGAAGGGCTCATCGCCGATCATGACCAGCGTTCCCGCGAAACCCTCGGCCCGCAGCGTGGCGACGGCCTGCGCCGCTGCCTGCCCTGCGCCGATGATGACGATGCGTTCGCTCAATGACCGGCCCAAAATCCCTTGCGGCCCAAGGGGCTACCATGCGCAAACCATGGCGCGCAATCGGCGCGATTGGCGCGTTGAGAGCAGCGGCTTGCCGGGCTACAACGCCGCGATGGCAAGCGAAAACAAGGGATTCGCGGTGGAGCTTTCGCTGAACGGTCTGGGCGAGACACAGGCGCTTGGCGAGCGGATTGCCGCAGGTTTGGGCGTTGGCGATGCCGTGGCGCTCGAGGGTGATCTCGGCGCTGGCAAGACGACCCTGGCGCGCGCCATTCTGCAGGCGCTCGGTGTGGGAGAAGATGTGCCAAGCCCGAGTTTCACGCTCGTCCAGCATTACGAGATGGAGCGGCTAACCGTGCACCATTACGATTTCTATCGGATCGAGCGCCCGCGCGAGATTGATGAACTGGGTCTCGACGAAGCGCTGGATGAAGGCGCCGCTCTGATCGAATGGCCGGAGCGCGCACCGGATCGCATTCCCGCCGATGCTCTCTATATAAGTCTCACGGTGAGCGGCGATACCGCCCGCCATGCAAGCATTCGCGGGCCCGCCCGCTGGTCCGCGTTTTTCAAGGCTGCCCATGCCGTCTGATAGTTCTGCCGCGATGCACGATTTCTTGTCGCGTGCCGGATGGGGCGCGGCCAGTGTCACGCCACTCGCGGGCGATGCTTCGACGCGGCGCTATTTCCGCGTGGCGCTGCCGAGCCGCAAGGCGATGCTGATGGATCAGCCGCAAAATGCCGAAGCGCCGGTAGCCGCTCCCGACGCCACTCCGGAGCAGCGTCGTGCGCTCGGCTACAACGCCGTGGCCCAGCTGGCAGGCGGCGATTGCGGGCGCTTCGTGGCCGCCGCGAATTATCTGCGCGAACGCGGACTGACCGCGCCCGACATATACGCCGCCGATCTAGAAAACGGTTTCATTCTGCTGGAAGACCTCGGCGACGATCTCTATTTTGATCTGATGGAGAATGGCGCGGACGAGCACACGCTCTACAGCGCCGCCATCGATGCGCTGGCGAAACTGCATGCCGAAAGCGCGCCCGCTTTCCTCGCGCCAGACAAGCCGCTGCTCCATCACGATGAAATCGCGCAACTCGCGGAAACCGATCTGATAACCGAGTGGTTCATGCCGGTGGCGCTAGGCCGCGCGGCGACTGACGCAGAGACGACCGAACACCGCGCGCTGTGGCGCGAGGTTTTGAAAGCCCCGCTCGCCGCACCCACCGTGTTCGCGCATCGCGACTATCATGCGCAGAATCTGCTCTGGCTTCCCGAGCGCCGGGGCATCGCGCGCGTCGGCATGCTGGATTTCCAGGATGCCGTCGCCGCCACCAAAAGCCTCGATCTGATCTCGCTGATCGAAGACGCGCGGCGCGATGTCTCGCCAGAGCTTGGCGAGGCGATGACCCAGCGCTATCTCGCCGACATGCGCGAACAGGGAATGCCGCTGGAGGAAGAGGAATTCCGCGCGCAGGCCGCCGCTATCGCCGCGCAGCGCAACGCCAAGATCGCGGGTATCTTCGCGCGGCTTTACAAGCGCGATGGCAAGCCGCGCTATTTGAATTACCTGCCGCGCGTCTGGGGCTATCTCAACAAGGATCTCGAGCACCCCGCGATGGCGCCGCTAAAACGTTGGTACGATCGCGTGATCCCCGTGGATGTACGCGGCACACCAAAGCTCGAGGGATTGCCGGCGTGAGCACAAAGATCACACGTGCGATGATTATGGCGGCCGGTTACGGCACGCGCATGCGCCCGCGCACCAACAATATTCCCAAACCGCTGGTGAAGGTGCGCGGACGTGCGCTGATCGATCACGTGATCGACCGGCTGATCGATGCCGGCGTCGATACGATCGTCGTCAACATTCACTACATGGGCGATCAGATCGAAGCGCATCTAGCCAAGCGTAACGATGTGAAGGTCATTATTTCCGACGAGACCGGCAATCTTCTGGATTCCGGCGGCGGCATCTTCAAGGCGCTCTCGCATTTCCAGGGCGAACCGTTCTTCCACGCCAATGCCGACACGGTCTGGGTCGAAGGTGTGAGCAGCGCGCTGGAGCGCATGAAGACGCGGTGGAATTCCGAAACCATGGATGCGCTGATGCTGCTGGCGCCGACCGTCAGTACCGTCTGTTATGACGGGCGCGGCGATTTCATGATGGATCCGGAAGGACGGCTGAGCCGCGTTCCCGAGGGTCACGTCTCGCCCTTTGTGTGGATGAGCATGGAGATCGTGCACCCACGCCTGTTCGACGGGGCGACCGGCAACAAATTCTCGATCAATCCGCTGTGGGACAAAGCCATCGCAAAGGGCCGTCTGTTCGGCCAGCGGCTGGATGGCGTGTGGATGCATATCGACCGGCCGGAAGCGGTCACGCAATCCGAAGCGTTTCTTGCCGATCTTGCGCCGGCCTAGATGGCAGCGAATGTCCTTACGATTCCAGCGGGCGCGCCATTTGCCGAGACGCTGGCGCGCGGTCTGATCGACCGGCTGAAGCCGGACAGCGATCCGTTGGCGTTGTCGCGCACTACGATCTATCTGCCGACACGGCGCGCGGCGCGCAATTTTGCCGAAGTCTTCGCGCGTATACTTGGCGGCGCGGCGTTGCTGCCGGACATGCGCCCACTGGGCGACGTGGACGAAGACGAATTTCTCTTTGATACGTCTTCGGATGACATCGATTTTCCACCGGCGATTCCGCCGATCCGCCGCCGCCTTCTTCTCGCCGCGCTGGTGCGGCGCTGGGATCAAACGCAACGCGACGGCACGCTGAGTTTCGCGCAAGCTGCCAGCCTGGCGCGCGGCCTTGCAGGGTTTTTTGACGAGGCTGAAACGCAGGGCGCCGATCTTTCGAAACTTGCCGATCTCGCGCCGGGTGCCTTCGCGCAACATTGGGACGAGGTGAAAGGCTTCCTCGAATTCCTAAACGAGCAATGGCCTGCGATTTTGGAGAGCGAAGGCGCGCTGAACCCGGCGGACCGGCGCAACAGAGTGCTTTCTGCGCTCGCGCGGCGGCTTGAGGCCAATCCTCCGAGCGGACCGGTGATCGCGGCGGGCTCGACGGGTTCCATCCCCGCGACGGCGCAATTGCTGCGCGCCATCGCGCATCTGCCGCAAGGCGCCGTGGTGCTGCCTGGTCTCGACCGCGAACTTGATGAAGATAGCTGGCGCGATCTGGATGAAGGCCATCCGCAATATGGCATGCGCCAGCTGCTGCGGCGCATGGATGTCGCGCGCAAACACGTTGGCGACTGGCAACCGGTCGCTGCCGGAAACCCGCCGCGCGAAACGCTCCTGCGCGAGACGCTGCGGCCCGCACCCACCACCGACGCGTGGCGCGGCATCGCCGAGAGTGGTGCTGGCGAAATTGAAAAGGGTCTCGAAGGGCTTTCAACGCTTGAAGCCGCGCATCCGGGCGATGAAGCTGCCAGCATCGCGCTCATCCTGCGCGAAGCGCTAGAAACACCGTTGCGCACGGCGGCGCTGGTAACGCCAGATCGTAATCTCGCGCGCCGCGTCTCGGCCGAGATGACCCGCTGGAACATCGCCATCGACGATTCCGCGGGCCGGCCGCTTGCCAACACACCACCGGGCACGTTTCTCACGCTTCTGGCCGAAACGGCCGAGGCGAAATTCGCGCCGGTTCCGTTGCTGGCGCTGCTGAAACATCCGCTTGCATCCGGCGGCGAGAATACGGCGAAATTCCGTCGGCACGCCCGCGAACTGGACCGTTTCGTGCTGCGCGGCCCGCGGCCCGATCCCGGTCTCGATGGAATCGCGCATGCGATGTCCGCCGTAAAAGCCGACGCTGAAAATCACAATCCGTCCGTCGCCAAAATCATCCCCGCGCTCGCGTCCTGGTTCGCGCGCCTTTCGGAAATCTTGCGTCCGCTTGAAGAAGCCATGGCACAAAACGAAATCGATATCGCAACATTGTTGTCCATCCACATCGCTACAGCGGAAGCGCTGGCGGCGACCGATGTGATCGCCGGAAAAGACATTCTCTGGCGCGCCGATGCCGGCAATGTAGCCGCTGAACTTGTTGCGGCGCTGGAAGGAGCCGCGCGCGACATTCCGAAGATTGAAAGCGGCTCCTATCCCGTGCTTATTCGCGCGTTGGCGGAAGGGCGCGCAGTGCGGCCCGTGTTCGGCCGTCATCCGCGCCTCGCCATTCTGGGCCCGCTGGAAGCACGGTTGCAGAGTTTCGATGTGATCGTGCTGGGCGGTCTGAACGAAAGCACATGGCCGGCATCCGCCGCCACCGATCCGTGGCTGTCGCGGCCTATGCGCACGAAGCTCGGACTCGAACAGCCCGAGCGCGCCATCGGACTTGCCGCGCATGATTTCGCGACACTGGCCGCGGGACCGCGCGTCATCCTCACACGCGCGCTGAAGGCGGAAGGCTCGCCCACCATCGCCTCGCGCTGGCTGCAGCGCCTGATTCAGCTGACAAAAGGTCTGAAACTCGACGCGAAGCTAGCGGCGGAAAAACCTTACGAGCAATGGTCGCGTGCGCTAAATGAGCCAGCGAAGCCAGCCGAAGCGATGAAACGGCCACAGCCAAAGCCGCCGGTGACGACGCGACCGCGCGGCCTTTCGGTTACGGAGATCGAAACCTGGCTGCGTGATCCCTATGCGATCTATGCCAAGCATATCCTTCGGTTGCGCCCGCTCGATCCGCTCGATGCGGAGATCGGCCCGTTGGAGCGCGGCACGGCCGTTCATCTGGCGCTTGAGCGGTTCCTGATCGAAACCAAGAACGCTCTACCGCAGGACGCAGCACAGCGACTGATCGCCATCGCCGACGACATTTTTCGTGAGACGAATGTTCCGAAATCCGCGCTTGCCATCTGGCAACCACGTTTCGAGCGTGCCGCGCATTGGTTCGTGGACGAAGAGCGAAAGCGCCGCACCGATATCCGCGACATGGTTCTGGAGATCAAAGGCACGCGCGAATTTTCTGGCGCAGCCGGTGCGTTCATTTTGCGCTGCCGGGCGGACCGCATCGATATTCTGACAAGCGGCGGCGCGGCAATTGTCGATTACAAAACCGGCGCCGTGCCGAGCAACAAGCAGATCGCCTCGCTTCTCGCACCGCAGCTTCTGCTTGAGGGCGCCATTCTGGCGGGCAACGGTTTCCCGCCACTCAAGGACATCGTTGCGCGCGAGCTTCTTTATATTCAGATCAGCGGCGGCAAGGAGCCCGGCAAAACGCTCTATGTCGATGGCGATATTCCCGCGCTCGTGACCGAAGCCGAAGCGAAACTCGTCGCGCGTATCGCCGATTTTGACCGGCAGGAGAAACCATACGACGCGCAAGTCGCCCCGGTGGAAGCGCGACGCAAGAGTGATTACGCGCATCTCGAACGTGTGCGCGAATGGTTGGCGGGCGGCTGGGAGGGCGCGGACGCATGAGTGCGCGCTCGCATGACTGGCGCGATGCTGCCGATCCGCGCCGATCCGCCTGGGTGTCGGCCAATGCCGGCGCGGGCAAGACGCACACGTTGGCCAATCGCGTGACGCGCTTGCTGTTGGACGGTGCCCACCCTGCGAAAATTCTCTGCGTCACCTTCACCAAAGCCGCCGCCGCCGAAATGCAGGATAGGCTGTTCAAGCAGCTCGGCGAGTGGTCGATGCTGGATAGCGAAACGCTCAAGCTGAAAATCGCCGAGATCGGCGGCGGTACGCCGGACGCATCGGACTTGCGCAAAGCGCGGCGGCTGTTCGCGCAAGCGCTGGAAACGCCCGGCGGGCTCAAAATCCAGACGCTGCACGCTTTTTGCGAGCGGCTTTTGTCACGCTTTCCATTGGAAGCCGGCGTGCCACCGGCCTTTCGCGTTCTCGACGATCAGACTGCGCGCGAGATGATCGCCAATGCACGGACAGAGGTTCTGCAACAGGCCGGATCGGGCGACGCGGCACTCGCAGCAGCCGCGGCAAACCTGGCAACGCATGCAGGTGAGCAAAGTGTGCTGGAAATATTGCGCAGCGCGCTGGGCGCGGATCGCGGCAAGCTGGACAGCTTTCTGGCAGGACTTCCGCAAAGCGAAAACGCGATCGAAGAAGCATTGGCGCGCGTTCATGGCGTTGCGCCCGGCGACACGGTGAACAGCATTGCCGAAACTTTCTGCGCCGATCTCAGGGTCGAAGAGGTACGGCTTCGCGAGACCATCGCGTGGCTCGCAAGCGGTAGCAAAACGGATCAGACGCTGGCACAGCGCTTAACGGCTCTTGTCGAAAACAAATTTGATGCGGGCGGCTTTGATGACTTTGCGTTGGCATTCCTGACCAAGACGAACGAGATCCGCAAAAAACTGGTGACGGATAAGTTGGCGGCGCTGCGGCCGGATCTGGTGCAGTACATCGTCGATCTGGCTGCGAATTTTTACGACGCCAAGCAGCGCTGCCTGTCCGCGCGCGCAGCCGCCCTGGCCCATTCCGCTGTCGTGCTGGCAAGCGCCGCGCGGCGCATCTACACGCGCGACAAGAAACTGCGTGGCGTGCTCGATTACAGCGATCTGATCGTCGAGACGGTGACCTTGCTGGAGCGCGGCGATGCCGCCGCCTGGGTGCTTTATAAGCTGGATGAAGGTCTCGACCACATTCTGATCGACGAGGCGCAGGACACGAGCCCCGAGCAGTGGCGCATTGTGCGCAAGCTGACGGACGAATTTTTCGCCGGCTATGGCGCGAAGGATGGAAAAATCCGCACGGTGTTCGCCGTCGGCGATGAAAAGCAGTCCATCTTCAGTTTTCAGGGCGCCGATCCGGCAGCGTTCGGGAAAAACCGCGACCATTTCGCCGATTATGCGGCGCGAAACCTGACCGATCTGCAGGAAGTAGACCTTGCAACCTCGCGCCGGTCCACGCATGAAATTCTCGATTTCGTGGATGCGGTGTTCCGCAATCCGGCGGCGCGCGACGGGCTCACATCGGACGAACACATCATCGCGCACAAGGCGCACCGCGAAAGCGCGAAGGGCCGCGTCGAATTCTGGCCGCTGGCCGAGACACCAGACCGCGAAGAACCCGATTACTGGATGCTGCCGCTGGACGTGCCGTCGCCCAACAGCGCCGTGCGCAAGCTCGCCAATGAAATCGCGTTGCGTATCCGGGGCTGGACGGACGGTAAAACGAAGCTGCCAGGCCATGACAAGCCAATCACGCCCGGCGACATCATGATCCTGATGCCGCGCCGCGAGCCGTTCGCCAGCGAAATCATCAAGCGTTTGAAAGAACTGAAAGTGCCGGTCGCTGGCGCCGACCGCATCCGGCTCACCGACCAGATCGCAATCATGGATCTGATCGCGCTGGGCCGTTTCGCGCTGTTGCCGGAGGACGATCTCAATCTGGCCGCTCTGCTGCGTTCGCCGCTGATCGGCTTCAGCGACGAAGATTTGTTCGACCTCGCCAATCCGCGGCAAGGCGGGTTGTGGAGCGAATTGATCGCGCGGCGCGGCGATCGTGCGGTTTTCACAAGCGCGCATCAATTGCTCAGCACCATGCTCGCCCATGCCGATTTCATGCCACCGCATGAATTCTATGCGCAGGTTCTGATTGCGCATCGGGGGCGGCAAAAACTTCTGGCGCGGCTGGGGCCGGAAGCGGCCGATGCCATCGACGAATTCCTGTCGCTGGCGCTTTCCTACGAAGCGCTGAACACACCATCGCTCGAAGGTTTCCTGCACTGGATCGAGCGCGGCGATGCCGAGATCAAGCGCGACATGGATCGCGGCCGCAACGAAGTCCGCGTCATGACGGTGCATGGCGCCAAAGGGCTCGAAGCGGACATCGTCATCCTGCCCGATACGACGCGGCCACCGGACAAGCCCGGCCGGCGGCCTAATCTGCTGTTCACGAAGAACGGCGCCTTCTATCCGGTGAGCGATACCGAAGCGCCGGCGGTCGTGGAAGAGGTCAAGGAAGCGGCGCATCGCGAGGCATTGCGTGAATATCGGCGGCTTTTGTATGTCGCACTCACCCGCGCCAAGGATCGCCTCTGCATCTGCGGCTTCGCGACCAGCAAGAACAAGCTGAACGAGAATTCCTGGTACAGCCTGGCCAGGCGGGCCGCAGAAGAACTGGGTGTCGAGATCGTCAGCGGCGAGCAGACGATCCGCGTCATCGGCGAAGAGGACACGCAACAGATCGTGGACGACACTGGCACAACACTACCTTCCCAACCTCTGCCTGCTTGGGCGCTGACTCTGCCAAAAACAGAACCCGTTCGCCCGCGCCTGTTGCGTCCGTCCGACGCGGCGGGACTTGAAGAGCCGGCCGCAATTTCGCCTTTGGGCGACAAAGGGGCGGCGCGATTCCGGCGTGGGATTCTCGTGCATGCGCTTCTCGCTCGTCTTCCGGAAATCGCGGCCGAAAGACGCCGCGACATCGCGCTTGGGTTTCTGGCCGCAAACGACGTTGCGTCAGACGAAGCGGAAAAACTCGCAACGGAAACGCTAGCCGTGCTGTCCGATCCCACCTTCGCGGCGGGTTTCGCGACGGGCTCGCGTGCGGAAGTGGCCATCGTTGCCGATCTGCCGGAATTGGGTGAAGGCGCGCGCCTCAATGGCCGCATCGATCGCCTTGCGGTCACGGACACCGAAGTGCTGGCGATCGATTTCAAGACAAACCGCCCGCCGCCCGCGCGACCGCAAGAAGTTTCCACACTTTATCTTGCGCAGATGGCGCTCTATCGCGCCGCACTGGCCAAGGTGTTTCCGGACAAGCGAATCGCCTGCGCGCTGCTCTGGACCGAGGGTCCGCGCCTGATGCGGCTCCCGGAGGCGTTGTTGGACGCCGAAATCGCCCGGATTCGGGCGCGGCTTGATTCCCTGCCCCCCGGTTCCTAGATTCAGTGGCGAACCAGTCACCCGCCACGCAGAGGTCAGTCCATGTCAGCACCGCTCAAGGCTTCGTCGGCACCGCTCAAGGTTTCCGACGCTTCGTTCCAGAACGACGTTCTCAATTCGAAGAAGCCGGTAGTGGTGGATTTCTGGGCGGAATGGTGCGGCCCCTGCCGCATGATCGCGCCGGCCCTGGAAGAGCTCGCCAATGAGATGGGCGACAAGGTGACCGTCGTGAAAATCAACATCGACGAGAATCCCGGCGTGCCGCAGAAATATGGCGTGCGCGGCGTGCCGACCCTGATGATTTTCAGCCAGGGCCAGGTCGCGGCCACGAAGGTGGGCGCCCTGCCGAAATCCAAGATCAAGGAATGGATCGAAGCCTCGATCTAAACCACGCGAATAGTTCCGCAATCGCGCTGCCCCTTCCCGTGGCGGCGCGATCTGCTTTTGGGACGTTTGCTTGCAGATAGCAGGGCAAGTCATGCCCCGCGCCCGAATTTGACATGGGGTAAAACTAGTCAGCACGGCGCTAGACTTGCGGGTCCTTCAGCGTAGAGGCTCCCATGAAATCCGCTCTTCTTCTTTCCGCAGCTTTGGTACTCGCTGCCGCACAGGCAAGCGCAGGCACAATCGTTCCGGTCGCGCCATTCAATTCCATCGAACTGGAAGGCGGCGGTCACATAGTGCTGCGTCACGGCGCGGCCCAGCAGGTGAGCCTCGAAAAAGGCAGCACCCAGTACACGCAGTTCCACATCGAGGACGGAAACAAGCTCGTCATCCAGGCCTGCAACGAAAGCTGCCCGCACGAATACGATCTCGAAATCGCAATCACAACGCCAGACATTCAGGGTGTTGGCGTCTCTGGCGGCGGCGCTATCGAGAGCAACGGCACTTTCCCCGATCAGCACAGCATCAGCGCTGCCGTGCAAGGTGGTGGCAGGATCGATGTCCGCTCGATGGACGTCGCGAACGCGAACGCGGCCGTCAATGGCGGCGGTCATATCATGGTGAAAGTCGAACGCGACCTGACGGCGGCCATCAACGGCGGTGGTCAGATCAATTACTGGGGCAACCCGCAAGTGCGAAGCGCCGTCTCCGGTGGCGGCGAAATCAACAAGGGCAGCTAAGGGAGAATTTTATGAAATTCGCAGCGTTGCTGGCATCGGCCGGCATTCTATTCGTCTCCCCTGCCCTTGCCGGGACAGTCATTCCACTCGACCACTTTTCAAGCGTCAAAGTGTCGGACGGCGGCGAGGTCATCATCCGGCATGGCGCGGTGCAGCAGGTCACACTCGTTAAAGGCAGCACCGAGTTCACAGATTTCGACGTTCGCGACGGTAAGCTCGATATCGTGACCTGCAAACAGCGCTGCCCGCATAATTATAGTCTCGAGATCGATATCGTCATGCCCAAGATCACCGCCGTCGCCGCGGAGGATGGGGGCTCGATCGAGACCCAGGGCACATTTCCGGCGCAGGAAAAGCTCGCGGCATGGGCGAATGATGGAGGCCGGGTTGACGTACGCGCCATCACAGCATCGCAAGCGGACGCCAAGGCAGACGATGGCGGCGACATTCTGATCCGCGCCGGAAGTATCCTGAACGCCAGCGCGGAAGACGGCGGCTCGGTTCAATATTGGGGCAATCCGATCGTGAACCGGACTGTCGATGATGGCGGCAGCGTGGAAAAAGGAAGCTGATCAGGAATTTTCCGCCAAAACTTTTCCGGCCAGATAAAGCGAGCCGCAGATGACAATGCGCGGGCTTGCATCATCACTGCGGGTGCGCGACCAGGCCTCCACCTGCATCATCGCGTCTTCCAGATCGTCGGCGGGACTGGCGTTCAGACCTGCAGCGCGCGCGGCATCGTAGAGTTCGCCAGCGCCGCGCGACGCGTCTTCGCCGGGAATGGCCAAAGTCGTCACATGCCGCGCGAGCCCGCGGAACGGCGCGAAATAGCCCTGCGCGTCTTTCGTCTTCAGCATACCGCAGATGAGATAGAGCGGCTTGGGCGAACGCTCCTCGAAATCGGCGAGGGCGCGCGCCAGCGCGTGCGCCGCATGCGGATTGTGCCCGCCGTCGAGCCACACTTCAGATCCTTGCGGCACCAGCGTTACGAGTGGGCCTTTGCTCAGGCGCTGCAGGCGCGCAGGCCATTCGACATGGCACAGGCCCTGCTCCACTGCGTCCTCGCGGCCCCAGCCTTTTCCGGCATGCCGCAACCCGGCGATGGCAGTCGCCGCGTTCTCGATCTGGTGTGGCCCGGCAAGACGCGGCAATGGCAGGTCGAGCAGCGCATCGCCGTCCTGATAGACCATGCGGCCATGCTCGGCATGCGCGAAGAAATCCTGACCCGCGAACAGCACTGGCGCTTTCAGCGCCTCGGCGCGGCGCTGGATCACGTCATGCGCGACATCATCCTGTGGCCCGACGATCACCGGCACGCCAGGCTTGATGATGCCGGCTTTCTCCGCTGCGATCCCGGCCAAGGACGTTCCGAGAAATTCCTGATGATCCAGGCCGACAGGCGTGATGATGGTCATCGCCGATTTTGCGATCACATTCGTCGCGTCGTATTTGCCGCCGAGCCCTACTTCCAGCACCAGCGCATCCGCCGGATGACGGGAGAAGGCGAGAAATGCAGTGGCTGTCGTGATTTCAAAGAAAGTAATGGGCTCGCCCGCGTTGGCGCGCTCGCAATCGTCCAGGGTCGCGGCGAGTTCGTCCTCGCCGATGATTCCGCTCGCAAGCCGGATGCGTTCGTGGAAGTGGACAAGATGCGGCGACGTATAGACGTGCACCTTCAAACCCTGCGCTTCGAGGATCGCGCGACTGAATGCGCAGGTCGAGCCTTTGCCGTTCGTTCCCGCCACATGGATGACCGGCGGCATTTTCCGCTCGGGATGACCAAGCGCCGCGAGCAGCCGCTCGATGCGATCCAGAACCAGGTCGATGCGCTTGGGATGGAGTGTCAGAAGCCGTTCGAGAATGGCATCACTGCGCTGGGCAGCAACGCTCATGGAGCGGCTCCGGCAGGCTTCGCAACCGGCGGTGCGATTGAGGATCGCACCGCGTTACCGGTGATCACCGGGGGCGTCGCGCGCGAGCGCGGCCGCGAGCGCTTCATGAGCAAATGCACAAGACGGGACAGCGTTGTGCGCAAATCATGGCGATGGACCACCATATCCACGATTCCGTGATCAAGGAGAAATTCAGCGCGCTGAAAACCTTCGGGCAGACGCTCGCGAATGGTTTGCTCGATCACGCGCTGTCCACTGAACCCGATACGCGCGCCGGGTTCGGCAAGGTGGATGTCACCCAGCATGGCGTAGGAGGCGCTGACGCCGCCAAAAGTTGGATCGGTGAGCACGACGATGTACGCAAGCCCCGCCTCGCGCAGCATGCTCACGCCGATCGTGACGCGCGGCATCTGCATCAGCGACAGGATGCCTTCCTGCATGCGCGCGCCACCGGACGAAACAAACAGAATGAAGGGACGCTTTTCGGCCACGGCCGCTTCCATCGCTAGCACCAGCGCCTCGCCGACGCCCATGCCAAGCGAACCGCCGAGAAAATCGAAGGGCTGAACCGCGACCATCACCGGCATACCGTCAATCGTGCCGCGCGCGGCCTGCAAGGCTTCCTGACGTCCGGTCTTTGCGCGGGTGGCCTTCAGCTCGTCGGAATATTTCTTTTCGCCGCGAAATTTCAGCGGATCGGCCATCACATCCGGCGGCGGCATTTCCTCATGCACGCCGGCGTCGAAGATCGCGGCAAAGCGTTCCTGCGGGCCGATGCGCATGTGATAATTGCATTGCGGGCAAACATTCTGCGCCGCTTCCAGATCGCGATGAAAAATCATCTCGCCGCAAGACGAGCATTTGCGCCAGAGATTCTCGGGCGTGTCGCCGGTCTTGCCGCCGATCAGGCTTTTGATCCGTGGCCTGACGAAATTCGCGATCCAGTTCATGGCTCTATCCTACCATAGCCTCGGCCCGCGCCGCATGCACCGAATCGGCCAGGGATTTACACAAATTGACCACATCCGCGACCAATACATCGCGCTCTACGCCATCTGCGGAAAGCTCCGCGATGCGCGAAACGATGGCCGAACCGACAACCGCTCCATCGGCCAAACGCGCGATCTGCGCCGCCTGTTCCGGCGTCTTGATTCCAAAGCCGACGGCAGCAGGCAGTCTGCTCGCCTGTGTGATGCGCGACAGCGCCGCGCCAACCTCATCCACGTCAAACGTTTTGGTGCCGGTCACGCCGGCAACCGACACGTAATATAGATAGCCGCTGGCGCCATTTAAGACCGTAACCAGCCGTGCGTCATTCGTCGTAGGCGTGGCCAGTCGCACAATGTCCACACCATGCGAATGGGCAGGAACGCGCAGCACTTCGTCTTCCTCGGGCGGAAGATCAACGACGATCAGGCCATCAACGCCCGCCATCGCCACATCCTTCGCGAACTTCGCCGTGCCGTAATGATGGATCGGGTTGTAATAGCCCATCAGCACGATGGGCGTTTTCTGATCGGCTTTGCGGAATTTGCGGACGAGATCGAGCGTCTTGTGAACATCCATGCCCGCTTCGAGCGCGCGCAGCGAAGATGCCTGCACCGCCGGGCCATCGGCCATCGGATCGGAGAATGGCACACCCAGCTCGATGAGATCGGCGCCGATGCCTGGCAGCTTTTGCAGAATGGCTAAAGACGTATCGAAATCCGGATCGCCGGCCGTGATGAAAGGAATGAACGCGGCACGATTGGCCTTCTTCAATTCGGCAAAGCGCGCCGCGATGCGGCTCATAGCTTCTCACCGAGCGCAGCCGCGGCGGTGAACACATCCTTGTCGCCACGGCCAGAGAGCGTCATCACGATGATACTGTCTTTCGGCATCTGCGGCGCCACGCGCATCACATGCGCCAGCGCATGCGCAGGCTCCAGTGCCGGAATAATGCCTTCGAGTCTGCTGAGCATGGTGAAGGCGGCCATCGCGTCCCTGTCGGTCGCGGAAAAATATTTCACGCGTCCCTGGTCCTTGAGCCAGGAATGTTCCGGGCCGACGCCGGGATAATCCAAACCTGCCGACACCGAATGCGCCTCGATGATCTGGCCGTCCTTGTCCTGCAACAGATAAGAACGCGCGCCGTGCAGCACGCCGGGCGTGCCTTTGGTGAGCGTTGCGGCGTGGCGCGGCGTGTTCACGCCATCGCCAGCGGCCTCGACGCCATGAAATTCCACATCCGCATCGTCGAGGAACGGATGAAAGGTGCCAATGGCGTTCGATCCGCCGCCGACGCAGGCGACAACCAGATCGGGCAAACGTCCTTCGGCTTCATTTATCTGCGTTCGTATTTCTTCGCCAATGACGCACTGAAAATCGCGCACCAGTTCCGGATATGGGTGCGGACCGGCAGCGGAGCCAATGATATAAAACGTGTCGTGCACGTGCGCGACCCAATCGCGCAGCGCTTCGTTCATCGCATCCTTCAGCGTTTTCGAACCGCTGGTGACGCTGCGCACATCCGCGCCCAGCAGATTCATCCGAAAGACGTTCGGCTTCTGCCGCTCGATATCCACCGCGCCCATATAGACGACGCAGGGCAGGCCGAAGCGCGCTGCCACTGTCGCTGTGGCCACGCCATGCTGACCGGCACCCGTCTCCGCGATGATGCGCGTCTTGCCCATGCGGCGCGCGAGCAGAATTTGCCCGAGACAATTGTTGATCTTGTGTGCGCCGGTATGGTTCAGGTCTTCGCGCTTCAGATAGATTTTCGCGCCGCCCAGATGCTGCGTCAGCCGTTCGGCGAAATAGAGCGGATTGGGGCGGCCGACATAATGCTTCAGCAAGCCATTCAGTTCGGCATGAAAGGCCGGATCGGCTTTCGCCTCTTCGTAGGCCTTCTCCAGATCCAGCACGAGCGGCATCAGCGTTTCGGCGACAAAGCGCCCGCCATAAGCGCCGAAATGACCGTTCGAATCCGGTCCCTCGCGATAGGAATTGGGCGGTATCTGGTTCATGTCTGCGCGCTCGCGAATTGCATATTGCGCGCCGCGGCGAGGAACGCGCGGATCATCTCGGCATCTTTTACGCCCGGCGATGTCTCCACGCCTGACGACACATCTACGCCGGGCGCGCCACTGATCGCAATCGCGCGCGCCAGGTTTTCAACGTTCAACCCGCCCGCCAAGAACCACGGCTTCGTAAAACTCCGTCCACGGAGCAATTGCCAGTCGAAAGCGGTGCCGTGTCCACCTTCGCGGGTGGCGCTCGCCGGTGCTTTGGCGTCGAACATCAGCATGTCGGCAGCTTTTTCATAAGCGGATATAGATGAAAGATCGGCGGCTTCGGCAACGGCAATCACCTTGATGACGGGAACGCCGGTGCGCGAACGGATTTCGCTAACGCGCTCCACGTTCTCGCTTCCATGCAGTTGCAGAAAGTCCGGCGCGGCATTCGCGACCGCGGCTGCGATCGCTGCGTCATCCGCATCGGCCAGCAGCGCCACGATCCGTACGCGGCCGCGCAGCCGCGCCCCCAGCGCGCGCGCCTGCTCCGGCTGCAAATTGCGCGGCGAGCGCCGATGAAAGACGAGGCCCACATAATCCGCGCCGGCGCGCACCGCCACGTCGGCGGATTCCACGCTGTTGATGCCGCAGATTTTGACTTGAATGGGCATGGGCGGGGCTTATCGCCGCCTCGGCCCCTTAAATCAAGCAAAGCCGCTCGGCGGGTTAATGCGCTTCATTATACCGTGGTTTTGAGACCTGCGACATCGGCCGCAATGGCCCGCGCCGCTGCTGCCGGATCGGCGGCGCCGGTAATCGGCCTCCCGATCACAAGGATGTCGGCACCGGCCTTCATCGCCTCTTGCGGCGTCATCACCCGGCGCTGATCGGCGAGATCCGCGCCCGCTGGGCGAATCCCAGGAACCACGGTGAGAAAATCCGTCCCGCAATGCTCGCGGATGATCGCGATCTCATGCGCGCTGCACACAACGCCATCGAGGCCCGATTTCTTCGCCAGCACTGCCAGCCGCGCCACCTGGTCGCGTGCGGGGCCGCGCTGTCCCGCGGCGGTCAGATCATTTTCATCAAGGCTCGTCAGCAGCGTCACGGCGATGATCCTGATTTTGAGATCGATGCCACGCGCAGCCTCCACCGACGCGCGCATCATCGCCTCGCCGCCTGACGCGTGAATATTGAAGATCGACGCGCCCAGTTTCGCGACCGCTTTTGAAGCACCGGCAACAGTGTTGGGAATGTCGTGGAACTTCGTATCGGCGAAGACCGGCAGACCAAGCGCCACGATCCGCCGCACCGCATCCGGTCCAAGCGCCGTGATGAATTCCAGACCGACCTTCAGACCGCCGACATGCGGGCGAATGCTCTGTGCGATCTCGAGCGCACGCGGAAGATCGGGCGTATCGAGAGCAGCGAAGACGGGATTTTGGAATCGCGGCGCGCTCATCGAGACGCGGTCATAAGGCCAGACAGGTACAAGGGCAAGCGGTTCAGCCGCAGGATAGATGCGTCGTAAATCTTACGGACTGGGTTGATCGTTGCCGTTCAACCGCTCGCGCAACTCCTTACCGGTGCGAAAGAAAGGCGCGCGTTTCTCATCGACCGAGACCGGCTCGCCGGTGCGTGGATTGCGGCCCATGCGCGACGGCCGCACTTTCACCGAAAACGCGCCGAAACCGCGCAATTCCACGCGATGACCTTTGGCCAGCGCTTTGGTGATTTCGTCGAGCATAGTTGTCACGATGCGTTCGACATCGCGGTGATACAGATGCGGATAACGCTGCGCCAAACGCGCAACCAATTCAGACTTAATCATCCCCCGCCCCACGGGCTTGCGTGAAGACCCGAACAGACTCTGCCGACCCCGGCATAGTTAACCCTGTCATGAGGCTGCGAGTCCGTCAATGAGAGTCAAGCGAACCAATTGAAGGAAAAGCGTTTTTTTGCCAGGCGTGACCAAAATTCCGCTATCGGTACGGTAGTGGGCACCTAGTTGATTTTGGCCGAAAGCCCGCAGAGCAGCGCCAAGGTCTCCGGCAAGACCCAGCCTTCCGTCTCCACGATCCGGCCCTCCTCCAGATCGGACGCCAGGACCGCCTGAAGCGGCCTGTGGTCGATCCGATGGCGCAGTTGGCGGGCGACTCGGGCCGGCTCGAAGACTTCTGCTTCCTCTAGCACGGCGACGCCCAGCCGATTCGCAGCATCGCGTTCGCCCAGTCCGGCCAGGAGATCGTCATAGGCGCTCGGTGCGAAGCGGCGGCGCACCAGTGCCGGCACCTCATAGGCCACGCCACCTATAACCCCCAGCCCAAGAATGGCCCCCAACGCCGCCAGGAGCGGCCGGCGGCTCACGGCATCCTTCCAGCTTTCGCTCATTGGAAAAGACCCTTCAGGTGATTTGCCAGCCGCAGGGTGAGGGCCACGAGGTTCATCGTCGGGTTGGACGCGCCATAGGTCGGGAACACCGAACTGCCCGCGACGAACAGATTGGGTATGCCGTGGACCTGCGAATTGGCGTCGACCACGCCGTTGCGCGGATCGGTGCTCATCCGCGTCGTGCCCATGTGGTGGTTGCCCCAATCCATGACCTTGAGCCAGCTTTGCCGCGTGGCGCGGTCGAGCCGGATCATGCCGGTGCGCGTTGCCAGAAGCTGGCGGCCCAGTTCCTTGAGCGTGTCGCGATAGCGCGCGAAATCGGAATCCGAAATCGTCATGTTCAATTTCAGGCGCGGCATGCCCAGCGCGTCCCGTTCGTCGGTCAATGTCAGGCGGCGGCTCGGGTCCGGCGCCATTTCCATCCCGCAGCCGAGCGAGAACGCCTTCGCATTGCTCGCGTCCACGCCTAGCGCGGAGGCTGTTGCAGCAACTGCGGCTTGGCCAAGCTCATCGAGCGGAACGATGTCTTCCACCGTCGTCAGCGAACCCAGCACCATGCGCTCGCTTTTGAATTTCTCCGTCGGCGATAAGGTCGCGCGGAAATAGGCGCCCGCCGCTTCCTGCGTGTTTTGATAGTAGTCCGCAATCTTGCCGTCGAAGATGACCATCGTCGCGGTTTGGCGCGGGATCGGATGATCGGCGAAAAATCGTCCGACAAGATCGTGCCCATTGCCGACGCCATGCGGCATCACATCGTTAGAGGCGAGAAGCAGCCGCGCATTTTCGATGCCGCCGGTGGCGAGGACGGTGTATTTCGGCTTCACCTTGAATTTGCGGCCGCCAAGCGTGGCGACATCGAGATGATCCAGACTTGCCGCATCCGCCGCGAGACCGAGATTCGTGACGTTGGCATGCAGCATCACGGTGAGATGCGGCACGCGCTTCAGATCGGCGCCATAGCGCTGCCCGAAATGTGTCGGCAAAATCGAGCCGCGCATTTTGCTGAACTGGAAATAGCTGGTGTAAACGCCACCCTCTCCCAGATCGATGGGCGCACCGAACGCATCGGTCCACGGTTTCTGGTCGTCATAGATGAACTTGCCGCATTCGACGAAAGCCTGCGCGCGTGGAAAATAGCGTTCGATTTCCAAACGCGGAAACGGCCAGCCGGAATGCGCCAGCCACGGACGCGTTTCGAAATCGCTGACATCGAGCGGCCTCGTCCAGCCGCCCCAATGGTTGGTGCTGCCGCCCAAATAGCGAAGCCTCGAACTTTCCAGCGCCAGATAAGGGATGCCGGTTTGCGTGCCCGAATACAGCGCCTGCGTTTTGCCTTCGAGCGTGCTGCCGCCGCTTTCCAGCATCAGCACGCGCAGCGATTTTCCCGCCAGCGCCAGCGCAAGCGTTATCCCGGCAGCGCCGCCGCCGATGATCGCCACATCCGTGTCGATGACGGTCCCCGCAGGAACAGCGCGGGCGTCGGAAAACGCGTTCAAAACATGCCTTTCGGGAACAACAGGAGGCGGCAGACTAGCGCCGCTGGATTGTTGCTGTCTTGTCGGAATTGTCGCGAATAGGCAAGGCGCGCGAAAAGACTGGCGCTGCGAAATACTTGGTACGGTTCTGTTCGAAAGTTAACGTTGAGCTCGCCGAGTCGTAGTGCTTGGAGGTCGAGCTTATCCTACTCCAGCCCGGCTTCGCTCGCTGCGCGAGCTACGCCGCGGCAGCCTCCGCTCCCGCTCGCGAAATCGTACCCTGCATGAATATCGAGGATGATACGCCGGCTTGCCGAGCTGTAGCTCCCGCGAAGCGGGAGCTAAGGCTGGTGGAGCCAAGCGGGATCGAACCGCTGACCTCCTGCATGCCATACTACAGGGTTCGAAAAAAATATCCTTCCATCGCATCACCTTGCACGATCTCTGTAGAGAATTCCAGCGATTGGTCCAGCGATTCTCGCGCCGTTTTGTAACGAGATTCGAGGCGTCGGCCTGCGGTCGATGCGGATGCCCACCCGCGTTTTGCGCTCTTCTTCGCTTTTCTGAGCGTATCTCTGGTCCGTCAACGCGAACGAATAGTGCGAATGCTTCGAGTCACCGCTGTTCCGATGGGTTGAGATAATGGCGTCGCCCTTTTTGTTTGATGGGCGATAAACTCATCCAAATAGGCGTCAGTGAACATCCGCCGTGGCCTTTTTACGCCCTGCCCCACCTCAATATATCTGATCGTGCCCGTTCGAACGTAGGCGGTCAGCATTTTCGGCGAACACCCAAGCCGCGCCGCAGCATACTTCGGTGTGCGCAGCGTATCACTGGGAGGACTCGCTAGAGAGTCAGGCTGTCGAACCTCTTTCTGCCTGCGATGGACCGGCGTGACAGGTTGTTCGGCAGCCGACTGTCCGTCCAGTTCAGCTATGTGCCTAGCAAGTTGGCGTTCCTGTTTCTCGGCCAGCTCGGCATGGTATCGATTCGTCTGCTTGGTAGAGCCATGGAAACGGTGCCCCTGCCATTCGAAGTCGAACAGATAGTAGCGCGAATTTTTGGGGCGATAGACTGACATTGCCCACTCCAAAATCGGTTAGGCTGCATGAATTAGGCTTACATTGAGTCCCGAAAAGAGGTTGTCATCTTCCAAGGTCGCCTCCCATCTGTCGCTGTGATTATCTGAATTTAAGATAATCTGTAAAGCAGATTAGGTGCGGAACCCGCAATCCTGTTGGCGGGCCAATTGAGAAAGACCCTTGAGACGCAGCGCCACAGAGCGCTGATTGATCTGATTGTTCAAAAAAGGGAGGCTGCCGGATTGACCCAATCTGGGCTGGCCGATTGGCCTGACGGATTTTTTGAACCAGGGGGATAGAGACTACTGCATAGGTGATGTCCTATCTAGATGGGACATCGGCGGCGCAAAAGTTTGCGGTGCCGGCGGCCGATATCCGAGCGATGAGTGGGGCCGGACGGTGTTGTAGTGATGGCGCCATTGGCCGATGACGACCTTGGCTTCCTTCAGGCTGTAGAAGATCTCACCGTTGAGCAGCTCGTCGCGCAGCTTGCCGTTGAAGCTTTCACAATAGCCGTTCTCC